>Ga0302181_10003524_pt1 | contig 10689 bp, 9 predicted proteins | sample I_Palsa_E3_3_FD_198786 | JGI IMG/M metagenome (GOLD analysis project Ga0302181, IMG submission 198786) | Peat permafrost microbial communities from Stordalen Mire near Abisko, Sweden - I_Palsa_E3_3 | ecosystem: Environmental > Terrestrial > Soil > Palsa > Peat permafrost | place: Sweden: Abisko... | reverse complement strand
GGCCGCGACCGGGCCGCCCGGGATGAGCTGATCATCAGGTTCCAGCAGGTCTGCTCGGCCGTCCAGGCGAAGGGCGTGGAGGACACCGCCGCCTACCGGTGGACGCGGCTGATCAGTGCTAACGAGGTGGGCGCGGACCCTGATCATCCGGGCGGCAGCACCGCAGACTTCCACCAGTTCGCGCGGCGGCTCAGCGAGGACTGGCCGGCCACGATGACGACACTGTCCACGCACGACACCAAGCGCCAGGAGGACGTTCGAGCCCGCCTGGCAACCCTCGCCGAGTCGCCGGAGGACTGGGCCCGTGCGGTGACGTCCTGGCACCAGCGAGCTGCCTCGTTCCCCGGTGCCCGGCCGCCGGACCCGCCGACGGAGTACCTCATGTGGCAGACGCTCGTTGGCGCCTGGCCGATCGACGACGACAGGCTGACCGAGTACCTGCGCAAGGCAATGCGGGAGGCAAAGCTGACCACATCGTGGACGGAGCCAGAGCCGCGGTACGAAACGGCGGCCATCAGCTTCGCCCGGCGGGCGCTCGCCGACAGCGAGATCGCCGCGGCCATTGCGTCGTTCCTGGTCGCCATCGGGCCGGATGCGGCCGCAAACTCCCTGGGCGCCAAGCTGATTCAGCTGACCATGCCGGGCGTGCCCGATGTCTACCAGGGGTGTGAGCTCAGCGGGCTGTCGCTGGTCGACCCGGACAACCGCAGACCGGTCGACTACGACCACCGCATCTGCATGCTGTCGGCGCTGCCGGAGACCGGCGTTGACGGTCCGGGGCTCGACGACCCGGCCGGGCAGGCCTGGCTCGACGCAGCCAAGCTGCTCGTAACCTCGCGTGCGCTGCACCTGCGCCGCGAGCACTCCGGCTGGTTCGCGAGCGGTTATCAGCCGCTGTCGGCCAGCGGTGCCGCGGCGGCCCATGTGACCGCGTTCAGCCGCGGCGCACGGGCGATCACGCTCGCGACCAGGCTGCCAGCCGGGCTGCGCCGGCTAGGCGGATGGCAGAACACCACGCTGACCGTGCCTGCCGGGCGGTGGCGGGACGTGCTCACCGGAGCGGAGCACACTGCGCCGGAGGGCGGATCGGATGCTGGCCGGCTTGCACTCGCCGACCTGACCGGTGACCTGCCGGTCGCGCTGCTCGCGCCGGCCGGCGAGACAGCGGAGCGGCCATGACCGAGTTCCGGGTCTGGGCACCGGCGGCCGGCCAGGCGGACGCCGAGGTCAGCGGCCGTCACCATGCGATGCACGCGGCCGGCGCCGGCTGGTGGAGCGTCACGATCGCTGAGGCAGCACCGGAGGCACGGTACGGATTCCGGCTGGACGGCGGTGATCTGCTGGCCGACCCCCGCTCCCCCCGGCAGCCCGACGGACCCTCCGGTCTGAGCCAGGTCTACGATCACGCGGCGTTCGGCTGGACTGACGACGGCTGGCGCGGCGTGCCGCTCCCCGGCGCTGTCCTGTACGAGCTGCACGTCGGCACCTTCACCCCGGTGGGCACGTTCGATGCTGCCTGCGCGCGCCTCGACTACCTGCGCGACCTCGGAGTCGACATCGTGGAGATCATGCCGGTGGCGGCTTTCCCCGGCCGCCGCGGCTGGGGCTACGACGGCATCAGCCTGTGGGCGGTGCATGAGGCTTACGGCGGACCGGACGGGCTGAAGCGCTTCGTTGATGCCTGCCACGCCAGAAAGCTCGGCGTCGTGCTGGACGTTGTCTACAACCACGTCGGGATCGGCAACCGGCTAGCGGACTTCGGGCCGTACTTCACTGACGCTCACCTCACGCCGTGGGGGCCAGCAGTGAACCTGGATCAGCCTGGCTCGGACGAGGTGCGGGAGTTCATCATCAGTAACGCGCTGATGTGGTTCCGTGACTTCCACCTGGACGGGCTGCGACTGGACGCCGTGCACGCGCTGGCCGACACCCGCGCGCGGCACCTGCTCGAGGAACTGGCTGCCGAAGTCCAGGCGCTGTCGGCCCAGCTCAACCGCGAGCTGGTGCTGATCGCCGAGTCCGATGCCAACAACCCGCGGCTGGTCACCTCACGGGAGGCGGGCGGCGTCGGGCTCACGGCTCAGTGGAGCGACGACTTCCACCACGCGGTGCACGCCGCTATCACCGGCGAGCGGCAGGGCTACTATGCCGACTTCGGCTCGCTCGCGGCCGTGGCCAAGACGATGACGAGGGTCTTCTATCACGACGGCATCTGGTCCTCGTTCCGCGGGCGCACCCATGGCGCCCCTGTGGACGTGCTGCGCCTGCCGGCCTACCGGTTCGTGAGCTTCCTGCAGGATCATGATCAGGTCGGCAATCGCGCCGCCGGGGACAGGATCTCCGCCGGGATCTGTCCCGGCCTGCGGAAAGTCGGTGCAGGCCTGGTCCTCACCGGTCCATTCACCCCGATGCTGTTCATGGGCGAGGAGTGGGGTGCAAGCACGCCGTGGCAGTTCTTCACCGATCATCCGGATCCCGAGCTCGGCGCGGCGGTGTCGCGCGGCCGCCGGGCCGAGTTCGCAGAGCACGGCTGGCAATCAGGCGAGGTACCCGACCCGCAGGACGAAGCTACCTTTACCCGGTCACGGCTGGACTGGTCCGAGCCGGGTGCTCCACCGCACCGCGAGCTACTTGCCTGGTACCGCGAGCTGATCGCGCTGCGGCGCAGCTGGCCTGAGCTGACCGATCCGCGCCTTGACCAGGTGCGGGTCCGCTTCAACGAGGCAGCGCGCTGGCTTGTGGTGGAGCGCGGCCGCCTGTGCGTAGCCGCCAATCTCGGCCAGTCGGCCCGGCGGGTACCGGTAGCAGGGAGCGGCCACCGCCTGCTGGCCGCGTCTGACGCCGGCATCAGCCTTGGCGGCGGCCGGATACTGCTCCCGCCGTCGTCGCTGGCTGTTGCCGGACCATGATCGCGTGTCTTCCCGTTTAGCTGGCGCCTGGCCTGGTAGTTCAGGCGAAAGCAGAGGGAGGCAACGCGCATGGCCGGGACCGCTCGCCAGCGGATGAGCCAGGAGCTGGCGGCCAGGTTCGAGCGTGAGGCACTTCCGCACCGGATGATGCTGCTGCGGTCTGCCCTGCGGCTGACCCGGCACGCGCACGACGCCGAGGACCTGGTGCAGGAGACAATGGCGAAGGCGTGCGCCAGCTTTCACAGCTATCAGCCGGGCACGAATGCCCGGGCCTGGCTGCACCGCATCATGCTGAACATCTTTCTCAGCAGCTACCGGAAAAAACAGCGTGAGCCTTTTCTGGAACTCTCGCCGGCCGGGCAGCTGCCGCCTGACGCAGCCCACCGCAGCCAGCTGCCCTCAGCCGAAGAGCATGTCCTGACCCGGCTGTCCTGGCTGGAGATCGAGGCCGCGCTGCGCTCAGTGCCGGCCAGTTTCAGGCAGGCTGTATACCTCGTTGACGTGCAGGGATACAGCTACAAAGAGGCCGCTTCACAGATGGGCACGCCCGTCGGCACCGCGCTGTCACGCGTGCACCGCGGCCGGGCGGCCCTGCGATCACGGCTCAGCCAGGCCGCGCCCGCTTCCGGCCAGCGCGAAGCGGCCGCCTGACGGCTGACGCATCCCGGTAACAGCGCTTCGCAATTGTTTGAACTGGCTGCGCCGGGAAAGCGGGATGGCAACCTAAAGCAGGAGGTTCCCATGTCTACGGTAATCGTCATCGTGGTGATAATCGTGGTTATCGCCGCGCTAGTGGCGGCCGCCATGACAGCGCGCCGACGCCGGCTCCAGCAGAAGTTCGGACCCGAGTACGACAGGGCCGTCAGCGAGCAGAACAGCAAACTGCGGGCCGAGGCCGAGCTGACCGACCGGCAGCGCCGGGTGCGCAAACTTGACATCAGGCCGCTCAGCGAGGCATCGCGCGCCAGGTACGCAGCCGACTGGGTGACCGTCCAGGAACGCTTCGTCGACTCACCAGAAAGCGCAGTCGCCGATGCGTACTCCCTGGTGACCACCGTCATGCAGGAGCGCGGTTACCCGATCGGGGATGACGAGCAGGTGCTCTCGGACCTCTCAGTCGAGCACGCTCAGACTGTCGGCCACTTCCGCGCAGCCCAGGAGATCAGCAGGAACGCGGCGGTCGGCAGTGCCGCCACTGAGGACCTGCGGCAGGCCCTGATCCACTACCGGGCGCTGTTCTCCGACCTGCTGGGCGAGCCGGGCCAGGCAGCGCCTGCTGCCGACGCACCGGCGGACGCCACGGCAGCGGACGCGGCTGTGACAGACGCGCCGGTATCGCAGACGGCCTACCCGGAGTCGACCTACTCAGACGGCGAGACGGCGGTCCCGGTCTCGCCGGCCGGGCCCGACAGCGTCTCGGTAGGGACGCCGGTCAGGGACCAGCCAGAATCCCAGCGGTAAAACGGAGGAAGCGCTATGACGTCACAGCCCGACCGGGCCGCCAACGGAAGCATCGAAACCGATGCCGACGAGGTCCTTGAGCCCAGCTACGTCGCCGGACCGGGTGGCGTCACTGACGCCGGCCGCACGGACGGCACCGGATTCGCTGACGGCACCGGACTCGCCGGCGGTACCGACTTCGCTGACGGCACCCAGCCGGCCTACAGCGGCGATCCCGAGAACGGCACCGAGCCCGCGTACGGCACCGAGCCCGCCGCTGGCAGCGACGGCACGCCCGATCCCGACCTCGTTGTCCTCGACGAGGGCGACGGCCACGATGCGGACCTCGACCGCGACGCGACCGGCGACCCGGAGGACGACCCGCTGGGACGCGGCTCGCTCAGCGATGAGCCGGACGTGGTCGTGGCCGAGGTCACTGCGGTAACGGCGGAGCCGGCCGGGGACGGCCTCGGCAGCCCCGCAGATACCGTGCAGGATGCGGGCGCCTCGGCGCCAGGCCTGGACGAGAGGTGGCACGACATCCAGGCCATGTTCGTGGACGACCCGCGCGGATCTGTTCAGCAGGCTGCAGCGGCCGCGGATGCCGCCGTCAGCGCACTCGTGCAGACCCTGCAGCAGCGGCAGGCTGCGCTCGTGCCTGCGGGCAGCGCGGCGGGCGACCCCGGTGACACCGAGCAGCTTCGCGAGGCTCTGCGCAGCTACCGCATCTTCTGCCAGAACCTGGCGGAGATCGGGCAGCAGCTGCCCCAGCCGGCGGTCGCGGCACGCTGAGGGCCTGCAGGAAACTGGACAGGGCCAGGCGCTCTCGGCGCCTGGCCCTGTCACGCTGAGGGCCTGCAGGAAACTGAAGGCCTGCAGGAAACTGAAGGCCTGCAGGAGCTGAGGGCCTGCAGAAGCAGCGCGCCTAGTGCCGTCAGCACGATGAGCTGAGCGCGAGCCGCTACTTGCCGAGCGAGGCAACCCCGGCGCCAGCCTGGGCCGGGCAATCCTGGTCGCGCGAGGCTGACACGGCGGCGCGGGTGACGCGCGTGGCCCCGCAGCCAGGTGGGGCATGCGCCGTGAGACCGGCGACCAGCAGCAGCACGATGATGGCGACCGCAACCTGGCTCAGTACCAGCATCCGCCGCCAGTTGCGCCTGAGGCTGCTGGCGGGCCAGTCAGGCAGGCGCCCGGTCAGGGCAGCGAGCCAGGTAGCTCGCATGGGTCTCGCCAGTCGTTCCCGGCTCGGCTCAGGCTCGTTGCGGTGCAGGCGCGTGAAGATCGCGAACATGGCGGCCATCCGCGGCTCACTGATCCGCAGGGTGTCCCCTATTCCGTCCAGGATCCGCTGCTGACGCGCCGGCAAACTCATCTTTACTCCAACAACCCTCGCCCGTGGCCCCCGCACAGCTACCCGGATCCTGGCGCCCAAACGCCTGGCTGAGGAATTGCCCCGGCTACAGCCGGCAGTCCATGTGCAGCCTGATCGTCGTGCCGCACTCGCCGGTCCTGATCTCGGCAAGGTCACATACCTGATTGACCAGCCATAGCCCCTGACCACCCGGCAGATCCCTGGCGGGACGCCAGTGCCCTGCCAGCGGGTCAGCGATAAAACCGTTGTCCTCCAGCTGGCACAGGACCTCGTCGCCGGCTGACCAGAGCCGCACAATGCCGGTCCCGCCGCTATGCCGCAGCGTGTTAGCCGCCACCTCGTTTGCGGCAATCACCAGGTCCGTGCATCGCGCCGGAGCCAGGCCGCAGCGCTGCGCGAATGCAGCGACCAGCGCCCGGACCTGGCGCAGGTCGCCGGCGTACTCAAGGGATTGCGCGCTGGCCGGCGCTAGCAGCGGCTTGCCCAGGGTCGTGACGAAGTCGGCCGGCTCGCGGTAGTCGGCACAGTCCGTCTCCGCGCCATCCTGCCGCAGCACCGGATGAGTCGCGCGGGCGTCGGCCAGCACCGACTGCGGAAGCTGGGCGCTGTTGTACGGGCACATGATGGTGATCGGCACTCCGGCGAAAGCCAGATTGAGCAGCGCCTCGTGCCTGGCGCACTCGCGCAGTTCGGCCGCCGACCTTCCAGCCCAGACTGGCTCGCCGAGGTAACGCACTCGCTGGTTCGGGTACTGGCCGCAGAAGTCGCGCAGCGCGGGGATGATCCGGGCCGGATTGCGTCCCAGCTCGGCCATGTCGACCACCATGGGGGCCGGACCGGCATGCCAGCCGGCCGGGAGCTGTCCGTGCGGAACGGCGATCAGCACCGCCTCGCCGGCCGCCTGCCCGGCGCCTGCGAAGTCCTCGATGGCGGCCAGATACTCCGCTGGCGTCCGGTAGAACCAGGCGGCATGGCGGATCGTGCCGCCGGCTCCATCCTGGTCGACCACAACCTGCTCCTGCCTTCGCCTGCCTGGCGCCTCACCAGGCCCCGCCCGCAGCGACCATATCCGCCGGGCAACGTCACCCGGCCGGTCACGCACAGGCCGGTCTCGGGCGGCTCGCCGCGCCGGGCACTCCGGCCCGCCCGCAGGCTACCTTCCCGGCGGATTACGGTGTATGCAGCGGGCCTGGAGCACATGCACCCCTGCTATGAGCCGGTATACCGTTAATGTCAGATCCGATCCCCGGGAGTGGACTGTGGAAGATGCCTGGCTCTCGTCCGAGAGCCGTGGTGACTGCGCTGTCATCACGATCCATGGCGATCTGGACATCGTCACGAGTCCTCAGCTCGACGAGTGCCTTACCGTGGCACAGAGCAGCCATAACCGGATCATTCTCGACTTGGCTGACGTCGACTTCCTGGACACCAGCGCGCTGGCCGTGATTGTCGGCCACTGGAAGAAGGCAGAGGCAGCCGGCGGCTCGCTCGCGCTGGCCGGCGCCAGGTACCGGTACACCAAGACGCTGTGGATTACCGGCCTGGCTGACAAGCTCACCCTGTACGAGACCGTCGACGAAGGTCTGGGTGCCCAGGCGAAGGCAGCTGGGGACGCTGGCCGGTAACGAGAGGGGGCGCGGTGCCTGGATCTGATCTCGCCGACCGCGCCGCCGCGCTCCTCAGCCTGGCAGCTGCGACCGAAGAGCGCGCGCTCAGCCAGCTCACGGCCCTGGCCGCAAGCCAGGTGCACGGCTGTGCCGCGGCCACTGTCACTGTCTGGCGGGAGGGCGAGCTGGCGAGTCAGGCGGCCAGTCACCCGGAGCCATCGCGCCTGATCGAGGTGCAGGTCGCGACCGGGCGCGGTCCGCTGATCGATGCCATCGCCGATGGCACGCCTGTGAGCTGCCGGGACACGCTGACCGAGACGCGCTGGCCCGAGTTCACCGCGGCGGCCCTGCGCATTGGCATCCGGAGTTCGGTCACGCTGAGCTACCGCGGAAGCGTGGACATCGCGCTGTCCCTGTTCGGCCTCCGGCCGCGCGCCCTGGATACCGAGCGGCTCCAGCTTGCCGAGCTGCTGGTCGCTTACGGCGGCGCCCTCGTCGGCGCGGTCTCTGACTATGACGACACCCGCCGGGTCGCCAGGCAGCTCCAGGACGCGGCCGAGTCCCGCGCGGTCGTCGACCAGGCCAAGGGCATCCTGATGCATGCGCTCGGCTGCAGCGCCGAGGAGGCGCTGGAGCGGATGCGGGAGGTCTCCCAGCGCAGCAACCTGCGCGCCACCGAGGTCGCGCGCAGGGTCATCGACGCGCACAGCCGGCCGGGCGGACGGGCCGGCCGTCAGGAACTCGGCCAGCTCGCCGAGCTGGCTGGCCGGCCTCGCAAAGCCTCCGGGTGAAGACGGACAGAACTCCGGCAGGTCAGCGCGGCTGCGGCCGGTGATCAGGGCACTGGGCCAAACAGCAGCGACACCGCCGCAGAGGCGTGCCGATACCATGGTGACCTGACGCGAAGATTGGTGGCATTATGCCGGGCCCTGACCGATCAGCGTCTGGCGGCGAGGTCAGCGGCCTGCGGGAACGGGCGGCCGCGCTCAGGCAGGCAGCCCAGCTGCCGCGGGCCGAGCCAGGGACGCTACTCGATGCGGCGCTCGCTGAGCTGGATGGGGCTGTCGAGGCACTGTCCGGAGGCGGGCCGGCCGGATCCGGCGCGGACGGACGTGCACTCAACGGGCTGCACTCCGAGCGCCGGCTGCTGCACGCGGTCTTCACCGCTGCCCCGCTGCCGCTGTACGTGGTCGATCAGGACGGCACGGTGCTGCGTGCGAACTCGTCCGCCTGCGAGGTGCTCGGCGTCGGGCCAGGTTACGCCACCGGGAAATCACTGACGGCCCTGATGGAGCCCGCCGCCCGTGCGGCCGCGCGCTCCCAGCTCGCCGCAGTCGCGCGTACCGGGGAGCGAGCCCGGCTGACCTGCGGAATGCTGGGCACCAACGGCGTGGTCCGCAGCGATCTCGTCATCGTGCCGGTGAGCGTCCGCGGCGACGCTGACCGGCTGCTCGTTGCCATGAGCCCGGCACGGCCAGCGCCGGGCCCCGGCAAGCAGGCCCCCGGCAAGCGGGCCGGGAGCCAGCAGAAGGCCGCCCGCCAGCCGGCGGCCAGCAGTGAGCCGCCCGACACCGCGGGAATGACCGCTGGCGCTGCCGACACCACCGGAGCCGACGGCACGGCCGTCGCTACTGCCGCCCGTCGGCTTGACCTGCTGGCCGGCGCCGCCCGGCTGCTGCTGGAGAGCACCACGATCAGCGAGTCGGTACTGCTGCAGCGGTGCGCCCGGCTACTCTCCGGTGACCTCGCCACCTGGGCCATCGTCGACCTGAGCCGCCGCGGTCAGCTGCGCAGGCACTACGTCGCCGGTCCAGACGATCCGGAGTCCTCCGGGCTGACGCATGCGGTGGCAACCACCGATCCTGGCCCTGGCACCGCACCCGAGCAGGTTCACGAGTCCGGGCAGACGCTGCTGCTGACCCACATCGCGGACGAGCTGGCTCTCGGCCCGAGCCCGGACGGACCGCCATTCCTGACCCTGCTCGGGGCCACGTCGATGCTGTGCGTGCCGATGACCGACGGCGCGCACCGGTACGGTGCGCTGACGCTGCTCCGGCCTGCCGAGGGCGGTCAGTTCGGGCTCGCGGATGCGGCGCTGGCGGAGGAGATCGGCGCGTTGCTCGGTCGGGCCATCTCGGGCCGGCGGATGCTGCGCCAGCGCACCGAGACCGTCGACGCGCTCCGGGCGAGCCTGCTGCCGAGGGCGCTCAAGCCGATTCCCGGCGTCGAGATCGCCTCCGCGCACCTGGCAGCGACGCGCGGTCGCGAGGTCGGCGGTGACTTCTATGACGCGTACCCGACTCCGGGCGGCTGGGGGATCGCCATCGGGGATGTATGCGGCAAGGGCGAGGATGCGGCGGCGGCCACGGCCACGGCGCGGCACGCCATCAGAGTGCTGGCGCACTGGAACGGCGATCCGGCTGACGTGCTCAGGCGGGCGAACGACATCATGCTGGCGGAGGAATTCGGCGGCCGGTTCGTGACCGCGAGCGGCGCTCATCTGCGCTGGCAGGGCCGTACGCTGCGGGTGGTGCTCGCAACGGCTGGCCATCCCGGTCCTGTGCTGGTCCGGCCGGACGGGAGTGTCCAGGTGCTGCCGGGCGGCGGCGTCCCGCTCGGGATCTTCCCTGACCCTGAGCCAGCGACGCTTGAACTCGAGCTGCGCGACGGTGATGTCCTGTTCTTTTTCACGGACGGCCTCGCGGATGCTCGCAGTCCTCAGGCCACCTACTTCGAGGATGTTCTCGGCGACAAGCTGGCGCAGCTGGCCGGCCGCCGGGCGGCCGACATCGTGTCGGACATGCGCTCTGCCGTACTGGAATTCTCCGACGGTGTCCTCGTCGATGACCTGACCATGCTGGCTTTGCGTGCGGGCGTCCCGCCTGCCAGCTGAGAGCCGGAGACCCGCGGCTCTCGCCGCCGGCACGCTGAGCGCGTTTCACAGCCTCCTGCCGCGGTAGCTAGCTGCCCGTGGTGACACGTCAGGATGAGGCCGCCGCTTCCGGCGTGCCGTCGCCAGCCGAGCGGGCAGAGCAGGCAGCCAGCGAGGCCGCCGAGGCAACCGACAAGGTGACCCAGGCGGTCGCCGAGGCTCAGCAGACGGACGGGCTCGGCACGCCAGGGCGGCCGATGAACCGGCGCTCGCCCTTCTTCATCGGGATGACTGCCGCGGCCGGCGTGGCGGTCACGTTCGGCGTGGTCGAGCTCATCATCAGGGCACGGTCGGTGCTGGTCCTCATCGGCGTGGCACTGTTCATCGCGGCCGGCCTTGACCCGATCGTCAGCTGGCTCACCAGGCGCGGCCTGCCGCGCTGGACGGCGGTGCTCGCTGTCGTGCTGGCGGCCGCCGGCGTGCTTGCCG
>Ga0302181_10003519_pt1 | contig 10697 bp, 10 predicted proteins | sample I_Palsa_E3_3_FD_198786 | JGI IMG/M metagenome (GOLD analysis project Ga0302181, IMG submission 198786) | Peat permafrost microbial communities from Stordalen Mire near Abisko, Sweden - I_Palsa_E3_3 | ecosystem: Environmental > Terrestrial > Soil > Palsa > Peat permafrost | place: Sweden... | reverse complement strand
TCCACGTCGTTGGCCATCTCTGAGAGTTGATGTTCAACTCCAACGGGCTCCATATAGCCGCAAGAGAGCAGGAAACGCTCGGGAATGCTCAGGGCGGGCTGGCCGCGATCTGCTGCGCGTATCGGGTGAGGATGTACTGGTAACGCTCCTCGCCGGCCGGCGTGATCGTGTAGCTGCCGAGGAAGCGCTCGGGGTCCCCGTTCCACGGATCGGCCCCGGTGCCGATCAGGCCTTCTCGCATCCCGATTATCAGTGGGCTGTTGAGTTCGTGCTGCTCGCGTCCCAGCGCATTCGCAAGGGCCTCTCGGTCCAGGCTGCGGTACACGTTGAGGGCATGAAGGATGTCGACGACCAGGACGATTCCTCGACCTTAGCGCCATGGAAGGTTGCCAGCGTGCATTCCGGCGGACGACTTGTCACATGCTCGTCGACCGCGAGCGCTACGACTCCTTTGGCGCCGGACCGCACGCCTTTCACGGGCGGGTCGCCGCGGAGCCCGCACGATCGCCTTCGCCGAGAACGGTGCGCCCTCGTCTTGGCAAATGGGAGGGCTCGCTGACGTGTCCGAATGAGCCCCCCGATTTTGCCTACCGACTGGTATTGCGTCAGTCCAGAGCCACGGGGCAGTCTGGAATCCGTGAAGCCATCCGTTCGCCGTCGTCGATCAGGTCGTCTACGACGATAGAGGCGGCATGAAGGGATGCGAGTTCGCAGAGATGCTCCCACACGGTGGCGCCGGGCCCGTAACTCGGCTCCGTGCCGTCCGCTTCGGCGACCTTGGCTCGTTCGGCGCCGTAAGCATCGAGAAGTCCACCGCGTGCCCACCCGACTGCTTGGGTGTATCGGCGCGCGCGGTGGTGTTGTTCGGCGAGCCGACGCAGCTCGCGTCTGCGTTCGCGAACCGCCCGCGGGTCCGGAGCATGAGCCAGGAACTGTTCGACCGCCAGTTGGTCAAGGTCCTGGAGGTACCTTCCGAACCTGTGGGCGGCATTGATCCGGTTCTGTTCCTGCCGCTCTGTGGGGGTCAACGTGATCATTTTTCAGTTCGCTCCTTCGTCGTGATCGTGTCGCTATCCGCTGCGTCGGCGTCCAGAACCACGGACCCGCTAGTCCGGGATTGGCGGTTCCTCGCCCCAGAGCGCGCAGCCCACGCGATTCGCTGACGCCGAGCCCGCCTGCCTTGCAGCAGCGAACGCCGAACTGATCGCGGCGATGTCGGTTGACCTGTAGACGAGGCGGTCACCAACGAGCGTCCCGACATATCGGCCATCGGGACCGTAAGCCTTGTTCCCGCGAATACGGGCAGCCTGGATACCTGAGCGGGAAAACAGGTTGTCGCCGGACCGGAGCAGCGGCCGACCAGCCTTTGTGTAGAGATTGGACATCTTGGACTGTCTCCGATCAGCGGCGAATCTGCGATATGCGGTCAATCTGCTTGCAACAGCGCGATTCCAGAGCTCGGTGGGTGTGTCGCAAGGGAATCTCGCCCACAAAATCACACCATGTGGGTCGGACGGAAAGCGCGGCATCCTGAGGGGTATGGCGTCGGCATGATCGCTACGAGGCGATGGCCGCGAAGCCGGCGTCTCTACGGTTGCTGGATGCGCTTCGTCGAGGAGGTGCGTGAAGAGCCATAAGCGGCCACATACATGACGCTGGCGAGCTGGGAGCCGCTGGGGTTGATGGTGGTTGTCAATTTGAGCGAGCCCGGAGGCCAGGGGTCTCCCGAGGCACTGTCACAGGTGCTGATGGGGACAACCGGGAGGCTCGTGGCATCCTGTTCTCAGCTCGCTGTCGAGGCGGGCTGGGCGCCAAGTCCCAATTGCTCGACCTCGTCGGCGAGTGAGCGCGATTCGTGTGCTTCCCACTGAGGGATCACCACGCTCGCGTCGGTGTTATCGCGCTGCACCCGGAGCCGGACGGTGGCGGCTGGCCAGCCGTCTACGGGCGCGAGTTGTTCGGCCAGAATGGCGGCAACCGCGTCGTCATGGCTGGAGACCACGACCTGCGCTGGCCTTGCGAGGCGCACGAATGCGCGAAGGGTGCTGATGAAACCGGCCTGGTTTGCCGCGTCGAATGCGGCCGTAGGATCGTCAAGGACGAGGACCTGACGGCGTTCAACCGGCTGCAGTAGGTGCAAAGCTAGGAACCACGCAAGGCCGAGCACGGTCCGCTCGGCGGAGTTCAGTAGCAGCCGCGCGTCGAGATCAGGGCGACTGGTGGCGAGGCCGCCAAGCACGACCGTACGCCCCCGCTCCGGCACGATAAGCGGCTTGAAGTGCCACTCGAAGCGAACGATGGCGGCGACGAGCTCCCGGACCGCCGGGGCGAGACGGGTCTGGAGTAGGCCGGTGACGATCCGTTCGCTCGCGTTTTCCGTTGGGGATCGCTGTCGTAGCTCGCGGGCAAGCGCAAATCGGGACAGCGCGTTCAGGGTCTCGTCTGCGCGCTCATCGAACGTCCGTGCTGGATGGCCGCGCAGGTCCTGATCGAGGGCGCCGAGCGCCTGGACCTGTGAGGACAGTTCGTTTGCGAGCTCGTCGAGGTGAGCGAGCAAGCTCTCCGGAGCGGCCACAGCCCCTGCAAAGCCGGCTTCCGTGAACAACCGAAGCGGGATTGAGTGGTCCTCTTGAGTAGACGCTGCCACGAATCTGCTGGCTTCTTGAAGCTCGTCGCGCGGCGTCCGTTTCGCGGCGTCGTCTAACGCGGCCGCATAAGCACCAAGCGTCCCCGCCCACGTCTCGTCGCTGAGTGTCGATGCGTCGTTCCGGAAGCGCGCCGCCGAGCTCTCGAGCGACTGTGAGTGCGCCAGCCAGCGCGCTGCGAGTTCCGCGGGGACGGGATGCGGGATGCGTCGGGCGGCGTCCGGGGGATTCTCGGCGCGTTGCTGGAAACGCCGTATGGCTCCAGTGAGCGTCTCGAGTCTCGCGTGGCATTGCCGCCTGGCGTTGCGGAGCGGTGATAGGGCGTCAGCGGCAGCGTCCAGGATTTCAGCGATCTCGGACCGTTCGGCCGCCGGAGCGAGCACGCGCGACACGGCCTGCTCGGCGACGACTAATTCGGTTAGCGCCTCGCTCTGATCTGGCCACCGACGCGATTGGTACAGCCCGTCAGAGGCTGTCGAAAGTACTTTCTCGTGACCGACAATTGTGTCGATGGCGGGGAGACGCGTACTGAATGACGCGGCAAGCTCAGCACGTAGATGATCACCAGGCACCGTGTTGCGGCGGGGCAGTTCGTGCAGACCGGCAGTGGCAAGTGCAGCGTCGGCACGACGTTTGGTCTCCGTGACGAAGTCCGCGATCCGGGTGCCGACATCCGGGATCTCTAAGCCGGTGGTCTCTACGAGCGCCATGTAGCGCTCCTCGGGCGTGTCGCTCACGAGCTTGGCCACAGCTTCGTGGGTGAGCACGCAGCGGGCTAGCTCAGCTCGTGGCGCGTCCGCGACCGTCGTCGTCTCACGGCCGTCGACGATGACGCGGAAGCCGCTCGCCGTGTCGCGTATGAGATGGCGCTGATACGTCGCTGCATCGACCCCGACTGGTCGGCGCTGAGAGGTTCCCGCCCAGTCGAGTTCCATCGCCTCTAGCAGCGAGCTCTTGCCGCTGCCGTTAGGCCCATGGAGCACCGTGGCTGCGCTCAGCTCGAATTGCGTCTGATGGATGGACCGGAAGTCCTCGAGTGCGACGCTGCTGATTGGCGCAGGCGTTGGCAGCTCGGGTGCGCCGGCGTCTTCGTCGACGAGGATTGCGACGGCCTCATCCGCTGCTCCGGCGCGGTACGACGCAAATAGGCGATCAAGGCCGTCGGCACTCGCACGGACCTCGGCAGCGAATGCACGCCAAAATGCTTCCACCTCGGCGCGAGCGATCTCGGTACCGAGCAATTCGCGGCAGCGCGGGAGCAATGGCGCGAGTGCGTCGTCGAGGAGCGCAGCGTCCGCGAGCTCGTCGCGGTGCACGAGGTTGAGGTCCAGGCGCGTAAAGAGGGCGTAACGCTCGGCGATGTCTTCGGCGATACGCCTCAGCTGGCGTTGAGACTCGTCATCGACGATCGCTACTACGAGAGGTGTCCCGAACGCTGTGGGTGCGTCCCGTGTGAGATGGTGGCGGAGTCCCGACGCGGCGAACAGCAGTTGCCGCCAGACGTCCTCGTCGCCGTCGCCGTGGATCTCAGCAATCAGCGCCAATTGAGCGGTCCTATCGTCCCAGGCAACTGCAGAGACGACGGGAAGCGGTTGCTCCGCGAACGGTGTGAACTCACCGCGGTGTACGTGAAATCCGAGCTCGTCGAGCCGGCCCAAGACGATGTCGATGTTTGAGCTCACGGGACGGGAACCGTTGCGCCGCTGAAGATGTTCACACCTTCGTGGGGGTCGGTCGAGATTGGAACGAGAATGCAGTCGAGGTTGTGGCCGCGCGGGTGCGAGAGCACGGCGAGCGCATCGGCGAGCGGGCCGGCCGGGCGACATGCTGCGGCGAGTTCGTCCAGGCCCATCGCAATAGGGAGATATGCCTTGTCGCCGCTGACAACGAAGCCGTAGTCTGCGAGCGCTTCGGCTGGGGACTCGGGATCGGGCTTGCCAAGCCGGTGGCGAAGAACGGCCCGCGTCTGCAATGCCCTAGTCGCTCCCGCCGCGTCGGCTTGCAACGGCACGTACCCGTTCCGCGCCGCTTGGTAGAGGTTGATGTGCTGTATGAAGTCGTCGTTCTCGCCGGGACGGAGAAGGTAGGACCATCGCATCATGACGGGTGCGGTGATCGTGACGGCGGTGAGGCGGGGGGCGGTCTCCGTGGGTAGGGCAAAGCCGGCTTCCGTGAGGGCGTTGCCGAGGCGGAGCGCGAGCCACTCCGTCAGCAGCACGAGCAGCGCCGCGGTGGTCGTACCCGCAGCAGTCCGCACCTGGCTCACGGCCCCTGCTGCCAGTGGCGCACGTGCGAGTCCGGATCCGATCATCGCAGTTAGCTGCGGAGTGTTCGGTTGGTAGTCGATGACCACGACCCGAGGCTGTCCATCAGGCTGAAGGCCCACAAACACATCCTCGAGGGTCGACTGCAACTCCCCGGCGACGACGGCGTCGTTACCCGAGAGGCCGATTAGAAGGAGCGCATGCTCTCTCGCGAGCGCCCGAAAGGCATCGCGGATCCAGAGGTCGTGGCGCCATGTGTTGAGTTGGGTCGCCCGGAGGATGATCGTCTCAGCGGCGGCCTCCTCTCCGCTAGGCGCAAGCTCGCGGTACCGGGCTGCGCATCCGTGCGCCTTGTACAGGCGGTAGCTGCCCGGCCGTTCGAGCTCGGACTGGGTTGCGCGGTCGGTGACGATCTGCGCGTGATCGCGCCAACGCGCGCCGGCAGTCGTGTTTGGGCTTCGTTGAAACCCCTCCGTGTCGAGCGCCGCCTCCGACTGGCAGTCGTAGTTGAAACTCACGGCTTTGGCGACCATACCTTCGCGCACTAGGCGTGCAAGCACCCGGTAGACGCTGAAGTGCTCGGGGATCTGTTCTGCAACGGGCCAGGCCACAGGCTCGTGAAGGCGTATGCGGCGTACCGTTGTGCTCTGGTCGCTCTCGTTGTAGATCGCCTGGGCCACCAGGCCGAGATTCGTTTGATCAGCGACCGAGATGGTTTGGCAGTGTGGGAAGCCGGGATCGTTGATGTAGTTGGCGTACAGATCCTGGCTGATCTGACCGGCAAGGCGAACGCCGGAATCCACCGAGGCGCCGGCTCCCAGAAGAGGGAGCACAGGCGTCCCGTCCAGCTGCTCTGCCAGGTCATGTAGCTGCTGAAGAACCTCCGGCTCGAACGCCTCTGCGTGGGCAACGTGAGCTTCCAACGTCCGGATCTTCGTGAGATCGAGAATCTCAACAGTCATGGATCTCAATGCCCTGATTGGCCACGGGCATCATTCGAGGGCACCGTAACGGCTAACGACGCGGGTCGGATTCTCGCCGTCGGTCGTCGACCCTCTGCATTCATGACACCACACGAAGGGCGACGGCCCCGAACGAACCCGCCCAGCGCGGAAAGCTCGCACAAGTCAGCGATCGCTTTTCCCATCTCGACTGCTATGAAGCGCACGATCGCAAAGGCGAGCGACGGACGAGTCGTCAGCGCGATCGCGCGCCGCGCGATCGCTTGGCCACGCTTACGATCGCCCGTATGCCGGGCGGCGGCATGTCGCGGTACCCGCGACAACACCGAGGCAGGACGGAGCCGCATTCGCGGCGCGGTCCTGAGATTCGCCTCAACCAGCTACGGGCGATGCGGCATCTCCACGAGTGCTCCATAGCCCGTCGCGCCCGACGACACCGCATGTGCGGTGGCCGGCCACCCGAGTTCTCGACAGGCCTCTGCCCAACTTCCGAGTCTGCGCGCGACGATCGCCGCGGTCGGGTAGCCGGGGCCCGGCGAGCGATACAGCTCGCCCGAGCTGGGCGGCCTTCCGAGCTCACGCTCCAAGCGGCGCAACGCGTCCAACACTGTCGCGCGCGTCCACTTGCGGACCTCGTGGTTCAGCTCGAGCCCGGCGGCCCGCAGCCCGGCGTTCCAGGATCCGAAGTGGTTGCGGACCGTCCCGACGGTCGGTCTTCCCGGCGCGGTGTGGAACCAGTCCGCCGATCGTGGCGGACGGCCACGAGCGCGTGCGTCGGCGCGGAGCGCTTCGATCACTCGCTCGCACGTCCAGCCGCGCTCGTATCTGAGCGGCAGCCCGGCCGCCTCGAGCGCACGATTCCAGGAGCCGTCGAAGATCGCCAGCACGGTCTTGGTCGACGGACGCTCCGCGGACCGGCTCGACCAGTCGGCCTGTCTCGGGGGCGCTCCGTGCCCCTCGGCGTCGGCCCGCAAGGCGGCGATCACCCGCTCGTGCGTCCAGGCGGCCGGCGGCGTCAGGCCCGCCGTGCGCAGCACCGCGTCCCATCCGCCGTGGCGGCCGGTCAGCACGGTCGCGCTTGGCCATCCTCGCTCACCCGCAAGCGCCTTGTACTCCTTCCACGTGGGCGGTCGGCCGAGTTCGCGGCTCGCAGCCAGAAGCGCTGCGACGATCTCCGCCTGGCTCCAGACGGCCACCCTCCCCGGCGCCGGGAGTCCGCACGCGCGCTTCGCCGCGTTCCACGATCCGAACCGCTTCTTGACGGCGCCCGCGCTCGGCCACCCGCGCTCACGCGCAAGGTCGCCGAAGGCCGACTGGGTGATTTTGTCGCCAAGTTCCCAGCTGGCCGTGCGCAGCGCGGCCAGCATCTCGTCGTCGCCGCGGCGGCCGCTCTCTGGGATCTCCCATCCGAGCTCCCGGCAGGCGTCGTTCCAGCCGCCGAGCCTGCGGCGCACGATCGCGGTGCTCGGACAGTCCGGCCCGGGTTGGTGCTCGAGCTCGCTTGACATTGGCGGTCGGCCCAGCTCTTGCTCCCGCCGGCGCAAGGCGGCGAGCACCGTGTCCCGCGTCCAGCGGCCCGGATCGTGGCTCACGTCGAGCCCCGCCGCCCGCAACCCGGCGTTCCAGGATCCGAACAGCTTCTCGACGATGCCGACCTGCGGGCGATCCGCAGCCGCGTGCCGCCAGTCGTCCCGGCGCGGGGTGTGGCCGCGATCGCGTGCGTCGCCGCGGAGCGCGTCGATCACCGCGTCCCCCGTCCATTTGCCCATCTCGTGCGTGACCTCGAGCCCGGCTGCTCGAAGACTGGCGTTCCACGAGCCGAAGTGGTCGAGCACCGCGCGGACACCAGGCTCGGTCCGCGGGCGACCAGTCCACTCGCTCAGGCGCGGCGAGCGCCCGCGCGAGTCAGCGTCCCTGCGCAGCGCCGCGATCACCTGCTCGTCGGTGAACGCTCTTCGCCTGGACGGCGCTCGCGCCCGGCGCTCGGCGCCTTGAGCGGCCTTGCGACTGACAACTCCAGCCATGTCCAGCGCGTTCGTCCAGCTTCCGAAGCAGTCGACCACGGTGTGCCGGGAAGGGTGCGTATCGCCGCTCGGCATGGCGTTCCACTCGCTGACGGTGGGCGCGCGGCCGTGGGTGCGCTTCCAGTTCCGCAGCGCCCCGATGATCAGCTCCGGCGTCCATCGGTGCGGTTGAGAGCTCAGACCGGCAGCCTCGAGCGCGAGCGCCCACGAGCCGAAGCGCCTGACCACGACCTGCGAGCTCGGGCGCTCGCCGTCAGGATCCCCCGCGCGCCATTCGCTAGCTCGTGGCGGGCGCCCGTGCGCCAGCTCCCACGAGCGGAGAACGTCGAGGATCCGCTCGCGCGGCCACCGGCGCGGCGGCGCCGGTTCGATGCCGGCTGCGCTCAATGCCGCCTGCCAGCTGCCGAACCGGCGCCTCAGTGTCTTGGCTCGCGGTCGCCCAAGCTGGAGGTCGCTCGGGCGCGGTGGCCGGTGTAGCTCCTGTCGAGCGGCGCGCAGGGCCGCGATCAACTCCCCGTCAGACTGCACGACGCGGTACGGCGCGGCCCCGAGTTCGCCGATCGCCGCTGCCCAGGACCCGAAGCGCTTGCGGACGGTGTCCACGCCCGGCATCCCGGGATAGCCCGCGAGGTCGGCGCTGCGCGGGACCCGCCCGAGCTCGTCGGCCAGCTCCCGCAACGCGGCCAACACCCGATCGCGGGGCCACCGCGGTCGCGTGCGCAGCGGCGGATCGCCGGCGGCGGCCACCAGCGCTCCCCAGCGGCCGAAAACGCCATCGACCTCTCCGGCGCTCGGCCAGCGAGGAAACCCGTCGTGCCACTGCTGCGACTGCGGCAGCTCAGGGGACCAGTCGGCCTTCAACGGCCGACTCCCGGTCTCCTCCTGCCACGCTCGGTAGGCGGCAAGCACGGTATCGCGATCCCAAGCCAGTGGTCGCGACGCGCGCGACGCACACCGCCGGCAGCGGGGCGGTGAGGATCTCGACCTGATCACCGGCTCCCCGCATCCGCAGGTGCCGGCGCTCAGGTAGGTCGAGACCGTCGAAGGCGTGACCTCGAGCAGCGCGGCGATCTCGGCCTGACGCATCCCCTGCGCGGCGAGCCGCCGAGCTCCCTGCACGCGCTCGGCCAGCGTGCCCGGGGGCCGACGGGAGGGCACGATGATCCCGGCGGCCGCAAGGCCGTCCGACCAGGAGCCGAAATGCTTGGTGACCGTCGTCGCGCTCGGCCAGCGGGGATGCTCCCGCTCCCACATCCGGCAGTGCGCGTTGTACAGGCCAAGCGCCCGAGCGGAGCTCGGCACCCACTCGTACAAGCGAGGCGGATCGCCCGTCACCCGCACCCAATCCTCGAGCGCCTCGACGATCGCGTCCTGCGACCACGTTCCGTGCGGCACCCAGCGCTCGGCTGGCCGCCACCTCGAGCGACCGCGAACGACGCCAGCCCGAGCTGCCCGGTTCGCCTCGGCACGGGCGAGGTCCTTGCCGGCCGGACAGCCCGCGTCCGGCTCCCGCTCGCTCCGCTCACCTGGCATGCGCTGAATGTTCGCGCCTGCGACGGTCAGCGAGCTGTACAACGCCGCCGCCACACCGCGCTGGAGGCCTGGACGTCATCTCGTGACAGCGCGGCCTGAGCCGGCGAGTAGCAAAGTCGAGGTCAGGGGTTGGGGGATGCGGTTGCGAAAGCGTCTGACCAACGGCCACGGCCCACTGCTCCGACACCTGCGGTGGCACGGGACGACACCTGAGGGGGTGCCCGTCGGGACCGGAGGCCTCTGGTGCCGGCGGAGCTTCCGCGCGACAGTCGCCGGTACTCATCGGCGCGCGCCTCCACGCCAAGAGCAGGACAGGAGGACAAAGAGATGACACCGGTTTCAGCGCCCCGCAGCCCGAGGCTCGCCGGCGATGCTGCGCGCTGCCCGCGCTGCACCGAGCTGGGTCGGAGTTGCCCGTCGTGCACGCAGCGCCGGCGCATCGCCTGGCGGCTGGTCGAGCAGCAGGATCAAACGCTCGAGGATGCCGCAACGAGGCTCGACCTGATGCCCGCCCAGGTTCGCGAGCTCGTCGACGACGAGCGCGACCGGCGCGAGCTCGACGCGTACCGGCTCGACAGCATCCCGGTCGCACGCGCTCGTGCGTTTCTCGAGCGCGAGCTCGCGCGCGATCCCTGGCTCACGCGGGCGGAGGTCGCGCACCGAATGGGCGTGCGCCAGGGCGACTTCGACCGGTCGTTCGGCTATGCGCCCGCCAAGCACGGCCGGCCGCAGACGAGGGTGAGCGTCGCGACCGCCAGCCGGCTCGCCCGCGCGCTAGGCCGCGCACCGTACGAGCTAGACGGCTGCTGACGGTGACCCGGCTGGTCCAGTGCTGCCGGCTTCCTGCCGGCAGCACGCCGCCCCCCACGTGGCGACCCCATCGCCCTGATCGTCGTCGTCGTCGTCGCGTGGCTGCTACCCGACGCTCACGAACACCTTGCGGCTGCTCGCGACGGCCCACGGAAAGCCGCTCTCCGGGATCGTCGTAACCCAGAACGGGTAACGGGCGCTGCCGGCGCCGCCCAGGAACGTGTACGTGGTTCGGAACCTGCCCTTGCGACCCGTTCGGATGTGCTGGACGTCGATCGTCCGCCCGTTGTAGTCCAGTGAGAGCGACAGCGCCTCGCCGAACGGCGGGACGTAGCCGCCGCGGAGCCGGCCGGTGATCGTGACCGTGTGGCCCCACTGGACGTGCGACGGCCGGATTCTCAGCTTCACGGAGGCTGGTACGACTAGACGTGCGTAGGAGGACAAGGCGGGCTCGGTTGT
>Ga0302181_10003515_pt1 | contig 10714 bp, 12 predicted proteins | sample I_Palsa_E3_3_FD_198786 | JGI IMG/M metagenome (GOLD analysis project Ga0302181, IMG submission 198786) | Peat permafrost microbial communities from Stordalen Mire near Abisko, Sweden - I_Palsa_E3_3 | ecosystem: Environmental > Terrestrial > Soil > Palsa > Peat permafrost | place: Sweden... | reverse complement strand
GTGATCGCCGGAGGCCTGCTGTATGTGTACGACGAGATCCACGGCGCACTGCTCGTCCGCAACCCCGTCACCGGCCATCAGCTCCGCTCGCTGCCGGTCGGTCAGGGCCACTGGAACAGCCCGATCGTGATCGGCGGACGCATCGTCCTGCCCGTCGGAAACGCCAACGACCACGAGACCACCGGGACGCTCGACATCTACCACCTCCCGGGCCGCTGAGCGCGACCAACGGACACGTCCAACCGTCGCGACCGAAGGGCCGTGCGGCGGTTCGACCTGGCGCCCGGACGCATACCTGCGGTCACTCGATCGAGCATGCCCGCAACGGTATCCTCGGCGGGGGTGTTCGATCACGTCGCAATCGCGGTCGCGGACCTCGCCGCGTCCGAGCGCTTCTACCGCACCGTCATCTCCGTGCTGGGCGTCGAGCCGAGTTACGCGGACGCCGAGCTCGTCGAGTGGGACGACTGGGACATCGGGGCGACGGACCGCGAGCACCCCGTGACCCGCGGCCTGCACGTCGGCTTCCGAGCGCCGTCCCGAGAGGCCGTGGACGCCTTCTGGCAGGCGGGGATCGACGCGGGCTACCGCGACGACGGCGCGCCGGGCCCGCGCACGATCTACGGCCCGGGCGACGCGTGGACCCCGTTCGCCTTGAGGACGCTGAGGGGCAGCCACACCCTGAGCACTGTGAGATCGATCTTGACCGGCTCGAGCGGGAGTTCGGCCGCACGCCAGAGGGCCAGCGCCGGACCGTGATCCCGTTGCGGACCGACCCCGCCGGGCGCCTCCCGAAGCTGAAGGCACTCGCCGATGGCACGCTTGATCCGGGAGAGGAGTCCGATCCGGAGGCAAACATACGTAACGGACTCCCTCCGAGGACGAGCGGCCAGCTGCCGCTCCGGGCATCGCTGCACAACTCAAGGACCTCGTCGAATTGCACGCAAGCGGGGCGCTCAGCGACGCCGAGTTCGCCGCGGCGAAATCGCGGACACTCGCAGGTCAATAGGAGATGCGCGGTTCGGCTCGACACCAAGCGTCGAGCCGCCAGCGCCGGCATCGCCGTCGCGAGAACTGCCGGTTGTGTCCGAGGATCCTCCAGTTCGGCGCGTCCCGTGCGACGCTGCGGTTGTGGAGCAGACGAGGCAGCGCTGTCTGGACCGAGCAAGAGTTTCGCGCAGGCGTAAAGCGGGTGCCACGCTGGGTCCATGCGCTGCGCCCCCATCTCGCCAAACTCGAGGCCCGCTGCTAACCCGCAGTCACGCGTCGTGCAAGCACGAGAGCGAAGACAGCAGCCACGTCGTGAGCGGCGGGAGCCGTCGCTGCTTCGCCGCTTGAGCAGTCGGCCCGACGTGTGGCTGCTTCTCCAAGTCGTGGCTCGCTCGCATCCGATGCACGGGCGATTTTCTTCGACCTCGTGCCGGGCATCTACACGGTCTCGGCGGTGGCCAGCGGGGATACGGGTACGCGTGTACGACAACGCCAGCGGCGATCATGCAGGCATTCCGCCGGAGTTGTGCCCTCCGGGGCCGTGCTCTCTCTAATCAGCGCTGGCTCGACGCAGCGACGCTGCCGAGACGGCCTCGCTGCTGTACATACCGTGGGTGTACACTTGTGGTGTGGGTCAGGTCGAGTCAAAGCGCCAAGCTCGCATCAACATGCGCGTTAGCGAGCGTCAGGAGCGGGTGCTTCGAGCGGCCGCCGAGCTCAGCGGCGAAACGCTGACCGGGTTCGTTCTCGGGGTCGCAACCGAGCGGGCTGAGCAGGTGCTCGAGCGCGCGAATCGTGTCGATCTCAGCGCCGAGGCATTCGACCGGTTCGTTGCCGCGCTCGACGAGCCGGCGGAGGAGATGCCGGTGGTCCGCCGCTACGCGCGCCAGCGTAGCCCGATCCCAGCCCCTTGACCGGGGCTTTGCGGGCGGTTCGGTCGCTCTCGCCTGCCGACGACATCGATGGGTTCGACTCCGGGATTGAGGAACTCGATCGTTGGCTGCGGTCTTCCGCGCGGATTGCCGCCGCGGCGGGGACGGCCGCCAGCTACGTGCTGTGTCGGGGCGAGCGGGTGGTCGGCTACTACGCGCTGGCGATGAGCGCGGTTGGGCATGAGCGTGCGCCGTCGCGACTGCGCCGTGGCATGCCCGACCCGGTTCCAGTCGTACTGCTGGCGCGACTGGCTCTGGATCGCACCGAGCACGGGACTGGGCTCGGCGGTCACCTGCTCGTTGACGCGCTGCGCCGCTGTGTCCGTGGTGGTCACGAGTTCGGTGCCCGCGCTGTCGTGGTGGATGCGATCGATGACGACGCAACCCGCTTCTATCAGCATTTCGGTTTCCACCCGCTCGATGAAGCTCGCCTGTGGCGCAGAATCGCTGACATCGAGAGCTCGCTCGACGAGTGATCTGCGCGCGACGCCGTGAACGGCAAGACGCCGCACCATGACTGCTCGTCCGCGGTGAGGCCCTTCTGCATTGATGCAGGCTTGGCTTGCCGCCAATTCCGCCGCTTCTGGGTGCCTGCTATGCCGCTGGCGCAGCGTCCAGATGAGGTAGCTGCTTCGGGCGGCACCGAGGTCGAAGCAGCCGTTGGCAGCGAGCACCGCCTAGCGGCATTGCGGCGACGTTGGAGGAGGGCACGCGGCCGCTCCTTCCACGCGATAGGGAGAGCGAGGTTGCATGGTGCATCGACCGGCTCGTGCGTAGGCACGAGGCGCAAGACGGACGGGATCCCGTGGCCGCCGCTAGCGGAAAAGCAGAAGAGCCAGGGGCCGAATACGAGAGCACTGCTTGAGCACCGGACGGGGAGCGAGGTAGAGGAGCGAGCGGACTTCTGCTTGGACCAAGGTTGCTACGCCTCGCGCATGGGACTCGTCAGGCTTGTTCGAGCCTGAGTTCCACGCCGCTTGAGGTTGGTCAGGTCGCAGTGGCCGTTATGCGTCTTGGTATGCGCGCGCGGATTCGCCAGCCGCCGTGCGTGGTGGGTCCTGCTTCGAGCTGCCCTCCGCATGTGTTGACGCGCTCGTGGAGTCCCCGAAGGCCGTTGCCGGTGCCGTGGCCGGCGAGCGTGGACGAGGTGGGCGCCGGCTCGTTCGCGACCTCGACGATCAGCGCGTCGTGATCGCCTCTGACGAGAACCCGGACGCGCGCGCCTGAGGCATAGCGCAGCGCGTTGGTCAAACCTTCCTGGACGACGCGGGTGGCCGCCTGCGTCACCTCGCTCGGGAGCCCGTCGCGGTCGCCCTCGAGGTTGAGGGTGACATCGAGGCCGGTTCCGGCGGCTCGTGCGACGAGCTCTTTGACCAGCTCGAGGTCGGGTGCGCGCCCGGTCGCGTGGTCGTCGGCCAGGAGCGTTACGAGCCGGCTCATGTCGTCCTCGGCCTGGTGAGCGGCGTCGGCGATCGCGCCGAATGCTTCGGCTGTCAGCTTGGGGTTGGTCGCGGCTAGGCGCTGGCCGGCGGTGGCTTGGACGACCATGACGGTGATTGCGTGAGCGACGATGTCGTGCAGCTCGGCGGCGATCCGTGCTCGCTCGTAGTTGACCGAGAGCTCGGCGTAGGCGTCCTGCTCCTCCTCGAGCTCGCGTGCGCGGTCGGCGAGACGCCGTGCGATGCTCTCACGCTCATAGAGCGCGCGACCGACGAGCCATGTAAGTCCGGGAACGAGGAAGTAAGGCACGGCGCTGTCGCCAATCACGGCGGCGCAGATCAGCGACACGCTGGTCAGTACGACCAGGCCGACGATCGCGGACGTGCGCTCAGCCCACCGGCCTGCAGCGAACGCGGTGACCGCGATCATGTCGCTGAGCAAGACATTTCCGCCCATAGCATCTAGCGCCGCGAACGCGCCCGCAGCGACGATCCACGCGGTGGTCGGGCGGGCGCGCGCCAGGCCGAGCGCGCCACCGACAACGCCGGCGGCGAGCGACTGGAGCGCTCCAGCGCTGGCGATCACCGAAGCGGCGATGGCGATGGCAGCTCCCGCCAGCCCGACCGCCACGTCGAGGCGCCGTTCGGTCAAGCTCATGCTCCGGCCATCAGTGGAAGCTCGGCGACGGCCTTTACCTGTCCGCGGCCCACGGTGGCCTCGAGCGTGCCGTGGTGCAGCTGCGTGCGTTCGCGGGCGCGCTCGATCGCGGCGCTGATCTCCCGGCGCCTGCTCGCCGGTCCGGAGACGGCGACCTCGAGCGTGCGCTCGCCGAACCGCAGTCGTACCTCGACGCCGGGAGCGTCGTCAAGCGTGCCGAGGAGATATTCGACGATTCTGTAGGCCGATAACTCGACCCCGGCCGGCAGCGCGCGCGGGCTGCCGATCACGGTTAGATGCGCGTCGGCGCCCCTGGCGTGCACGATCAGCGCGTCGAGCGAGGTCAACGTTGGCTGTGGAGCGATCGGGTCGCCGCCGTCGCTGTCGCGCAGGACACCGACGATCGCGCGCATCTCCTCGAGCGTCTGGCGGCTGTCGCGTTCGATGCTGGCGAGCGTTGCGGTCGCCGTGGCTGGGTCGGTAGCCAGCGCTCCGGCGTCGGCTGCTTGGGCGAGCTCGCCGAGGCGCCGTTGAAGCAGCTCATCGAGCTCCCGAGAGAGCTGTGCCCGGTCGGCAGTGACCTCGATACGTGCGCGGTCGTCACGTACCTTGCGCAGCTCCTCGGTGCGCACCTGCAGCTGAGCGGCCATCCGCCCGCGCGAGCGCGACACGAGGCCCGCGCCCCACACGATCGCGGTCAGTACCTCAAACGCCGGAGCATCGGCGAGGTGCATCTGATGGTCATGGGCTGTCATCAGCGCGATCGCGCCCAGGCCGGCCGCCAGTCCGATCACGGCGAACCGGAGCTCGAGACGTGCGCCGGCGGCGAAGACGAGCACCCAGACCAGCGGCAGCACCACGCCGCAACGCGTCACAGTCCCGAACAGGACGATGTGCACGGCCAACGCCACGAGCACCGCCAGCATCGCCGTTAGCGGCGCGGCGCGACGCCACAACACCGGGAGCGTCACCGCCACGAATACCGGGATCGCGAGGTAGCTGGCGTGGATCTGGCGGTCGGTTACGTCCTGGTACATCGAGAACAGGCCGGCCAGCACGAAGAACGCCGCGATCGCGCCATCGCGCCGCCCGATCGGCTGCCCGGTCCCGGACACGGAACGAATCATGGCTGGTTTGCTCCTCTTCGTACAGGGATTACAGGATCCCTCGATCATCCTGGATGCTGTCCGAGCTGTCGTCACTCCGAGGGGTGATTGGTGGGCTTACCGATCATCCCAGGCGGTGAGCCACGGTTTTGCGATGATTCCGGCCGAGCGCGATGCAAGCCTCGTTCGTAACGATCCTCTTCACCGACCTCATCGGGTCGGCGGCGCTGTTCGACCGCCACGGCGACGACGACGCGGATGCGCTGCGCCGCGAGCACTTCGCGCTCTTGCGCGCTGCGCTCACGGCGCACGACGGGCACGAGATCAAGTCCACAGGCGACGGGCTGATGGTCACGTTCACGAGCACTGCCGCCGCGGTCCGCTGCGCCGTCGACATGCAACACGCGACGAGTGCCGCCGTCGATGGCCTGCAGCTGCGGATTGGGATCGACGCCGGCGAGCCGATCGCCGACGGTGGTGATCTCTACGGCACTCCAGTAAACGTCGCGCGCCGCCTGTGCGATGCCGCCGGTGACGGCGAGGTGCTCATCACCGAGGTCGTTCGCCAGATCGCTGGGCCGCGCGTCGCAACGATCATGCGCCCCGGCGGGGCGATCCGTCTCAAGGGGTTCTCCGAGCCCGTGTCGGTCGCGACCGTCGATTGGCACGAGGACTCGGGTGGGCAGAAGGCGAGGGCGGAGCCAGCGGCTTCAGTGCGGCCGATCACGGTCGTGATCGCCGACGACCAGCGCCTCCTGACCGCGGGTTTTCGCGTGATCCTCGACGCCGAGCCCGACATCGACGTGATCGGCGAGGCACAGGACGGCCTGGCGGCGGTCGACATCGTCACGCGCCGGCGCCCCGACGTCGCGCTGCTGGATATCCGGATGCCCGAGCTCGACGGCCTCGCCGCCGCGAAACGAATCCTGACCGACGCCAACCTTCACACGGCGGTAGTAATGCTCACCACCTTTGACCTCAGCGAATACATCTACGAAGCGCTACGGATCGGCGCCAGCGGCTTTCTGCTCAAGGACACGCCAGCCGACCGCCTGCTCGACGCCGTGCGCGTAGCCGCCGCCGGCGAAGCACTGATCGCCCCTTCGATCACGAAGCGCCTGATCGCCAAGTTCGCCCGCGCCGCGCGACCCCACCAAGACGGCACGCCCCCCGAGCTGGCCGACCTGACCGCACGCGAGCTCGACGTCCTGCGTCTCATCGCCCAGGGCCTCTCCAACACAGAGATCGCCGAGCAGCTGATCCTCGGCGAGAACACAATCAAGACCCACGTCGGGCGAATCTTCTCAAAACTCGCCCTCCGCGACCGCGTCCAAGCCGTCGTGCTCGCCTACGAGACCGGGCTAGTCCAGCCCGAACTCACGCCCAACAGCCGCGAACGCACCTCGTAACCATTCGCTCTGCGTGCTCGGGTCCTCCCCTAGCAGGAGACGACGCGCCGGCGATCACCCCGTGGCCTGACGACACCCACCCCGGGCCGACTTACCGTCCCGTCGGACATCGAGAGCCGCCAGCGGTGCGACCACCGCGCACCACGGCCACCAAACCGACGCAGGTGAGTCACGAACCGAGGAGACAGAGATGAAGAACCCTGAAAGCACGATCCACATCCCTTCTACAGAGAAACACTCGCGCAGCGGCCTGGTCCGCAAAGCGATCGCGGTGATCGTGCTCGCCATCTGTGCTGCGGGAGCCCTCGCCGCCATTCTCGCATCCGCGAGCGCCGCTCCGCTCAGCACGTCCCGCGAAGCCTCAGTGACACCCGGATCGCGTTACCTGGCGCTCGGCGACTCGGTCACCTTCGGAACCGAAGACCCACAGGTCGTCCCACCACCCAACTACAACGATCCGTCGAGCTTCCTCGGATACCCGGAGCAGCTCGGCGCGGAGCTACACCTGAAAGTGGCTAACGCAGCCTGCCCAGGAGAGACGGCCTCGAGCATGATCAATCCCTCCGCCCAAAGCCTCGGCTGCGAAAACACAGTGTCCGGTGGGCCGCCCGCCTATCGCCCAAACCACCCCCTACACGTCCACTACGAAGGATCACAGCTAGCCTACGCGCTCGAGTACCTACACGCGCACAGCGACGTCAGGCTGGTATCGCTGATGATCGGCGCCAACGACGTCTACGTCTGCGTGTTGACTACACGAGATGGCTGCAGCAACGCCGAGCAGCACGCGGCGCTTGGACAGCTCGCACATAACGTGCAACAAATACTGTCCGCGATCCGCAACCAGGCCCACTACAACGGACAGCTCGCGATCCTCAACTACTACTCACCCAACTACGCTTCTGCGTCCACGAACGGATTCTCCCTCGCCGTCAACCAGACGGTAGATGCGGCCGCCAAACCATTCCATGTCGTCGTCGCGGACGGCTACGGCGAACTGAAGGCCGCAGCCCTACACTCCGGTGACAATACGTGCAAAGCAGGGCTACTGACCCAGCTCGGACGCCCCGGCAAGTGCGGCATGCACCCAAGCTACGCAGGACAGGCACTCCTCGCTCAAGCGCTAGCGAAGGCGATTCGACTCTGAGATCCTCGCCAAGCCGTCAGCACCTCGCGGCCCGAGGCGACCTCGCGTCGCCTCGGGCAGAGACGCGGGAGCCTCGCTAACCACCATCGCGGCGGAGCAGAAGTCCGACCCGACGACAGCAAGAGCACTGCAGCGAGCTAGCAGCAGTGCTCTCGTATTCGGCCCGTGGCTCTTCTGCTTTTCCGCTAGCGGCGGCCACGGGATCCCGTCCGTCTTGCGCCTCGTGCCTACGCACGAGCCGGTCGATGGACCATGCAACCTCGCTCTCCCTATCGCGTGGGAGGGGCGGGAAGGGGTCAATGCGTGGGCCTCCCTGGTTCTGGCGAATAGCGGGTGTTTCAAGGACCGCTGAATGTTGCGAATCGCAGCGCTTCCTCGAAGATCACGAGCAGGCCGATCTGCTCGACGCCCGGTACCACCGTGACCGGCGGGTCTCCGCCGAGCAGTTCGGCGACGCGACGGGCGTGCGACGGCGGGTGCGTCCGGTCAAACTCACCCGTCCAGAGAGAGGCGCGGACCGCCCCGGGCGTGATATCCCACGGCCTGCAAAGGATCCGGATCTCCTCGATGAACCCGTCCGGGTTCGCAAACAGCTCCGCGGTCGTCGGTACGAACAGTTCTTTGACCCACGGGATCTGGACGACCTCTGCGTCTGGCCCCTTGAGGAGCCCGAGCGCCGAGTCCGGCAGCTTCTTGTACTGCTGCTTGAAGCCCGCCCGCAGCAGAAACGGCGCGTGGCGGGACAGGATCGCCGCCATCTTCATGTCCTTCCCGGCCGCCCGCCACTGGGGCTTCTCCGCGAGCGGCGCAATCGCTCCGAGCAGCGAGTGAGCCGTGACCCGCTCTGGAGCCGCACCGGCAACGGCGATCCCGTAGGGCGTCCCGCCGGATTGCGTCACGATCCCGAAGCGGTCAACGCCCAACGCGTCCATCAGCGCGAGATGATCGGCGGGCCAATCGGCGACCGTGCGACCTGGTTTCGGCGTGCTCCCGTGACAACCCGGACGGTCGGGGATCACGAGCCGGATCCCAAGTTCGCGCGCGGTTGCGGCGAGCGCCCGCCCGAGCCCGCGGCTACATGGACCGTCAAGCACGGTCACGACCGGCCCGCTGTCGGCACCCGCGAGCAGGTACGAGAGCATGCGCCCGTCGGGCAGTGTGATGTGTGTGTCCGGCTCCAATTGCGACACAGTGTCGCAATAGGATCGCATACTGTGCGACACGATGTCGCAACGGTCTCCACGCGTCCCGTCTGACGACGCCCGGCGACGGATCCTCGACGCGACCCGGGAACTACTGCTCGACCGGCCGTTCGCAGCCCTGACCGTCGGTGATGTCATGACGCGGGCGGGCTTGACGCGCACCGTCTTCTACCGCCACTTCGACAGGCTCGCGCAGATGGCGCCCGAACTGCTCCCGGACTCCGAGGACCCGCTCCTCGATCAGGTCCTGCGCGGCCCTGCCGAGGACCTGATCACAGCGATGGTCGACGGCCTGGTGCAGCTCTATGCCGACAACGGTCGGTGGCTGCGCGCGCTCGACGCCGCCGCCGCGACCGATCCGGCAGTTGCGACCGAGCTGGACCGGGCTCTCGTCGGTCCGCGCCGACTGCTCGAGCAGCTCGTCGCGAACGCGCCGCACCCGCCGGCCAACCCACGCGAGTTCGCGCTGTTACTGATGGCCACCCACCGCGCGTATCTGCTCGACACTTTCGGCGGCGGCCACGACTCCCCGGAGCGACGCACCGAAGCTACGGCCGCGCTCATGGCGTTGTGGGAGCGACTCCTGGCTGAGTGATCCGACCCTGTAGCCTGACCGCGGCTGCTGTCCCGCTTTGCGCGGATACGAGGACCCGTCTCGGGCGTGGCGATCAGCGCCGGCCGGGCCTTGCGTCGCCGCGTCATCGCCCGGCTCACTTGCGCTTTTCATCGGACGCCGGCCGAAAGGTCCCTTCTGCGTTCGCGTGCGAGCGGCGGCTTGGGCGCGCTAGTCCAGTGGGCGGTAGTTGCTGGCGGTGATGGCCGGTAGGACGATGGCTCGATCGTTGTCTTCCGTGAAGGAGGGTGTGATGGAGTCGGTCTTGTTGGATGCTGCTGGGCGTCGTCGGTCGCCGGCGACGATGCCGGGGTTCCACGCGGGGCGGCCGCCGCGGAATAAGGGTCTTCGCTATCCGCCGGATCCGCCGAGTGTCGAGGAGATCATCGCAGTGATGCGGAGCGCCGGGGAACGCGCGGAGGGCGTTCGGATGCGCGCTTTGATCGTCGTGCTGTGGAGAGCGGGGCTGCGGATCTCGGAGGCGCTCGCGCTCGCCGAGAGCGATCTTGACGCGGTCCGCGGTTCGGTTCTGGTGCGTCATGGCAAGGGCGGACGGCGCCGCGAGGTCGGGATGGATCGCTGGGGGTAGGAGCAGCTGCGGCCGTGGGTGGAGCTGCGCGCGACGCTTCCGGTGGGCGCTTCGCTGTGCGTGCTGCATGGTCCGACGGCGGGCCGGCCGTGGGCTTCGTCGGCTGCGAGGGAGGAGCTGCGAGTGGCCGCCGTCCGTGCCGGTGTCCGCCGGAGGTTCGGTCCGCACCAGCTCAGGCATGCTCACGGTCGAGATGGCGCGCGAGGGGATCCCGATCACAGTCATACAGAGGCAGCTCGGGCATGCCGATCTGGGCGTGACCTCGGTGTATTTGCGCGGGATTGACAACCGGGAGATCATCGAAACCGTGCACGAACGCCAAGCACCAATGATGTCCGCGAACGCCGGGCTCCGCGTCGGCCCATAAGGCCCACCGCGCCGGGACCTCGTGACCGCCTCGCGCCACGGTCGAGAGCCGCGTCAGCTGATCCGACGAGCGCGCGAGGCGGCACGAGCGAGGGAAGCGCGATCGTCTTGCCACCGACCGCGTGGCCATTCAGGCTGATGCGCGGGCTGCGACTTCGAGAATGACGAGGCGATCGGGGGCCGCGAGCGCGGACTGCGCGGCGGCGTGGAGCGCTTCGCGATCAAGGCCGTAGCGTTCGGCAACAGCGGTCAAGGGCTCAGTG
>Ga0302181_10003510_pt1 | contig 10719 bp, 16 predicted proteins | sample I_Palsa_E3_3_FD_198786 | JGI IMG/M metagenome (GOLD analysis project Ga0302181, IMG submission 198786) | Peat permafrost microbial communities from Stordalen Mire near Abisko, Sweden - I_Palsa_E3_3 | ecosystem: Environmental > Terrestrial > Soil > Palsa > Peat permafrost | place: Sweden... | reverse complement strand
CCTAACGGTCGGTTGGTATCCAGACGCCAGATGCTAGAGAGCCCGCGTGGATTCCGCACGGTTGCCGCCGCTACGGCCCTGTCTGCGATTGCGCGGGCGCACGACCCGACGTATGTACCGTCGGGTGCCCGCATGCGGTAGTGCCCGGCGGCGCGGCCTTCCAGCCTCTCCGCCGCCGATCGAGAGAAACGTCCCAAGCGTTTGGGAGGATCGGCCGATGCCACAGACAGCCCCGATCGAGCGGGTCCGCGCCGACGCGGATTTTGGCCCGACCGCAGCTTTTGCGCCGAGCTTCGACGACCTGCTTGCCAGCGGGGAGCCGGAGCTGATGCGCGGGGCGCTGCGCGGATGGCTGGCCATGGGAGACCGCGGGGGAAACCGCGCGGACGCGACCTACGTGTACGAGGAGTGGTTGAGGGCGGGCGGCGAGCCGGAGATGATCCGCGAGTCGCTGGCCCAGTGGCTCGCCGGCAACGCGACGACCGCTTCCAACGCGGCGGCCGAGGAGGCGAGCTTCGTGTGTCAGGCGTGGTTGAGAGCCGGCGGTGAGCCGGAGCTCGTGCGTGATGCGCTCGGCGCATGGGCCGAGCTCCATGGCCAGCTTCCGGTGGCGAGCTTCCTCTACCGCGCTTGGCTGTCGGCCGGTGGCGAGGTGCAAGCGTTCTCGGGGCCGATCTGCGATTGGCTCGCCGCGCACACGAATGATGAGGGCGAAGCGCACAGCCTCTATTGCGCGTGGCTCGAGCATGGCGGCGAGCCGGCGCTCGTCGCGCCCTCGCTCGAGCGTTGGTTGGCCGCTCATGCGCAGGACGAGCCGGTGGGCCCGGTCTGCGCGTCCTGGCTGAGGGCGGGCGGCGATCCGCGTCTCATCGTCGAGCCCGCCGTGCGCTGGCTCGGCGCCCATGCGCAGAGCGAGCGGGCGTGTTTCCTGTATACGGCGTGGCTCGACGCGGGCGGCCGGCGCGAGCTCCTCAGAACGCCGATCGAGCGCTGGCTCTCGGTTCACGGCGACAGCCTCGGCTCGAGCTTCGTGTACGACGCGTGGCTGAAAGCCGGCGGTGAGCCGGAGCCGATCCGCGCTTCGCTGGTGGGGTGGCTCGAGGCGAACGCTGCTGCCAAGGGCGCGAGCTTTTTGTACGAGGCGTGGCTGAAGGCCGGCGGCGAGCCGGCGCTCGTGCGCGATGCGATCGGAGTATGGCTGGCTGAGCACTCCGGGCTGACGCCCGGGGTGCCGTATCTCTACGAGGCGTGGTTTGCGGCGGGCGGGGATCCGGAGCTCGTGCGCGAGCCGATCCGTGACTGGCTCACCGTCAACGCGACCAAACTGTCCGCGAGCTTCGTGCTCCAGGAATGGCTGGAAAACGGCGGCGAGCCCGCGGTCATCAGCGATAGCCTTCTGCGCTGGATGCGCGTTCACGGCCAGAGCGTCTGCGCCCGGTATGTGCGCCGCGCGTGGGTCGAGGCGGGACAGCTGCCGGTGACGGCCACCGGTCAGTGAGCGCTACCGCTGATCGGTGGGACGAGTGGGTGAACACTCACTGCGCTGCGGCCCGATTGGCTGTCCCGTTTCGGCGCTGTCGTCGGATAGGACTATATGGCGCCCCCTACGCTCGAGGAGCTGGTCTACTCTGCTGCGCAGCGCGCGCTCGATCAGCAGAGCACGGCCCTGTCCGATCTGCGTACCCGCACGAGCACGCTGATCGCGGCGGCAACCCTGTCGGCGAGCTTTCTCGGTGCCGCGGCGATCGGGCGCGGAGCGCCGGCGTGGGCGGTGGTGCTCGCGATGGCCGCGTTTCTGCTGACCGGCGCGTTCGCGGGCTGGGTGCTGTGGCCGGCACGGGTCTCGTTCGTGATCGATGTCGATCGCGTATTCGAGGAACTCGATCCGGATCGCGAGGATCCGGCGGCGTATCTTCTGCGAGCCGCATATGGCCTGCGCAATACGTATCTGGAGAACAAGGCGGCCATCAGGCGGCGGGGGGTCGTGTTCAGGCTCGCCCTGATCGCGTTGGGGACGGAGACGTTGCTGTGGACGCTCGCCCTCGCGCTAACATGACTGCTATGTCCGATCACCCTGCACCCGCTCGCAGATCCGGCTTGGCGCCACGTAAAGTCAAACCGATATCGCCTGACGCGTTCTTCTACGAGAACGAAGGGTCGAGTGAGCGCGCCGAAGCGCGTAAGCGCGCCGTCAAACGGTGGCTGAATCGGCTCCTGAAGCGCTCACCCCAGCCGAGTTAGTCACCGCGCGCCCTTACGGGAGCCTCGGGTAGATAGCGATTCGGCCTCGGCGAGCTCGGCCTCGGTGAACGGCACCCATGGTGGGTCGATGCCCTCGCTGCGAAGCAGCTCGTCTTCAACCGCCAAAAGGCGCTTGATGGTCTCGCCTGTAGTCCACGTGTACAACACAACACCGGATTCTGGATCTCTGTGTACAGGCATGAATGGTCCTTCCAATAACTCCTGCCGGCGCCTGTCCGTCAGCAATGCATAGGCATTGGCAATCAGCTTGTGAATGTCTTGCCTGGAACGATACCCCCCTCGGCGGATGACCTCACGGACATGCAGCTCACTACACAGGCTGTGTAGTACACGGGCTGTGTACCCCATTCTCGCTCCATGCATCGGCAAGTTGGTGGCGGAGCGTTTTCGCGCCAAGTTTTAGTGCGAGGCCCAGTAAATCCGGGGGTTGAGCCTCCGATCATGCTCCCACCCGAGCGTTTCGTCTCAAGTCGTGGGTAGCGTCGCCGGTCATGTTCATTGGAGGGATCACACCCGGCTTCGTCGCCGGCTTGCGCTCGCTGGCGGACGGCCGGTCGCTGCCCGGACCGACCGGGACTCATGTCGCCGTCGCCAGTGGCGGCCATCCGATCGAGTTCTGGCTGACGGTCGTGCCGGCGGCCAGCATTCTCAGCTTCGGCTGGTTCTGTGTTGCGCTAAAGGCCATCAATCGGCTGTGCCGCGACGCTGCGAACCCGGCCACCCAGGCTGCCTGGCTCACGAACGCGGCACGCGGCCAACGACTCGAGACGCGTCAGCGGATCGCCTGGTGGCTTTGGTCTACGATCGAAGCCGGTACATGGTCAGATGATTTCCTCAACCTCGGCCGCTGGATGACGGCGGGTACGCTCGCAGGCGCCACCTTCGGCTTCGTGTTGTACCTCTTGATCGGCTAGGATTCCCATGGTGACCGTCAGCGAATACAGCCCAGCCCGCCTCCGTCGAAGCCCTACCGTCCGGCGCTTCGCGGTCGTGTACGTGATCGGAATCGCATGTACGCTCCTGATCGGTCTCCTGAAGCAGATCGTCGGCTTCTCCGACGCACTCGTCACGGGTCTCGCGATTGGATTGGTGGTCCTCTTCGCCGTCGTCGGTGGACCCTTCATCTTCCTCGCACCGTACCTGCACCCCAACCGCGACCGGCCTGGCGCTTGTCCTCCGGTCTTTCCGATCCTACGCATCCGGCTGGCCCGCTACGGTCGTCTCACCATCGACGTCCTGACGATCGGCGTCTGCACGATCGCGATCGTCCAAGGGCCCATATGGGTTCTGGCGCTGGTTATCCCATTGTTGATCGCCCTTGCAGTTACCTCCTGGCGTAACGATGCACGTGTCATCGAGGATCTCGCCGCGCACGTCTTCAACCGTCACCCTGATCACGAGCGCTGACACATGGCTTTCGGACGCTACGGATAAACCGTAGCGGACGCCACGGTTTATCCGTAGCGATCACCAGCCTTACCACGGGCAGCTGAGCCGGCGGGCTCGAGGACCTCTTCGGCGTAGACGTACACCGCGCCGTTGCGGTAGGCGGTGGGCAGGTTGCGTGCCCACTCCTCGCCGTCGGTGTCGAAGTCGATCAGCCGGTCGTAGCGCTCGCTGTAGACCGGCATGCCGCGTTGGATGAAGCGTGCGTCGCCCTCGGTGAGGGTGAGCTTTTGCCCACGCACCTCAAGCACTGCAGCAAGATGGTCGACGAGCTCGCCTTCCGCGCGGATCTCGTTGGCGAAGATGTGCAGGAGGATCATGTTGGCATCACCTTCCAGGAAGTTAGAGTGGCACAACAGGATATGTCTGTTTATCAAAATCCGGCGCTGCGCACGGCGAGCAATCGGCCTCGAAACCGCCCGACTCGCGGGTGTGGCAAATCTTCCAAAAACGACCCTATTTGGGTAAACGGTAAATTGCGAGGGAGTCAAAGTTTGGTGCTTTGCGACTACCCGGAGCATCGGTGCGCGGGTAGCGATTTTCGCCCCGCGCGGCCAGTGATATCCTGGGTCCATGGCCAAGACCAAGAAGGAATCGGTCCGGTCAAAGGTTTCCCGCAAGCAGGCCGCGGCAAGCGCGCTTGCGTCGGTTCGCGCGGAGGGGCTCGATCCAGGTATTGCTGAGCCGCTGCTGGATCGGTGGGCGAGCGAGGAAATCACCGATGCGCAGCTAGACGAAGGGGTCCGGCGGATCGTCGCCGGCGAGTCGCTGACCGATCTGCTCGGGCCGGTTCGTGCCTGACCTGGGCGAGAAGGAATGTTGCAACGCGGCGTTGCAACATTCCCGGGGCTAAGCTGGGTCGATGAGTGCCGCTGACCTGGAGGAGATCGCCGATTTGCTCGCGGCCAAGCTGAAGCGCGACCGTATCCCCGATGTTGTGCGCCGCGCGGCGCCGGCCTATGGCGGCCGGTCGATCCTGCAAGCGATCGGCGATGGTGATGAGGAGCTCGTCCTTGACGAGCTGCGGAACGCCTTCAACTGGGCCGCTTTATAGCGCTGTATAGCCGAGTATAGGAAAAACCCCTATACTCCACGTGCAGCCGGGAGGACCCTTTTGTGGTGCCGCTCCGCTGGAGGAGACTGCATTGCGGTGCTTACTCCAGCGACCCGGCCGCTTTCTCTGAGTAGAAAAAGGCAATGCGGGCTGGGCCCGCAAAGCCTCCACTGCGCATATAAGCACATTGGTGTATCGTGGGTGCGTAGAGGTGCCGGTTCGTCGCTTTTAACGACGCTTAGGGCTGAAAGCCCCCCGGCGCCTTTCTTGTGGTGGTACCGTTCTGTAGGGGGTCGGTGCGTCGCCTCATAAGCGACGCTTAGGGCTGTGAAGCCCGCCGGCTCCTTATTTATTGGTGGTGACGGTCGGTGAGCTTGCCGGCTTGACCGGATACAACAAAGCCCCGGGCGCATAACTCCCTCGCGGAAGACAGAGGCGGGTCCGGGGCGTCGGCCAATCATAATAGCTGCTCGGTGCTTTTCACGGCACCCCCTTGAAGCTCTTTGTCTGCATCGCTAGGATCGCCCGATGCCCGCCGAGGAGCTGCCCATAACGCTGCAGGAGCCGGTCGCCAAGGCTGCTCGCCAGGCCGCCGAGCGACGGGGTATCAGCTTGTCCACTTGGTTGAGTCAGGCGTCTTTGAGCGCTTTGTATATTGAAGACCGTCGGGCCGGGTTCGGCCGCGCGAGTCTCTGGGAAATGTATGAGGAGACCGCGGTGGTCGAGTTCACGAAATTCGCGAAGGGTTGGTCGACGACCGGTTTGAGTGTTCGTGATGCGCAGGCTCGTCTGGCCGCGGACCTGGAAGGCGAGCCCGTCATGCGTGTGCGTCTGCTCATGACCGACCCCGACGGTGTTACGTGGGATCTCGATCCTGTCACCGAGATGCATCGCGCGCTTCGTCGCAAGGCGACAGAACTCGGTCTCCCGTTCGCCAGCTTCAACATGATCGCCGAGCGCGAGCCTTCGGCCAAGCTCTTCGCCCGCTAGCGCAGACGTCGTCGTCAGCTTGCCCAGGGTGCCTGCAGTGGGATCGCCCAGGTGCGCTTGCCGAACGGCAGTGTGTGGGCCCCCGCGTAGAGGATCGCGCCGCCGACGAACTCCACTATGCCTCCCTGCGGATTGGGGGGTAGGCGTGCTGCTAACTCGGAGTTTACAGGCTGCTAACTCGGAATTGCCCGGCGCTTGTTGCCAATCTAGGCAGCAGGTTATGGAAATGGTGTGCCAAAGTAGGCAGCATATTACGGCAGCTACGTGCCAAGATAGGCAGCATACTTTGCCAGTCGCTGCTACGATTCAGGCATCATGGCGCTCAGCGACGAGCAGATTCTTGCCCAGAATCCCTGGTGGAGCGAGCAGGAATGGCGCCTGCACGACCGGCAGCTTGCACGGCTCGCTTCCCAGCCCATGCGGCTGCCCGCGGAGCTCGTTGGCACGATCGACCTGAAGGACGCGGCCATCCACACGTTGCGCGGTCCGCGACAGGTCGGCAAGAGCACGGACCTGAAGCTGCTGGTGGAGCGAGCGCTGGCCGAGGGACACGAGCCGCGTTCGATCGTGTACCTGACACTCGATCTGATCGAGGGCGAGCGCCTTACGGAGTTGGCGGAGACGGTCACCCGCGCAAAGGCGGCGGCCAAGCACAGGGGACCGAGCATCGTGCTGCTCGACGAGGTTACTGGGGTTCCTCGCTGGCAGACCGCGGTGAAGGCCCTGTGGGATGACGGGACGATCGCGGAGGACGTGGTGGTATGTACCGGCTCCTCGGCGATCGACCTGCAGAAAGGAGCCGCGGAGCGACTCCCGGGACGTCGTGGCGCGGGGCGCGACTATCTCGTGCTCCCGCAGACGTTTGCCGCGTTCGCGCGCGCGATCCACAAGTCGATTCCTCCCTCACCGTGCCTGACGATCGCCGATATGCGCACACCCGACGGTGAAGCGGAGTTGCATGAGGCGCGCATTCACGGACCGGCGCTGAAAGATGCGCTCTCGCTGTATTTGAAGTTCGGCGGACTGCCGGCGGCGGTCGCCGAGGCCGCCACGGGAGCCGTCGAACCCTCTGAGCAAGTTAAGCGGGTCCTGCATGACTCGCTCGTCAAGGAGGTGCAGCGCAGGGGCGCGAGCGTTCCCGCGGCTCACGCGCTACTGGAGCGGGTGCTCAGGTCACTGGGCTCGCGCACCGACTGGAGCCGGATGGCACGCGAGATGGACGTACCACTAAGCAACAGACGTGGTGGCACGAGTCATCACACACTGCGCGACTACATCGAGTTGCTCGCGGGCGGCTACTTCCTGTTCATCCTCTACTTCTGGCGGGCGAGCTCGCAGACGAACAGCCTCTCCAGCGAGAAGAAGGTGTTCTTCGCCGACCCCTTGCTGCACACGATCGCACTCGAGCATGCACCCGGGCTCATCGCCAACGTTCCCGCACTGATCGAGAACGCAGTTGGTCTCGCGCTCTACCGCCGCTACGAGCCACCCAAGCGGCTGATCGAATCGTTTCCCTCACCCGACCGGCTGCACGCGTGGCGCACCGCCAGAGCCGGCGAGGTCGACTTCGTGGCGGGTCCACGCCGCGAGCTTGATGTCGTCGAGGTCAAGTACCGGCGCCAGATCGACCTGCGCGGCGCAGCGAGCGTCGCGAAGGCTCATCCCGGGCGTCCAGCCGTGATCGCAACCCAAGAGGACCTGCTGTTCGCAGACGGTTACACACTGCTGCCCGCGCACACACTGCTCTGGGCACTCGGCTGAGCCGGACGCAAGCCTTCAAACCAGCCCCTGAAAGCGCTATGGGCACCGTGAGGTGCCCATAGGATGCGGCGTTCGGCACGAGGCCTAAGCGCCAGGTTATGTACTAGACCGTAACCGTAGCATCCATTTTTTCTTGAAGCTCTTTGTCTGCATCGGTAGGATCGCTCGATGCCCGCTGAGAGCAGCTCGACCTTGGGCCCCCTGAGCCGCTCATACCGTCGCGGTATGACGGGCGGGGATCTGATCGTGATGGCTCGTCGCCGGGCGGGGCTGACTCAGCGCGAGCTCGGCGAGCGGGTGGGCTGTGAGCAGGCTACGATCGCGTGCTGGGAGCGCGGCGAGCGCGAGCCGTCCTGGGAGGATGTGGGAGCCGTCGCGAGGGGTTGCGGTTTGCAGGTGGAAGCACATCTGGTTGGCGAGGACCGCTCGAGGTGGGGGGATGTCGCGGTGGCGATCACGCTGTCGCCTGCGGAGCGTGTGCGCCGGGTGCTGGCGCCCGAAGACGACGTCTTTGGCCCGGCCAACGTTATCCCCGTCCTCGAACGCCTGGGCGAGAGTGGGGAGCCGGCGATCGTGATCGGAGACGTCGCTGGGGCGCTGCATGGCTGGCCACTGGAGATCTCTGGTAGCCCGGTCGAGGTCTGTGCGGTGGCCGAGGGTGCGTCGAGCCTGGTGGCCGGTCTGGGAGCGCGGCCGGATACGCGGTGGGAAATGCCTGGCCTCGCCGAGGCGCTGGCGGAGCAGGGCGTCGTCCGGACACGCAAGATCACGGAGGAGCCCTTCGTGCTGCCGGGCGGCGGCAGGGTACTTGCCAGCGAAACCCTGCCGGGAACTGCCGGTTTCGCCGATTTGGCGCGTAACGCTGAGCCGATGGCGGTCGGTGGCAGAACGGTGCTGGTGGCGAGCCTGCTCGACTTGCTGCGCATCGCCGATGCTTTGATATCCGAGCCGGCACCCAAACGCGAGGATCCAGACGAGCACCCTTATCTGGTAGAGGAGCGCAACCGAAAGTCGCTTTGGCGCCAGACAAACGCCCGCTACGACGCGCTGGCCTTGCGGGCCGTCCTCGACGTCCGCGCCGCAAAACAGGCCGCCTGGGAGGCCGACGACCGCAGCGACGAGCAGAAGCTCGAGGCCTGGGCTTCTATGTGGTTTGCCTGATACAGAACCTGATCGCGAAGTTTTCGACGGCGTGATCTGAACGATCCAGCTCACCGGCCAGATAGGCGTCGATGAACTCCACGATTGACATATCGAGCTCAGCCCGGATTTCGCGTCTGGTACGTCCCAGGAGCAACAAGCCGGTGATGTCGTCGACGGCGAGGTCCCCATCTTCGAGCTCGCCGGCCAGGTAGGCCTTGGTGAACTCCGCGACCGACATGCCAACTTTGCGCTGCACATGGCGTTCCAGGTGCGCTTCAGACTCCTCCACGGTCCGCTCGATCACCGGCGTGCCAGCGTCTGTGTAGGTGACCTTCATGGTCCCCGCATCCTAGCGCTTGAACCCCTTTGTCTGCATCACTAGACTCGCCTGATGGAGCAGCAGACTGATAAGACTCCTCGGCGCCAGCGGGCGCCTCGCCGGAAGTGGCATCGTGCGCGGCTCACGGTGCCGGAGAGTATGTGGCGTGAGCTCACGGGCATCGCTCGAGCGGCCGGTACCACTCCCGACGATGTGTTGATCCGTCTTGCGTCCGAGCGCTTGCGTGATCGCACGCGTGCGGTTGCGCTGCGCAAGCTGGCCGATCAGCGTTGGCGGGCGTTCGTCGATGCCTCCTCGGTGGGTGGGTGGGAACTTAATCCGGATGCGGCGGCCGAGTCTTTGAGCGGCGATGAGCTGGTCAAGCTCAGCCAGGCGTCTCGCGAAGACAGCTAGATGCGCACGCTGAGCTCACGGCCGGTCGCGGTGCTTCATGAAGCACCGCTGCGATGTCCCGCCTGGAGGCCTTCGTGATCGTGCCGTCCTGCAGCTTGATTTGGGCGCTGCGGGGGCGGACTGACAGCCACCCGCGCTTGACACTGATCACCACACCGATCGATTCGTCCTCCAGTTCGACGGTAGCTCCGGGCGCGACCCTGCCGATCGTCAACACATCCAGGCCGCTCAGCGTCCCGACGTTCAGAAAGACCTGTGGGGTATCGGATGGGGGCGGCAGCTTGCTCATGGCTCACACCTTGCGCAAGGTATGTGGCCCCAAGGTAGCATTTTCCGCTTGAACCCCTTTGTCTGCATCGCTAGGATCGCCTGATGCCCGCTGAGCAGTCGACGTACTCCAAGGCGCAGGCGGCGCATCTGCTGGATGTGAGCACGACGACGCTGGAGCAGTGGATCGGAAGCGGGCTGCTGCGGGCTGTGCGTGTGGTGGGCTACAAACGTGACCGGGTTCCCGCGCGTCCGTTGCTGGCGCTCGCGGCGCAGGTCAAGCAGCTACGCCGCAGTGGCCGCCACTGCGGGTTGCTGGTCGAGGCCTTGAGTCGTTTGGAGCAGGAGGACCCTGAGTGGCGCGCCGAGTTCGAGCGTCTCTACGGCCCCGGCCTGGGAAGCGGTGGTGACGACGACGACGGCGAGTACGTCTCAGCGGCGCCCGGGCAGGATTTCGGGCCCGAAGATTGAGTTCGCCATCTGGGATATGCGCTGAGGATGGTGCTACGCTAATCGGCGAATGCCCCAGGAAAGGCTCTCCCGCTTCGGCGGTGATCCTCCTGGGGCTCCGTTCGTTCTGGAACCTCCCAGCCGCGTAATGCGTCGGTGGTAGAGTTGATTCATAGAGGGGTCGGTGCGTCGCCTCATAAGCGACGCTTAGGGCTGTAAGGCCCGCCGGCTCCTTATTTATTGGTGGTGTGTTAGGCGATCACTCACCGTGGCGCTCCTCAAACGCGAGGATAGACGCGAGCGGGATCTTCCAGTAACCCGAGTGGGGGAGACGTTCGGCCGGGAGTTCGCCGGAGCCGATCAGGCGGACGACGTGCTGGCGGGAAAAGCCGAGCCAGGCGGCGGCCTGTCGAGGGGAGAGGAGCTCTTTCTCGCCGGCGATGGTCACCGTGACTGGCTTGCCCTCGGCGAGCATACGATTGATCTCCTCGGCCACGAATGCCGCCTGGTCGGAGGCGGAGACCGCAGGGTCAAGATGCAGGGTCTTTTTGAACTTCATGATTGTCCCCGCATCCTAGCGCGGTGCTCGCCAGTCGCTCAGCTCTGGAATTCT
>Ga0302181_10003503_pt1 | contig 10735 bp, 9 predicted proteins | sample I_Palsa_E3_3_FD_198786 | JGI IMG/M metagenome (GOLD analysis project Ga0302181, IMG submission 198786) | Peat permafrost microbial communities from Stordalen Mire near Abisko, Sweden - I_Palsa_E3_3 | ecosystem: Environmental > Terrestrial > Soil > Palsa > Peat permafrost | place: Sweden: Abisko... | reverse complement strand
CAAGACGGGGGACTACGACACCTTCCGTCGCTGGAAGGTATTTGCTGACGATTCCAAGGAACTCGAGGTTCCGGAGCGCGAGCTGCGGCTCGAGGACGGCCGCGATATCGACCCCACGGTCGAGCCGGGTGGCTTCGTCGAGCAGCCGATGGAGTCGGTCGCATTTGGCCGCATCGCCGCGCAGCAGGCGAAGCAGGTCATCGTGCAGAAGGTGCGCGAGGCCGAGCGCGCGCAGGTCGTCGAACAATACCGCGACCGCGTAGGGCAGCTCGTGAGCGGCGTCGTCAAGCGCGTCGATCGCAATGGCATCTATGTTGATCTCGGCAGCAATGCCGAGGGCTTCGTGCCGCGCACCGACATGATTCCGCGCGAGCAGGCGAAGCCCCAGGATCGCGTCAAGGCGTATCTGAAGGATGTACGCTCCGAGCCGCGCGGCCCGCAGCTGTTTCTCACCCGCACCGCGCCAGAGTTTCTGGTGGAACTCTTCAAGCTCGAAGTGCCCGAGGTGGGCCAGGGCCTGATTCAAATCCTGGGCGCGGCGCGCGACCCGGGAGTGCGCGCCAAGATTGCCGTGCGCAGCAACGATCCACGCATTGATCCGGTGGGCGCGTGTGTGGGCATGCGCGGTTCGCGCGTCCAGGCGGTGTCGAATGAAATTGCCGGCGAGCGCGTGGACATCATTCCGCACGATGCGAACGCGGCGCAGTTCGTCATCAATGCGATGTCACCGGCGGAGGTGCTGTCGATCGTTGTCGATGAAGAGTCGCACAGCATGGACATCGCAGTCGCCGAGGAGAAGCTCTCCCAAGCGATCGGCCGCGGCGGCCAGAACATCCGCCTCGCAAGCCAGCTCTCCGGCTGGGACCTCAACATCATGACCGAGTCGGACGCGGAGGCGAAGAGCGAGAGCGAGGCGCGCGGTCTCGTGGAGCTCTTCATGAAGCAGCTCGATGTCGATGAGGACGTGGCGACGATCCTCGCGCAGGAGGGCTTCTCGACCATCGAAGAGGTGGCCTACGTTCCGCAGGCCGAGCTCATCGCCATTCAGGAGTTCGACGCCAACATTGTGAAGGAATTGCGCAACCGCGCGCGCGACGTGCTCTTGACACAGGCGATCGCGAGCGAGGAGAGCCTCGATCAGTCGATGCCGGCGGATGATCTATTGCTGCTCGAGGGAATGAGTCCGGATCTTGCGCTCGCGCTGGCACGCCGCGGCGTGCGCACGCGCGAGGATCTCGCGGACCAGTCGGTGGACGATCTTGCGGATATCGAAGGCCTGGCGGCCGAAGAGGCCGGCAAGCTAATCATGACAGCACGCGCGCCCTGGTTCGAAGCGAGCCACTGATGGGGGCCGAGGATTTGAGTTCATGGCCGAAGTAACCGTTTCGCAATTTGCCGAAGTCCTGAAGGTGCCGGTGGATCGGCTGCTCGTGCAGCTTGATCAGGCGGGCATCAAGGTCGGCGGCCCGGACGATCGTATCAGCGACGATGCGAAGCTCGAGCTCCTCACGCATTTGCGGCGCAGCCATGGCAGCGAAGAGGACGGCGGTTCACCGCGCAAGATCACGCTGAAGAGAAAGACGCAGAGCGAGCTTAAGCTCGCAAGCGTCCAGGGGCGTGCGCGCACCGTCAACGTCGAGGTGCGCCGCAAGCGCACCTACATCAAGCGCGACGTGCTCGAAGAGCAGGCGCGCCACCAGCAGGAAGAGATCGACGTCAAGCGCCGCGAGGCGCTTGAGGCCGAGCGGCGCGAACAGGATCGCCTCGAGAACGAGCGCCGCGAGCGCGAACGCCTCGACCTGGAAAACCGGCGACGCGCCGAGGAAGAGCAGAATCGCAAAAAGTCGCAGGACGAGGCGCGCCGGCTTGCCGAGGTGCGCACGCGCGAAGAGGCCGAACGGCGCGAGCGCGAGCAGCGCCGTGCCCAGCCTGAGCCCGCCAAGCCGCGCGTCGTGGAGGCGGTGGTCGCCGCCGAAGAGGTCGATGACAAGCAGACCCGCTACGGACGCCAGGAGCTGCACGTCGCCGGCGACGTGAGCTCCCGCTACAAGAAGAAGCGCCGCCTGAAAGCACGCACGGTGGGCGTGGGCACCGATGCCCCGCATGGCTTTGAGATGCCGACCGCGCCGGTGCGCCGCGAAGTCGCGATCGGGCAGATGATCACCGTCGCCGAGCTTGCGCAGAAGATGGCGGTCAAGGCGACCGAAGTCATCAAAGTCCTCATGAACCTCGGGGTCATGGCGACCATCAATCAGCCGATTGAATCGGAGACGGCCGTGCTGGTCGTCGAGGAGATGGGGCACACGGCCAAGGTTCTGCGCGAGAACCAGATCGAACACGAGCTGCAGGGCGTGCCGAGCGAGGCCGGTGAAGAAGAGCCGCGCCCGCCGGTCGTGACCGTGATGGGCCACGTGGATCACGGCAAGACCTCGCTCCTCGACTTCATCCGCACGACCAAGGTCGCCGCCGGCGAGGCGGGTGGCATCACCCAGCACATCGGCGCCTATCACGTGGAGACCCCCAAGGGCGTCATCACCTTTCTCGACACGCCCGGCCACGCGGCATTCACCGCCATGCGCGCGCGCGGCGCCAAGGCGACCGACGTCGTGGTGCTGGTGGTGGCGGCGGATGACGGCGTCATGCCGCAGACCATCGAGGCCATTCAGCACGCGCGCGCCGCGGGCGTGCCGATCGTCGTGGCCGTCAACAAGATCGACAAGAGCGACGCGGATCCGGATCGGGTGCGCACCGAGCTTGCCAAACACGAAGTCATTCCAGAGGAATGGGGCGGCCAGAATATTTTCGTCAAAGTCTCGGCGCGCACCGGCGAGGGCATCGATCAGCTGCTCGAGGCGATTCTGCTGCAGGCCGAGGTGCTGGAGCTGCAGGCGCCGCGCGCCGGGCTTGCTTCCGGCGTCGTCATCGAATCGAGCATGGAGAAGGGACGTGGCGCGGTGGTGACGGTGCTCGTGAAGCGCGGCACGCTGCGCATGGGCGACGTCATTCTCGCCGGCGCCGAGCAGGGACGGGTGCGCGCCATGTTTGATGAGAACGGCGCGGCGCTGCAGGAGGCACTGCCGTCGATGCCGGTCGTGGTGCTCGGCCTCTCCGGGGCGCCGAACGCCGGCGATGACCTCTTGGTTGTGGAAAATGAGCGCAAGGCACGCGAGGTTGCGGTCTATCGGCAGAGCAAGTTCCGCGATGTGAAGCTCGCGCGGCAAACGACGCGCAGCGAAGATGTGTTCTCGCAGATCGACGGCGACAAGACGGGCACCATCGCGATAGTGCTCAAGGCCGACGTGCAGGGCAGCGCCGAAGCGCTGCGCGATGCGCTCACGAATCTGTCGATCGATGAGATTCAGGTCAAGGTGATCGCGAGCGGTGTCGGCGGCATCACGGTCTCCGACGTGCAGCTCGCCTCCGCCTCCAAGGCGCGCATCATCGGTTTCAACGTACGCGCCGATGCCGGTGCGCGCGAGGCGCTGAAGGAAACCGGTGTGGAGCTGCGCTACTACAGCATCATCTATGAGGCCATCGATGATGTGAAGCAGATGATGACCGGCATGTTGCAGCCGGAGATCAAGGAGACGATCCTCGGCATTGCCCAGGTGCGCGACGTGTTCCGCTCGAGCAAGTTCGGTGTCGTCGCCGGCTGCCTCGTGACTGAGGGCACGGTACGGCGCAACAATCCGATCCGGGTGCTGCGCGACAACGTCGTCATTTTCGAAGGTGCGCTCGAATCCCTGCGCCGCTTCAAGGATGACGTCAATGAAGTGCGCGCCGGCACGGAGTGCGGCATCGGCGTCAAGAACTACCAGGACGTGCGCGTGAACGATCAGATCGAATGCTTCGCACGTGTCGAGGTCGCGCGCACGCTGCAGTAGTGATGTATGCCGCGGGATCAATTATTGGACAGTCCGCGCCCGCGCAACCGCAAGATCGAGGCCGAGCTGCAGCGCGCGCTCGCTGACATCATCGCGCGCGAGTTGAAGGATCCGCGGGTCGGCAATGTCACGATTTCGGCGGTCGATCTGTCGCCCGATAAGCGCTTGGCCCGGGTGTTCTTCACGCCGTTTGCCTCGCCCCATCCGGTGGAGGAAGTGCGCGCCGGCTTGACGCGCGCCGCGGGCTTCCTGCGCGGCGCGGTGAGCCGCCGCTTGGGCCTGAGGTACGCGCCGCGCCTGCAGTTCGTGTTCGACGATGCCTTTGACAAGGCGGCTGAGCTCACCGGCCTCATCAATCAGGCGGTGGCGCGCGATCGCGGCGATGGCGAGCCCTGAAACTTACCCGTGCGCACGGGCATCCTGCTGTTAGACAAGCCGCTGGGTCTCTCCTCGAACGCGGCTCTGCAGCGGGTGCGGCGCCTGCTGGGGGCGGCGAAGGCGGGGCACGTCGGAAGTTTGGACCCGCTCGCCACCGGCATGCTGCCGATCTGCCTCGACGAGGCGACCAAGATCGCAGGCGACATCCTCTCGGGGCGCAAGTGCTATCGCTTCAGCATCGGCTTGGGCACGCGCACGGCCACGGGCGATGCGGAAGGCGCGGTCATCGAGACAGCGCCGGTGCCGCTTTTGCAGGCGGACGACATCAGCTGCGCGCTCGAGTCGTTTCTCGGACCCCAGGCGCAGATTCCACCCATGTACTCCGCCTTGAAGCGCGACGGGCAGCCCCTCTACCGCCTGGCGCGAGCTGGGCAGGTGGTGGAGCGCGCGGCACGCGACATCCACATCAGCGAGCTTAAGATCCTGTCCTTTGAAGGCACGGCCCTTGAGCTTGAGGTTATTTGTTCAAAGGGCACCTACGTGCGCACCTTGGCGGAGGATATTGCGCGCGCCCTCGGCACCTGCGGCTACGTCACCCGCCTGCACCGCTCGTACGTCGAGCCTTTCGTGTCCGAGCCCATGCATTCGCTCGTTGCGATCGCGAGTGCCTGCGCCGCCGGAGACTTCCCGGCACTCTTGCCCGCGGACTTTGGCGTCGGCCACTTCGCAGCGGTGCATCTGGATGCCGCGCGCGCACAGCGCCTGCGGCACGGGCAGGCGGTCCGAGTGGAGGACTGCGTGAGCGGCCGCGTGCGCCTCTACGACGAGGCAGGGCGCTTTTTTGGCATGGGCGAAGCGAACGCGGCAGGCGAAGTGCGTCCGCGGAGGCTGTTTGTCTTGTAGCCGGACCTTAAGGACAGGTAGAATTCCGCGGTTGCAATGGCCCTAAAGATCAAGTTTCAGGATTAGTTAATGACCTTAACCAGCGAGAAGAAGGACGGGATCCTCGAGCAGTTCCGCCGCGGTCCACGCGATACCGGATCGCCCGAAGTCCAAGTGGCGCTGCTCTCCGAGCGCATCAATGGACTGAGCGATCATTTCACGGCGCACAAGGCGGATCATTCTTCGCGTCGCGGCTTGGTGAAGCTCGTCAATCAACGCCGCAAACATCTCGACTATCTGAAAGCCACGCAACCTCAGAAGTACCAGGAGCTCGTCGAGCGCCTGGGGCTTCGACGCTGATCCACATCCGGGCCGCGCAGCCGTGAGCGGCGCGTTCCCGTGCATTCTCCATCATGGTTTTCACTTCGAGGAATGAAGCGTGAGCGCTGCCAGTAAATCTTTCGCATACGGGCCCCACAACATCACTATTGAAACCGGTGAGCTCGCCCGTCAGGCGGACGCTGCGGTTCGCGTTTCAATGGGCGACACCATCGTGCTCGTCACGGTCTGTGCTCAGCAGACGGCCAAACCCGGGCGTGACTTCTTTCCCCTGACCGTCAATTACGTCGAGAAGACCTATGCCGCGGGACGCATTCCCGGCGGATTCTTCAAACGCGAGGGCCGTCCGACCGAGAAGGAGACGCTGACCTCACGCCTGATCGACAGGCCCATCCGTCCGCTCTTTCCGGACGGCTTTCTCAATGAAGTGCAGGTCGTGGCGACGGTGCTGTCGGTCGATCCTGAGATTGATCCGGATGTGCCGGCGCTCCTCGGCGCCTCCGCGGCACTGGCGCTTTCGGGTATACCGTTCAACGGTCCGATCGGCGCAGCGCGCGTTGGCTACAAGGACGGCAAGTACCTCCTGAACCCGCCCGCGAAGGAACTCATCGATTCGTCCTTGAATCTGGTGGTCGCCGGCACGCAGGCCGCCGTGCTCATGGTCGAGTCCGAGGCCCGCGGCCTCTCCGAGGAGGTCATGCTCGGCGCCGTCGTCTATGGCCACGAGCAGATGCAGGTCGCGATCAGCGCCATCCGTGAGCTTGCCGCGCAGGCGGGTAAGCCGCGCTGGACCTGGCAGCCGGACCCGCACAACGCGGAGTTGACCAACGCCGTGGCGCTGCATGCGCAGGCCGCGGTCACCCAGGCCTATGCGATTACGGAGAAGCTGCAGCGCCGCAATCGGCTCTCAGAAGTAAAAACCCAGACGCAGGCGGCGTTGAGCGCCGGAGATGCTCCCAAGTGGAGCGCCGAGCAGGTGGAGGATCATCTCTTCAAGCTCGAGAGCAACATCGTGCGGCAGCGCATCCTGAATGGCGAGCCGCGCATCGATGGCCGCGATGCGGTGACGGTGCGGCCGATTACCGTGCGGGTGGGCGTTCTGCCGCGCACCCATGGCTCAGCGCTCTTCACCCGCGGTGAGACGCAGGCGTTGGTGGTGACGACCCTCGGTACCGGGCGTGATTCGCAGATCATCGATGGCTTGGACGGCGAGCGCCGCGAGTCCTTCATGCTGCATTACAACTTCCCGCCATTCTCCGTCGGCGAGACGGGCATGATGGGATCGCCGAAGCGCCGTGAAATCGGCCACGGCAATCTTGCGCGGCGCGGCGTCAAAGCCGTCATGCCGGACATGGCGACGTTCCCCTACGTCATCCGTGTGGTTTCGGAAATCCTCGAATCCAATGGCTCAAGCTCCATGGCGAGCGTGTGCGGGACGAGCCTGTCGCTCATGGACGCAGGCGTACCGCTCGCAGCTCCGGTCGCCGGAGTCGCCATGGGACTCGTGCTCGAGGGCGGGCGCTTCAAGGTGCTGACCGACATCCTTGGTGACGAGGATCACCTGGGCGACATGGATTTCAAGGTGGCCGGCACCAAGGATGGCGTCACCGCCTTGCAGATGGATATCAAAGTTGAGGGCGTGACGCCGGAGATCATGCGCGTGGCGCTCGATCAGGCGCGCGATGGGCGTCTGCACATCCTGGGTGAAATGAACAAGGTGCTGCCGAGCACGCGCGCGAAAATGTCCGACTGGGCGCCCTCGATCATCACGCTCAAGATCGACCAGGAAAAGATCCGCGACGTCATCGGCAAGGGCGGCGCAGTTATCCGCCAGATCACCGAAGAGACCGGCACGACGATCGACATTGAAAACGACGGCACGGTGAAGATTGCCTCGGTGAGCGGCGCCGCTGGGCGCGAGGCGCAGCGGCGCATCGAGCTCATCACCGCCGATGTGGAAGTCGGCCGTATCTACGAGGGCAAAGTCGTGCGCCTGATGGACTTTGGCGCATTCGTCACCATCCTGCCCGGGCGCGACGGCCTGGTGCATATCTCGCAGATCTCTGACGAGCGCGTCGAGCGGGTGAGCGACAAGCTGAAGGAAGGCGACGTCGTGCGCGTGAAAGTGCTCGAGGTCGACCGGCAAGGGCGGGTGCGACTCACCATGCGCAGTGTCGATGCGGCCTAGCCGCATCGACTGACCGCGAGAGCGCCCGTCAGGGCGGGCGCGCCTGCCCCGAACTGTCTTCGCTTGGCGAGTCGCGTCGGCTGCCGTTGGCGGCATTGACGAGCGTGCGGTAGATCTCCTCCTGCACCGAGCGCCAGCGCTGATAGTTTTTTTGCGCAAGGCTCGCCATGACCTGCAGGGCATCGCCATCGCTTTTGCCGCGCTCGCGCGTGTCGCGCTGGTGGGATGCGAATAATTTGAAGCTCTGTTCCAAATAGCTGCCAATCATGTCGTGAAAGTGAGTGTCGTGGGAACGAATGACCTGCGAGAGAAAGTCGCGGCTCATGAGCGGCTCGGCCACCTGCTCCAACTCAGCGATCACCTGTAACAGAATGCAGCGTGTGATGTCCTCCTGTGACTTCTTGTCGATGACGACGAAATCGATTTGTTCTACGACCAGCTTTCGAACGTCCGCCAGCGTGATGTAACGGCTCTCCACCGTGTCATACAGCCGCCGGTTGGGATATTTTTTTATGACCCGCGGTTCATTCATTGAACGCCCCCTTTAGTGTTCTCGGTTTTTAGTCAGTCCCTCGGCTTCTCCATTCCCATGGCGTCAGGGTCGGCTCGAATGCATACCTTAGTACAACAGCCGGATAGGACCTAATTAAGGCGACGAAGCAGGCGCCGTTGCCTTTTGGACACGTTCCAAATTGGCCGGATTCCAATGATTGAGCGCCCAGGCGAGGACCACTTCGGGCCTCTCGCCCAATAAGTCGGAAGGCGGAGCGTGGCGCAGGAGTTTCAGCGCCTCAATCAGCTGCTCGGTGGCGCGCTGTGGGTCCACGGGTGTCGAACGGCGGGATTTGGCAAGCTTTGCACCGTCCGGCTCCACGACGAGGGGCAGATGGCCGTAGCGCGGGGTGGCAACCCCGAGCGCCCGCTGCAGCAGAAGCTGCCAGGGTGTGCTCGGCAACAGGTCCGCGCCGCGCACCACGTCGGTCACGCCCTGCTGCGCATCATCCACCACCACCGCCAGCTGATAGGCGATGACGCCGTCGCGGCGGCGGATTATGACATCGCCGAGCGCACCCATCGCGAAGGAAGAAGGACCCTGAAAGCGGTCCACGAAGTGGACGCTTTCGGTCTCATCTATACGGAAGCGCAGTGCGGCCGGGCCGGGCGCTGCCGGTCGATCGCGACAGGTCCCCGGGTAGCCAGGCTCTTCGCTGTCGGCAAGCTCTCGTCGGCTACAGTGGCAGGCATAAAGGAGTGCGCGGCCGTCCAATGCCTCGAGGGCCTCTTCGTAGAGCGCGCGTCGCCGGCTTTGGTACTCGATCGGACCGTCCCAGTTGAGGCCCAGATTCTCAAGCGTGCGCTGCATGTCATCGGCGCAGCCGGGCCGTACACGCGCCGCGTCGAGGTCCTCGATTCGCAGCAGCCAGCGGCCGCGCTCGCGGCGCGCATCAAGGTAGCTGCCGAGTGCGGCAACCAATGATCCTAGATGCAGGGGACCTGTCGGGGAGGGCGCGAAGCGGCCGACGTAGCCCATGCTGCGCCGTGCCCCCTTCTTGCCGTCCTAACGGTAGCGGTCGTCGCGGTCGCCGTACTGCCGCTCGCGCCGTTCACGGCGCTCCTGGGCCTCGATGGTGAGGGTGGCCACCGGTCGCGCCTCGAGGCGCTTGATGCCGATTTCCTCGCCGGTTTCCAGACAGTAGCCGTAGCTGCCGTCCTCGACCCGCTTCAGAGCCTCGTCGATCTTGCGGATAAGCTTGCGTTCACGGTCGCGTGTGCGCAGCTCGAGGCTGAACTCCTCTTCCTGCGTAGCGCGATCGTTCGGATCCGGGAAGTTCGCCGCCTCGTCCTTCATGTGAGAAACGGTGCGGTCCACTTCTTCCATGAGATCGCGCTTCCAACTCAACAGAATCTGGCGGAAGTGCTCGAGCTGCTCCTTGCTCATGTACGCTTCGCCGCGCTTCGATATGTACGGCTGGACGTTGCGCGGTCCGGCGAGGAGGCTGCCGGGCTCGCTGCCGTCGGACTCCTCCGCCTCCTGCGTCACGAGGACCGGGGTGACCCGCAGCGGAATGACCGGAGCGGCTGCGGGAGCTGCGCCTGCGGCGCGCGGCGAGCTCGGGCGGCTCGCATGCGCGGTGGCCGGCTCGGCGGCTTTGCGCGCAGGCTCGGCCGCGGTCGGCTTTTTCGCCTGCGGCGCGGTTCTGCGCAGCGCAACCACGCTCTTGGCTTTGTCCACGGACTTGCTCGCAACTTCCTTGCGGGCTGCGGGGCGGCTCACCGCTTTCCTCACCTTCGTGGCTTTCGGCGCGGGCTTCTTGGCCGACATCGGGCACTCCTCAAAAACATGGGCCCTGTGAAGGACGCGGGATTATACCGGCCGACTCCCCTATGTACAGGGCGCTATGCAGAAGGTGCTTGAAAGGCGATTTTGGGGTGCTCGACGATGACGCTGGTGTAAATGCCGCCGCGGACGTTGAATCTCGCCCGCAGGCGCAGGAAGCGCGGCGCGAGCGTTGTGACGAGCTCGGCGGCAATCTCATTCGTGACCGCTTCGTGGAAAGCGCCACGCGTGCGAAACGAGACGATGTAGAGCTTGAGGGACTTCAGCTCCACGCACAGCCGGTCCGGAATGTATTCGAGGAGCAGCGTCGCGAAGTCCGGCTGGCCGGTCTTCGGACACACGCAGGTGAATTCCGGAATGCGCATGCGGATCGTGTAGTCGCGCTCCGGGGCGGGATTTGCGAAGGTCTCGAGGGCGGCGCCTGCGGGGTGTGCACTCATGCGCGTTTACTTTACACTACCTCAGGCGCGCCCCGCCGCCACGCGAGAAGGTCTTTGAGATGCGGCTGACCAAGATCAAGCTCGCCGGCTTCAAGTCCTTTGTCGATCCCACGCTAGTCAGCTTTCCCAGCAATCTCACCGGCATCGTCGGTCCGAACGGCTGCGGCAAATCCAACGTCATTGACGCGGTGCGCTGGGTCATGGGCGAGCTTTCCGCGCGCCATCTGCGCGGGGATTCCATGGCGGATGTGGTGTTCAACGGCTCAAGCGCACGCAAGCCCGTTGG
>Ga0302181_10003499_pt1 | contig 10743 bp, 7 predicted proteins | sample I_Palsa_E3_3_FD_198786 | JGI IMG/M metagenome (GOLD analysis project Ga0302181, IMG submission 198786) | Peat permafrost microbial communities from Stordalen Mire near Abisko, Sweden - I_Palsa_E3_3 | ecosystem: Environmental > Terrestrial > Soil > Palsa > Peat permafrost | place: Sweden: Abisko... | reverse complement strand
GCCTCAACGAGGTCATCCTCAACAAGATCTCGCCGGACGAGCTGCTCGGCACCACCACGGAAGAAGCAGCCATTGGGCAAGACGACGGCCATTCGGCCAGCGTGGGCTATGGACGCCACCATGTGCTGAACGAAGGCCATCTCGCCATGACTCTTCGTGGGGAGGTGGCGGATACGCCCGAAAGGGTCACCGGCCGCTTTGAAACGCTCATGGCCCCAATTCTTGGACGAGAACGGAGGGTTCGCGATGACGAGATCGAAGCGCCGGAGCTCAGAACCCTTGAGGAACGCTGGAGCTGCGAGGGTGTCTCCTTGCACGATCGTGGCTGCGCCACCAGCGCCGTGGAGCAACATATTCATCCGCGCCATTGCCCAGGTTTCGGGCGTAAGCTCCTGTCCAAATAGCGTGATCTGGCGTGCGCCGTCCCCGTACAGACGACGTGCCTCTGCGAGTACTTGCAGGAGCAGACCCCCAGAACCACAAGTGGGGTCGTAAACATCCTGCCCGGGCTCAGGCGCAAGCAGCCGGGCACCCAGCTTTCCCACCTGGGCCGGCGTGTAGAACTCACCACCTCTCTTTCCCGAGCCAGCCGCGAATTTCGCGATCGTCCACTCGTACGCCTGGCCAAGTAGGTCGGCCGGGCAGCGCCCGTCGGTCAGCGGCCCGAGCGTCTCGAAGTGGTCGAGGAGGTCGGCGAGCGCCTCGGGCGGCACCGCGCGCTTGTTGTTGAAGTCGATCGTCTCGAAGACGCTATGGAGCTGCTCGGGGTTGGCATTCGAAATCCCCAGCAGCGCATCGTTCACGGCTTGCCCGAGCTTGTCCTCGTCGGTGTTGCGAACGTCCGCCCAGTAGCAGCCTTCGGGGATGAGGAGATCGTGGTAGGCGCCCGGGTTTGCCGCGATGATCTCGGTCGCGTCAGGAACGTCGGCCAGCTCCTCGAGGGCGGCGGCAGTCTCCTCGGCGTGCCGATCGCACGCCCGCTTGAAGAACAGCAGCGCGAGGACGTAGTCCTTGGGGTTGGAAATCTTGTTCCGAGTGTGGTTCTCAGATTCCCAGAGATGATCTCCGAGGGACTTGGGAGTAAGCGGAACGGACGCGTCGATGGCCATGATGCATCGCCTAGTGTTGCCGACGCGGCGGTCAAGCGCCCCGGCGGAGGCGCCGGCGATGGCTGGGCGGATTCGCCAGCGAGCGCTCCACCTGATCAAAGGCCTGACGGTGGGCGCTTGCCCGGCCACGCGGCTGAACTTGCTCGACGTAGTCCGGAGCGCTATTCATGCACACGAACTGGGGTAGCAGGGGGAGCTCTCCGCGAGCTCCCGGCTGCCAACCACTCGTCTAGGATCGACGTCGACTACATAGCGACCTCGCCTACTTCCAACTCGACGTCTGGCGCCTGGTCACCGAGGCTGTCATCCCGCTACTCGTCGATGTCGAGCTCGTCGTCTCGCTCGTCGGCATCGGCCGGCTCCGCCACCGGCTGCTCGTCCATCCCGCCGGCGCCGCGGCTGCTCGATGTGCCACCACTAGCCGGCTTCTGGTGCTCTGAGTGGGCCTTGGCGACGGCCTTCTCGACCTGCTTGAGCGTCACAGGCAAGTGCGGGCCGGCGAGCTTGGCCAGCGCCTTGCGGGCGTGGTCCTTGTGCGACGGCCACCTCATCGGCGAATGCTGCTGGCTCTGCGGCACCACCAGCCGGCTCGCGTACTGCTCTGCGGCGATCACCACGAGCGCGCGGCCGTACAGCTCCCTTTTCTGGTCCTGAGACTGCGATTGGCCTTGATCCAACGCAGCGATGCGTTGGTGCCGCGCTGCACCGCCGTGCGGCGCTCCGTGGAACAGGGCACGCAAAGACGCGGTACGAAAGAAACGATCGAAGTCGCGGGTCCAGGCGTCGACTGATCGGTCTTTATTCGCATCACCAGAGACCAGCAACGGCCAGTCCGGCGTCGATCGCATTCGCGAAGATCCTCGGCGTTTTGGCGTCGCGTGCGAAACTCGACACGATGGCCAACAAACGTCGCCACTATCCATGGTCGATTTACGTCTTGACGGTGGTCTGCGGCCTGGGCCTGGCCTGTGTCGCCCTAGGGATCGCTGACGGATGGGTGTTGATCGCCGCGGGAGTTGCGGCCATCGCCATCTCACTGGTGCGCCTCCACGTGATCCTTGACCGACGGCGAGTGGGGGTGGGTCCGAGACCGCTGCCGCTGGATCGGGCTGCTGTGCCGAAGGATTGATCGTTCACCTGGGTCGCCTCACGCGGCTTTGGCGGCGACGGGGATCCATACCTCGGCAGCTCGGCCGCGGTCGGGCTGGCGGGTTTCGCGGCGCAGGCGTCCGGCGTCTTCGAGCACGCTGAGCGCGCGTTCGATCTCGCGGCGCTTCTTGTTGCGACTGAACATGTCCGAAACCTCGGTCCGTGTGAGGCCGGCGGGGCGTTCTTTGGCGGCGGCCCAGATCTCGTCGGCGGTCGGGTCACCGAGGCTGTCGCCGAAGATCCAGGCGGCGGAGTCGGCGCTGTAGCGCCAGACCGCCAGCGCGGCTTCGAGGTGCGCGTGCCCGATCGTGGCAGAGCAGTCCAGCAGTGCGTAGATCAGCGCGAGCCTGACGACGTGCGCCTCCGCGCGCGCGGTCGCCGCGCCCGCCAGCCCGGGCTGGGCCGCCGAGAGGTGCGGGTAGATCTCGATCCATCGCTCGCGGGCAACCGGGTCGAGCGCCAGCGCACGGTGCTCGCCGGCGAACCGCAGCCCGAGGCGGATTGCGTCGCGGACCTGGGCGAGTTGGTCGCCGTCAAGAGCGCTGCCGAACGGCAGGAGCTTGGAGCGGTCGACCGCGATCAGCAAGAAGCGATTTTGGAAGCCGTTCGCGAGCTCGGTGGCGGTGAGGTAGCGCAGCAGCTCATCTTTAGTGATGTGGCCGATCACTCCGATGTGCGCTTCGGTGGCGCGCAGCGGGTTGTTGCGAACGATCGTCTGCAGCGCATCACCGTCCCACGCTTGGCGGACGATCGGGGAGAGCGTGTTCCCCTCGCGCGAGAGGACCTTCAGGACCTGCGCGAACTCCTGCTCGAGCACGAGCCGACGCCGATCGGTCGGCGCGTCGGTGTCGCCATCACCGACCGGGTCGCGAACCTGCGCGATCAGTCCTTCGCCGGAGCTGAGGCCGCTGGCCAGGCAATGCTCGGTGAACGGGGCGTCGGCGTCCGCCAGGACACGGCGGACATGCCCCCAGGACGAACCCTTGCGTCCTTTGGCGGATGGCCCAACGAGGACGCAGAACTCGTTGGGGTAGTGACGGTCGGCCTCGACCTGGTAGTGCGCGCCGCGGCCACAGGCGGTCCCGAACGCGACGAGGAACTGGGCGAGCAGCGCCATCGGGTGCGCCTCTGAATGGGGTTCGGTGCGCAGCACGAACTCGCCCGCCGGGCCGTGAAACGCCGCCTCGCCCGCCGGGGCGGGCCACCGGGTCATTCGAACTCTCCTGTGCGGATCGCCTGCCGCAGCGCGGTGCGCAGCCCGTCGATCGTCTGGTCGCGCTCCAGCAGCTGGTCCTCGAGCTCCACCACCCGGCGTTCGAGCTCGGCGATCCGTTCGCGGTCGGGCTTGGTCGCGAGCGCGGCGCCGGTGATGGCCGGCAGCTCGGCGCTGATCTGTGAGCCGAACTGTTCGCCGAGCTTTCGCTCCAGCAGCCGGATCACGGTCTCCTGACGGCGTAGCTGCGCGGCCTGGTTGGCGGCCTTGACCCGCAGCTGCGCTGCGGTCTGGTTGCTCTGCGCGATCGTTTCGGCGGCGTGCTGGTCATAAGCGGCGGCGAGCTTCTGCTTGACCTGCTCTTTGAGGTCGCGGTGCTTGGGGTCGTTGATGAACTTCACGCTGACGCGGGCGCGGCGCGCGAGCGTCGTCCAGTGAAACGCGACGCCCTGGTCGATCATCACCTGGGCCGCGTGCAGCACAGCGGCGCGCTTCTGCTCAGAGACGAGGCGGTGATGCTCAAGCAGCTGGTCAGGCATTCGCCGCGGCGCGGTTGAGGGTCGGGTCGACGGCGATCACGCTCAGCTGAAACGCCGCCGGGGCGAGATCGCCGAGTTCGCGGCGATCGTTGGCCTGGCTGCCGAGGAGCCGCCGGACCTCGCCGGCTTGCTCGGACGACAGGCCGTCGATCTTCTCGCGCATCCGACCGATCAGGTGCCGGACCCGGCCGATGTGCTCATCTGACGGCATCGCGTCGCGGCGCGCCCAGTCGGCCAGCTCGTCGCTGGCGGCGAGGATCCGCTCACGCGCGGCGAGCAGATCGGTGAGATATTGCTCCAGCGCACCGAGATGGGTCAGGTCGGTGCGGAAATGCTTGCAGCCGATGCACCGCATCCGATACGGGCACGCCGACCCGAGCGCCGCGACGTTCGACGGTTCCACGCACGAGCCGTAGGGGATCGCGGTTGACCCGATCGCGGTCCGGAGGTCGTCGGACTCGGCGAACGCCTCGATGATCCGCTCAAGCTCGTTGCCTTCGGCGTCCCACTGCCAGCGATGCTCAAGATCGACGGCCTGGCGGCGGCGCTCCTGGCGGATGCGGCAGTACCCCTCGGTCGTCGCAAACGCCCGGTGGTCCATGATGTCCATCAGCAGATGCGGCGAGCAGCCGCTGTCGGCGAGCCGCTGCGCATAGGAGTGACGAAACGCGTAGAGGTAGACCCGCTCGCGGTCGTAGGCGGTGCCGTCGCTGTCAACCAGCTCCGGCAGCGCCCGCGACCACGCGTGCACCGCCCGCGAGACGCGGGGCGCGCTGATCGAAACCGTCCCGGAGCGATTCCTGGTGCCGCGCGGAAACAGCGGCAGCTTGCCGACGGGCACGTCAGGGAACCGGGCTCGGGCGCGCTCGAGCGCGCGCTTGATGATCAGCGCCTCGCGCGCGTGGACCGGTAGTCGCTTTGATCGCTTCGGGGTCTTCTCGGGCCGGTAGACCAGCACCGGCCGGCGGTCCAGCGTCCCGTCGGCGCGGACGCGCTCATCCCACTGCAGGCAACCCTCGCGCAGGTGGCAGATCTCCGCCGGTCGCCGGCCGGTGCGGATCAACAGCTCCGTCGCGTCGGCGATGTTCTGTCCGAACTGATCGGCCAGCAGCGCGAGCGCCGCTGGTGCGCTGAGCTGTTTGATCACCGTGTTCGGCAGGCTGCGCCCGATCTCGTCGTCGGGGTCGCGCTCGACCTTCTGGGGCGTGTCTGACTCATAGAGCGCGAACGTGTCCGGCAACCCCGCCAGCGGGCCGCCTGGAGCGGTCAGCCCACGGTCGCGGGCGCGGCGCAGCACGCTGCGGGTCATGATCACGCAGTCGATATGGGTGGTGTTGCCGATCGCGCCGGCGGACGCCTGGCCGGCGAGGCGCATCAGGAAGTTCTCGATGTCGACCCGTCCGACCGCGGTCATCTTCATGCCGGCGTCGGGTCGGGTGCGCAGCGACTCGCTCAGCCGCCTGATCTGGCACAGCGTGGCGCGTAGGTAGTTGATGTTGCGGGTGCCGAGCGACTCGCGCGCCCAGTCGCGGTAGATCTCACGCAGCCACGGCTGCGTGATCTGGGTCAGGTCAAGCCGGTTATGCCCCCCGTCTCGGCGGATCAGCCCGAGCCGCCAGACGTCGCGGGCGAGCTCCTCGCCCGGGTCGGCGAGCGCCCGCTGCACCGACCACTGGATCCGCGCCAGCAGCATCTGCGCCCCCGTCGTCCTGATCGGCGACCGGTCAACATCGAGCACCGACTGGACGCCCGTCCTGGTCAGGCGGGCGGCGAGGCGCGACAGCTCCCCCCAAGCGTTGAACTTCAGCTCGCCAGCGAGCGCGTCCTGCACGCCGAGCAGAAACTCCAGCCGCAGCCGCTCTGGCACCCCGGCGAGCACCAGGGTGCGGCCGTCGACCGTGACCGGTACCGGATGCTCGCGACAGTAGGTCGCCCAGTCAGGCCAGCCCGCCGCGCGCCATCTGAACCGGCATGGCTGACATGACAGCGGCCGAGGGTGCGCCGCCATCCGCCCGCAGCGTTCACACAGACCGTAGGTCGGGCGCGGCTGAGCTGGTGGTCGCGGCGTGCGCCGGCCCGGTCGGTGCTGCCCGCCAGCGATCCACTCGTCCACCGCCGCGACGCCCGAGCGGGAGTAGGAATGGGCGCACACCAGGCACAGGCCGTGCGGCCCGGCCGCGGGACGCTCGAACCCCGACACGCAGCACACCCGGCACACCGCCTGGCGCTTGCGTCCCAGCTCCACGTGCAGACGCGGGATCGCGACGAACTGCTCAACCGTCAGCGCCGGGCCGCGCCGGGCGCGCCACCGTCGCCGGCACGGGCCGCACAGATCATTGACGCTCACCGCCACCGTCGTGCAGTTCGCCACCACGCACACGGCAAACCCAAGGATCGGATGATCGGCGCTCGGCGCGAACACCTCGCGCTCCGGGTCATATCCGACCTCCACCAGCGCCGCGACATCAACCAAAGCGCGCAGCCGCGCGACATCCGGGTCTGGTTCGAACCCGGCCGCTGGCCGGGCGGTCGCGAGCTCAACCGCCATCAGCGTCCGCAGCGTCGTTCAGCGAGAGCGTCTGGTCGTAGGCAAGATCGATCGCCGCGCGCATCTGCTCCCACCCTGGATGCACGTAGCGGGCGGTCGTCGCGAGGTGCCGGTGGCCCAGCAGATCCTTGACGACCGCCAGATCAGCCACCCCGGCCAGGCCCGTCGCCCACGCATGGCGCAGCATGTGCGGCGTGATCTGGCGATCCAGCCGCGCGCGGCGGCTCAGGTCCGACACGATCGAGTTGACGTGATCGACGCGCAAGGGTCGGCCGGCCCTCTCGCCCGCGATATTCACCAGCACCGTCGGCGAGGTCTCCGCGCCCGCGATCCGCTCGCGCTCGTAGTGCCACCGGTCAGCGCAGAACACGATCACCGCGTCGACGGGAACGATCCGGTCAGACCGCGACTTCGCTGAGGATCCCTGCTCGGTCGTGCGACGCCGAACGTGCAGATGCGCGCCCGCAGCGCGGCACCCCAGCTCACGCGCATCGCTGACGAAGTGCAGATCCTCCTCGCACAGATTCACCGCCTCGCCGCGCCGCAACCCGGCATGACGCATCAACACCAGCAACAGCCGATCCCGCCAACAGCGCGTCACGCCCATCAACGCGTTGAACTCCTCGCGCGTGACCGGCACGACATCGCCCGGCGCGTCCGCTCGCAGCACGTGGCGCGGGCGCAGCGCGAACCGCCGCGAGCGACGCTCCGAGAACCCCAGATCAGGGAGTTCGCCCATCACGAACAACGCCGCGATCGTGTCCTCACCAACCACGCCGTGCGCCGCCGCCGAGCGATACATCTCCCGCACCGACACCAGGATGTGATTGATCCGCCCCGCGCTGCGCGAACGACCCACACCGCTACCCGGGCGCGACACCAGCTCGTTGCGCAACAACAACACGAACTCGTCCATCCGCCCAGCCGCCTCGACCAGATCCAGCCGGCGCCGCGCGCACCAATCGAAGAACACCGCCAAGTTCCCCGCGTACTTCTCCGTCGTCCCGAGCGCACGACCGCGGCTATAACGCAAAAACCGCAGGTACGTGTCCGCGGCCGGGATCAGCTCATACGCGCCGTCGCGGACGCTCCAGTACCCGAGATCGCCGGGGGGACGAACACGGATCGCGGCGCAACCCGCGACGGGCAGCGGTGCACTCTCCAGCACGAACATCACGTTCTCACTCGGTGCGGACGGAACCACCCACCACAGAACACGCACCAACAGCGCGGTCAGACACCGACAACAGAAACACCGGTGCTGGCTATAGACCCCCTGAAAAGCTCGCCGGCCGTCTTGGCGCCGTCGATGAACTTCCACAGCCACGCGATCGGCTTCTCGGGCCTGCGCGGGTCGCCGTAGTCGATCCGCAGGGCACCCCGGCTGCCGTCCTTGCGCGTCTTGGTCACATCCGTGCGGAACTCCTCGATCACCAGCCGGACCCCGCGAGCGGCGAGCTCGGCGACGCGATCGCCGGTCTGCGTGTACGGGCTCTGGTCATAGTCCGCGCCCAACACGGCATATACGAAGAACTTCGCCACGGCCATGTCTGCCGGGTCGACCGTCGCCAGGCCGTTCATCAGCCCCCAGCCGAGATCGAGATTCGCGCCGTGCGCCTGCTCCGCGATCGCGCGCAGCTCGCGCCCCCGCTCCCGCCGCGCTTCGGCCTCGGGATCGACCGACCGGCCGGACGCCTTGGCGGCCTTGCGTTCCTGCGCGACCTCGGCCACCCGGGTTCGCAGGTCCCCGACGGTCCGCTTGATCGCCTGCTTGGACAGCTCTCGGTACACCGAGCGGTCGACGATGATCGGCCTGGCGTTCTCGAACTCGACCAGCACTCCCGCCGCGCGGGCCTGGTCGACATCGCTCTCGCTGAAGCGGATGCTCGGCCCGCCGTACGCGTAGCGGTCGAGCTGCTTGTGGAGCCTGGCGGCCTCGTCGAGCAACGCCTCCATCGTCTTGCCGAGCCGCAGATCGGCGATCTCGTAGCCGTCGATCTGGGTCAGATGGGCGGCGAACACCTTGCTTGAGCCATTGCGGAGAGCGGAGTCGATCACCCACCCCGGCTCGCGGGATAGGCGCTCGGCGGCCCATTCGTTGCCGTCGCCCAGGTAGGAGATCACCGCTTCAAGCAGCTCCCGGCTGACCTGGCCGATGCTGCGCAGCTGCTCGACGGCGGAGAGCGGTATCACGCCCTGGCCGGTGAGCTGCTGAGCCTGCTCGGGAAGTTCGAGTAGCTTCACGCGTGCGGTGACGCGCTGCCTGGGCCAGCCGAGCGCCTGCGCAGTGCCGTCCTCGGTAAGCCCGCAGTCCAGCATTGCCTTGACGGCGATCGCCTCCTCGTAGGGGTTCAGTGAAGAGCGAACGATGTTCTCGGCCGCCCTCTCGGACGCCTCGCTCTCAGCATCCGGGCGAATCTCCGCACGGATCTCCGTGTGGCCGAGCTGTGCGAGGGCGGCGTAGCGCTTGTGCCCCGCGATCAGCACATACCCGTTGCTCTCGTCGGGTCGAACGCTCACCGGCGTCAGCTGTCCGAGCAGCGCGATCGATTGCGCGAGCGCGTCGACGTCCTGGGCCAGGATCTCCTGTCGGACGTTCTGGTCGTGGCGGATCTCGCTCAGCGCGATCATCTGGACGCCAGCGACCGGGTCGGTAGTGGTGGCCATCAGGCCCTCCTTCGGTTGGTCGACCTCCGCCGAGTGCGGGGGCCGGATTCCCCGACCCCCGGGCGGCCGCCAGGCCGCCACAATCGGGAGGGGTCCGGACCTCGCGCTCGGCCGCGCGGCGGGTTCGCGGCGCGTCGCGGCACCGGTGTGGGGCAGGCCGTGATCGGCTCCGACCGCTGATCTGGGTGGGCAGAGCCGCGGTCCGGTGGGGGACCTATCCTCGGTCGCCACGATGGCCCAGCCACCGGCCCAGCTCCCCGGTTATGACGAGTTCCTTCAGGCGATCAAGGAACGCGTCCGTGTCGCGCGGCTGCGTGCCGTGGCAGCCGCGAATCAGGAGCTGTTACGCGGCTACTGGGAGATCGGCGCGGAGATCCTGCGCCGCCAGCAGCAGGAAGGTTGGGGCGCGCAGGTGATCGACCGGCTGGCCGCAGACTTGCGTGCCGAGTTCCCCGGCGTCAAGGGCTTCTCGTCGCGCAGCTTGAAGTACATGCGCGCGTTCGCGGCGGCCTGGCCCGACGGCCCATTTGTGCAAGGCGGCCTTGCACAAATCAGCTGGTATCACCACCTCGCGCTCCTGGACAAGCTCGACGATCCCGAGCTGCGCGTTTGGTACGGGCTCAAGGCGGGGCAGAACGGCTGGTCGCGCGACGTACTGGTCTACCAGATCGAAGGTCGCCTACATGAGCGTCAGGGCCGGGCTCTGACGAATTTCGACCGTACACTCCCGCCGCCGGACTCCGACCTCGCCCAGGACCTCTCCAAGAGCCCGTATCTATTCGAGTGGCTCGGTCTGGACGAGCAGGCGGCCGAGGCGGAGGTCGAGCGCGGACTGGTCGCGCAGATCGAGCGGTTCCTGCTGGAGCTCGGCGAGGGGTTCGCGCTCGTCGGCCGCCAGCACCACCTCGAGGTCGCCGGCCAGGACTTCTACATCGACCTGCTGCTCTACCAGCTGCGCCTGCGGTGCTACGTCGTGATCGAACTCAAGGTCGGCGCCTTCAAACCGGAGTACATCGGAAAGCTCGGGTTCTATCTGGCAGCCGTTGACGATCTCGTCAAGAGCGAGCAGGACAACGCGACGATCGGGCTGATCCTGTGCAAGAGCGCGAACGAGACGATCGTCGAGTACGCGCTGCGCGACCACACCGCCCCGATCCAAATCTCCGAGTACCGCACCGGACCGCTGCCCGCTCCATACCAGGACGCGTTGCCGTCGACCGAGCGGATCGCGGCGCGCCTGCGCGAGCTCCCGATGCCCGCACCCGATCAGCCCGACTGATCCCTGGTGGGACGGGGCGATGAGCTCGGGACTCAACTACCGCCGGGTCGCCAGAGCGGGTCAGATTTCTGAGTTTGGGTACAGCACTCGGACTGCGGCTTTGTGGGCGGCGTCGAGTTGCTCACCTGTGTAGTGAGGCAAGCTCGGAATGTCTGGGCCGACTCGGTCGACCAGCCAGTGGCGCACGTCGTATTGCTGTTCCGGACTGGCTTGGAACTCCCTGAGCAGGTCAAAGAAGG
>Ga0302181_10003498_pt1 | contig 10745 bp, 10 predicted proteins | sample I_Palsa_E3_3_FD_198786 | JGI IMG/M metagenome (GOLD analysis project Ga0302181, IMG submission 198786) | Peat permafrost microbial communities from Stordalen Mire near Abisko, Sweden - I_Palsa_E3_3 | ecosystem: Environmental > Terrestrial > Soil > Palsa > Peat permafrost | place: Sweden... | reverse complement strand
CAAACTGCGCGAGAGCAATCGTCTGGCCAGTTTCCGCATCGCGCTGCTCGACTCGCTGCTGGCTGCGGCCCCCAAGACGATCGCCGTCAGCGTGTGGGATAACGAGCGCCAGGACGGCGTGTTCATTGTGCGCAATCTCAGGCCGCTGCCGAGCGACAAGGATTACCAGCTGTGGATCATTGATCCGAAGTACCCCTCGCCGGTGGATGCCGGCGTGTTTCAGGTCGATGCCAAGGGCAATGTGCGCCAGGATTTCCGGGCCAAGTTGCCGATCCAGACCGCGAATCAGTTCGCCGTCACGATCGAGCGCAAGGGCGGCGCGAGCGTACCCAACACCAAGGAAATGGTGCTGGCGGGAAGCTAGCGACGCGCCGCTCGCTTACGGCGATGGGATCACTGGCTGTCGCGCGGCGAAACGCGACTGCAGATGCTGCAGGCTACGGTGGATTTCCTGCGCGCCAACAATCCGCCCGAGTAACGCGGCGGTCGCAGCCGCGGCGCCAGCAGTTATTCCTTTTTGGCGTTTTTCGCCTTGTAGATTCGAACCTGTTCGTTGAAGCGGTCGGCGATGCCTTGCAGTTGGGACACGGCGGCGTTGTGCCTCGAGGTCTCCATATGCTCCAGATCTGTTTTCTGCTTGTCGGTCATCTTGTCGCCACCCTTGGCCAGCGCATCCTCATGTTCCTGTTTGATGCAGTCGAGGTAGACACCGATCGCCGCGTCATAGTCGGCAACCTGTTTCTTGACCGCGACCATTTCGCTCAGGGAGGCCGTATTGCCATCCGGGATCTTGTCTGGCGGGGCGGGGTACGGACAGTCGGCGTAGACAGGCCCTGCCGTCAGTACGACAAACGCCGCAGTGGCAATGAACAATTTCATGATGATTTGATCCCAGGTGAGTGATCGGGTTGCTATCTTAGTGCCAGGCCGTCGCCCGGGCCAAGTCTGAGGCTGGATTGCATGTTAACCCGCCGAGGCGCGGCGTGAAGACTGCCGCGGTCATCATTGCCGCCGCAGTTGCCACGGCGTCGGCAGTCGCGGGCGAGCCGCCGCTGATTCCGGTGGGCGCCGATGCCTATACCATGTGGGAGCGTTGGGCCTACCAGCGCGTTGGCGAGCGGGCGTACATGCGCAGTACCTACGATCGGGCGGGGGGCAACGCGGCCGCCGATGCTTCGCACTTCCTGTATCAACTGGCTGACGACTTCAATGTCACGCTGGACGTGGCGGGTCCGGGAGTACTGTACTTCGCGCGCTACAATCACTGGCACGGCAGTCCCTGGCACTATGAGGTCGACGGAGTCGACCACCGGGTGCGCGAGAGCAGCACCGCCGATCCCCTGCACCCGGCACCTGAATCTGAATTTCTGCCCCGGCGGCAATTTCCGGAACCGCTGGCATTGACCTGGTCCAAGACCCACGGCGCGGACCTGAGCTGGGTGCCGATTGGTTTTCGGCACTCGTTCCGCATGGCGTATGCGCGCACGTTTTACGGTACCGGCTACTACATCTACCATCAGTTCGTGGACGGCGCGCCGTTGTCACGCCCGATCATCGCCTGGGACGACAACAGTGCACCTGAGGCGGCGATACTGAATGTGCTGCGAAGCGCGGGCAGCGATATCGCGCCCCGGGCCGGGTCCGCCGGCGTGCAACAGGCCTCGGGGCGCTTTGACCTGCCGGCCAACGCCACGGTGGCGGTCTGGGCCGACCAAGGTGGCCCCGCGATGCTGCGTGCGCTGGAATTTTCGGTTCCGCGCGCGCAGGCACTGGCCTTCTCTGCGGCACGACTGCGGGTCACATGGGACGATCGGGCGGCACCGTCGATCGATGCTCCGGTAGCGCTGTTCTACGGGGCTGGCCTGCTCTACAACCGCGATGACCGTGAATATCTGGTGCGCTCGCTGCCGATGGTGATCCGCTACGACAATGATCGCGTGTACCTGAGCAGCTACTTTCCGATGCCGTTTTTTCGCTCGGTGAGAGTCCAGCTGCTGGGAGTCGATGCGACCGACATCGCCGATGTGCAGTGGGCGCTGCGCTATGTGCCTTACCACGATCCGCCCAATCATGTGGGTTACTTCCACGCCACCTACGCGGATCACCCGCAACCGCAACCGGGGCAGGATTTGGTGCTGCTCGATACGCGCGCTGCGGAGGGCGGCGGCGACTGGTCGGGTCAGCTGGTGGGAACTTCCATCGTCTTTTCCCACGACGCCGACCTGAGCACGCTGGAGGGCGACCCGCGGTTTTTCTTCGACGACAGCCAGACGCCGCAGGCGCAGGGCACCGGCACCGAGGAATGGTGCGGCGGCGGCGACTATTGGGGCGGTGTGAATACCACGCTGCCGCTCGCGGGGCATCCGATCGGCGCTGCCAGCGCGGACGCGGCGGTGAGTGTCGAGGACAAGGTTGAATCGGCGTATCGCTTTCTGCTTGCCGACCTGATGCCGTTCGGCAAGAACGCCCTGATCCGCCTCGAGCACGGTGGCGAGGACGAATCGGATCAACACTATGAAACGGTCACATATTGGTACGGCTTGCCGGCGCCATCACTGATCAAGACCGATGAGCTCGCGGTCGGAGACGAAGCGAGTGAGAAAGAGCACCATTACATCTTCGCGCAAGCATCGCCGCCCTATGAATTGACTTCGCGCTATGAATGGGGCCCCGATACTTTACGCGGTGTGGAGATCTTTCCGGCTACGACCGATCGCGGCAGGAGCCTGCAGGGCAGTTCGGAATTCACCCTGAAGCTCGATCCGGAGAATGTCGGGGTGATGCTTCGTCGCAAGCTCGACTATTCGTTTCCGAATCAGCGCGCCGAAGTTTTCGTCAGCGACGCCGGCACGCCGCAACCGCGCTGGCGTCGCGCAGGCGTGTGGTACCTGGCCGGATCCAACACCACGGTATTTTCCAATGGCGCTGGTCACGGCGAATTGGGCGCCACCGAGCATATCGTCGAGACTTCCAATCGCCGTTTTCGCGACGACGAATTCCTGCTGCCGCGCGCGGTGACCGAGGGGCGAGCTGCGATCCGCATCCGGATACGGTTCACGCCGGTCAGGATTCCTCTGTTTCCGGGCCGGGCGCCGCCGCAGCTCGCCTGGAGCGAGATGCGCTATAGCGCCTACAGCATCGTCATGCCGGATTTTAAGTTGAATTGAGCCACGGCGGCTGGCGCCTGGTGCTAATAGGGGGAGCCGTCTTTGCGCCGATAGCCGCCCGTGCCCGAGTAACGCCCGGCGTTAAACACCAGGTCGATATCCGGGTACTCGCCATGATCCTCGTCGATGCGCGAACCCACGACCAGCAGTTCGGCATCCTGCTGCGATCGATTCTGCAAACAATGTCCATCGCGCACTCCGGCCTTGAAACCGGCGCAGTCTCCGGCCCGTAGCGTGTGCTCGCCTTCGTCGGTGACCAGCATGACTTCCCCCTGCAACACGTAGACAAACTCGTCTTCGTGCGAGTGCCAGTGCCGCTGGCTCGACCAGACACCGGGAGCCAGGCGCAGCAGGTTGACACCAAACTGTGTCAGTCCTGCCGCCTCACCCAGGCGGCGCCATCTGCGATTCCTGCAGGGTTGATCGAACGGGGCGGGATAACGTGTGCCGGAGCCTTCGGGAGCCGCGAGCGGGTCGATCCTGGGCATCTGCGTTTTCTCACCATCATGGGGTTTTCCCGATGTTACCGACGGGCCGGATCTCCAACAAGCCCAACTGGTGAAGCGTCGGCCCGTTCAGCGCGTGGTCATTACCAGTGCGCAAACCAGGCGTCGATGACGCACGTGACGCGGTAATAAGCCCACTGTAGGAGGTCACCGACGTCGGTACCGGGCGCGGACCAGTTCAATGCACCGCTCGCGAGCCGCATGCTGTTTGCGTGTTAAATCTGTTCAGGGAAGTAAGAGGATTCACTATGAAACTTATATTGGCTTCGCTGGTCGTGCTCGCCGGCATATCGGGCTGCATCAGCAGCAGTAGCCCGCCGGCTCCCCAGAAGAGCACCACGACCGTGATTGTGCCGGCGGACTCAGGCACGACGGTGGTCTGCTCGGACGGAACTCACCCTCCCTGCGGCTGAGCTGACGACGGCGGCAGCGCCCGATCGGACGATTAATCGGTTCGCACTGGATCGGCGTCCGGGCTGTAGGCCAGGCGTCGCGCCTGCCTCCACAGCTGGAACGCAAACTCGACACCCACGGATTGGACTGACAGCTGCGCTGCGTGCAGGCTTTGCGCGGCCCAGGTGTTGCAGGTATGGACGGCCGAGTAGCCCTCAGAGCTGGCGTAGTACAGGCTGCCGTCATACGGCCCCGCGAGCAGTGGCGCGATCGCCCCATCCTTTGCCGATAGACTCTTCCATATGAACGCCTGGGCGCCGGCGGCCTGCGCCGCGGTGACTGGAATCTCAATTACATTGGCTTCGCCGAATGCCACCTGCAACGTCGTTGCCAGGCCGGTAACCAGCATCAGCCCGGGCCCCGGCCAAAGCGCCGCCAACATGCCGCCGAATCCCCGGTCTTTGTCCAGCAGGTAGTGGCGATCGCCGAAGCCGAACGACAGATAGCGGGCCGCCGGAAAATCCGCGCGCAGTGATGCCAAAGGCGGCTGCAGATCCGCTGCCGCGAAAGCGATGTCGACATGCCACTTGCGTCTGACGACATAAATGACGGTGGAATTGACCGCCGGCTGGGCGCCGGGCCGTTGCGCCAGGCGCGCCGGCGCGGTGCTGCATGCCGCAAGCAGGAACAAAGCAAAAACAGGCAGTGCCCGTGGCATGCCACGAGTATAGCGGCCGATGGTGGCACTCGCGCCAGCCAGCTGCCGCTGAGCGCTTGCCGCAGGTTAAGCTCGTACCATGGCAGGTAGTTACACGCGCGCGATCTCCCGCATGCTGATGGCGGTGGGCTTTCTCTCGGTACTGGATGTGCTGCTCAAACTGCTGACGCCGCATTACAGCGCGATGCAGGTGAGCGCGCTGCGCGGTATCGCTTCGATTCCGTTCCTGCTGTTGCCGCTGATCGCGCGCGGGCGCCTGGGCCGGCTGCGGATCCGACGCTGGGACCTGCACCTGGTGCGCGGCGTGCTGGCGATCCTGATGATGATCGGCTTCACCTTCGCCCTTCGCGGCTCGTCACTGTCGAATGTCTACACGCTGTATATGGTGGCGCCGCTGCTGGTAACCGCGCTGTCGGTGCTGGTTTTGAAGGAACGGGTGACGGTCGGTGGCTGGATCGCGGTGACCGTGGGCCTGTTGGGTGCGGTATGCGTGCTGCGGCCGTCACCGCAAGGGCTGCCGCTCGGTGTGGCGTTCGCCGCACTCGGATCGGCGGCGTGCTATGCCATCAACTATGTGATGACCCGCTTCATGGCAGCAACCGAGACGCCTGAAAGCATGGTGTTCTGGTTCCTGGCCGCGCTGTCGGTGGGCTGCGGTTTCCTGGCGGTTCCCGGCTGGCAGGCCATCGTGACCAGCGATTGGGTGCTGATATTCGGCTTGGGGTTGTCGGGCGCGATCGGACAGTATCTGCTGACCAAGGCCTTTGTGCTGGCGCCGGCCTCGGTGGTCGCCCCGTTCGACTACACGGCACTGCTCTGGGGCGCGATGTTCGACTGGCTGGTATGGTCGGCGCGCGCGCCGCTGGCCACCGTCGTGGGCGCCGTGCTGATCGTGGGCAGCGGACTGTACGTCATGTTGCGCGCGCATCGGTCCGGGGAGATCGCCACTGACAATGTGCCCACGGCACTGCCGGCCGATCCGCCGCTGTAGGCACTGGCCGGGCAGTCACCGCTGCTGCTGCAGCAGCTCGCGAATAGCCGACACCGCCTGGTCGATTTCCTCTTCGGTGTTGTAGTAGTGCGGCGATATGCGCAGCGCTCCGGTGACGCGCTTGTCATCGTAATCGAGCAGCGCGTACTCCCGTGTCTGCGCTGAGGTGTTGATGCCCCGACTGCGCAGTGCGGTCACCAGTTCGCCCGGGTCGCTGCCTTCGATGGTGGCGGAGACGATGCCACAGAGCTGGCTGCCGCGATCGAGCACCCGCACCTGATCGATGCTGGCGAGCTGCTCGCGCACTCGTTGTCCCAGGTTCGTCACACGCTGGCTGATGGCTTCCATCCCCACGGCCATTGCATATCGCGCCGCTTCCCCGGTCGCCAGCACCAGCGCCCAGGCGAACTCCCAGTTCTCGAATCGTCTCGCATCCGCGACGGCGCGATAGCGGTCCTCGCCGATCCAATCCGCTCCCCTCATGTCGATGAACAGCGGCGCAAGGCCCTGATCCAGCACCCGGTCCGAGACGTAAAGAAAACCCACGCCGCGCGGACCGCGCAGGTATTTGCGGGCACTGGCCGACAGGAAGTCGCATCCCAGTTCGGCGACGTTGAGCGGCAACTGGCCGATCGACTGGCAGGCATCCACCAGATAGGTGACTTCTGCGTCCCGGCACACCGAGCCTATCGCCTGCACGTCCTGCACCAGACCGGAGTTGGTGGGGATTTGCGTCACGCACACCAGCCTTACGCGGTGGCGCTGGATCAGCTCCGCCATGGCCTGCACGTCCACGCCGCCGGCGCTGCGGTCGGGCGCCCTGATGATCCGCACCCCCAAACGCGCCCGAAGCGACAGCAGCTGTATCTGGCTGGAGGCGTAATCGTTGCGGGTCGTCAGGATCACATCGCCGCGCGCGAACGGCAGTGACGATAATGCCAGGCTGAACGACGCGGTCGCGTTTTCGGTGAAGGCGATGTTCCTGGGCCGCGTCCCGATCAGATCGGCGACCGATTGATAGGCGGCCGCCATCGCGTCGCGACGCGCGTCGGCCGCCTCGTAGCCGCCGATGCGGCTTTCCAGCAGGATGTGATCCTGGATTGTCTGCACCACGGGGGCGGGCATGAGTGCTGCGCCGGCGTTGTTCAGATGGATGCGCTGTTCGCATCCGGGAGTTTCAGACCGTAGCCGCTTGAGATCCAGCGCCGGCATGGTCAAGGGGACCCCAACCTAGGCGACGCGCTCCTGGTCTTCCAGGTACTCGATGGTGCACTGGATGTCCACCAGCAGTTCTCGCGTCTGTTCCACCCGTTGCAGGGCCTGACGTATACGCAGTTCATCCACAGCAGGCATCGCGCGCAGCGAGTCGTAGACCGCCTGAGCGCCGGCGAGGACGAACTGCGCCCGCCGGTAGCGCATCTCCAGCCGCTGCAGCCGGCGCTGCTTGAAATCGTCATGGGTCGGCTGGTCGAGGGGCATGGAATCGATCTCTTAAGTCAGGTAGGCGTAGCAAAGAATGGCACTCGGGTGTGACGGCACGACGAAGGCCGCGTGATGAATTTTTGTCACCTTACGGGCGCCGCACGGGTCTGGCAAGGGTGGGTGGAAATTGCGTTCCGACGGTGGCGCTGATCGCGCGCCACCGGTGCGAGGAGATTCAGTCAGATACAGCGCTTTTTTCAAGTGCAGCGCGATTCCAGCCGGCAAGTCGCGCTGCCTGTTTGTAGGTGCTGTCGACAAATGCATGAAGCGCCTGGTCAGGGGAGGCCGCGGTGCGCATCGCCTCGTACGGCAGTATGAATTCGTTCAGGCCGGAGTGGTAAGCGGCTGCCGCGGGCTGTATGCGTGCCTGCTTCAGGCCGTTCGGCTCCGGCACGCAATAGGCGTAGAACGAAGGTTCCAGTACCGGGCCGCTGCCCGGCCAGAAACCGTGACTGATCACCGCGTGCGAATAGGCGTCGCGCATGAATGCCGGGCCGTCACGCGCGGGCGCGGGCGCGCCTGAAAATCGCGAGACCGCGAGATCGAAACTGCCCCAGAAGAACTGCACCGGACTGCACTTGCCGATGAATGAGCATCGACAGTCGGTGAACACCCGTTGCGCCTGGAGAAGAATGCGCCAGAAGCGCTGTGCGAACTCCGGATCGTACGAATGGTGCACGGTATCGTCCTCGAAGCGGATCGGCGCCGGTATTTCCACCGGCATCGACCAGATCGTCACCGGCAAAGCCATGTCGCGCAGCGCATCCATGACCTCGCGATAGAACTGGGCCACTGAACGCGAGTTGAGCGGCAGCGCCCGTTCATCGCCATCCGTGGTGCGGATGACGAGCCGGTGGTCGATGAAATCGAACTCGATGCTGAACGTGCGACTGCCGTGCGGCAGGTTCCTGGTCGCAAGACCTCGCGCCGTCAGGTGCAGCGAGACGCCCCAGGAATGGTTGATCGGGGGTGCCTGCGCCAGTGCGATCTTGCCCACGATCTGCGACCACATGTGCAATGTCGCATAGGTATCCTGCCACGCTGAGTACGGCAGCGCGGGCCAGAGTTCGCTGTCCATGGCGCGCATTGTACGCGTTGCGAGACCATCAGTCCTCGAGCCATCAGCGGCCGGCGGGCGTCGTTGCGATCGGTCAACCCGCGAGCGCATACTCGCCGCCCGATTGGCGCCGTGGCCAGGCACATTGCGGCGACTACGGGCAAGTCAGGTCAGAAAAATTACTGGCAAGGGAAGATGCTATGAACAAAATGATCCAGTTACTGGTTGTCGGGACCCTGGTGGCGCTCGGAATTGGCGCGCCCGCGTTCGCGGCGGAGTCGATGGCAGGTACATGGACGCTGAACCTGGAGAAGTCGAAATTTGTTCCCGGCCCGGCGCCGAAATCCCAGACGCGGACCTATGCCGAGACAGCGGACGGCACAGCGCTCACGTTCACTGGCGTCGCCGCGGATGGATCAACCGTTTCCGGACAGTCGACCTTCAAGTATGACGGCAAGGATTATCCGATCACCGGTTCGTCCGACTATGACACGCTGTCGTTGAAGCGAGTCAATGGCACTACCGTCAAGAGCCTTCAAAAGAAGGACGGCAAGGTCGTCGGCACCACCATCCGCACGATTTCGGCCCATGGCAAAGTGCTGACGCTCGACAGCAGGGGAAAAGGCGCGAACGGCAAGTCGTACCATAGCATTGGGGTGTTCGACAAACAGTAACGCCGGGTCAGCCTGACGGCGCGCCGACGCTGCCAGGGCAGCGGCTGCCGGCGCACCGCCACGTGCTCAAGCCGGTAAGATGCGCCAGACATCCTTATCGGAACAATCCTCATGCCATCGCTGTTTTCCAATGGCCTCCTGGGACCGCTAGCTCTGCAGAATCGTCTGGTCATGTCGCCGATGACACGTAATCGGGCCATCGACAACATTCCTAATCCATTGATGGCCCAGTACTACGCGCAGCGCGCTTCCGTTGGACTCATCATTACCGAAGGCACGTCGCCGTCGCCGAACGGCCTGGGTTATGCGCGCATACCGGGAATGTTCTCGACTGCCCAGGTAGAGGGGTGGAAGCGCGTCGTTACCGGTGTGCACGCCGGCGGCGCCAGGATGTTCGTCCAGCTGATGCATTGCGGACGCATCGCCCATCCGCTCAATCTTCCGGCCGGCGCCCGGGTGCTCGCGCCCTCGGCGGTGAGCGCCGCCGGGGAGATGTACACCGATGCCGAGGGTATGAAGCCGAATGCCGCGCCGCTGGCGATGACCGAGGCGGATATCAGGGCCACCATCGCCGAATATCGGCAAGCGGCGGTGAACGCGGTGACTGCGGGATTCGACGGTGTGGAGCTGCATGGCGCCAACGGCTACCTGCTCGAGCAATTCATCCGCCCGACTTCGAATCTGCGCACCGATCGATACGGCGGCGGCATCGAAAATCGCGCGCGCTTCGTGCTCGAGGTCGCCGATGCGGTGATCGGTGCCATCGGCAAGGACCGGCTCGGCATTCGGCTGTCGCCGTTCGGCGTGTTCAACGACATGCCACTGTATGCTGCGATGGAATCGGATTACACCTATCTGGCCAATCAGCTCGACGCACGCGGGTTGCTCTACATCCATCTGGTCGACCACTCGTCGATGGGTGCGCCGCCGGTTCCCGATTCGGTCAGGACGATGCTACGCAGCCTGTCCCACTGCGCGTTGATTCTCTCCGGTGGCTATGATCTGCAACGCGCCCAGAGCGATCTTGCCGCCGGAAAGTGCGATCTGGTCGCAGTGGGACGGCCGATCCTCGCCAATCCGGATCTGCTGCGGCGCTGGCAGACCGGCGCTGCGCTGAATACGCCGGACCAGGCTACGTTCTACACGCCAGAGTCAAAGGGCTATACCGATTACCCGACGCTGACCTGAGAGTGTGTCGCGTCGATCGCGCTTCGGGCGGATGCGAGGAGAACGACATTGCTGCTGTATACCTACGACGGCGCACCCAATCCGCGCCGGGTGAGCCTGTTCCTTGGATACAAGGGCATCCAGATACCGTCCCGGCAGATCAATCTGCGCGAAGCCCAGCAGTTCAGTCCGGAATACGCGGCGCTCAATCCGCGCTGTACCGTTCCGGCGCTGCAGCTGGATGATGGGACGGTGCTGTGCGATGCCATCGCGATCTGCTGGTATCTGGAAAGCCGGTATCCGCACAAGCCGCTGCTGGGCAGCGAGCCGCTGTCGCAGGCGCAGGTGCTGAGCTGGGATGCGTACATTTTTTCCGACGCGTTCCTGCCGGTGGCCGAGGCGCTGCGTAATCGCAGTGAGGCATTCAAGGATCGCGCTGTTCCCGGTCCCGGACGCGTGCCGCAGATTCCTGAGCTGGAAGCGCGCGGCAGGCAGCGCGTGCAGCTGTTCTGGCAGTATCTGGATCAATACCTGGAAGGACGCGAGTACCTGGTCGGCAATGGCATCACGATGGCCGACATCGACACCTT
>Ga0302181_10003493_pt1 | contig 10753 bp, 9 predicted proteins | sample I_Palsa_E3_3_FD_198786 | JGI IMG/M metagenome (GOLD analysis project Ga0302181, IMG submission 198786) | Peat permafrost microbial communities from Stordalen Mire near Abisko, Sweden - I_Palsa_E3_3 | ecosystem: Environmental > Terrestrial > Soil > Palsa > Peat permafrost | place: Sweden: Abisko... | reverse complement strand
TCAACCTCCTGGGCACCGTCGGAGCCGATCCCGGGGTGCGGGCCGAGGCGGCCCGACGATTCGACGACGCACCGGTCGGGGGCGGCCAGGGCGATCCGATCCCGGCCGACGTGGAAGCGGCCACGCTGGCGGTGGTCGCCCAACTGCTGCGGCCGGGCGACTACGACGCGCTCCTGGCGCGCTACCGGGCCGCGGCGACGCCGCAGGAGGAGATGCGATCGCTCAACGCGCTGTGCACCTTCCCGCACACGGACCTGGCCGAGCGGACCTTCCGCCTGGCCATGACCGAGGTGCGTACCCAGAACGGATGGATGGTCATCGCCGGGTTGCTGGCCAACCCCGTCGCCGGACCGTCCGTCTGGCGAAGCGTCACCGACTCGTGGGACGCCATCCTCGAGCGGTTCCCCAAGAACGCGCACGCCCGCATCGCCGAAGCCGTTCCCGCCCTGTGCGGCGACGCCGGCGTCGCGCAGTCGGTCATCCAATTCCTGGCCGACCATCCCGTGGCGTCGGGGCCCCGCCGGGTTGCCCAGTCGGTCGAGCGCCTGGAGGTCAACGTGGCCTTTGCCGCCCGCGAGCGCAACCGGTTGGCGGACGCCTGCCGGGCTGCCGTGGCGGCCGTCGGTCCGCGTTGAGCCCGACCGGCTCCCTCCCCCCTGATGGCGCACTGGGGGCCCCGCGGGTGTAGGCGCTGGTCCGGGCGGCCCGCCGGACCCGCGGCTTCATGCCCGATGACGAGGGCGAGGCCCTGCTGGTCGCCGCCCTGAGGGCGGGCCGGTCAGCTCTGTCCGAACCCGCACCCCTCACCTTCGTGGAGATCGGTGCCTGGTGCGGGAAGTCGACCCTCTACCTGGGCGCGGCGGCCGAGACCACCGGCGCGGTGCTGTTCTCCATCGACCACCATCGGGGCTCCGAGGAGAACCAGCCCGGGTGGGTGCACCACGAGGCCGACCTCGTCGACCCCGACGGGGGCCGGATCGACACGCTGGGACACTGGCGACGTGCGGTCAGCGAGGCCGGCCTGGAGCGCTCGGTGGTGGGGGTGGTGGGTGACTCTCCCACGGTCGCGACCCGCTGGGCGCATCCGTTGGCCCTCTGCTTCATCGACGGGGGGCACGGTGAGGAGCCGGCCTGGGCGGACTACCGGGGATGGGCGCCCCGGGTGGCGCTCGGCGGCTGGCTGGCCATCCACGACGTCTTCCCCGACCCCGCCGACGGCGGCCGCCCGCCCTACGAGCTCTTCTGCGCGGCGCTGGCCTCGGAGGAGTTCACCGAGGACGGCGGCTGCGGGAGCCTGCGGGTCCTGCGGCGGGTGGCGCTCCCGCCCGAGGGCGACTGAGGGAGGTCAGGTGGCGGTGCAGCCTACCGCCGCCTCCCCGATGCAGTGGGGCTCGGCCAGGTCCAGGCCGGCGGGCAGGCACTCGCCGCGGAAGAGCCCGGCCGCCGGCGACGTGCTCGACAGGGCGTCGGCCGCCAGGACCATGGCCGCGAAGGTGTAGGTCGTGCGTTCGTTGTCGGGGAAGGTGATCCTCTCGGGATAGACCATCCCCGTCCAGTACGAGCCGTCCGCCAGTCGCAGGTTCTGTCCGGCCGCAAAGAGGTCCTGGGCGTGGCCGTCCATGCCCAGGGCGTCGAGGGCCAGCACGCACTCGGCCGTCTCCGCCGCCGTGACCCAGTCGCCGGTCGAGACACAGCGCACGCCGAGGCCCTCCATGACGAAGGTCGTCCAACCCTCGGCCAGGCGGCGCCGACCGGCCTCACCCTCCAGCGCCCCCGAGAGCATGGGGTAGTACCAGTCCATGGCGAACTCGAACTTCGGAGCGAAGGCGTTGGGGTGGTGCGCCACGGCGTGACCCAACCTTCCGGCGGCCAGTTCCCAGTCGGGACGATCCTTGGCGAGGCACTCGGCCACCGCCACCGCACAGCGCAGCGAGTGGTAGATGGACGACGATCCGGTCAGGAGGGCGTACCCTTCCGGCCGCCCCGAGGGATCAAGCGACCAGAGGACCGAACCGTCGGGCTGCTGCCAGCGCAGGACGAAGTCGATACCCCTCTCGACGGTGGGCCACAGCTCGCCTAGGAACTCGACGTCCCCCGTGATGAGGTGATGGTGCCAGGCGCCGGCCGCCAGATAGGCGCAGACGTTGGTGTCGAGCCGCTGATCCTTGACCCCCGCCCCCTGGTAGTAGTTGAACCAGCTCCCGTCGGGCAGCTGGCGCCCGGCCAGCCAGCGGTAGGCAGCCTCGGCCTCGCGCCACAGCCCGCACACCGAGAGCGCCATCGCCCCTTCCACGTGGTTCCACGGATCGCAGTGGCCTCCCTCGAACCACGGGATCATCCCGTCGGCCCGCTGGACGTCGGCGACGGCGTGGGCGGTGGCGAGCACGTCGGAGGCGCTGAGGACGCCCGGCACCTCGGGAATCGTGCTCTCGTTGGCCCGCAGCCGCTCGGTGGTCATGCCGCCGCACCGTGGTCGCTGGTCGTCCGCCCCCGACGCCCGGGAACCCCGCGGGGAGCCTGCGTGCCGATCTCGGGTACCGCCCCGGCCATCAGGGGGGGCTTGGACAGATAGACCACGAGGCTCTTGCCGATGAGCGGGCTGAGCACGCGATCGGCGGCGCGCGTCACGAACGGGGCCTTGACGATGTCCCACACCAGCACCTTGTGGTAGGCGGCGACGGCCGGGTTGGCGCCGTTGCTGGGACCGACCACGCAGCGCAGCCACCAGTAGGGCGAGTGCAGGCCGTGCGCATGGTGGAACCCCATGGGCCGCAGGCCCGTCGAGGAGAGTCGGCGCTCGAGGGTGGAACGCCGGTAGATGCGCACGTGGCCGCCCGGCGTGTCGTGGTACTCGTCGGACAGGGCCCAGTTGATGGCCTCGGGGCCGCAGCGGGGCACGGTGACGGCCATCGTCCCGCCGGGACGCAGGACCCGCGAGAGCTCTCTCATGGCCGCCTGGTCGTCGGGTATGTGCTCGAGCACCTCGGAGGCGATCACCCGGTCGAAGGCCGCGTCGGGAAACGGCAGCGCCAGCGCGTCTCCCTGCACCACCGCCGCCGGATGTCGGGGGGCCAGCTCTCCGGCCTCCACCATGGCGCCCAGCGTGCCCCGCACCTTGGCCACCTCGTCGGACCCCGCGTCGAGCGCCACCACGGCCGCACCGCGGCGGGCCGCCTCGAACGCGTGACGCCCGAACCCACAGCCGAGGTCCAAGAGACGGTCGCCCGGCTGCACACCCAGCTTCTCGTAGTCCACGGTCAACATGCGATGTCTCCCTTCTGCGGCAGGAAGCCGGTCGCCGCTGGGGCCGGAGCCCCCGGCAGTGGCCTCCCGCCCATCAGTGCCTCGTAGCAGGCCGCCGTGCCGGCCGCGGTCACCTGCCAGGTGAAATGGCTCATCACGCGCTCCCTGCCGGCGGCACCCAGGCGGGCGCGCAGCACGGGGTCGTCGAGGAGCACGGCGATGGCGCCGGCCAACGCGCCGGGGTCATCGGGCGGGACCAGGAGCCCGGTCTCGCCGTCACGTCCCACGACTTCGGGCAGCGCCCCGCCGGTAGTGGCGACAACGGGCACGGCACAGGCCATCGCCTCTATGGCCGGAAGGGAGAACCCCTCGTAGAGAGAGGGCACCACGGCGACCTCGGCCTCGCCGTACAGGCCGGCCAGCTCGTCGTCGTCCATCCCGCTCACGCAGTGCACCACGTCGGACAGCCCGAGCCGGGTGATGGCCCGGTCGACGCGCCCACCCGGGCGTGGCCGGCCGATGACGGTCAGTTCGACGGCACGTTCGCTGCGGAGCTTGGCGACGGCCTCCAAGAGGGGCACCAGGCCCTTCATGGGGACGTCACTCGAGGAAGTGACCATGATCCGCCCCGGTGCCGGCGTGACGTCGTCCCGAGGGCGGAAGACGGTGTGATCCACGCCGACCGGCACGACGGTCATCCGCTCGGGACGCACCAGCATCTGCGCGGCGATGTCCCGGCGGGACGAGTCGGAGACCGTCACCACCGCCGGCAGGGCGCGCGCCACGCGCAGCTGCATGCCCAAAAAGCCGTACCAGCGACGGGTCGTGAAACGCTGCCAGGGATTCGTGGTGTGGGACAGGTCGAGCTCGCGGTCCACGGTGATCGGATGGTGCAGGGTGGTCAGCAGGTGCCAGCCGTCGTCGACCATGCCCAGCATCCCGGTGCCCAGGCACTGGTTGTCGTGGACCACGTCGAAGTCGCCGAGCCGAGCGGACAGCAGTGCCCTCGCCCGCTGGGAGAAGGCCAGCGGCTCCCCGAAGCCGGCGGTGCACATGATGCCGAACTCGATCCAGTCCTGCAGGCTGGTGAACTCCCGCGGGTGGGGCACGCGGAAGGGGTCGGGCTCCCGGTAGAGATCGAGTCCGGGGACCGGCGTGAATCCGACCCCGCGGTCCAGCTCGGGCCAGGGGGGACCGGCGAACACCTCGACCGAGTGCCCCAGGGCGACGAGCTCGCGGGTCAGGTGACGGGTGTAGACCCCTTGGCCGCCGCAGCGGGGGTTGCCGCGATAGAGGAGGAAGGCGATCCGCAAACCGCCAGGTCGTGGCGGTGCGGCCGGAACCGGGGCCGGAACCTCAATGTGTCGCGAGCGCTCCCAGGACTCCTTGATCGAGATCCACTTCTGGCGGGGCGTTTTAGGCAAGGGGTGTCTCGACGCGTCCGGCCATGCTCCCATAGCCTCCCTGAACCCCCTGCTCCGGCGCAAACGATGGCCCCGGACGGACGGCGCCCCGGGCGACCTCAGCCGATCCCGAACCAGCCGAGGACGGTGAGGACCACGAAGACCGAGGCCACCGCCGCGACCGACACGATCGAAATCCCGCCGACCCAGCGGGCCCAGGGCCCGTTGGCCGCCGCCCCGAGCAGCGAGCGCCGGTTGGCCAGCACCAGGATCAAGATGAGCGTCATGGGGGTGATCACCCCCTCGAGGACCTGGGTGTTGATGATCAGGGTGATCAGGTTGCCCGGCACCAGGACCACGGCGGCGCCCACCAGAATCTGCGCGGTGAAGAGCCCCAGGAAGATGGGGGCCTGGCGAAAGCTCGACGACACCGACCGCTCCACCCCGATGGCCTCGGCCACGGCATAAGAGGTCGAGAGGGGCACGACGGCGGCGGCCAGGGCCGACGCACCGAGGAGCCCGAGGCCGAAGAGCACCTCGGCCGCCGCGCCGGCCACCGGACGGAGGGCGTGGGCGGCGTGGGAGGCGGAGGTCAGGGGCCCCGTGCCCCCGATGGTGGCGCCGGTGGCCACGATGATCGACATCGCCACGAACGCCGCCATCATGGCGCCGACGATGGCGTCGACCCGCTGGAAGCGATAGTCCTCCGACTTGACGCCCTTGTCCACCACGGCTCCCGCTTCGTACAGCTGGATGTACGGGGTGATGGTGGTGCCGATGAGGGCAATCGAAAGCAGCAGGAACGACCGGCTGGCGACGAAGTGCGGCCAGAGCGTATTGGCCGCCACCTGGCTCCAGTCGGGATGTGCGAGCACGGCAGCGATGGGGTAGGCGATGAAGACCACCGTGAGGAGGAGGAAGATGCGCTCGGCATAGCTGTAGGACCCGAACAGCACGAGCGACCAGATTGCGACCGCAAAAATCGGGACGGAGAGGTAGCGCGAGACGCCGAACAGGTCGAAGGCGGTGGCGATCCCGCCGAACTCGGTCACCATGAGGCCGATGTTGGCGATGGCAAAGGCGGTGACGGCGAAGGCCGCCACCCGTAGGGAGAACTCCTCGCGGATGAGTGCCGCCAGGCCCTTGCCGGTGTACACGGCCAACCGGGCCACCATCTCCTGCACGACGACGTAGGCGATGGTGATCAGCACCATGAGGAACAAGGTGCGGTAGACGAACTGCGCGCCGGCCGAGGCGTAGGTCACGACCCCGCCGGCGTCGTTGCCGGCCGCAGCCGCCACCAACCCCGGTCCGGCGGCCGCGAGGTAGACCAGCGTCGTCCGGCGAGTCGGCAACCTCACGTCAGAACAGCTTGGGGAAGTGGAAGCGGCCCTTTCCGGGCACGAGCGCATCGAGCACGTCGTCGGCCAGGATCCGCCCGATGGGCCGGCCGTCGTCGTCCACCACGACGAGGGAAAGCCGCCGGGCCTCGATGAGCTGGACGGCCGCCTCGTTCGCCGACGCGTGGGGGCGCACGGTGACGACGTCCTCGTCCTCGAGGAGCGAAGAGATCCGCGTGTCGGGGGCGGTCCTCAGGGCGAGCAGGACGGAGAGGACCGTGACGTCACCGACCAGGCAGCCTTCCCGGTTCACCACGGCCACCGCATCGAGGTCGACGTCGTGGGCACGGGACTCGGCCAGCCGGTCGACGACCCGCGTCACGGTGTCGTCGGTGGTGGCGGTGACGAGGGTGGTGGTCATGATGCCACCGGCCTCGTCCTCGGGGTAGCCCAACAGCTCGCGCAGGGCAACGGCGGACTTGGCCGGCATGCGTTGGAGGATCTCGATGCGATCTGGTTCGGGTAGATCGCGCAGCGCGTCGACCGCTTCGTCGGGCTCCATGGCCGAGAGAAGAGCGGCCGCCTGGTCCGGATCGGACTCGCGCAACAGCTGCTCGAGGTCGTCGGGCTGCATCTCCTCGAGCGCATCCGCGGCCTCGTCGGGGCTCAGCGCGGCCAACAGCTCCCGGCGCTCGTCGCGACGGAGGTCCTCGAGCAGGTCGGCCAGCTCGCCGGGGCGGAGCCGGTGCAGGCCCTCGTGGGTGGTCTTGAGGCGGACCTGGGTGGACCCGTCGATCGAATCCGTCTCCTCGCCGAACGGCTGAATGGCGGCCCAGTCGATGACCCGCTCGGGCGTCGGCAACGGGCGCCAACGGCGCGGCCCGAGCCGGCGCAGCAGCGTGGCCGTCGACACGTCGGCGCCCACCAGCCTGATGCGGCCCAGTACCTCGGCCAGGTACAGATCGGCGGCGCGGATCACCTGCACGCCGTCCACGTCGACCAGTTGGTGGTCCAAGACGTCCTTGGCCAGGAGTACCTCGCCCGGCCGGCGGACGACGTCGGTGAGGTCGAGCCGGGCCGAGCGCAGCAGGACCTCGGCGCGCCCGATCCGGTCGATGGTCGTCGCGGGGACGTAGGCCAGACGTCGGCCGACACGGATGACCAGCCCGGTGACCGGGGGATAGGTCTGACCGTCGGACCAGCGGGCCACGACGTCGTCGAGCCGGCCGATCTCCTGACCGGTCTGATTGGTGACCGGCCGGCCGAGAACGCCGGCCAGGGACACGATGGAGTCGAAGACCCCCTCGGACGCGAGTATCCGGCGGGTGCGCCTGCGGCGCTGGTGGGCGGGGCGTTCGGCCTCGTCCCGGCGGCGGTTGAGGGACAGACGGGGTCGGGCGGGCGGGGAGGACGGCGGGGGTGAGGGCATGGTGCACCTCCTGTGCGGCGCCACGAGGGCGGTCGGGTCGGATCGGACGGGTCGGTGCCCGGTGGGGCACGCCTACGCGGCGGGGGCCGGCACGTCGCTCACTCCCGACAACCGCCGGACTGCGAGTCAGGCAGCCTGGACGGCGGAGGCGTGGTGAGGTGCGCCGGCGGTCCTACTGGGGGGTTCGTCCCGTTGCACGGCCACCTCCTTCCGCTCGGGCCCCGTGCCGGGGCATGACATGACACTCGCCAAGGCGAAACGCGCCCACACTCTACCGCCCGACTTGGTCGCAAGGGCTCGTCGAGGGGCCGTCGGCAGCACGTCGCGGGTCGGCGGCGACCGGTGGCGGCGCGGGCCGCGTACGGGTACCGTGCCGGTATGGATCTGTCGTACCCACCCGAGGCGGAGGAGTTCCGCGGCACGGTCAGATCCTGGCTGGAGGAGAACCTGCCCGACGGGTGGGGAACGCCGGCGTTCTCCATGACGACCGAGGAACGCAACGCCTTCTACGAGGAGTGGAACAAGAAGCTCTTCGCCGGCGGTTGGATCTGCGCCGGTTGGCCCACCGAGTACGGCGGCAAGGGCCTCACCCTCCTCGAGCAGGTGGTGGTGAACGAGGAGTTCGGGCGGGTCGGAGCTCCGCTGCGGGGGGACTTCTTCGGCGACACCCTGGTGGGACCCACGCTCCTGCAGTGGGGCAGCGAGGAACAGAAGGCGAAGTTCATACCGGGCATCCTGAGGGGCGAGATCGCCTGGTGCCAGGGGTTCAGCGAGCCCGACGCCGGTTCGGACCTGGCCGGGCTGAAGACGCGGGCCGTCCTGGACGGCGACGAGTGGGTCATCAACGGCCAGAAGGTGTGGACCACCCAGGCGCACCGCGCCGACTACATCTTCCTCCTGGCGCGCACCGACCCCGATCTGCCCAAGCACGCCGGTATCTCCTACCTGCTCGTCCCCATGCAGCAGCCCGGGGTGGAGGTCCGCCCCATTGAGCAGATGGACGGCTCGGCCGAGTTCAACGAGGTGTTCTTCACCGACGTGCGGTGCCCGAAGGAGAACGTGGTCGGTGGGGTCAACAACGGATGGAAGGTGGCCATGACCACCCTCGGCTTCGAGCGCGGCACCTCGGCCACCACCTCGTACCTCCGCTTCCTCAAGGAGTTCAACGACATCCTCCGTCTCGCACAGGCATCCGGCGCCGACCGCGATCCACTGATTCGCCAGCGGTTGGCGCGGTCGTGGTCGAAGATCAAGATCATGGAGATCAACGGCTTCCGGACCTTGACCGACGCCCTCAATGGCACCCACGCCACCGCCGCGCTGAGCGCCTGCAACAAGATGTTCTGGTCGGAGGCGCACCAAGAGACGCTGCTGCTCGCCATGGACATCCTGGGCATGCGGGGCCAGACCCTGTTGGGCACCGTCGACGACGCGGGGTTCGCCGGAGCGCGCAAGGCTCATGTCCAGTACCCGGTCGACACGTTGCAGGCGCTGTTCTTCTTCTCCCGATCCGAGACGATCTGGGGCGGATCGGCGGAGATCCAGCGCAACATCGTCGGTGAACGCGTGCTTGGGCTCCCCAAGGAGCCCAAACCGAGTTAGCAGGACGGGCGCTGACCGAGAGGGATCGCCTGCGCTGGGACGCGAGGTACTCGGGCGAGGGGCTCGCTCCCGATGCGGCGGATGGCGCGGCCGGCCCGCCGGCGTCCTTCGCCGCCCATGAGGGCCTGTTCCCGACGCGGGGCCAGGCGCTCGATGTCGCCTGCGGTCGGGGGCGAGCAGCCGTCTGGCTTGCGGCGCGGGGGCTCACGGTCCGCGGCGTCGACGTCTCCCCCGTGGCGGTCTGCTTCGCCCGTGACCTGGCGGCGCGGAACGGGGTGGCGGACCGCTGCCGGTTCGACGTGGTGGATCTGGACACCGGCCTCCCCGCCGGGCCGCCGCTCGACGTCATCGTCTGTCACCGGTTCAGAGAACCGCGTCTCTACGCTGCGATGGTCGAACGGCTCGCGCCCGGGGGACTGCTGGCCGTGGCCGTTCTCAGCGAGGTCGGCTTCGGCCCGGGGCAGTTTCGCGCCCCACCCGGTGAGCTGGGCGTTGCCTTCGCCGGGCTGACGATCGTCGCCCAGGGCGAGGCCGACGGCGAGGCGTGGCTGTTGGCCACGGCCTGACGGGGCGATCCCTGGTGCGCCGGCGACCCCGGACGTCTAGTTGGCCGCCGGTACCGGGACCGACGGTTCCACCTGTCCCTGCACGTACACGTCGAGACGACGGATCTTTCCCTCTGCGTTGAATTCGAAGACGTTCATGGAGTTGACCACGTTGACCCTCTCATCCTTCACATGGTGCTCCTCAATCTCGAAGTAGACGAGCCCGGGCAACTCGGAGATCCTCCGCAGTTTGGAGTCGAACCCCTTGGCCGTCGCAAACTGGGTCAGGAAGGCGGCGTACTCCGGCCAGTTCATGACCTCGCGCCAGATGCCCACCCGTTCGAATTCCTCCACGGCCACGAGGTCGGCCAGCGGGGCCCACTCGGCGGGACTGAACCCGGGCTCCTTGGCCGCCTGCACGACCCGCCGGACGATTCGGTCGTATTCGAGAACCTTGCCGGAGAGCTGACCGTCACCCCCGGTGCCTGTGTCGTCGTTGTGCATGGGGGCGAGGCTAGCGAGTGGCGGGATCGGTGCCACGAGAGAACAGGCCCACCGGGGACAGGCCCAGCGAGGGCAGGCCCACCTCAGTTGCGCACCCCGGTGACCAGCGTCGCCTCGTAGTGGACCGGGACGCGGCCTCCGGCGCGTTTGATCTCCCTGCGCAGGTCGGCCAGGAGCCCGGTCAACCGGTCCGGGGGGAGCGTGCGGTGATCGCTGTGGGTGACGGACAGGTCGAGCCACTCGTCGAGGGCGTAGTCGACGTCGTGGCCGAACACGACGACCGAGACGTCACTGAAGGCGCTGGTCGCCCGCAGGCTCTGGGCGCCCGACTCGTACAAGGACGGGTCTCGCCGGCCCAGGAGCACGGACCGGCGGCTGAGCTCGGGGGCGTGCCGCGCGTACACCGCGTCGAGGACGGGGCGTATCGAGGGATCCGGATGTGCCTGATTCCAGAAGAGGCCGATGCGCCCGCCGGGGTGGAGCACCGCTGCCGCCTTGGCCGCCCCCCGCAGTGGATCGACCCAGTGCCATGACTGGCCGGCGGTCAGCAGGTCGAAGCGGCGGGCACCCGCTTCCCACTCTTCGATGGTGCCCGACTCGACCTGTACGCCGCGGCGGCGGGCAACCTCCGCCATGCGCAGATCGGGCTCGAGGCCGACCACGGTGCAGCCCCGGGCGATGAAGAGA
>Ga0302181_10003487_pt1 | contig 10759 bp, 11 predicted proteins | sample I_Palsa_E3_3_FD_198786 | JGI IMG/M metagenome (GOLD analysis project Ga0302181, IMG submission 198786) | Peat permafrost microbial communities from Stordalen Mire near Abisko, Sweden - I_Palsa_E3_3 | ecosystem: Environmental > Terrestrial > Soil > Palsa > Peat permafrost | place: Sweden... | reverse complement strand
GATCCGGCGGCGCGTCCTTGCCGCCGGGGAATCGTGCGAGCCGCGGAGCCCGGCCGAACCCGGTGCTACCCTCGCAGCTCGGATGGCAACCGTTGCCAGGGCGGCTGCCGTCCCGGCCCGGCTGGTTTGCCGTGGGAGCGGTGCAGGCCGCATCGGGCTGGAACGCCACCGTCATGAGCGCACACACAGCCGAGCACACCATCAGCATTGTCACCGTCGAGGCGGCAGCCCAGTCCGCGGCTGCTCCCGTCGCCCTGGCCGGCGCTTCCGAAACGCTAAGGCGTCCGGCCGCGTCACCCAGCCGCTAAGCGGGACGGTTGTGGCCGATCTCGTGGGATGGCTCGTAGAACCCGGTGTTCCAATGGTCCTGGGCGCCGCATGCCCCAGCCCGGGTGCAGCGCCCAGTTTTACGGATGAGCGAAGATCGTCTGTGCAAGGCTTCCAGCGGTGCCTAGGGCTAGCATGGAGTTTTCCCGGTTCCACTCGATACTCCGGAGTGGTGCATCAGCGTGGCCTGCCGATGAGTCGTAGTCGAATATGGCCTGCACCAGGTCCTTCAGCCGGTGGAGGATTACTGCCTCTCGTTCATGCAATTCACGGAGCCGCGCCTTCGGGTTTACCGGTTCCGGCCGCATCGTCCTGAGCAGCTCTACCGCCTCGCGCGAGGCGGCGACGCTCGCCTTCCATTGTCCGCTATCCAGCGCCCGCCGGGCATCTGCCAGCCGGGCCACGATTGCCCTGTGGTCATCGGTCGCCCCTGTTTGTGGCAGCGGGATCACCACCGAGACTGCGGTTGCCTGTTGCCACGGTTCGAGCACATTATTGACCCAGTCGTGTGCCTTGATGATGACCTGCGTCGGCTGGGCGGGAAATGGCACGCGCACAGGACGGTGGGGCTCCTCCCAGTCGGGTGCCGCCGTCCCGCCCATCAATCCGTAGCGCACGCCGACCTGCAGCATGAAATCACCCCCGGCACGCACCTGTTCGAGCCGCTCAATCCCGTTGGCAGATATCCGCCACCGCGGCTGGAGCTGGAACTTCCGGGTTTCTGACGGTCCGTAGCTGAGCTGTTCAAAGGCCGGCTCCGACATCCCAAGATCTATGGTCCGGCCGTCATTAGCCTGGAGAAGGCCATGAATGAGGAACATGGCCGATGCGCCATCAGGCAGCCCGCCTGTCACCGCTTGCAGGATTACCTGCAGCATGGGCTCAATCCCGGGAACCCCGCGCACCTCGCTGATCGCCGGGACGCTCATGAAGGCGTTGGCGGGCATCAGCCCGCGTAGCGCGTTCTGCGTGACCTCCGACAAGGAGATCCCGCGCTCCCGGGCAAGCTGCGCCATCTCGTCGGGCAGGTAGATCGATGTCTTCATCACGGACTCCCCATCATTCGCGGTATGCTCCACCCTACATGTACCGCCATTGAGGTTCAGCCCTGTTGGCAGCGGCTTCACGCCGCGCGGAACCGATGAGGACACAAAGGGTGGAAATAACGCAGATCCGGCTCTCCACATCGCTCGCCTTCGCTGCGAGCGCCCGCCGGGTGTTCGTCGGCAAGGGCCAGCCGCAGGGAGTGGACCCGAAAGGGCTCGTGGAGATCGGCGAGTTCGCCGGTCGTGGCCTAGTGCGCGCGGAGGCTGGCATCGGGGCCGGCGATCGTGTGTTCGGCAGGGGGCTGACAGGGCTTCGGCCCTCCGTCGGCGAGCCAAGAATCGTCGCCGAGGTTGACCCGGAGACCCGGGCAGCTTTCGGTGAATGCCTCATTACGTGGGCCGGAGTACCGCATCCCCGGACAGGTGATACGGCTCCGGCGGTAACGCTGGACCCGGAACGGTTCGAGCACGTCCTGCTCGCCTGGGCCTACGAGCAGACCAGGGCAGGGGAAACGACCACGGGCCTGGCCGGCTTCGCGCCTGCTGATGTTCCCCTCGACTGCGTGATGCCGCTCGCTGAGCACCTTCAATCAGCCGGGCTGTTGGCCGTCTCCTCCGTGACGGAGTCGCCGATCATCACCTTGACAGCGGCGGGGGCCGCAGCAGCTGAACTGGCGGCGGCCGAACGCGAGGACCAGAAGCGGCGTGCCGAGGAACTGCGCAACGGAATAGTGCGCTGGCTTTGGGACTGTGAGGACGTGGACGCGCTCGCGGACCTTTACGACTTCGTCAGGGACCCACGCTGCACATTTCGCGGGTATTTCTTCGATCTCAACGCCGTGCACCGCGAGTTCCTGTACCTGGCGGAGAAGGGACTCGTGTACGAGCACACCGCCTGGTGGTTGGCTCCCGGGCTCACCGCCGCCGGACGGGACTGCGCTGTCTACAGGGGAGGAAACGTGCAAGAGCAACTTAACCCGGGGCCGGTGAACGGCCCCACCGTCAACTTCAACGGCAACAATAGCGGGAACGTGGCAATCGGCCGCGACGTCACACAGACGGCGAACTCTCCCGGCGCGATAGCAGCCTCCGCGCCCGCCGCGCCGGAGAAAACTGGAATGCCCGGCAAGATCGAGGCCCAGAAGGATACCGGCTTCTGGGTCAAAGTCCGTGGCCTCGCATCCGGGACGTCGGCAGGAATTACCGTCGCCGCGACGGTGGTGATCGCGATCTTCACCGTGCTGATGTGGATGATCATCAATAGGTGAGCCTGCTAGTTGGCTCCTGCCAGGACGTACATAGCCGGGGGTATGCATGTCGCGCCGCCGTCGAGTTATCACGATCTTCGGCGGACGGCCAGGATCGGGTGCAGCCACGTCCGTGTTAGGCGGGCCAGCGAAGAACATGAGCCTAGGCTTACGAATGGGGCGGCCTGGACACGGGAACACCCCTGAACAAGGTGTCCGGCTCGGGGGAGCCGGCTCTCAGGCCAGATCGAACTTTCCGTCCCTGACCCCGGCGGCGAATCTGCGCCACTGCTCGGAGCTGAAGGCGATCACCGGACCGTCGGGGTCCCTGGAGTCCCGGATCGCGCACGCTCGGGCCGGGTCGTTCTCACGATCGGTTACCGCGGCGACTTCGATGCACTGGCCGCCGTTGCCGCCGCTGTAGCTGCTCGTGCGCCACGCGACATCGCTCAGGTCCACGTTCAGCGCCTCAACTTCCTGTTCTGCCGTGCTAATCGGGCGTCTGCCTGGCCAGCTGCGCGATCAAGGCACGGGACTCGGCCGGGCCGAGCGCCTGGGCGCGCACGTAGTCGAGGATCAGGCTATACCGGCGCACGTCTTCCTGCTTTTCCAGGTACAGCGCGCCGGTCTCGGCTTCCAGGTACACCACGTCGCGGTCGGCGGGGTCTGGGAACTTCATCAGGGTAAACGAGCCGAGCATCGCCGGGTGCGCGCCCGCGGCATACGGCAGGACCTGCACGGTCACGGTGTTCAGCGCGGCGGTCTCGGCGATATGGGCGAGCTGGGCGGCCATGACGGCCGGGCCGCCGACCTGCCTGTGCAGCACGGCCTCGTTCAGCACGACCCACAGCGCGGGCGCGTCCGGGGCGGTGAGCCGTTTCTGGCGTTCCATCCGCACCTGGATCTGGCGTTCCATCTCCTCGTCGCCGTCGGCGCGCATGGCGGCCGTCATCACGGCGCGGGCGTAGTGCTCGGTCTGCAGCAGCCCGGTGACCAGCTCGGCGTTGTATTCCTGCATGGCGCTGGCGGCGGCTTCCAGGCCGACGTAGAACTGGAACCACTCGGGGATGACGCCGCTGTACTGGTGCCACCAGTCCTTGGCCCGGGCCAGGCGGGCCAGTTCCAGCACGGCGTCGCGCTGCTCGCCCTCGATGCCGTACAGGGTGAGGAGCCGCTGGACGTCGCGGGCCAGGACCCGGACCCGGTCGCCTTCGATCCGGTAGACCTTGGCGGCGGACCAGCCCATCTGCTCGGCGACCTGCTCGCCGGTGAGCCCGGCTGCCTCGCGGAACCGCTTGAGCTCGATGACCAGCCGCCGGCTGCCGACGGTGCGCATATGGGCGCCCACGGAATCGCCTCCCGTCCCAAAAACGTCTTAGTGCATTTGTGGCATTGCATCGTGGCTAGAACCGATGCATACTCACACCATAGCGGCCCGGCGCCTGCCACCCCGACGAAATGGCAACCCGCCAGGGACCAGCATTTTTAGGCCGAACGAACAGTGGTGCGTGCCGCGAGCCTGCACCACTCCCAGCCCGTCCGGGGCCCGCCGGGCCCTACGCCCTAGCAAGAAGGATCCGTTCCGTGATGACAAACGTCGCACCTGCCGCCCCCGCTAGTCGGCCCACCCGCGATGACCTGGCACCCCGCATCCTCCGGGCCCTTTTCGACTGCTTCGCCCTGCACACCGCCGACGGCACGTACATCGTGGTCCCCGCCACCGGGCCGGACACGCCAGCAACCGACCGAGTCCGCCCGCCCGGGAAAGGCCCGGGCCGGTGATCAGGCTGCCGTCCTCCGAGGACGCCCGGCGGATCACCAGCGTCCTGCACGACGACCCGCGCTGGTCAGCGTTCTGGGACAAGCGCCACGGCGTGTGGCGCGTCGCCGAGGACGATCCCGACTCCGACCTGTACGCCGAGAGCAGCGACGCCGGCGCGGTGATCGGCTACATCCAGGCGCACGCCTGAGGGCAGCCGCCCTCTGGCCGGCGAACTCATGACCGCCACGTCCGCAGCGCCGTCCGGGTGCGCCCGACCGGCCAAGGTAACCCTGCTGGCATCGCCAGCACGGAGGGACTAGATGCAACAGCCAGACCCGTTCCCGCCGGCCACCGGCTCCGCCAGCCCGGCCCGGGCCGCCACCACGCTGGCCAGCCACCTCGCCCGGCACGGCCTCACCGGCATCTACACGGCCGCCGCCGAGAAGTTCGCCGTCATCTCCGTGACCGCCGACCTGACCGTCTGGACCAACGGCAAGACGTTCTGGTGCACCCACCGCAGCCAGCGCCACACCTGGCCCGCCGAGCACGCCGAAGCGGCCGCCGCCCGCCTCGCAGCCCTCGCCGCCGCCTCGTGATCGGCGGTTTCCCGTGACGACGCAGATTGCTCGATCCGGCCCGCCCTGCGATGAGGAATCTTCGATGTCAGGCGACCGCCGCCGCCAGCCGAGCGGCAGATGACAAAGCCCCAGGCAGCGGGGCTGAGCAATCTTGATCGGTACAGAAGAAAGCTCGCTGGCACGGGACAGGCGGGCAGGCGCCCTCGCCAGCGACAGAAAGTAATCATGACGATGCGCTTACGGATGCCGTGTGGTCTCGTCCTGTCCCTGGCCCGCACGGAAAAATCGTCACATCTCGTGTCCATCCGGACACGTGTGGCATCCGAGGCTGCTGTTACAGCGGGGAAAGCCGGGAACCATCATGACAGCACAGGCACACGACACCACCACCCTCACCGTGGCACCGGCCCGCCCGGCCCGGCGCGCCGACGCGGGCACGGTCCGGCTCAGCGAACGCGACATCGGCGGGCTCCTGCTCTGCGGCGAGCACTTTGGCGCCCCGTACGATCTGCTGGCCCTGGCGCTGCGGGTGGCGCCGGACCGGCTGCCGCCGATCGTGGCGCGGTGGCGGCGGGCCGGGTACGCCGAGACGGGCCGGCTGGGGCGGGGGCCGGGGTGGTGCTGGCTGACCCGGGCCGGGATGACCGCGACCGGGCTCGGGTTCCCCGCCACCGAGCCCTCACTCGGCCGCCTGGCCCACATCCGCGCGGTCCTCGCAGCCCGCCTGTGGCTGCAGGCCAGCCCGGTCTGGACGGCCGGGCAGCCGTGGTGGCACTCCGAACGCCGGCTGCGCGCGGACCGGCCCGCCGCCGGGCGCCGCGAGCACGTCCCCGACGCCGAGATCCACTGGCCCTCCCTCGACGCCAGCCCCTACGCCGGGCAGGTGTGGGCAGTCGAGGTCGAGCTGACTCCCAAGGCGGCCGCCCGGACCCTGCGGATCATGTCCGGGCTGCTGTCCCCGGTCCGGTACGCCCAGGTGGCGTACCTGACCGCGCCGGCGGCTCGGTCCGTGGTGACCAGGGCCGCGGGGTCGCTCCCGGCCGGGGAGCAGCCCCGGGTAGTGATCCGGGAGCTGCCCGCCGCCGCGTTCACCCCGGAGCCGCGGCCATGAGCATCTGGTCCTTCCTGAAGCTGACCATTTTCTTGTGGGTGCTCCGCAAGACGATCAAAACCTTCGGGTGGCTGCTGGCCGGGTTGGTCGTGCTCGCGGCGTGGCCGGTCACGGTCGTGGCGGCCGCGGGGTATGAGACGGCGCGGCGGCGGGGCTGGCCCCCGGCGCGGCTGTACCGGACCGCGGCGTGGGCGCTGATCCCGGCCGCGACCTTCACCGCCTTGCAAGCCGCCCGGGCCCGCGGCTGGCAGCCCGCCGCGCTCGCCCCGGTGCGGACCTGGGCACACAGCTGGTCTCATCTCACCGCCCCCGGCGTGGCCCGGGTGTTCGTGCTGCTGGCCCCGGTCGCGGTCCCGGCCGGCCTGTTCCTGGCCGGGCTGGCGTGGGCGTGGCGGATCTACGCGATCACGACCGGGCTGGGCGGGTTCACCGCGTCGGCGCCGATCCGGTTCGATGCCCGCCAGTGGCGCCGCCAGGTCCGCACCGCCAAAGGCCTGACCGCCGCCCCCGGCGCCGTCCCGCTGCTCGCGCGGGGCGGCCGGATCCCGGTCGGCGGGACCATCCGCGCGATCGGGCACCGCTGGCACCCCGTCTTCACCCTGCCCTATACCGCGTGTGCCCGGCACACCGTCATCGTCGGCGCCACCGGATCAGGGAAAACCAATCTGATGATGCGGCTGTGGGCCGGGTGGTTCACCGCTGCCCTCGCGGCGGCGCGGGCGGGGAAGGGGGACCGGCCGCTGCTGGTCGTGCTGGACTGCAAAGGCGGCCGGGACGCCCGCGTCAAAGCCGGCCGGACCCGCCGGCTCCTGTACGGCGCGGGCGCCCGCCGCGTCGCGATCTGGCCCGATGAGGCCCGCCTGTCCCTGTGGGACCTCCCGCCCCAGGATCTGGCGGTGCTGCTGTACCAGATGATCGACACCGGCACCGGCGCCGCCGCCTACTACGCCGACATCATGCAGGCCGTGGTCATGCTCGCGGTGCTGGCGCCGGGCGGCCCGCCGCTGAGCACGGCCGGGTTCCTGGACCGGCTCGACGCCGGGTGGCTCCAGATGGCCTGGGATCCGGCCCGGTATCCTGCCGAGGCCAAACGCGTCCGTGGTGCGGCGCGGCAGCTGCCCGACATCCAGCTCCGCTACGCCACCCTCCTGGGCCGCCTCGGCCCCGGGCTGGACGGCCCCGGCACCCTGGCGGACGCCGACGTCTGGTACTGCATCTTGGAAGGGACCCGGGAACCGTCAGTGGCCGAGGCGCAGGCGATGGCGCTGACCGAGCTGACCGCCCACGCCGCCACAGACCTGGACGCCGAACCGCGCGCGATGCTGCTGGCCGCCGATGACTACTCCGCGGTGTCAGGGAAGGTCCCGCTGTCGAACCTGTATGAGCGGGGCCGCTCGCTGGGGATCGGGGTGCAGGTTTCCGCGCAGTCCTGGCAAGGGCTCGGGGCGGACGAGGATGAGCGGTACCGGATCGCGGGCACCGCCGACGGCGGCATCTTCGTGCTGCATGTCCCGTATCCCGATGCGCTGGTCGCCGCGGCCGGGACCCGGCGGGTGCTGGAGACCGCGCACAAGCTGATCGGCCGCGCCTGGGGCGATGAGGGCACCACCCGCGAGCAGCGGGCCTGGACCGCCGACCCGGACCTGGTCCGCCGCCTGGATGTCGGCCAGGTGTGCTACATCCAGCGCGGCGCCGCGACGTTCGTCCAGGTCGCCCGGCCCCGGCCCTCCCCCCTCACCCTGCTCCCGGCACCCGCCACCCCGCCGGCACCGGCCCGGGTTCCCGAGCCGCGCCGTGAACCCGCCCCCGGCCCCGCTCGCTGGCCGGACCCGGCCGGGCTGGATGACCTGTTCGGGCACGGAGGTGGCCGCCGGTGACCCCCGACCCGTTCGAGGCACTCGGGCTGCCTGCCCGCCCCGACCTGGACGACGAGACCGTCCGCGCCGCGTGGCGCCAGATCGCCGCCGCCACCCACCCCGACCGGCCCGATGGCGGGGACCTGGCCCGGTACACCGCCGCGTCGGCGGCTTACGCCGAGCTGCGCACGCCGTGGGGCCGGTCCGAGGCCTACGCCGACCTGCTTGCGCGGGCCGGGCACGACGCCGAGCCGGCCACCGGGCCGCTGCCCGTCATCCCGGCCCAGGACCTGGAGCCTGACGGTGCGCCGCGGCATCCGCTCGCCGCCGTGCTGGAGTTCCCGGCCCGGATCCGCTACGGCCGCCCCGGCCGGCTACTCGCCCGCGCCGTGATCGCCGCCGTACTGGCCCTGGTCGTGCTGCAGCTGATCCCCGGCACCACCGCCGCCCCAGCCGACATCACCGGGCTGATCACCTGGTTCGCCCTCACCAGCCGCCGCGACCTGGCACCCCCGCCCGAACGATGACAGGACGACGCCTCCGGCGGGGCCTCGGGCTCCGAGATGGGCCCGGGTCCGCGCCCGGCTTTCCCGCCGTACCCCGGCTGGGGAGGGGAGGGGTCCATCCCGTCCCCGCCGGCCAGGACAAGCCGAGCAGACCGGTCCCGGCCCGTCAAGCCAAAAAGCGCTTGACCGGCCAGACCCGGCCCGCACCCCTGCGGGTGGCCGACGGTGACGGGATGGACCGGCACCATGGCGCGCACGCACCCGGAGCCCCCGGCATCCGTGTGAACAGTGAGGAGAAAGAGAATGGCAGAAATAGAGAATAGCGATCCCGGGAAAGGGCAGGAGAATCGTCAGGATAACACGCCGGGAATGCCCGTTAATGGCAGGGTGATCAGCTATAATCTAAGAGAGGACGAAAGGCCCGGCGGGATGAAAGTCCGGTTCAAGATCCGGGTCGAAACAGGAAAGAAAGCCGCCGCGCGCAACGCGCAGCAGGCTGAGGCAATCAAGGAGCTACTCCAATGGGCGCGTCAGCGCAGAACACGGCCATAAGACTCGCCGCCTCCGGATCCGACCCCGGCCCCGCGGCGGCCGCCGAGCCGGTCCCGGTCGCGATCTTGGCCCGGACCTCCACCCGCATCCTGCAGGACCCGTACGCATCGCTGTCCCGGCAGGTCCGCGCCTGCCAGGCCTGGCTGCCCCCGGGCTGGTACGTCGCCGGGTACTACTGGGATATCGAATCGGGCAGCATCGACCTGGAAGACCGCAGCCAGGGCGAGGCCTACCAGCAATTCACGGCAGCAGGCATCCCGCGGGACGGCGGCATGGCCGACCTGCTCGCCGAAGCGCAGGCCCCGCTGCCCCGTTTCGCCGCCGTGGTGTGCGAGGACATCGAACGGTCCGCCCGGGACACGTTCAACGCGCTGAAACTGGAAAAGAAACTCTCCCGGCAGGGCATCCCGCTATTCGCGACCGATGAGCCCGCCTCCATTGAGGGAATCAACGCGACCACCGTCCTGGTCCGGCGCGTCAAGCAAGGGGTGGCGGAATGGTACCGGCTCCAGCTCAAGGAAAAAGCGTGGAAAGGGCTGGAAGAACACGCGCTCGCCGGGTGGAATTCAGGTCCCGCCCCTTACGGGTACGCTGCTGAGCGGGTGCCGCATCCCGCACCGGGCAAAGCCGCCCAGGGCATGACCAAAAGCCGCCTGGTCCCCGACCCGGTCCGCGGACCCGTCGTCACCCAGATCTTCACCTGGCGGGTGAACACCAAGCTGTCCGTCCCGGCCATCACCGCCCGCCTCAACGCCGACCTGACCGCCTACCCCGCCCTGGACGCCCGGGGCTGGACCAAGCCGACCGTGGTAGCGATCCTGGCCAACCCCAAGTACACCGGCCACATGGTCTACGGCCGCACCCGCAAGACCCCCAGCAGCCGCAAGGCCCGGCCCGTCCCCCAAGATCAGTGGATCTGGTCCCCCCAGCCCGTCCACCCCGCGCTCATCGACCGCGCTACCTGGGACGCCGCCCAGACAATCGGGACGCAGCGCGGCAATGTCCGCGACCCCGAAACGCCGACCAGGCAGCCGGGCCGCCGGTACATCCTGCGCTCGAGGATCCGCTGCCGGATCTGCCAGCGCCGCATGTGCGGCATCTACCGACCCGTCCACACCGCCGCCCACCCCGACCACCCCCATGTTTCCGTCCGCGAAGACACCCTTGTCCAGGCCCTGGCCGGATTCTTCGACGAGTACGTATTTGGGTACGACCGCGGTGCCCTGCTCGCCGCCCAGCTCCCCGCCACTGCCGCCGGGCACGCCGCCCAGCAAGCCCGCCAGATCGCGCACCTGGACGCCCAGCTCGCCCGGATCGAGACCGCCGAACGCGGCCTGATCACCGAACTCGAAGCACCCGCCGACCCAGCCGACCCCGCTACGACCGCCTACCGGTCCCGCATCCGCGGCCGCTACGCCGAGCTGTACGCCGAACGCACCACGACCGAAGCCGAACGCGACGCGCTCCAGGCCACCACCCCCGCCGGCAACGACCCCACCCTGCTCGACGAACTCCCCACCGTCGCCGGCGTGATGGTCGACGCCCCGGCCCGGATCAAGGAAGCGCTGCTCGCCGCCTTCGACATCTACGCCCTCTATAGCAAAGACACCGACCAGGTCACCATCAGGGCCGTCCTGACCGAAGACACCCCCGGCATCATCACCGCCCTGCTCAACGACCCCCGCACCGACGACGACACAGGCCACCAGGCCGCCCAGTCCAACAGCCAAACCCCAGCCCAGAACGCCGTTTCACAGTTGGGACGAGGCACCCC
>Ga0302181_10003484_pt1 | contig 10765 bp, 7 predicted proteins | sample I_Palsa_E3_3_FD_198786 | JGI IMG/M metagenome (GOLD analysis project Ga0302181, IMG submission 198786) | Peat permafrost microbial communities from Stordalen Mire near Abisko, Sweden - I_Palsa_E3_3 | ecosystem: Environmental > Terrestrial > Soil > Palsa > Peat permafrost | place: Sweden: Abisko... | reverse complement strand
GACCTACATCTACTGGTCAATGATCATCATCATGACCCGCCGCCTCGCCCGCACCCCGAAAAACGGCAACGCCTCACCGCAGGCCACCTAGGTTTTCAAGCAGGCTCTAAGAGTTCTACCGGCCGAGCTAAGAAGCTGTTCTGCGATGAGGAACGCATACGTCGCTGGGAGGCTGGCGAGGTTATCTGGCCTTCAGCGGAGTATCGAAAAGCTCTCCAAGAGGTAACAAGACTCGATCTTCAGGATCTCGGTTTCGTCGCACCCTATGGCCAAAGCGTTAATGGAATCATTGCGGCGTCGTCAGTACGTGCCGATGCGCTTGAATCTGAGCATGAGCTGTTTAATACGATGGAGCTTGCACGGCTGCTCGATGGCGCGGACATGGGCATCGGCACGCTTGAAGCACTGGAAGAGGCTACTGACCTCCTTTGCCGCGCTTATCCTAAAACGCCGAGTGCGGTTCTGAAAGTTCGGATTAAGAAACGGCTAAAAAATGTAATTGACCTTCTCGGCCAACGTATAACAATCGATCAGCACCGGCGTTTGCTGATTGTGGCGGGCTGGATGACGGCTCTTCTGGGGTGTGTTCACTACGACTTGCAGGAACAAGAGGAAGCCGAAGCAGCACGGCAGACCTCATACCTTATGGCCAAAGAGGCCAACGATCCCGAGCTTCTTGCGTGGACGTTTGAAATGGCCGCCTGGTTTGCTCTGGCCGAAGCCCGCTATGAAGACATGGTTGAAGCGGCCGGTATCGGCATGCTGGTCAAATCGGATGGAAGTGTCGGCGTTCAACTTCATCTGCAAGAAGCAAAGGCTTATGCTCGTCTCGCGGACGCCCGCGAGACCGAGCGAGCACTAGCTGAGGCTGCTGCTATCTTGGGAAGGTTTCCCGCGCCCGAACATCCTGACCATCATTTTGTATTCGATCATTCCAAATGGATGCACTACGCCGCCACAATTTACACGTGGCTTGGGGATGATCGTAAGGCTAAAGAGCATGCGACTGAAGTTATCGATGAACATCTACGGCCGGACGGCTCGACTCGTGCGCCAATGCGGACAGCGGAAGCTCGACTTAGTCTGGCGACCGTGCAAGCTCGGGAAGGAGACCTAGAAGGCGCTGTAGTGCTCGCTAAGTCGGCATACGAATTCGATACGAAACCGATGTCTGACCTAGCCAGCCGCGGCCAGGAAATCAGCAGATTTCTCCGCGCGCGTTTCAATGATCATCCACTCGCCCTAGAGTTCCAGGACTACCTAACTGCCGCCATCTCGAATCGGTTAGAAACTCTAGCTATCGGATGACTTCGGGCGCCCGCCCACCCCTGCGCGCTTTCTGTTTTCGTGCCACGCGATGATCCGGTTAGGGCGCCACACATGGGTCCGGCCCAAGGTCATGTCCGGCGCGGGCATCTGTCCGCGAGCGCGGTAGGTACTGACCGTAGCTACATTTACCCCAATGTAAGCAGCCACATCGGACGTAGTCCACCACTCCAACTTTGGGTCCGGCTGGGCGCTCACCTACGTGAGTCTAGCGAAGAGGGCCGCCGCTAACATCCGAGGCGAGCGCGGTCCCCATGGGGCGGCCGGGCTCTGGCCGCTACCCGCTACCGCGCAGCTGGGAGGGGGACGTTTAAACGGCTTCGGACGGCCGGCTGGTTATGGTTGGGTGGCCCGGCTGGCCCGCCGTAGTGTTGTCTCGCTGGCCGCTGTGCCGTCGCTGAGGTCGGCGCGGGCGCGCAGCTGGTCGAGGTCGGCTCGGTAGGTGTCGGCCTGGGTTTCGGCGCGCTCGGCGCGGGCTCGCAGGTCGGCCCGGACGGCGGCCAGCTCGCCGGCGGCCTCGGCGCGCAGCCCGGCGATGGTCTTGCCGGCGTCGTCGCGTACCCGGCGGGTCTCGTCTCGGGCCTCGGCGGCGGTGGCCTGCGCGGCGGCGGTTTCCTGCTCGGCCAGCCGCATGTTCTCGGTGGCCTGGGCGGCGTTGGTGCGGGCCTGGTCCCGTTCGGCCTCGGCCGCGGCTACGCGCCGGGCGGCCTCGTCCCGCGCCTGCCCGATAGCGGCGTCCCGGTCGGCCTCGGCGGTGGCGATCTGGGCGGCGGCGTCCTCGCGGGCCTGCCGGACGGCGGCGTCCCGGTCGGCCTCGGCCCGCGTTCGGGCTTCCCCGGCCTGTTCCGCGCGCTGTTCTGCGGCGGCCAGCTGGCCGGCCATCTCCTCGGCGGCGGCGTCGGCCTCGGCGCGCCACTGGCCTTCCTCGGCTGCCCGCTGTTCAGCGACGGCGGCCCTGGCCTCGGCCGCGGCGGCTCGCTGTTCGGCGGCGGCGCGGGCGGCTTCGACCTCGGCCTCGGCGGCGGTCGGGTCGGTCAGGGTGGTGATGGCGTCGCGGAGCTGCCCGGCGATGCCCTCGACCCGGTCGGTTTCGGCGCGCAGTAGGCGCAGCAGTTCCGCGCCGGTTACCCGGGCGTGGGTCACTGGCCGGTCGGTGTCGGCTGCCGTGGTTGTCCCGGCCGCGGCGGCGGCCAGGCGGCGGCGTTCCCGCCACGCGGTGACCTTGGTGTGGCCGCGGCCCTCGCAGTACTCGGGCGGCCGGCCGGGTCCGGCGGGCGTGGCTACGGGCTGGGTGCAGCCGGGGTAGTTGCAGGTTCGGCTTGTGGTGGTGGGGTTTTCGCTGGTCATCGGGGGTTCCCCTTCATGCTGGCCTGTGCCCACTCTATCCGGTTTGGTTTCGTAGCGCAATACGTTACTAAACTAAACGTAACGATAAGACGTAACTATTTAAGGCAAGTGCCGGATTGGGAGTGCCGGGGATTGAGTGAACGTTGTCAGTTCTCAACTGACGTGTCGGCTTCTCACGCGACCTGTCGGTGAACGTGTCGGATTCTCAATTGATCTGTCGGTAGTGACAGGAGGGCAGCTGAGCCAGCATCACCGGAGTCGACCAGGCCACCGGGGAACTCACCGGGATCGACCCGGAGGCACTCGCCATCATGGCGACCGAGTTTCGTAAACAGCGAACCAGCGACGATACCTGTGGCCACGAATTCGGCTATTCACGTCGCCTTGGGTAACCGCCGAACAGCGGCGTCATGGCAGCGGCCACTAGCTGATCGTCGCCCCGCCAGCACAGCGGGTGCAGGAGCTCGGACACCAGCTCTGACCGCATCACCACCGCGCCGCTGAGGTTGCCGAGTTCGCACCCGTTGAGTTCATCCTGGAACTTGCCCATCCACGATGCGTCGGCGGCCACCTTCCCGGCTTCTCCCAGCCGGGACACGTCGAGGACGACGATGCTCGGCAGCGCGTAGGGCTTGCTGCCCTTCTGCTCGATCGAGTCTTTGATTTGTCGCGCGGCCATCTTCCAGTGGTGCTCCCACTGCTCGTCAGTCAGCGGGGGCTCGAAGGTCACCCGCATGCCGGGCCGGGAGACGACGTGGTGCAGCACCGCGGTGAAACCGAATTCGGGGATCGGGATGATGCCGGTGACCGACTCGCCCGCCGCGGCCGCCACGCGCTCCTTGATGGCGGTGATAACACGGTCAGCGACTGCGGCCGTCTTGGCAGGATCCTCGGAAAACAGCCGCCTGTCATCGGACCGTTCCAGGATGACCTCGATGTCCTGCTCCTCGAACAGTCCCTCTTCGAGCAGGTCGTGCAATTCTGAGCCGACCTCGCGCCGGGCGCGTGTGGTCACCTCGATCCCGAACTCGCTGCCCTGCCCTCTGCACTCGAAGTCGGGCGTCTGCCTGCTGATCCTGGCCAGAACGCCGGCGCGGACCAACTTCGCGGCAATCACGAGTTCGACGCGCTGGTCAAGCAGCCTGCTTATCGCGTTGTCCCGTTGCATAGCGGACGGCGGCGCGTTGATCTTCGCGATCTGGCCCTGCCGCCGGAACGCCCTGCGCATGCCGCTAAGGCCGGGCGGCGCTGCTGCCTCGAGTTCGGAGATGAGCGCCGCGAGGCCGCCATGGATCCACGGGGGGGTCCATGGCTCCTGCACCAGGTGCCCGTTTGGTCCAGTCCACGCGACCGGCACGTCCACAGCCAGTTCCCTCGTCAGCGGTACCACTCGACATGTTTTCCCCTCGCCATGACAGAGAGCTTGGAGTACAGGCGCACAGGGCGTCAAACGAGTTCCCCGCGCGGCCGAGCTCCTGGCGCTCCTCGGCCTCATGTCGGTGCGCACTGCTGGGGAGGGTGCGAAAAACGTTCATGGTCGCTGGGCCGCGCCCTGGGCTACCAGCCAACTCCGGCCCAGAAACCGACACTTCACGTGCGAAGCCCTGTCGGCGAACGGTCAAGCCGTATAAGTGTCGGATCGCAGGTCAGAAGCACCCGGCGTCGGCAGATGTAATAAGAACTGACAAACGTTTAAACGCCTCCGGTCCTCGAGGATTGGAGGGCGTTTAAACAGATTCGGGGGCGGTGGCGGGGTGGGTCATTCCTCGTGCATGGGCTGGCCGTGGGGGCAGAGCGGGTAGCCCTCGTCGACCCATTTGCGGGTGGTGCGGACGGTGTAGCCGCAGCATGCGGCGGTCAGCTTGATCATGCGGGTCCCCTGCTTGCCGGGGCCGCTGTGCACCTTGCCGCCGGGGTCGGGGGCGGGGGCCGTTCCGGGCGGGACAGGCACGGGCACGTCGGCCGTGGTGGGGTCGAGCCTGGCGTGCGGGAACGGGCCGAGCGCTTCGGCCAGCGTGATGACTTCGGCGGTCAGGTCCAGGCCCGGCGGGGTCCGCGTCATCGGCCCTTCGAAGCCAAGCCGGGTAGCGGCTTCGGCGAATGCGCCCTTGTGGCCGGACTGGCAGTCGTCGGCGGCGTGGATGAGCTCGTGTAGCAGGCTGACCAGCATGGCGGCCGGGTCGCCTTCCTGGGGGCCGAGGAAGATGTGGTTAACGCCGTCGGCGCTGGCGCGGCGGGCCCAGCACTGGCCGAGGATGTATTTGCTTTCCGCGCGGGAGCTGTAGCCGAATCCGACTGAGACGTGCAGCTTGGCGGGTAGGGGCAGGCCGATATCGGTGAACCGGGGCCGGAATGCCTCGATCGCCCGGTGCAGCCATGCCTCACGGGTAATGCTCTGGTCGTGGTCTGGCCTGCTGTCCTGGTTCAGTATCTCCGTCATGATCGCTCCTAACTCGCTGATACGCGTCGCGTTTACACGGGGCCCTGGAAGGAGAAAGAGCCATTTCCTGGCTGCTGCCGTCTTCTGCGCGAGGAGGAGGTGTCAAGGGCCGAAGAGCAAGAAATTTCGCTTTCTGAAAATTCTTGCGTGCCCTTGACGCCGACGAGGAGTGTGGAACAATTCGGGCGCAGGGAATGGCCCCCTTCCAGGGCACCGGGATACGGCAGTGCTTGAAGGTAGTGGGGGATTTTCCCACTACTCTCAAGTTCGGCTTTGGCGAAGTCAGCGGTCGGGTTTCCCGTGAGCCTGCTATACAGCCTGCCGGCCGTCCGGTTACACTTGCAGTGACTCTTATGACCTGGAAGTGACCTCGTGCCCCTTATCGCTGACTCTGACAAGTCCCTCGCGGCGGCTTCCCTGATCCGCGCGGGCATCTGCGACGACGCGGACACGGGTGTCCTGATCATGCGCCAGAACGGCGGCTTTGCCGATGGCAGCACGGAGGTCCCGTCATGACGACGCCGCCGATGTCCCATGAAGTTGCCGCCGCGTATGCGGCGCAGGAAGTCGCTGCCTACGCGTTCCTTCGCGCATGGCTGGCGGATGACGTGGACAAGGGCATTCTGATGCTCGACCAGAACGGCGTCGACCGTCAGGAAGCCAGGTTCTTCGTGCTGGCGGTAGTGAAGGCCGCGAACCGGGCGCTGATGGCCGCGAACGGCTACAACGTCGAGAAGGTTCTGTCCGTGATCGACCAGTGGCTCGATGACGCGGGATCGAGGGCGTCCTTGTGAGCAGTGTCCGCGAGCTTCAGCCAGCCGCTGCGGGGCTGATCCGCGCGGCCCTGGCAAATGACACGTTCTCCTCCGAGCACATTGTCGCTGCGGTAGACGAGTCCGGGCAGGACGGCCTGGTGTTCGCGCTGATCGTGGCAGACATGGCCGGGCGCATCCTGGCCGAGGTGTGCGGTAGCAATGCGCAAGCCGTCGCGCTGGCCGATGACTGGATCGGCACTGCCGCGAGAGTCTGCGCCCGCGAGGCCGCCTAGACCTCGATCTCGGCGCTGTCTGTCTGCGTCTCGTACCCCGCCTGCGCCTCGTACCCTGGTCGCGTGTCCATCCTCGTCTGCCGTGCGTCTCTCTCGGCTGCAAGGCTCTCCGCAGCGGCCCTGATCTGCTGCATGTGCCCGTCTATCCGCGCACCCTGGCCCGCAGGTTCCACGGCCTCAGCTTCGCCCTTGGCTTCCTCCGTGGGCTCCGCTTCCTCTTCGGGTGCTGGCAGCAGCCCGTCCCGCACCAGGCGTCCGATGGCCTCCTGAGCTTCCCTGTGGGAGGCTTCCTGCGGCTTCACCCTGGGTTCCGGCGGCCACGGGGAACTGTCGGCTTCTGCCTTCGCGTGCTCGGCCTCCAGGGCCCGCTCGGCGCCCGACACCCCGGCCTCGAGCTCGGCCCACCAGTCTGCCTCAGACTCGGCCTTGACCGGCTCGGCCCCGGCTTCGACCTTGACCGGCTCTGGCTTCGGTCCCCTGCGCTGGAGCTCGGCCTTCGCCTTCCCCGCCCTGTCCCTGATCTCCGCCGTCTCCCGCGACCACGCCCCGGCCTTGGCTGCCGCTGCCTCAAGACCGGCCTTCTCCGCCGCGAGAACCTTCGCCAGCGAGGCCGAGTTCCGGGCCCGTTCTGCATCCTGAACCGCGAGGGCTTCCGCTTCCCATGCCTTCGCGTCGGCCTCGGCCTGCGAGGTGAGCCTGAGCTTCGCCCCGTGATCCGGCGGCGCTGTCGCCATGACCCGCTCCCCTGCCTGGACATCGGCTTCAAGCTCACCGCGCGATGCGGCCCGGAGCAGTGCTTCCTCGTCCGGGATCTGCAACTCGCGGATGGTGTCAGCCCGCATCCGCTCCAGCTCGGGGTTCCCCGCGTGCGGGTCTGCGCTGATCGCCTGCTGCGGGTCGGTGATCCCTGCGGCTTCCCGGTAGGCCGCGCCGACGCCAGCCCGGCGCGCGTAGTCCTCGCGCAGCAGGGGAGAGGCGTCCGGGTGCGGCGGCATGCCCAGCAGGTCAGCCAGCCACGGTTCCGGCTTTTCAAGCTGCCGCTGGCCGAGTTCAGCCGCGCGTGCGTCCATCTCCCGAGCCGCCTCGTGAGCGATCTGGGGAGCATGGGAGAGGGTTCGTCCTGCCCAGGTCAGCGGCGCCTCACCGGCCTTCGGGGCGCCTTTCAGGCGCCCGTGCAGAACAGCGGAGACGGATTTGGCGCCGGTCAGCGGACCGGCGGTGATCTCCGCGATCACCTCGCTGATGTCCTGCCCCGATAGCTGCCGTTCCCGTAGGGCCTGCTGGAGAACCGGACGCTGGTGCTCACGGAGGTAACGAGTGTACTCGTATTCACTGAGGGCGGCTTCGAGCGCCTTATCGATATCGGGTGTAGTGGTGTTCTTCACCGATGCCGACCAGAGGTTCAGCAGGTGCCCTGTGCCCCCCGCCCATTCCTGCGCCTGGCGTATCTGCTCAGTGGCCGACAATTCACGGGAATCCTTCCGCAGGACCCCGGCAATGACGGCTTCAGGGGCGGTCTGCTCCAATGGCTCATGTCCCTGAGCCGCCGTTTCCCCTGTTACCACATGGGCGATATTGGCCTCCCGGCCCCGGGTCATCCCGACATATGCGCTCTGCCTGCTCAGCGTCTCGGTGAAAAGCAACTGAGCGGTATCAGCGGTTTTCCCCTGCGCGGTGTAGACATTCCCGGCATAGCCGAGTTCAGCGGACTTCCCCAGGTACTCCAGCGGCACCCTGAACTTGCCGGACCAGCCGCCGCCGTCGAGCTGACGCTGCACCTCGGCCTTGCCGCCATGCACGCCCGTGATCTTCAGGACGTCCCTGTTGGTCAGCCGCTGCCCGGCCGCGTCGATGTGAGTGTTCAGCCTCGCACGGACCAGGTCTCCCGCGCCTGCCTGGTTCCCGTCGCTGAGTTGCACGCAGGGTGCACCGACACGGCCGAGTTGCACCAGCTTGGCCTGGGCTGCACGGGATAGCTCCGCGGCCTCCTCGTTGGACCCGGCGAGCAGCAGCGCGTCCTTCCCCGCGAGGTGGTCAGCCAGCCACATGGACACGGCCTGCCTGTACGCGGCTTCCCTGTCCGCTCCCCTGATCCGCCCGTGCAGGTCGTAGCCGGCCAGCACCGCCAACTCGCCCTCACCGAGCCGGACGCTGGCCGTGCGCTCCCACCCCGCCGTGAACCGCCGCACCTCGGTCAGCTCAATCACGCCCAGCAGTTCCGCCAGGTCCGCGAGCATCCCCCCGGCTTCCACCGGCCCGAGCTGACGCAGGTCCCCCGTGGGGATGATCAGCGCGCCCGCCTCCCGGGCGGCCTGCTGGATCAGGGCCAGGTCCGAAGTGGAGAGCTGCGAGGATTCGTCCAGCATCAGGACGTCACCCTCGTGCAGGGGTACCGGCCGCCGAAGCTCATCGGAATCCACGCACTTGCCGAGGAACGCAGCCACGTTATAGGACTCCGCCAGGCCCTCGTTCGTCATCACCCTGGCCGCGTTCTCCGAGGTGGTCAGGCCGATCACGCGGCGGCTGGTGAGCCTGGTCCAGGCATGCGCGAACGCCGCCACCGTATGCGTCTTGCCGGCCCCGGCCGCCGCCGTCAGGATCGTCATCGCCCTGGTGGTCGTGAGCAGCCGGACCACCGCTTCCTTCTGCTCATCAGACAGATCGGTGCCTTCCAGCACCTCCCTGGCCTGCTCCTCGGTGACCCGCTGCCGCACCGTCCGCTGAGCCTCAGCCTTGATGTGCTCTTCCATATCCAGATGCTCCACGGTGGTCCACCGCGCCTCCAGGGGCCGCCGGTAGATGCTCACTCCGTCCTTACGCAGGTCCAGCGAAGACACGTCGATGATGTCCGGTGCCCCCGTCGCCTGCACCACGTCCGTCCCGCACCGCCCCGAGGTAGCGAGATCCGCGACTTGGTCAACATCCTCGGTGGCGGCCTCGGGCCCCAGCGCCCGGTGCACCTCGAACCGCAGTTCCGCCCGGGACCAGGTGGTGTGATGCTTCTGCACCTCAGCGACCGCGATCCGGGCAGCGCGGGCCTTCGCCTCCTCAGTCAGGACCCCGTTCCCCCCGTGCCCGTCCGCGTACCGCTTCGCGTCCTGGTGCACCCGCGAGAGCGCCTGCACCTCGGTCTCCCGGGTCTGCTTCTCCCACGCCGCCATCCGCTCTGCCTCGCTGGGCTCATGATCAGCCAGCTTCCCCCCGATGGTCCGCTTCGCCTTCGCCTTGGGCTGCCTGGTCTGGTTCTCCGCGAGCTTGCCGAGCAGGTAGACGGTCCGCCTGCTGGGCGCCTCCCCGTGCTCCGCCGTGTACTCATCGATCAGCTTCTGGAGCTTCGCGCTGATCGCCCGTCGCCTGCTGGAGAACAGGTCGATGACTTCCCTGCTGACCCCGCCGACCTCGAACCCGTTCCCGTCCGCACGGGGCACCAGCACGTAACCCCGCTCCCTCAGCCGGCGGCCCATCTCCCGGGCAGCAGTGGCGGCGATCGACAGCCTCAGCGAGTAGAGAAACTGGGCGTCCAGGTTCCTCCACTTGTCATCGCCGCCGTCCTCCCGCTGCACGAGGTTCGCGATCGGGACATGCACATGCAGGTCCGGGTCACCATCGCGGTTGATGTAGTGCATCCAGTAGGTAGCGAACCACCCGGCCCCGTCCCGCCACTCACCCGTGACCGAGCTATGGTGCCCGGTCCGGGTGTAACACGCCTGCTGCTCAGCCTCGTTCACCGCCACCTCGGCCGACGCCATCAGGTCAGCCTCGATACCCGAGGCTTCCCCGTCGAGTTCATCCGCGTCATGGAACCGGCCGGCATCCCGGGCGAGCTGCGCAGCAACCCGCAGGGACGCATGCAGCAGCGAGACCGACTTGACCACGGAGACGTTCACATCGTGGTACGGCACGCCCGGGTCAGGGTTCTTCCCCCGTGCCCCGGCCCGCACCTGCGCGATCTCAGGCGCCGACGCGAACGGGTGAGCCTTCCTGAACGCGGCCACCGCGGCGTCTTCCCGCTCCTGCGCGTCCTTCGCCTGCTTCCGCTTCATCAGCAGCTCGCCATCAGGCCCTACCCGCTCCTGGTACAGCTCCAGGAACACCTGCGGATCAACGATCCCCGCCAGCCCCATCGCCGCGGCGGCCTTCCCTCCCCACCGCCCGGGCGGGTCACCATGCCCGGTGTAGTACGCGACCGCCCCGACACACCCGCCATGCGCGTCACCGTTGGTGAAGTAGGCGGCATCATGCCCCGCCTTGATCGTCACCATCACCGTCACGACAGATCGCCTACTACGGCGGGTAGTAGCGCGGGGTTTACCAAGATCATCAGCTTTGATGCAGGTGTGCGATGCTCTTTGCCAACTAGACCTTGCCTCAGCAGACCAGAGCAGACCAGGAAGCCGGACGGCTCCATCCCCGACCCGTCCCCCCGGGCAGGGTAAAATGAAAGGTCAGTGCAGGTCAGGGCCTCGGATCTGTTCGCCCTCCGGAGCCGTGTGCGCAGGTTCGAATCCTGCTGGGGGCGCTACGCGGGCCTGGACCAGCCTCCAGGACGCAACATGGAGCGAGCTTAGTTGGCTTCGAGACGAATGGCCCGCCGGTAGCCTCCG
>Ga0302181_10003475_pt1 | contig 10777 bp, 9 predicted proteins | sample I_Palsa_E3_3_FD_198786 | JGI IMG/M metagenome (GOLD analysis project Ga0302181, IMG submission 198786) | Peat permafrost microbial communities from Stordalen Mire near Abisko, Sweden - I_Palsa_E3_3 | ecosystem: Environmental > Terrestrial > Soil > Palsa > Peat permafrost | place: Sweden: Abisko... | reverse complement strand
CGCCGAGGCTCATTTCGAAGCGGCCGTCGCTCAGCACGTCGAGCGTCGCCGCCTCCTTGGCCAGCACGAAGGGGTGGCGATAGTCGTTGCCGAAGACCAGCGAACCCATCCGGAGCGTCGTGGTCGCAGCCGCCACCGCGGCCAGTGCCGGGACGGGCGCCAGCTGGTCGCCGAAGTGGTCGGGCATCAGCAATGCGCTGTAGCCGAGGTCCTCGGCCTGGCGTGCCTGCGCAGCCCAGGAGCGGGCCGAGCCGTCCGGTGCCTTGCTCAGCTGCGCGGCGAAGCGAAATCTGCGGTCGTGTGCCATGGCGCCATGCTGCCGCAGATCGGCGGCGGCCGTTGCCGGGGCCTAAATGAAGCTGAAGTCCGGCACCCCGGAACTGATGCCCTTGAAGAGCTCGCCCTTGGCGGCGACCAGCTCCTCGGGCGACCACGCGGCGTCACGCTCGACCTGGCCCACCGCCTTGAAGGCGCTCATGGCGTAGATGCTGCCGCCGAAGACGACCAGGATCTGCCCGGTGATGTCGGCCGAAGCCGGGGCCGCGAGGAAGGCCACGACATTGGCGATGTTCTTCGGGTCCCAGGCGTCGAAACCGCCCCCTCCCGTATTCATGCCGTCGCCGGGGAAGATGGTCTCGGTCATGCGGGTACGGGCACGGGGCGCAATGGCGTTCGCCGTCACCCCGTAACGGCCGAGCTCGCGCGCCTCCACCCACGTGAGTGAGGCGATGCCGGCCTTGGCGGCGGCGTAGTTGGCCTGTCCGGCACTGCCGAACAGGCCGGACTCTGAGGTGGTGTTGATGATGCGGCCGGCAACGTCCTCACCCGACTTGGCCCGGTTGCGCCAGTAGACGGCGGCATGGTGGGTGGCGGCGAAGTGGCCCTTGAGGTGGACCCTGATCACGTCGTCCCAGTCGGACTCGTCGATGTTGAAGGACATCTTGTCGCGCAAGATCCCGGCGTTGTTCACCAGGATGTCCAGCGCGCCGAAGGTATCGATTGCCTGTTCGACGACGTTCTTGCCCCCGGCCCACGTGCTGATGTCGTCGCCGTTGACGGCCGCCTCGCCTCCACGCTCCTTGATCAACGCGACGACCTCCTCTGCAGGGTGCGCGTCCTGCGAGCCTTCGCCGTGCAGCCCGGCGCCAACGTCGTTGACGATCACCCGGGCGCCCTCGCCGGCGAGGACCAAGGCCTCTTCGCGTCCGATGCCGCGTCCTGCGCCGGTCACAACCGCCACCTTGCCGTCGAGCAGTCCCATGGTGATGCCTCCCTGTGTCAGTCAGCGCGCCGATCCGGCCGTCTCCGAAGAGGAAGGCCCGGCGGGGCCGACGGCCTCCGCGGCGGCGCCAGCAGTGTGGCCGATGGGCTTGTTCACCGGCAAAACCGGGACAGTGCCTCGCTGGTGACCAGGCTGATCAGCGCCGCCGTCTCGGCCCGGGCCCGAGCCCGGCCGAAGCGGGCGGTGAGGCTGACGACCTCGAGTCCCGGCGGCGGTGCGGCGAGGACCGCTGCATCCGCGCCGCCGGCGATGCAGAGGACCGGCAGGGCCCGGCCGTGCGCACCCCGGGCGCGGGCGAGCTCGAGCACTCCGCCGGGCACCTTGCCGTGAAACGACGGGGGGTCGAGGTGCCCTTCCCCGGTGACGGCGAGGTCGGCCCCCTCCAGCCGGCCCGCCAGGCCGACCAGTCGGGCCACGAAGTCGAAGCCGGGCTCGATCCGGGCGCCGAGGGCGGCCAGCCCGCCGGCCAGCCCGCCGGCGGCGCCACCGCCCGAAATGCCGGTCACGTCGACGCCCGTCTCGTCCCGGTAGCGGGCAGCCACCGCCACGAGGCGCCGGCCCAGCTCCACGACCTGCGCCGGTGTGGCGCCCTTCTGCGGCCCGAACACCGCGGCGGCGTCGTTGAAGCGGGTGGTGACGTCGCACGCGACGACCAGCTCGATCCCCCGCAGGGCGGCCGGCGAGCCCACGGCCTCGAAGGCACCGAGGCCGCCGTCCGTCGTCGCCGAGCCGCCGCAGCCGATCACGATGCGGTGCGCGCCGGCGTCGCGGGCGGCCAGGAGGAGCTGGCCCACGCCGGTGGTCGTGGCGCGCACCGGGTCGTCGCGCCGTGGCCGCGGCAGCAGGGCACGCCCCGCGGCACGGGACATCTCCACGACGGCGGTCGAGGGCTCTTCGCCTGTGCTCCGGTCCAGCAGGCGCCACTCGGCCTCGACCGGTGCCCCGAGCGGCCCCGGGACGACGGTCGAGTGGCGCTCGCCGCCCAGGGCCAGGAGCAGCCCCTCGCCGCCGTCGGACATGGGGACCTCGTCGGCCGTCCAGCCCGCGGCGCGGGCCGCGCCGGCCACGGCGGCGGCCACGGCGCCGGCCGATGCCGTCCCCCGGAACTTGTCCGGCGCGGCAACCAGGTGGAGCACGCGAAGGAAGCTACCCGGCGCGCTGTCAGAGGACTGTCGGTGCGGGCGAGAGGATTTGAACCTCCACCCCCTTTCGGGGACCGGGACCTAAACCCGGCGCGTCTGCCGATTCCGCCACGCCCGCAGCGGCCCCGCCAATGCGGGTGAACTGGGAGTGTACGGTGGTGTGCCTCCAAGCGCCCCCTCCGCCCACTAGCCTCTTTGCCATGGTCAACGCATCTGAAACCCCCCTCATCACGTCTGCCGGGGCCGATCTGGAGTCCTCGGGGCGGGTCTTCCAGCAGCTCCTCAAGGAGCGCATCGTCTTCATCGGCAGCGCAATCGACCAGGTGACAGCCAACCTGGTCTGCGCCCAGCTGGTCCTCCTGGAGGCCGAGGACCCCGACAAGGACATCTCTCTCTACATCAACTCGCCCGGTGGCTCGGTGACGGACGGCCTGGCCATCTACGACACCATGCAGTACGTCCAGCCCGACGTCTCGACCATCTGCGTGGGGCTCGCCGCCAGCATGGGACAGTTCCTCCTGTGCGCCGGCGCCCCTGGGAAGCGTTACGCGCTGCCCCACTCGCGCATCCTGATGCACCAGCCGTCGGGGTCCATGCAGGGACAGGCGGCCGACATCGCCATTCAGGCGGAGCAGATCATCTACCTCAAGCGGATGATGGCCGAGCGCATCGCCTTCCACACCGGGCAGCCCCTCGAGCGCATTGAGACGGACTCGGACCGCGACCGCTGGTTCACCGCGGAAGAGGCCGAGGAGTACGGCTTCATCGACAAGGTCATCGACCGCTCGACGGCCACCGTGGCGGCCGGGAACAAATAGGCGTGGCAGTCGACGTCCCGGCCTCGTCGTCGGACGCGGACCAGAGATTCGACGACACCGAGGTCAGGGTGGCGGACCGCTCGCCGGTCGCCGCCGAGGCAGCCGGCGTCAGCCGCGGGGCGGCCCAGCGCGGGTCGGTCACGCGCGTCGTCACACCGACCATCAGCGTCCGGAAGCGGCTGCACGAAATCTGGCTCTCGCGCGAGCTGTTGATCTACCTGGTCCGCACCGAAATCAAGGTCAAGTACAAGAACTCGGTCCTCGGGCTGGTCTGGTCCATGGTGGCTCCGGCCATGACGCTGGCCATCTACTTCTTCGTCTTCTCCATCCTGCTGGACAACAAGATGCCGAACTTCGTCATCTACCTCTTCGCCGGGCTGCTGCTCTGGAACCTCTTCCAGCTGGGCGTCCTGACCGGGACCGGCGTCGTCGTGAACAACGCCGGCATCGTGAAAAAGGTCTCCTTTCCGCGCGAGATCCTCGCGCTGGCGGCCGTCGGCTCGGCCTGCGTGTTCTTCTTCTTCCAGTCGATCGTCATGGTGATCTTCATGGTGATCCTCCGCGCGCCCCCCGACCCGGCCTACTTCCCCCTGCTCATCGTCGCCCTCATTGCCGGCGTCATCCTGGCGTCGGGGTTGGCGGTGCTGCTCTCCTCCATCAACGTCTACCTGCGCGACACCCAGCACCTCATCGAGGTCGTCCTCACGGCCTGGTTCTGGGCCTGCCCGATCGTGTACTCCTACCAGACCGTCGAGGCGAAGCTCGGGCCCCGGCACCTGACGTGGCTCTACCTGGCCAACCCGATGACGCCGCTCATCCTGGCCTTCCAGCGCTGCCTGTACAACAAGCCGAGCGCGGTCATCAACGGCAAGCTGACGCTGATCCTGCCGCAGCACGGGTACCTCTGGTACGCCGGCCTGGTCGGCATCGTGCTGGTCATCGGGGTGGTGCTCTTCCTCGTGGCCCTCGCCACCTTCGGCCGCCTCGAGGGCAATTTCGCCGAGGAGCTCTGAGCGCGTGAGTGACTTCGCCGTCGACGTGCGCGACGTGTCCAAGCGCTTCCGGCTGGCGCACGGCCAGTACAAGACCGTCAAGGAGCGCCTCATCCACGGCGGCAAGCGCAAGTCCACCGAGGACTTCTGGGCCCTCGACGGGGTCTCGCTGACCGTCAAAGAGGGCGAGACGGTCGGCATCCTGGGCCGCAACGGCTCGGGCAAGTCGACGCTGCTCAAGTGCATCTGCGGCGTGCTCCAACCCACCAAGGGCGAGGTGGCCGTCCGGGGCAAGCTGGCCGGCCTGCTGGAGTTGGGTGCCGGCTTCCAGCAGGACCTGACCGGCCGGGAGAACATCTACCTCAACGGGTCCCTGATGGGTATGGCCAAGCGCGACGTGGACAGGGTCTTCGACGCCATCGTGGACTTCTCCGAGCTGGAGGAGTTCATCGACGGCCCCGTCAAGTTCTATTCGTCGGGCATGTACGTGCGCCTGGGCTTCGCGGTCGCCGTCAACATGGACCCCGACGTCCTGGTGATCGACGAGGTCCTGGCCGTCGGTGACGAGCGCTTCCAGCGCAAGTGCATCGGACGGGTCAAGGAATTCCAGAAAGAGGGCCGGACGATCCTTCTCGTCACGCACGCGCCCGACACGGTGCGCAGCATCTGCGACCGCGGTGTAGTGCTCAGCCACGGGCACCTGGTGGGAGAGGGCGAGCCCGGCGAGGCGACGCGCATCTTCCGGGAGGGCCTGATGGCCGAGGGTGCGGGCATGGCGGTGGCCGACCCCACGCTGGTCGCCGTGCCGGCCATGCCCATGGCCGTCGGCATGGACTCCGTGCCCGACACCGACCGACCGGTCCGGTTCCGCTCGGTGCACCGGGTCTACTCGGGTGACAACAGCGTGCCCTACATGAGCACGGGCGACGACCTCACCATCCGGGTCGAGTTCGAAGCGCTGGACCCGACACCGGACGTGGTCTTCTCGCTCGAGATCCGTGACTTCGTCAACAACATGGTGATGCGGACCGACACGTCCATCATCGGCATGTCGATCGACGCCCCGCGCGGAATCAGCGTGATGCACTTCGGTATCGTCAAAATGCCCCTGCTCGACGGCACGTTCACGTTCGCCATGGGGATCCAGAGCCGCGACGGTATCCTCTACGACTGGCAGGAGTCGGCCGGGACCTTCGCGGTGATGAACCCCGGCAAGACGACCGGCCTGGTGCGCATGGATGTGCATGCCGCCCTCATCTCGACCGAGAGCGACGTCGATTCGTCTGCCGCGCTGGCGTAGCCGGGTCGCGTCAGACTCGCAGCATGACTGACACGGACGTGACGGTGCCGGAGGACCCGCAGGCCTATGTCGAGCAGGTCATGGCGGAGATCGCAGAGGAGGTCCGGCTGCGGCGCGCCTCGGGTGACCTGCCCCCCAAGCTGGAGCGCCAGCTCGACGAGCTCTTCCTGGCCCACTCGCCGGTGGCGGGCCGGGGCGGCGACCTGGGCGACGCGCTGCGCATGGTCGACGCCGCCACCTTCATCGACCCTGTGGTGCCCGTCGAGTCCGAGCGCGCGGCGGGTGCCGTCGTCAAGAAGGGCATGCGGTCGCTCCTGCTCTGGTACGTCGGGTGGCTCACCCACCAGATGAGCCAGTCGGCCTCCGCCGTGAGCCGCGCCCTGCACATCGTCGACGACCGCCTCCAGGAGTTGGAGCGCCAGGTGGAGGGCCAGCGCGTGCCGCCCACCGGTGTGGTCGAGTTCCCCGCGCTGCAGCGCGGGGACGCCTGGTGGGTCGAGCCGGCCGTGGCGGCCGTGGCGACCGCACGCGGGCGCATCCTGCAAGCCGCCTGCGGTGACGGGTGGCTCGTGCGGCGCATTGTGGCGGCCGGTGGCGATGCCTACGGTGTCGACCCGCGGGCGCGCCTCGTCGACACGGCGGCGCTCGGCACGCTCGACCTGCGCGGTGAGCCGCTCGGCGAGCACCTGCGTGCCGTGGCGGCGGCCGGCCTGGGTGCCGTCGTGCTCACCGGCACGGTCGACGGCATGGCAGCAGCCGAACGCAGCCAATTGCTCGCGGCCATCGGGGCCAGCCTGGCCCCGGGCGGGACGCTGGTGCTCCATTCGGTGACCCGGCAGGCCTGGGACGCCGCCGACGCGCCAACCGAGGCGGACCTGGCGGCCGGCCGGCCGCTGCGGCCCGAGGCGTGGTGCACGCTGCTGGAGCAGAGCGGGTACGAGGCCACGGCGCAGCCCGGGCCAGGGGGAGCCGACTATCTCGTCACGGCGGTCCGCTCCGCCATCACGTCGCCGCACCCACCCACGGAGCGGTGAGCGCTGCCGCCGGGGGGCCGGTGGCCGTGCACCAGTTCATCGCCACCCTCAACCCGCACGACGCCACCGGGACCCATGCGCTGAAGCTGCGTGACGCGCTGCGCGCGGCCGGGTGGCGTTCGGAGATCTTCGCCGAGGCGATCCACGACGATCTGGCTGCGGACGCGTTGAAGCACTGGATGTATCCCGAGCATGCCAGGCCGGGCGATGTGGCCATCTACCAGTTCACGACGTCCTCGCCCGTGGCCGGCTACCTGGCCGAGCGCGGGCTCCCGTTGCTCCTCGACTTCCACAACTTCACCGGGCCGGAGTACTTCGCCGGCTGGGAGCCCGAGAGCGTGGAGCGGGCGGCGGCGGCGGCGGACGAGTTGGCGCTGCTGGCCCAGCAGGCGCTGCTCGGGCTGGCCAAGAGCCCGTTCAGCGAGCAGGAACTGCGGCGCGCCGGTTGCCGCCGCACCGTCGTCGTTCCCGTGCTGGCCGACTACGGGCGCGTGACCGCAGCGCCCGACGAGCGGGTGGCGGGGGAGCTGGCGCAGCACAAGGCGGAGGGCGGCGCCGACGTCCTCTTCGTCGGGCGGATCGTGCCGTCGAAGGCGCAGCACGAGTTGGTCAAGGCCTTGTGGGCCTTCCGCCGGCTCTACGACGGCCAGGCGCGTCTGCACCTGGTGGGCGGGACGTCGAGCTTCGAGTACACCAAGGCGCTGCAGGACTACGTGGACGATCTCGGTCTGTCCGCCGCGGTGCGGATGCCGGGGGAGGTGTCGGACGCAGCCCTGGCGGCCTACTTCGCCGCCGCCGACGTCTATCTCTCGCTGTCCGCCCACGAGGGGTTCGGGGTCCCGCTCGTGGAGGCGATGATGGCTGGGGTGCCGGTCGTCACCCACGGGGCCGGGGCGGTGGCCGACACGGTGGCCGACGCCGCGCTGGTGTTGGCCGCCGCCGACCACTCCTACGTCGCGGCGGCCCTGCATCGCGTCTGCACCGACGAACGCCTGCGGTCCACGTTGACGGCCGCGGGGACCCGGCGGGCGGCCGAGCTCTCCGGGGACGTGGCCGGCCGCATCGTCGACGCCATCGCCACGGTGGTGCCACGACCGTGAGCCAGAAGGTGGCCTTCGTCACCCCGCGCTACGGGCCGCAGATCATGGGTGGCGCCGAGACCGCAGTGCGCCAACTGGCTGAGCACCTCACTGCCCTGACCGACTGGGAGGCCGAGGTCCACACGACCTGTGCACTCGACGCCATCACGTGGGACGACGTCCTGGAGCCGGGCACCAGCCAATTGAACGGCGTCACCGTGCACCGTCATCCCTCCGTGCACGGCCGCCTGCCGGACTTCTACGGCCTCGACGGGATGGTCCGCCTGGCCCCCCGGTCGGCGACGCGCGAGCAAGGCGAGCGGTGGGTCGACTACAACGGCCCCGTCTCCACCGAGCTGGTCGATGCCGTTGTGGCCTCGGACGCCGACGTCGTCGCCTTCTCTCCCTACCTGTACCACCCCACCGTGGCGGCCATCGGCCATGTGCGGGTGCCGGCGGTGTTCCACCCGGCCGCCCACGACGAGCCGGCGCTCTACCTTCCGGTGTTCCGCGGCACCTTCGCCGACGCCGACGCCTTCTGCTTCTACACGGCGTCAGAGCGTCTGCTCGTCGAGCGGATGTACGCGGTGGCCGAGCGCCCGCAGATTGTGCTCGGGCTCGGTGTGGGCGAGTCCGAAGCGGCCGGGCGTCCCGGACGCGTGGTGGCCGGGCTCGGCGACCGACCGTACATCGTCAGCGTCGGACGCGTGGACGAGCACAAGGGATCCAAGATGCTCGCCACCTACTTCGCCACCTACAAGGAGCGGCATCCGGGGCCGCTGGCGCTGGTGCTGGTCGGTCCGGTCTCCTACGAATTGCCGCCTCACCCCGACATCGTCGTGACAGGCGCCGTCAGCGAGGCCGACAAGTGGGACATCATGCGCGACGCCCTGGTGTCGGTCTCGCCGTCCGCCCTCGAATCGTTCTCCCTGGTCGTGATCGAGGCCTGGGTCGAGCAATTGCCCGTCCTGGTCAACGGCGCCTGCGGACCGACCCGGGAACACTGCGAGCGCTCGGGTGGTGGGCTGTGGTTCACCTCGTACCCTGAGTTCGAGGGTGTCCTGGACCGGCTCGTGTCCGACCCCGGGTTGCGGGCCGAGCTGGGGAGGCGCGGGCGGGTGTTCGTCGACCGGCACTTCCGCTGGCCCGTGCTGATCGAACGCTATGCCGAGTTCCTCACCACCGTGGTGGAGCGGGGGCGAGGCACGCCCGGCCTGTTCTGACCGCGCGGCGGCTGGCGGCGGGTCAGGGGACGGGGCGGCCCACCACGGTGTACATCGGCTGGTCGATGGCATCGGCCCCGATGTTGTGCGCCAGGTGGTGGCGCTGGGAGTGGAAGGTCGTCTCGGTCCGCACGAACCCCAGCCGCTCGAGCATGGAGACCACCGCGCCGGGATAAATCGACCACCAGTTGGTGACGTGGTGCTCGGCCGAGGGGGAGAAGCGCATGATGTTGGTCTCGGGCGGGTCCAGGTCGTCCTGCAGCGGCTCGGTGACGATCATGGTCTCCGTCGTGCGCCGGGCCGCCTGGGAGAGGGCGCCCCACGGCTCGCGCAGGTGCAGCAGAATGGCACCGACGACCGTGACGTCGAAGGTGCCGAGATCGGCCGGCATGTCGTAGATGTTCCCCTGCACGAACTTCGCCGACGAGCCCAAGGTGCGGTGCAGGTACCACCAGCCGTCGTGGTTGCGGTCGATGGTCTCCTGCATGACGCGCAACCGTTCCTCGTGCTGGTCCTCGCCCCTGAGGGGGAGCGTGTCGACCGGCACGTCGAACCCGGCTTCGAAGGCGACCACCTCGGCGCCCATGCGCTCCATGTAGAAGGTGAGGGCGCCGGTGGCCGGCCCGAGCTCCAGCACGCGCTTTCCGGCGAGGTCCACTCCGCCGAGATACGCGGACTCGTGGCCGCGCAGGTCCCAGACCCCGGGCAGAACCGTCCCGTCGGGGAGCTCGAAGGCGTGGTACCAGACGAAGTCGGTCAGGTCGGCGCCCTCGCGCCGCTTCGACACTGCAGCCTGAAAGCCCGGATCGAGTTGACCCAGGTAGTCGATCGGCGGATAGGAGGGGAGGAGGGGACCCCGCGGTGGGTCTGTCGTTGGAGCCGGGCTCGACGGGCCCGAGGGCCCGCCCCCGGTATCACGTCGTCGGAGCATGAGCGGTCACCTTAGGCCAGGCGCCTGTGCCGCCTGGTGGGAAAACGGGGCGTCAGAAGCCGTCCATGCCGACCATGGGCCGGTTGAGATGCTGCCCGCCCATACTGCCGCGGAAGGGTGCGTCGCCGTAGCTGAAGATGCCACCGTCGGAGGCCACGAACCAGTAGCCCTTCCCGTCGCTGGTGGATTGCATCGCCACGACCGGCTGGTTGAGGTGGATGGAGCCCGTGGAGCCGAAGAAGGGTGCCCCGAAGCTGAACACGCCCCCGTCGGTGCCGATCAGCCAGTAGCCGCCGGTCACCGGATCGGGTGTGATGCCCACGATGGGACCGTTGAGATGGAGCCCGAGGGAGGGGATGTCGCCCTGCGGGGTCGCGTCCCCGAAGGAGAAGACCCTGCCCGTCGTGCTGACCTCCCAGTAGCCCTGCCCGTCGGGTGTCGCCGCCATGCCGACGATGTCCTGCCCGGGCGTGGACGCCGCCGACCCGTAGAAGGCGGCGTCGCCGTAGGAGAAGATGCCGCCGTCCGACGCGACCAGCCAGTACCCTCCTCCGTCAGGGGTGGCCGCCATGCCGACGACGGGCGCGTTGAGCTTCAGGGAGCCGGTCGAGCCGTAGAACTGAGCGTTGCCGTACGAGAACACGCCGCCGTCCGACGCCACCAGCCAGTACCCGCCTTGCCGGGCGATCGCCGCCATGCCCACCACGGGTTTGTTGAGGGCGATGCTCCCCGTGCTCCCGCAGAAGTCCTGCCCGAAGGCGAAGATCCCGCCGTCGGATGCCACCGTCAGGTACCCGTTCTGGGACGCTGTGGGACGGTTGCAGTTGCCCAGTGCGTTGCCGCCCGCCACGAAGCCGCTCAGTTGTGGGTCGTGGTGGAACTGCGGCCAGCCGCCGACCGCGTCGGCGAGGGCCGACGCGGAGCCGGACACCTCGAAGTGCTGCACGATGCCCTGGGCCTCGTTGCCGCCGATACC
>Ga0302181_10003474_pt1 | contig 10784 bp, 11 predicted proteins | sample I_Palsa_E3_3_FD_198786 | JGI IMG/M metagenome (GOLD analysis project Ga0302181, IMG submission 198786) | Peat permafrost microbial communities from Stordalen Mire near Abisko, Sweden - I_Palsa_E3_3 | ecosystem: Environmental > Terrestrial > Soil > Palsa > Peat permafrost | place: Sweden... | reverse complement strand
GGGGCTGCCGGGCGGGGTGTGGCTGGGGTTCGCTGCCGGGAAGGCCGTCGCCGACCTGGCCTTCTATGGCGTGGAAGCCTCGGCGCGCCGGAGCCTGGCCCGGTCGATCGCGGCCTGAACACGCCAGCCCGCCCGCAGACTCTGATTCACCCTGGATTGGCCGGCTGCTTCTACACCCCGCCGGGAATCACCCGCCCAGCGCCAGGCCTGCCAGCTGCGCCAGCTGGAAAAACTCAACCCCCCGGACCCTCGACCACCGCTCAAGCCATGGTCCGCTGCCGCGCGCCCAGCTAAGGTCCTATTTTCGGGTTAGCTCGCTGAAGTGCCGCTGGTAGCCGGCTGCTCCCAGGTCGGCGCCGTCGGGTCATCCCCGTGCAGGGCCTTCATGAGTTGCTGCTCCGAATCGCGGGTGAGCGAGGACCGCAGCACCGTCCCGCCGTAGGGCCGCAGCGCTTCCTCGACCTTGTCCGGGGTGGCCTTGCGGACGATGACCAGGATCGCCGATGTCCCGGGCTGTACCACATCCTGGACGCGCTGCTTGAAGTCGTCCTTGATCTCAAGGTTCTTGGCCTCGCCGACCGCGGCCCCTATCAGCCCTCCGGCCACGCCGACCAGCGTCGTGATCGGGAACAAGAGCAGCACCCCGATCAGCACTCCCCAGAACAGGCCGCTCAGCGTTCCCCAGGCCACCGCGTGATGGGCTGGCGTCGTGACATGCAGCTTGCCCTTCACGTCGCGCCTGATGACAGCCGCGTCCTCGAGGTCCACCAGATAGTCGTGCTCCAGCTTGACGAGTTCCTCCCAGACTTTCTGGGCCGTGGTCTCGTCCGGGTAACCGATGACGATCAGGTCACTCATCGCGGGGGACTCCCTCACTAGAAAACATCCGGCCCAGCGCTACGGCCGACGCCGGGTAGCTGCTGGTGCCCGTGCTGCCGGTAGTTGTCGTGGTCATGGCACCCGCCACCCCCTCGCGGCCATTGCCCACCTGGCCGCTCGGGCGCCTCACCCGGAGCCTGCCGAGAAACGCCGGCGCCCACCACCGCTGCTGCGGCACCTGGCCGGGCACCAGACGCTGGCGGCGCGCCCTGCGAGCCCGCCGTGCCTCGAGGAGCAGCCGGTTTCGTTCGCCGGCCCGCCGAGCGTCATCCTGGATGGCTTTCATGAGGTATCTGTGGACGGTCATGGCCTGCTCCTCCGTCTGATTGGTGTTGGGCGCTCGGATCGTGCGGGCGGTCGGTGATGCATACACCGCGGCGCCGGGAAACTGGGCGCCCGCGAGCCGCCCAGTTCGCGCCGCGGGCGGTGTATATACCGGGTGGAAGTGACACGTGGTGCGGGAGGAAGGCGCGCAGGATGGTGACAGCCGATCTGCTCTCACGGGCGCGGGCCGGGGATGGCGAGGCGTTCCGGGAGCTGACCGACCCGCACCGCCGGGAGCTGCAGGTGCACTGCTACCGGATGCTCGGCTCCTTCCAGGACGCCGAGGACACCCTGCAGGACACGCTGCTGGCCGCCTGGCAAGGCATCGGCGGGTTCGCCGAGGAACGCGCCTCGCTGCGCACCTGGCTGTACAAGATCGCCACCAGCCGGTGCCTCAACGCGCGCCGCGCAGCGAGCCGGCGCCCGGCCAGGGAGCGGGACGTGTCTCAGTTCGAACCGCCCGTGCCGACTCCGCGCGACGAGGCCGTCTGGCTGCAGCCGTTTCCTGACGCCCTCCTCGAGGGTGCCGTCGACGTGCCGCCCGGGCCGGAGGCCCGCTACGAGCAGACCGAAGCGATCTCCCTGGCCTTCGTGACCGCCCTGCAGCTGCTGCCGCCGCGCCAGGTCGCCGTCCTCATCTTGCGTGACGTCCTCGGATTCCACGCCAGCGAGGTGGCCGGCATGCTGGAGGTGACCGTCGAATCGGTCAACAGCGCCCTTAAACGAGCCCGCGCCAGCCTCCAACGCCGGCAGCAGCCGGCCGCTGGCCACCAACCGCCACCGGCCGCTGGCTCACCCGCCGAGGACGCGATCGTGGCCAAGTTCACCCGCGCGTGGGAGTCCGCCGACCTCGACGCGCTGGTGGCCCTGCTGACCGACGACGTCTTCCTCGCGATGCCGCCGGTGCCCTTCGGATACGAGGGCCGGGACGCCGTGACCCGCTACTGCGCCAGCCTGTTCGTGGCGGGCCGCGGGTTCGACCTCGTCCCGGCGCGAGCCAACGGCCAGCCGGCGTTCGGAGCCTACCTGCGCGGCCCGGCCGGCGTCCGCCATGCGACCGCCTTCTACGTGCTCACCCTGGCCGGCGGCCAGATCTGCGCCCTGACCCGCTTCGAGGCCAGCGTACTGCCGTGGTTCGGGCTACCCCGATCGCTCCCGGGCCGGTAGCTATCGTGATCCGGCTATCTCTAGCGAGAGGCTGGCGGACGGACCTGCCCCCACTGGTCCTGCTCTTGCAGGCAGGGAATGCGGTCAGCTTCTTCGGCTATGGGTTGATCCTCCCGTTCGAGATCATCTACCTGCACCAGATCCGCGGCTTCGCGACGGCCACCGCCGGTTTCGTGCTGGCCGCGATCCTGGGCACGGCCACCCTCGTGACACCACCCTCGGGAACCCTGCTCGATCACGTTCGCCCCAAGCCGATCCTGATCGCCGGCAATCTTACGAGCGCGCTCGGCTATGCCGGCTTTGCGTTCGTCGACCGGCCATGGCAGGCGTTCGCTTGCGCGGTCGTCGGCGGAGCCGGCATCGGCGCGGCCCGCACCGCCAACCAGACGCTGCTCATCACCCTGGTGACGCCAGAGCAACGTGCTGCCTCGTTCGCGCTCGGGCGCGTCGCGTCCAACCTCGGCCTCGGTATCGGCGCGACGGTCGCGGGCTTCATCATCTCCTCAGCCCAGCACCTGCGGTCGTTCCAGACGCTCTACCTGTTCGACGCGATCACCTACGCCGCGTTCGCGCTGGTCGTACTAGCGATGGTGCCGAATCGACGCCCCGCGGCGGCGCGCGCCAGCGCTGTGGGAGGAGGATTCCGGGCGGTCGCCCGCGATCGCAGGTTCCTGATCGTCATTGCCGTGAACATCGTCCTCATCATCGTCGGCTACGCGCTGTACTCGAACATCCTGCCGCCGTTTGCGATAGCGCATACACGCGCCGGACCTGCTGGGATCGGGATCATGAAGCTCGCCAACACGCTCTTCATCGTGATCGCGCAGATCCCCGCGACGCGCGTCGTCAAGCGGATGCGCCGAGCACAGGCATTCGCCGCGGCGAGCGCGCTCTGGGTGATTGCGCTCCTCGGCGTCTTGCCGGCGACGCTGATCCACTCGGAGCTCGGGGCGACCGCGCTCCTGGCCGGCGTCGCAATCGTGTTCGCGATCGGCGAGTGCATCCACGGCGTCGTCCTCGGCCCGCTCGTCGCCGACCTCGCTCCCCCGCATCTCCTCGGCCGCTACATGTCGATGTACGCGCTGATGGCGACCGGAGGCCTCGCGCTCGGCCCGGCCATCGGCGGCGTGGTGCTCGCGACCTCACCTGACGCCGTCTGGTGGGGCGGCGCCCTCGTCGCCGCAGTGATCGGAGCGGGCTTTCTCCTCTCCGGCGATCGCATCCCCGAGCCGCTGGCCGTGCAAACAGGTGTCCCCGCCGTCGGAGCAGGACCTCGCGCGGCGACGAAAGCGACCTATTGATACCGGGATGCGAACCTGGTTATCAATCTCGTCATTCCTTCGCCAGAGTTGCGTATGGTCATTACGGGTTCCGGATCCACCCGCGCCGAAGAGAACGGGGAGGACGATGAACGAGGAGCGGCCGCCTGCGCTGCCCAGGAAACGGCGCCGTGTGCGCAGTATCCTCGCCGTGGCTGCCACGGTTGTGGTCGTTGGCGCGCTCGCCGTAATCGCGACGATAGCGTTGCTTCGCAACGCCACCTTGAGCTCACAGGTAACCATGGCGAACGCCAGGGCTGCGAACGCCGTGAGCGCCGCGCAGGCAGCGGCACGGAAGGATTATCAGACCCGCAACGCGGCGCTGAACCGGGAGGCCGCAGGGCTGAACCGGCAGCGCCAGACCATCGCGGCCGAGCTCGGTGAGCTGCAGGCCAACACCATCCACGCCGCTGGCCTGTACGTGGTCGGCCACGACATCAAGGCGGGCACCTGGCACACCGCCGGTGACGGCGGCGGCAGTGGTGGTCTTTGCAATTACGTTGTGTGGAGCGGCGTCAACAGGCCCGGCTATACCGTCCGCTTGGACGGTCCCTCGACGGTCGATCTGTCCCGCGCCTACGCCTTCGGCATCGGAGGGCCCTGTACGTGGGTGCGCGTGCCATCGTGACGGGCCCGACGGTGCCCAGGTGGTCAAGAGGCGAAGCCGAGGTGGAGCGGCAGGTTCGCCTGGGAAGGCTCGCTGCCTAAATTCGGATGAACGTGTAGGTGAGGTAGACGAGGCTGTCACCGATGGTCTTGGCCTCGACGAGGCGCATGGGTTTCTTGCCGATGGTCTGGCCGAAGAGGCGCTCGCCGTCCCCGAGCACGACCGGGAAGACGACCAGCCGCACCTCGTCGACGAGGTCGTGCTCGATCAGCGTCCGCCCGAGCTGATAGCTGGCGGGGACGACGATCTCTCCGTCCAGCTCCTGCTTCAGCTTCGAGACCTCGGTCACCACGTCGCCCGTCAGGACCTTTGAGTTGTTCCAGTCGGGTTCTTGGAGGGTCGAGGACACGACGTATTTGGGCATGCTGTTCACCCGGTCGGCAAGCTCGCCCGTGCGGGGTCGCCACCGCACCCCGAAATACTCGTAGCTTCTGCGGCCCAGCAGCCATGCCTCGGCGCCTCGCGCGTCGTCGAGCGCGACCTTGTTCCACTCTTCGAGGTCCTTGCCCCCGGACTCGACAAACCAGCCGCCCAGCTTGAAGCCCTCGTCGCCGGTCGGGTCCTGGACCACTCCGTCGAGCGAAACGTTCTGCGGGCCACTGAGCACGAGCTTTCCCATGCTGATTCTCCTTCTCGCTTGCCTGGTTCGCGTTGTTGCCAACCACTGATGTAGGCGCCGCGGCGGCGGGAAACTGGGCGCCCGCTGACCGCCCAGTTCGTCCCTCGGCCGGGGTCTTACATTCAGGCAGGCTGGAAGAACGCGAGGATCTTCTGGCTGGCGTCCGGCGACGACAGCATCTCCTGCATGTGCGCGGACTGCCGGGCGGAAGCGCCGGTGCGTTCGAACATCTCGCGTTCGTATCCTTCGACGGCGGCGGGAAGGTCGTCCGGGTTCGCGGCCAGCGCGAGGCCGAGCAGGGCGCCGTCGAGCAACGCCATGTTGGCGCCCTGCCCCACCGGCGGCATCAGGTGCGCGGCATCGCCGAGCAGCGTGATGCCGGGCGTCGACGGCCAGGTCAGGCCGACCGGGAGAGCGGCGATCGACCGCGGCAGGATCGTGTCGTCGCAGGCTGCGATCAGTGCGGTGACCCGCGGGTGCCAGCCGGCGAACAGGCCGGTCAGCCGCGCCCGGGCGGCGGCCGGGTCGCCGAACGGGATCGCGCTGGTGGCGAACCAGTCCTCGGCGGTGTCGTAGAAGCTGAGGTAGACGCGGACCCGGCCGTCGCCGTTGCGCTGCGCCGACAGGGATTGCCGGTTGCCGAGCACCCAGTAGTTGCCGCGCCCGACCATCGCCGCGAGGTCGGGGTGGGTGCGGTCGATGTCGGGTATGCCGAGCTCGAGGACGTTCTGGCCGGTGTGCGCTGGCCGGGCGTCGGTGAGCAGTGCGCGGACCCGGGAGTCCGCGCCGTCGGCGCCGACCAGCAGGTCGTACGTCGCACTGCGGCCGTCGGCGAAGTGCAGCAGGCCGTCGTCGGCGGATTCGTACGCGTGGCCCCAGCGCACCGCGTGTCCGGGGAGCGAGTCCAGCAGCAGGTTGCGCAGGTCGGCACGGTCGACCTCAGGCCGCTCGAGCGGAGCGTCGTCGGGTGTGTCCTCCTGGAGCAGCAGGGTGCCGTCCGGCTCCAGAAGGCGCAGGTCCTGCCCTGCGCGACGGGCAATCGCGTGGAACTGCTCGATCAGGCCGGCCTCGCGCAGCGCCCGCTGCCCGGTCCCGGAGTGCAGGTCGAGCATGCCGCCCTGGCCGCGGGTGCCGCGCGAGGATTCGCGTTCGTACACGACAGCGTCGATGCCGTGCACGTGCAGTACACGGGCCAGGGCCAGGCCGCCCAGGCCGGCTCCGACGATGGCGATGGTCATGGCCTGATTATCCGCGGATGGCAGGTCAGGCCTGGACGGCTGGCTTGAGGATGTCCTGGCACCACTGGCGGAAGCTGGTGGCGGTGGCGGAGTGCGGGTCGCGGGGCTCGGCGTCGTAGATTCCGTTGTTCTGCGCCTCGGTCATGTCCGCCATGTCCTGCGCTATGGCCTGGCTGGCGCCGCGTTGCAGCATCGCCTCCTGGCGGTCCGCGACCGGGACCTGGCGGTAGCGGATCGTGCGGCCCAGGGTGCCGGAGATGACCTCGGCCATGCCGTCGGGGGTCAGGTTGTCGGGGCCGGCCACGGGGACGCTGGCCTGGCCGCTCCAGGAGGTGTCGAGGAGGAGCGCCGCCGCGGCGGCGGCGATGTCGCGGATGGCGACGGTCGGCAGCGGCCGGCCTGCGGTGTTCGCCATGGTGAACGTTCCCTGCTCCTTGATCTCCCGGGCCTGGCGGAGCAGGTTTTCCATGAAGAACGGCAGGGCCAGGGCCCGGTAGGCGGCGCCGGTGCCCTCGATCAGCTTGTCCATGGCCAGTGCGGCCGACAGGAGCCCGGCCTGGCCCTGGTACCCGTGGCCAAGGGTCGAGACGCCTACCACCCGGACTGCCTGACTCGCGATGGCCTGGCAGGCAGGCCGGGTGAAGTCCAGGTAATACTGTTCTGCGCGGCCGGGGTGGCTGAACGGAGGCGGGGGCACGAGCCAGAACATGCGGTCCGCGTCGGCGAGCGCCTTCGTGATCGCGCCGGTGTCGCCGTGGGAGCCCTGCACCACCTCGGCGTGGGCGCGCACGTGCGGAGACAGCCCGGAGGGATCGCGGGCGATCACGCGGACCGCCTCGCCGCTGTCCAGGACGCGGTCCAGGACCGGCCGGCCGATCTGCCCGGTCGGCGTGGTGATGACGATCATGAAAACCTCCGTGGGAGACGGCTGGCGACGGGAACGTCGCGGGCGGCAGCCGGGTAGTGCCCAGCTTGCCGGGCGCGGCGGTGCAGGTGAAGGACCGATCCGGTTGCCGTTGATACCCTGGAAGTATGAATGACCTGGAAGTGCGGCAACTCCGGTATTTCGTCGCGGTCGCCGAGGAACTGCACTTCGGGCGCGCCGCCGGCCGGCTGGGCATGGCGCAGCCCCCGCTGTCCCGCGCGATCCGGAACCTTGAACGGCAGCTCGGCGTGGCGCTGCTTGAGCGGACCACCCGGCAGGTCAGGCTCACCGCGGCCGGGGAGGTCCTGCTGCGTGATGCCCGGACCGCGCTTGAGGCGGTGACCGCCGCCGCCGACAGGGCCCGGCAGGCGGGCAGTCAGTCGCCGCGGCTGCGGGTCGCGCTCAAGGCCGACGTCGACGGTGGCCTGCTGCCGCAGATCCTCGATGCCTACTGCGCCGACGACGCGGCACTGCCGCCGGAGCTGGTCCTCGGAGGACTCGGCGAGCAGGCGCAGGCGCTGCGTGACGGCCGTGCCGACGTGGGACTCCTGCTGTGCCCCTTCGATGACCGCGGCCTGGACAGCGAGCCGCTGCTGACCGAGCCGCTCCTGGCTGCCCTGGCCGCTGCCGACCCACTGGCCGCCCGGACGCGGCTGTGCCTGGCCGACCTGGCCGGGCGCAGGCTCCCCGGCGGTTCCCCGGCCAGCCACGGCCCGCCCGCCGGACCTCGCCGGGCCGGCGTGGCGCTGCTGGCCTCGAACCTGGCCGAGATCTTCAGCCTCGTCGAGACGGGCAGCGTCGTGTTCTTCGCGCCTGCCTCGGTGGCCCGGCGCTACCCGCGACCCGGGATCGCCTACCGGCCGGTCGGCGACCTCCCGGGCGCCACGCTGGCCGTCGCCTGGCGGCAGGACGCGCGCTCGCCGGCCGTCGCCGCCTTCGTGCGCGCCGCCTGCACGGTCGCAGCGGCCGCGCACCCACCCGTAACGTCTGGCCTGCTGTCCGGGGCGGTTCAGATGAAGTAGTGGCCCTGGTCGAGGTCCTCGATGAGGCCGGGGTGGGTGGGCTTCCAGCCCAGGAGTTCCTGGGTGATGTGGCTGGAGGCGGGCATGTCGGTGCTGAGGACGCGCGCGAGCATGCCGCTGAAGTCTTCGGCGGGCAGGGACCGGGCGGGCACGTTCAGGTGCCGGCCGATGGCCTCGGCGATCTCGCGGACGGGCACGCCTTCGTCACCGACGGCGTTGAGCACGGCGCCGGCGGGAGCCTGCTCGACGGCCAGCCGGTAAAGAAGCGCGGCGTCCTTGACGTGGACGGCGGGCCAGCGGCTGGTCCCGTCGCCGATGTAGCCGGCGACGCCCTTGGCCCGGGCCGCGGCGATGAGCTGGGGGACGAAGCCGTGACGGTCTCCCTGGCCGTGCACCGAGCGGGGCAGCATGATCAGGCAGGAGCGGACGCCTTTGTCTGCGGCCGCGAGGGCGGCCTGCATGTTGGTGATGCGGGCCGCGATGGGCCCGGCCGCGATGAGTTCGTCGCGTTCGGTCGCGGGCCGGCCGGGCGTGACCAGGGTGGCGCCGGAGATCACCAGGGGTTGGCCGGAGCCGGCGAGTCCGGCGGCGAACGTCTCGATGGCGTTGGCGTCGGTCTGCGTCGCGGCCTCGCTCACGCTGGGCACGACGAAGGCGAGGTGGATGACGCCGTCGCTATCCAGGGTGCCGGCGCGCAGCACGCCAGTGTCGGTCAGGTCGCCGCGGAGCACCTCGGCGCCCATGTCGGCGACGGCTTTGGCGGAGGCGTCCGAGCGGGCTAGTCCGAGGACCTGGTGGCCGGCGCTGGTGAGTTCGGGGACGACGGCGGAGCCGATCCAGCCGGAAGCGCCGGTGACGAAGATGCGCACTGAGATTCTCCTTGGTCGTGTTCTGGGGGTGATGCTGGGTGGGTGGCGCAGGCGCCGCGGCTGGGATGCCGATGCGATCCGGTCGCATCAACCCTAACACCGGCATGCGACGCTGTCGCATCACTTGCCCGGGTGATGCGATGTGAGTCCAGCGTCCCAGTCAGCGGCGACGGCGGCGTAGTCGGGCCACTCCGTCTGGCCTGGTCGGGGCGGCCCAGGCCGTCCCGGTTCGGGGCATCTCGGCAGTTCAAAGACGTGATCGAGTTTCCGGCGGCACAGGAGATGATCGCGGTACGCCCCGACTTGTCTCATGCGCTGGCGGTCCTGAACCGGCGCAGGGCCAGGGGCACGCAGACCGCGATAATCAGCAAGCACCAGGCGATCATGGCCGGCACCGGATGGTCGAGCTGCAGGGAGCCACTTGACTGGGTCCCCTGGCAGACCTGGCGGACGGCCGCCACCAGCGCCGACAGCGGATCCCATTCAGCGATGGCGCGGGGCACGAGCTTCATCCCGGAGATCGGCACGAACGTGCCGGCCAGAAACGACAGCGGCAGCATGACGGCGAACCCGATGCCCTGCATGGCGTCGGAGCTGCGGATCAGCATGCCCGCGAGGACCCCGACCCAGGTGAAGGCGAACAGCCCGAGCAGCATCAGGGCCACTAGCTCCACGGCCCGGCCGCCGCCCAGGTGCGGGCGCCAGCCGAGGGCGAGCCCCACCCCGGCCACGATCACGATGCCGAGGATCTGCTCAATGATCTGGCCGATCACCTGAGCGGAGATGACCGACATCCGGATGACCGGCAGCGACCGGAAGCGGTCCACCACGCCGCTCGAGAAATCGGTCGAGGTGGCCACGCCGGCGCCAATCACGCCGAAGGCCACGCTCTGGCCGAGCAAGCCGGGCAGCAGGTAGTCCTGGTAGCTGCCAGGAACATGGATGGCCGAGCCGAACACGTACAAGAACAGCAAGGTGAACATGATCGGCTGGATGGTCACGTCGCTCAGCCGCTCCGGGACCCTGGGTATGGTGCGCAGGCCCCGGCCGACGAGCAGGCCGGTCTCGCGCAAGTAGCGGACGAACCGCCGGGGCCGCGGCGGCAGGGGTCCGGCGATGCGCTGGGCGCCGCCAGCAGGTGAGGTAGTGACGGTAGTCATGACGCCACCTCCGCGGGGGTTTCATCGGCCGGGGTACTCGTAGCCGGCGGCTGGCCGGTGAGAGCCAGGAAGGCGTCGTCCAGGGTGGGCCGCCGCAGGGCAATCTCGTCGATCGGTATCCCGCTTGAGCGCACGGCGGCCGCAACACTCGTCAGGTCGTCGATCTCGCCCGGCGCGGGGACCGATATTGTCCGGCGCTCCCGCGAGATGCTGATGTGGAACACACCTGAGAGGGCGGTGACCAGGTCGTCCAGGCCCTGGTGATCGACGGCGACGACATCCACGCGCTGGTCGCCGATCCGCGCCTTGAGGTCGCTGGGCGAGCCGGCGGCCACCGCCCGGCCATGGTCGATCAGGACGATGTCATCGGCCAGCGCGTCAGCCTCTTCAAGGTACTGCGTGGTGAGCAGCACCGTGACGCCGTCGTCGACCAGGTCGCGCACGGTCGACCACACAACCTGGCGGCTGCGGGGGTCAAGCCCGGTAGTCGGCTCGTCGAGGACCAGGAGCTGGGGCTGGACGACCAGGCTGGCGGCCAGGTCGACGCGCCGCCGCTGACCGCCCGAGACCGCCTTGATGAGCTTGTCCCGGAACT
>Ga0302181_10003468_pt1 | contig 10794 bp, 13 predicted proteins | sample I_Palsa_E3_3_FD_198786 | JGI IMG/M metagenome (GOLD analysis project Ga0302181, IMG submission 198786) | Peat permafrost microbial communities from Stordalen Mire near Abisko, Sweden - I_Palsa_E3_3 | ecosystem: Environmental > Terrestrial > Soil > Palsa > Peat permafrost | place: Sweden... | reverse complement strand
TCGCACGCGCCAGGACCGCTTTCGCTTCGGTGCCGACCGTTGCGATGACGCGTGCGCCGCGCGCTTTGGCGATCTGCACCAGCAGCGAGCCGACGCCGCCGGCAGCTGCGTGCACGAGCGCGACCTGCCCGGCGTGCAGCGGGAAGGTGTCCGTCGCGAGATAGTGCGCGGTGAAACCTTGCAGCATCAGCGCGCAGGCCGTGCGATCGTCGACGTCGCCGGGAACGGGGACGATGTATTTCTGGTCGACGGCGTTGGCTTCGGCATATCCGCCGGAGGTCGGCTGCGTGTACGCAACGCGCTGTCCGACGGAGATCCCACGAACATCGGTGCCGACCGACTCGACGACGCCGGCGCCTTCGCGTCCCAAAATCAGGGGGAGCTTGGACGGGTACAGGCCGGTTCTCACGTAGACGTCGACGAAGTTCACGCCGGCGGCCGTCTGGCGCACGACGACTTCGCTGGGTCCGGGCGAGGGCACCGGAGCATCGACGAAGGTGAGAACTTCGGGGCCGCCAACGCGGTCGATCTGAATTGCGTGCATGACCGCGGCGGCTTCCGCAGCGACGTTTGTGGTCCTGGCAGCGACGGTAGGAGGGCAGTATGGAACGCAGCGATACCTTTTTTCACGCTTGCTTGTAGGGGGTACCGCTGGAGGTTTACCGCGCTCTATGCTTGAGTCCCAGCATGGCTCAGGCACCCCGGCTACGCGGCCAGCACGCAATCTTTTACGAAAAGGTCATCCGGAGGCGTAAACCGACCCGGTCGGACCCGAACCGGGTCACCAGCAGCCATTATTGGTGCTGCGATTGGTCGAGAGGCCGCGACCCCGAAACAGGGAAGCCGCGGCGCCGAGTCTTCTACTTCGCGACGAAGGACGAAGCGATCGCCAAGTGCCGAGAGATCGAAACCACGCCGCAGCCCAAGCTGCCGACTACGGTCGCAGAGAAACGCGCGGCGCGCGTCACCGCCTCACGCACGCGTGCACACGTAGAGCGCATGCTTTCATAGGCGTCTTAGCCGCCATAGGGATCATAGGCTGCTCGCCCTGGTCCTATGAACGCTATGAATACTATGAACGCTATCAAGTTCTATTTACGTGAGACGCAGGTGCGTCACGTCCACACGACACGTGACCCGCGCGCGCCTGCACGCGTGCGTCGCGTGCAAACCTACGACCGCCTAAAGCACGCGACGGGCCTCACCGTTCGGCTGATGCTGATCGTTCGCGGGGACCAGGCGTCCTCGAGTCGGCGGCTACTTCTCGAAGCCGTGGCTGCCTTGCGGCTGAGTGTGGCCGCCGTCGATGAGTTCGCCCTGGCCCTGGCCCTGGCTGCGGATTGTGAGTTTCGGGCCGTCGCCGCCAGCGACTTTATCGAGGTCTTCCGGGCTGAGACTGTCCGCTGATTCCTTGGGATCCGACATGATTACTGTTGCCTCCAGAAGCGCCGGTGGGTCAGTTGCCCTGCCCTTCAGCGGCGCTTTCTGATTCCTAGACCCGGCCCCTGCCGAAAACTCCAATCATGGCCGACAGCCTCCCCGTCTGCGCCGGGACCCTGATGCCAGGATGAAGAGACAACAACGTCCCCACGTATAGGACCACAGCCAACACGCGATGATACCGATTTCGACCCGACACGCGGCACGTGACGCGACACGCAACACGCACCGGCTACACGGGCCTCAGCACCACACCAAATGCACACAACGCCACACGCACCACGCCTAAGCAGAATCATCACCAAGCCCACCGCGACGCACGCGCCACGCACGCCCGGCGCCCACGCACAACGCGCAGATACACAAGCGTCATGACCAGCACGTCACGCAGAGCGGCACCGCACGCTCGCAGCTTCACCAGAAACTTGATGCGCGACCCGAGGTACGGAAGATTTCGCTTCCCGAGCGCACGCGCGCATCGGTCACGAAGCCCTCGCATATACGGGCGGTTGTGCGAGGCACGCACGAGTGCGTGGCGGCGCGGATCGTGTGCCGCACAACCCCGTGGCTAAATGCTGCCGGTGGTTCAGTTAGCGAGCACGCGCCCCCGGCTGAGTGCCAAACGGACCGCCGGTCGGCGCCGGGCGCCCCTCGGGACACTGCGGCTACGTCTTCGTGCTAGTATCGGGTTGGCGCTGGACGCCGCACCTCGACGAACGGAGAACGACCATGGCAACCGACAAGCCAAGCCCCAAGCCCGACGCTCCCGAGGACGTGGAAACCAAGGATCTGGACAACGTCTCCGGCGGCTTCCAGCCGATCGACGGCGCGCCCAAGCCTTTTCTCCCAGTCGACGGGTAGGGGCCAATCGACGGTTAACCGCCAGCGGCCTGGGCCACGTGGAGCACGCGCCGTCTGATCGTGTCCGAGCTGCATGCGAATACGTGGGCGATGTGGCGTACGTTGTGGCCCGCTGCGCGCATTTCTTGTGCCGCGGCTACTTGGTTGGGCTTGAGGCGGAACGGGCGGCCTAGGGGCTCGCCGCGGCGCCGTTTCGCCTGCAAGGCATCCCGCGTGCGCTCGATGGTCAGTTCGCGTTCGAAGCTGGCCAGTGCGCTGAAGACGTTGAGTACGAGCCGCCCGCTGGCGCTCGTGGTATCGATGCCCTCGGTCAGGCTGCGGAACACGATGCCTCGCTCGCCGAGTTCGTATACGGTATCGATGAGGTGGCGCATCGTTCTGCCCAAGCGCGAGAGGCTCTTGACGACGAGTACGTCGCCTCGTTCGAGGGAGGCGAGGCATTCGTCTAAGGCCGGGCGGCTCGTTAGCGCGCCGCTGATGCCGTCGTCCGTGTAGACGCGGTCGGCACCGGCGGCGATGAGTGCGTCCGCCTGCGCGCGGGTATCTTGCTCGCCAGTCGAGCAGCGGGCGTATCCGATCGTTCGTGTGCTCATGCTCGCACAATGGCGGAGTGGATTACATTTTGCTAGCGGCTGGCTGCCAACGTCGTGGCAAAGAAGCTCTCGGGTCGAATCTCTCACGCGCACGCCCCGTTTGGGTACCGCGAGAGGGTACCGCGTTGACCGGGGTACCGAAGCAGTTTAATGCGATTGAATGGCGGAAATGAGGCCTTCGTGGGCGATATGGCGGATGAACGACCCTTAGAGCCGCGCGGTCATGGCGATAGCCAGGAACGCGGCGACCTCTATGAGGACGATCTGACCGAAGAGCACTATCCCTCGCCGGAAAAGCGCGACGAGGCCGCGGCGACCGAGGTGCTCGATCCCGACGTCGGCGACGACGACGAGCCCGTCAAGCCCGCCTCGAAACCGCAGCCGCCTGGCAGCTAGTTCTTCGACGCTTCCGGCGGCGACGTTCCCGGAATGCGCGGCAGCGAGGGGTCGTTGAGCGCTTCGTCGACGCGCGGTTCGCTGACGGCGGTCGTACTCGCGGGAGCCTCCGGATTGGAGGCGCCCTCTCGTATCCCCATCGACTCGCGCTGCGCCGGCGTCGCGTCGCCGCGCGCCGCCGCGCTGCCGGCGTGAAAGAGGTACGCCGACGAGGTTGGGTCGAGCGCGCCGGCCGGCGCCTCTTCGACCATGCGCGCGAAGTGCTCGAGGTCGTGCTGTAAGCGCTGCTCGAACGTGTTCCCCGCGCCCAACGCCTCGCCGATGTTTCCCAACAGCCCGGCGGGCGGCACGTAGCTCACGGTCACGAGGACTGCGGTGCGGTCCGCGGCGAGATCGCGAAATGCAACCCGGCCGCTGTTCGCCAGGCCATCGACCGAACGCCATCCGATCTGCTCGTCGGGGATCCAGTTCTCGTTGACCGCATCCCACTCATGGCGGCCGACGATGTCGACCACCCAATGGCTGCGCTTGTCGTCGAGATACGTCACTTCTTTCACGAAGGTCATAAACTTCGGATAATCGTTGAAATGCGTATAGAGCTGGTAGACCTGGTGGAGCGGTGCGTTCACCGTCACCTCGGCGCTGTGCTCTGCCATTCGTGCGGACCTCGTCTCGAGCTGGAGTACCACGAGTGTACCCGAAAGCGGGTAAGCAGCAACGTACGATGGGCCGCTCCTACCTCGCACTGCTCAAAGAGACGTACGCGCGCTTCAACGCCGACAAGGCGCCGCGCCTTGCGGCGGCGCTGTCGTACACGACGATCTTCGCGATCGCGCCGCTGTTCGTGGTCGTCACCGCGATCGCGGGCACCGTCCTCGGGTTCGCCGACGGCAGCGGTCAGGGGCAGCACGCGATCCAGGATCGTTTGATCGCGGCGGTTCGCCACGCGGCGGGCGACCAGGCGGCGCAAACGGTGGGCGCGCTGGTTACGGCGAGCTTCGCCCACCGGGGCCAATCGCTGGCCGCTCAGATCTTCGGCTGGCTGCTGCTGGTCGCCGGCGCGGCTGGACTGTTCGCCTCGCTGCAAGACGCGCTCAACACGGTGTGGCATGTCGAGCTCCCCAAACGGCGCTTCTGGACCACCATCCGCGGTCACATCGCGTCGTTCGGCATGCTGCTCGCGATCGGGTTCGTCTTGCTCGTCACGACCGTGCTCAACACGGCGATCGCGATCGTCTCGGCGCACTTCGTCGCCTGGCTGCCGTTTGCGGGCGCAGCGCTGCTGTTCACGCTCGTGAACTGGATCGTGTCGATCGCCGTCATCGCGGTGCTGTTCGCGCTCATGTACAAGTACTTGCCCGATACCAGCATCGCGTGGAACGACGTGTGGGCCGGCGCCCTCGCGACGGCGATTCTGTTCGTGGCGGGGCAGAGCCTGATCGCGCTCTATCTCGGCCGCGCCGGCATCGCGAGCGCGTACGGCGCGGCTGGCTCGCTGCTCGTCGTGCTGCTGTGGATCTACTACTCGTCGCTGATCCTGCTGTTCGGTGCCGAGTTCACCCGCGCGTTTGCCGAAGCGCGCGGCTCGCGCAGCGCGACGGCGGCCAGTCCGTCGAGCGCCGAGGGCGGCAGCCCGGCGCTAGCGGGCTGAGGCGCGCTCTGCTTCGAGCCAATCGATGACGTCGCGCGCGCTCCGGTCCGGCGGAAACACCGGATAGAAGACGTGCGTGATCGTGCCGTCGTCGATCACGAGCGTGAAGCGTTTGAGCAGCGTCATCCCGTGGGTCTCGAAGGTCGGCAGCTGCAGCTCCCGGGTCAGCTTCAGGTCGTGATCGGAGAGCAGCACGAAGGGCAGCTGCAGACGGTCGGCCGCCTCGCGTTGGTACGCCCGGTCCTGCGTCGACAGACCGAAGACGCGCTCGACGCCGAGGCGACGCAGCTCGGCGAACTCATCGCGGAAGGCGCACGATTGCGGCGTGCAGCCGCGCGCGCCGGGGATCATGTCCCAGCCCTCGGGGTTCGCCACGCCGGGCCGGCCGGTGCGCGGATAGGCGTAGACGACGGTTCGTCCGCGCTGCGCGGACAGGTCGATCGCGGAGCCGCTGGTGGCCGCGAGCAGAACCGAGGGCATGCGTTCTCCGGCCAAGTGCTCTGTCGCGCCGTCGTCGACCGGGGCCGGGATATCGGACCAGTTGGGGGCGTCGATCGTATCGGCCATCGTCGCGTTGCTACGTCATGCTACGGCAGAATCCCGTGCCGTCAGGAACGTGAGGCCGCCGTGCCGCTGACGAGCCGCGTCCTCGACCAGCGCTCGAACGGCTGCACGTGCCGGAAGATCGAGAACCAGCCGATGACGCCGACCAGGGAGATGAAGAGGGCGAAATAGCGTCCGAACGCACGGCGGAATCCGACCCGCGTGCGGTGATCGGCGCCGACGACGCGTACGTCGGAGACCATCATTCCAAACGTTTGCCCGATCAAGGCGACGAGCACGATCACATACAGCGCGAAGGCAGGCGATTGAAGATCGGTGATGCCCAACGACAGGTAGGTGTGTCCGTTGATCCCCGACAGGAACGTAACGAAGGCTTTGACCGCACCCGGAATGGTGGGGTCGGCGTTGAATTCCTTCACTGCCGCCGGATCCGGCCCCACGTGGACCAGCGAGCGTGCCGCCGGCGCGATTGCTTGAATCACCAGCACGTCGACGAAAAACGCCCACGCGCGCCGCCCGAAGCCGGCGTAGATTTCACGCTGTCCGGCGGCCGGGGCGAGCTGCGCGTTCTGCGCGAAGCGGCCCGACCACAGCAAGAACAGCGGGTCGCGTGCGAAGCGATGGAGCGCCGCGATGCGATTGGTCGCATACGGTGTCGAGGCGGTCCACTCGCCCAGGCGCAGCGACGGTTCGGCGTGCAACTCCTTGAGCTGCTCGGCGAACGCGCTGAGATCGATCTTGCGCCCGACCGCATGGAACGACGTCACCGCGATCGCGCGCAGCGCGGCGTCGAGCGAACCGCAGCAGATCAGCCCGATGCGGTCGGCGGTGTAGTCGATCTTGCGCAGCCATGCCCCAAATGCAACGGCGATGACGCCGTTCTCGCGTCCGTTCGAGCTGAGCAGCGACGTGTAGCGGGTGTTGCCGGCGAGGATGTGCCCCAGTTCGCGCCCGATCAAAAACCGCAGCTCGTCCGGTTCGAAGTGCTCGACGTATTGCGCCGAGATCACGATGGCATAGGGATCGCCCGTGCCGATCGCGACCACCGGCACGAACGGGTCGTCACGCACGAAGACGTGGGGGGTCGGCATGCGCAGCATGCGCGAGCAGTCGGCCACGATCTCGTAGATGTGACCGAACTGGCCGGCGTGCACGCGCAATCCGCCGCCCAGCAGGCGTCCGCGCGCGAACGCGACGTACACCATCGCGACGACGAGGAGCAAGCTCAACTGCTGCCAGGTGATTTGGTGCTGGAACACCCAGCCCAGGACGCCGATCGTGATCGGCAGCGACGCCAGGGTCCACCAGAACGTAGAACGTTCGCCCGGCACGCGCAGCGACTCCGGTCCGCGGAACAGTGAAGCGGTCGACGGCGACTGCACGAACTCTCCTACCGGAGCATGAACCCCGTACGGCGGGCTTGGCGCTCGTAGCTGAACTTCCCGTCCTTGAGCACGTAGAAGTAGCAGTTCGGATCGACCACGTCGCCCGTCGGGCTGAAGGTGTACAGCCCGGTCAGCGTCGTGTACGAGCCGCCGTTCGCAAGCGCCCGCAGCATCTGAATGCGCGACGTTGCGCCGGTCCGCTGCTGCGCGAGCGTGAGCAGCTGCACGGCCGCGTAACCGTAGGCGGCGACCGGCGTGAGCGGGCCGTTGTGCGTCACGTACTCGCGCACGTCCATGGTGGTCGACGGGGCAAGCGGATAGTACGGCGCGGCCGACGAGACGACCATCCCGTCGGCGACCTTCGCGTACGCGCTCGCGGTCTGTGCGTCGAAGAAACCCTGCGTGCCGATGAAGCGGCCCGTGAACCCGCTCGCGCGCAGCGCGCTCAGCAGCGGTCCGAGATCCTCGACGTTCCCGGCCAGAACGACGAAATCGGGCAGCCGTGCCACGATCGCGCCGGCGGCCGCGGCGTAGTCCGGTTTCTCGGCAGGGATCGCCGATGCGTTCGCGTTAACGCGCAGCGCGGCGGCGCGACGTACGAAGCCGGCCGCGACCGCGGGACCGTAGCCGACCCCGTCGACACTGACGACGTAGGGCGCCTTCGCACCGGCCGCGATGACGTACGCGGCGACGAGCCCGCCCTCGTCGCTATCTTTGATCGGGAGCCGAAAGACGTTCTGAAAGCCGAGCGCGGTGATGCGATCGTCGGTGACCGTCGGAACGATGAGCGGCATCGTCGCCTGTGAATAGACCGGCTCGGCGACCAGCGTCGCGGCGGCGCTCAAGTGTCCGATGACCGCCAGGCACTGCTGATTGCCGACCGCAAACGAGCTCTTGACGGTCGCGTCGGAGGCGACGTTGCGGTCGTCGTAGGTGTCGCAGATGAGGAACGATTGGTACGACGCGCGCTGATCGTTGAGATAGTCGATGGCGGCGCGAATCCCGCGCAGCAGCTCCATGCCGACAACTTTGTCTTCGCCGCTCATCGGGCAAACGGCGGCGATGCGCAGCGTCGGCGTGAAGATCGGCGGCGTGATCGGGATCGCCGGGTTGGCGCCGATCACGGCTGCGGCACCCAAGAACGTGCCGCGGTTCATCGCGCGATGTACGATGCCAGCGTCGTGCCGAGGAAAGCGACCGAAAAGAGCATGTTGGTCACAAAGACGCGATCGTTGAGCGCGAACACGTCTTGCGCGAGCGAGATGAGCCGATCTTCGTACAGCGTCACGCCGGCGGCGAGCGCGACGCCGGCATAGTACAGCCAGCCGGCCTGCGCCAGGATCCCCGCGCCGAGGAGCGCGAGCGTCATCGTCACGTGCAGCACGATCGGCCACACCCGCGCGCTGCGCTCTCCGAAGCGTGCGGGGAACGAACGCACGCCGAGCTGGCGATCCCACTGCACGTCCATCAGCGCGTACAAGATGTCGAAGCCCGCGACCCACACGGTCACCGCCACGAACAGCAGCAGCGCCGGAATCGTGACCGTCCCCGCGACGGCGATGTAGGCGCCCAGCGGTGCGCACGCGTCGACGGCGCCGAGGACGAAGTGCACGAGCCACGTGAAGCGCTTGCAAAGCGGATACACGACGACCCCGACCGCGGCGATCGGGAGCAGTTTCACGCACAGCGGGTTGAGCAGCGCCGCGCTGAGCACGAGCAGCGCGAGGCCGGCGACGATCGTCCACAGCATCACCGAGGGCGGCAGACGTCCGCTGGCCAGTGCTCGCTGCGCGGTGCGCGGGATCTGCGCGTCGAGGTCGCGATCGAAATACCGGTTGGCAGCCATCGCCGCCGTGCGCGCTCCGATGACGGCGAGCGTGATCCACAGCAGCTGCCACCAGCTGGGCAGCCCGCGCGCCGCCATCACCGCGCCGACGTAGGCGAACGGCAGCGCGAAGAGCGTGTGTTCGACGCGGATGTCGCGCAGGAACAAACGGACGCCGTTCATTTTGCGCGCTCGCTGCGCGGCGGGACATCGTCGGGCGAGGCGGGGTCTTCGGCCAACAGGCGCGCCAGACGTTCCGGTCCCTGACCCGACCACGCGTCGGCGACGCCGAGCCGGCTCAGGTCGCCGATGCCGTACTCTTTCCAGCGCGCCGCAACGCGCGCGCGCGTCGCGGCGTCCATGCGGATCTCGGGCGGCCAATCGCGCTGATAGCCTTCGTCAGCCCGCTTGCGCGTCGCGTCGACGCCGAGCTTCGTGCCCTGCGCGAGGTCGTACGACCCAGCATGATCGAGGTCGTCGACCGGCCCCGGCATCAGCACGAAGTCGCGCGCCGGGTCGACGTTGTTCAGAGCGGTCCAAGCGACGCCGCGCACATCGTGCACGTCGATATCGTGGTCGACCACGACGATACAACGCGTCAGCATCATCATGTGTCCCAGGCCCCACAGCGCGTTCATGACCTTCTTGGCCTGGCCGGGATAGGATTTCTTCACCGCCACGATCACCAGGTTGTGGAACCCGCCCTCGATGGGCAAGTTGTAGTCGACGATCTCCGGCACGACCATCTGCAGCAGCGGCAGAAAGATCCGCTCCGTTGCCTTTCCGAGCCAGGCATCTTCCATCGGTGGTTTGCCGACGACCGTCGCGCCGTAGATGGCGTCGCGGCGGTGCGTGATCGCAGTTACGTGCAAGGTGGGATAGAGATCGGCGGCGCTGTACACGCCGGTGTGATCGCCGAACGGTCCCTCGACCCGCAAATCTTCGTTGTCGACGTAGCCTTCGATCACGAAGTCCGCGTCGGCCGGAACGTCGATGTCCAGCGAATGAGCCTTCGTGATCCGCATCGGGCGGCCGCGTAGAAAGCCCGCGAACGCGAGCTCGTCGACGATCGGCGGCAGCGGCGCGGTCGCCGCGTACGTCAGCGCAGGATCGCCGCCGATCGCCACGGCGACGGGGATGCGGCGACCCCAGCGCGCCGCGTGCGCACGGCCCTGCTTGTGACGCTGCCAATGCATTCCGGCGGTGTTCGTATCGTAGATCTGCACGCGATACATCCCGACGTTGGGGCGCCGGTTGTCGGGATCGTAGGTGAATACCAGCGGCAGCGTGATGAAGGGTCCGCCGTCGAGCGGCCAGGTGGTGAGGACCGGAAGCGCATGCAGGTCGGGCGGATCCATCACGACCTGCTGCACCGGCGCGTCGCTCACGCGCCGCGGCATCACCGAGGCGCCGGCCGCGGCGAGGTCGGCGAACCGCATCACCTTGCCGCCGAACGTATCGGGCATCGCGAGGTCGATCGTCCCGCGCAGACGCGCTTCGAGGTCGGCGAGCGACCGTGCGCCCAAGGCCATCGCCGTGCGCCGTTCGGTACCGAAGGCGTTCGTCAGGACGGGAAAGCGCGAGCCGCGCACGTCGCGGAAGAAGAGTGCCGGGCCGCCGGCTTTCACGACGCGATCGGTGATCTCCGCGATCTCGAGGTACGGATCGACCTGCACGTCGATCGTCGCCAGCTCGCCTGCCCCGCGTAACGCGCGGACGAAGGCAGATAGCGATTCGAAGGCCATTCGAAGAAGCTTGGACAGGTCATGGCACAGTTCATCGCGCTCCTGCGGCGCAACACCGACCAATATCCCGCCTCGGCCTTCACGCCCGAACTCCTCGAGAGCGAAGCCGAGCGAGCCCGGGAGCTCTACACGCAAGGGATCTACCGAACGATATGGAGCCGTGGGGACGTCCCCGGCGCTGCGATCGTGCTCGAGGCGGAATCAGCCGAGGCGGCGATGGCCGTGCTCGCGACACTGCCGCTCCACGCGCGCGGAATGCTGCCCCTGGACGCGCTTATTCCGCTGCTTCCATATCGCGGCTTCGCGCCGCGCGGCGGCTGAGGGCCGGCTTACA
>Ga0302181_10003463_pt1 | contig 10799 bp, 10 predicted proteins | sample I_Palsa_E3_3_FD_198786 | JGI IMG/M metagenome (GOLD analysis project Ga0302181, IMG submission 198786) | Peat permafrost microbial communities from Stordalen Mire near Abisko, Sweden - I_Palsa_E3_3 | ecosystem: Environmental > Terrestrial > Soil > Palsa > Peat permafrost | place: Sweden... | reverse complement strand
GCCGGCCTCCCACCATTTGGTGATCCTGCTCAGGATGTCACGCACATGCGTCACCTCGGCTATCAACGTCCTGCTAACGCCAACCGGCCGCACCGCAGCGCATATTCCTGCCGCTAACAGCGTTTACCTGTGCAAACTTCCCGGGCATGCGGCTCCAGAGGCTGCCCGGCCATGGGTCAGCAGCTCCTCGGGTTATCTCTGCTGCTCGTCGAACCGAGGCCGGGTCAGGGCTGGTAGGGCGGGGCATCGCCCCAGCCCCAGCGCGGCACCGGGGCCTGTGGCACGACGTCTGCGCCGGGCTGGGAGTTGTGCATAGCTAGCCGGGTGCCCCATTCTAGGTAGCCGACAAGCGCGGCGCGGAACTCCGGGTCTGACGGCAGGTCAGCATCGTCAGCGGCCAGGCTCATCAGCGAGGCGAACCGGAACCGCTGGTCGTCGGTGATGCCCAGGTCGCGGTGGTGGGCGAGCATGGCCGGGTAGCCGCCGAGCCGCTCGGTGTACCCGGCCGGCCCGCCGAACACCTCGCACCACCAGGTAGTGACATGCTCCCGGTGGGCAGCGCTTACACCGCCGGGGAAAAAGGGACTGAGCAGGTCATCGCGCTCGACCCGGTCATAAAAGCAGCCGATCATCCGCTCGATCGCACCCCGGCCGCCCGCCCACTCATACAGGGTTGGCACCTCGCTCATGGCGGAACTGTAACACTGTAATCATTCGGCCGCGCGAACAGGCGCGGCGCCGACAGTCGGCCAAGGTTGCCGTCGTAGCCGCTCGATCCGTACCCGTGCCTGAGCCACCACCCGGCAAGGCTGGCTAGATGACGCCAGACGCGGCTGGATGTGCCGTCTGGCCAGTATTACGAGGCCCGGTGTGGCTCGGTATGGCTGGGTGACTGTGGTCGTTGGCTACCTGCAGCGTGAACGGGACAGCGGGGACCATCAGGACCCGCGCCCGGCGCGGCTGTATCAGGACGGCGGTTGCGGCCCCCCGATATCGCATAGGAGCGCGCTGGTTCCGCTGCCCTCACCGGCCGGGCCGCGCGGACACGGGAAAAGAAAGAAGGAATTGACGATGGCTGAGGTCGCGTGCTTTTGCGGCTGCTGTTTCTCGTTCGACGGGGCGGCGGGGGCCTGCCCCAAGTGCGGTGAGGTCGCACGCCTGACGGCCGGCCCGGTGACCGCCGGGCGCAGCAGGCCGGAGCATCCGGTACCGGTCACGAACGGGGACAGGCAGAACGGTCATATGCCGGACGTTCCCCCGGAACGGATCGAAGCCGGCGTGGCCCTGTCCGACGTCGCTCTGTCCGGCATCGCGGCCGGGTAATCGCGGGTTATCCCGGCCTACCGCGCAGCGGCGAAGCTGATAGCCGTAGCGGGCTGACCGCCGTATCGTTGCTGCACGTCGCAGGCCGACGCAGCCCGGCAAACCTGGGGCGGGCGGCACCTCAGAGATCATGAAGACAATCATCACCCCAGATCGCAGCCACTCCCGGCGCTGTCAGACGATCCGTGTGGCAAGGATGGAATGTCAGACCGTCGGCGTAGAGTGGCCGACCGTGACTCAACCGGCCGACAGCACTAACGATCAGATCAGCCCGGCCGCTTCGCGCTCATGCGTGTGCGGGCATCCTGTCTACGATGATCAAGAGCTTCAGTGTGCACTGTGCGCTTGCCAGGACCACCGGTCACGGTCCTCGGCCGCGGGGGAGCGGAGCACTCCCGTCTCCGCCCAGCCCCACGCCGAAAGGTTTCTCTCGTGATTCCCGGCCTGGCGCTCTCAGGGCAGGCAGTGGGCGGTGTCCAGAGTGGCCGAGGAACCGCAGGCGCAGGCACACACTGGCCCGCTGTTCGAGGCCCGTCCCCCTTGCGGAAGCTCGTCGTGGTGTCGGATACGGACCTGTTGGCCGCTCCCGATGATGCCGCGGTGACGCAGGCAGCACTGCTCACGGGCCTCCTCACCCATCCCTTCATCAACCTGCTCCGCTACCGGGACGAAGAACCGGCGGCTTGTCCGATGACGGGGAGCCGTGCAGGGGCTGGGCTTGCTCTCTTGGTCATAGCCGGCTCGCCGCCGATCGCTGATAATGCGGAGGGAGCTCGCTGCCTGTGACACGGGCCGGTCGGGGCAGATCGTCAATACCGCGACCGGCACCGGCCCGGCTCGCGGCGGGTTGTGATCGGTGCTGGCTGCCGAGGAAGGAGTGGAGGTGGTTGGCCAGGGCGCCGGAGTCGGCGCCTGCGCCGTGGATGTAGGTGGAGGCGCGGGTGCGGAGTACCGGCATACCGAGGACGTAGAGTCCGGGGGCGCCGGTGACTATGCCGCCGTCGTGGCGGATGTGGCCGTTTCGGTTACGCACGGGGATGTCGAGCCAGGAGTGGTCGGGCCGAAAGCCTGTCGCCCACAGCACTGTGGTGATCTCCCCGCTGGTGAGGTCTAGTTCCAGGGGGCTGCGGGGATCGACGCGGGTGGGTCCGAATCGGTGTGGTGGCGGGAGTTCGCCGTCGAGGCCTGAGGCTGTGGCCCATTCGTCGGCCCGTTTCAGGAATCGGTTCATTTTCAGGTCGGCGAGCGCGCACGCGTTGGCGAGTGCCCCGGAGAACTGGGCCACGCCGCCGGTAATATGCCCGAGGCGGCCGACGATGCGGATCCCTAGCGCAGTAAGCGTGTTGAGGTCGGTCGTGCTGGCTTCGGGAGCGCCGGTGAGCTGTGGTGAGGGGAGGTGACGGGCACGGGTGAGGTCGTCGATCTGGTCGTAGCGTTCGGCCATCAGGCCCGTTGCCTCCAGCCACCAGAAGATGTCCCGGCCGCGGTAGGTGCGCGGCAGCCGGACATGTTCGCCGACCGCCAGGGTCACCGGGCGCCCTGACCGGCGGATCTCGCTGGCGAGCTGGATGCCGGTGGCAGACGCGCCGACGACGAGCACCCCGCCGTCGGGGAGGTGGCCGGGCTCGCGGTAGCTGAACGGGGTGAGCGCCGTGATCGACGGGGGTACCGCGCCGGCGATGCCCGGGATCGCTGGCCGGATGCACGCCCCGGTCGCCAGCACCACGGCCCGGGCATCGATGAGGTCGTCGTTGGCCTGGATCTGGAAGCCCTGCGGCACGGCCTGCAGGGCATGCACCGTCGTGGCGGTGCGGACCGGCGCGCCGACGAGACCGGCGTAACGGGTCAGGGTGGCGACGACGTCGGCGGCGGGCATGAATCCGTCGGGGTCATGGCCGGCGTAGTCGTGGCCGGGCAGCCGGATCTGCCAGTTCGGGGTGAGCAGCCGCACGCTCGGCCAGCGCTGGGTCCGCCACGAGTTCGCCACCTCACCGCGCTCGAGCACGATGTGCTCGATCGAGCGCTCGGTGAGGCGGCGGCTCATGGCCAGGCCGGCGTGCCCGGCACCGACGACGACTGCCGTGGTCTGTATCACGCGGGCGTCCGTGGCCGTCAGGCCAGCTCGACGAGTACCTTCGTCGGGTTGGCCACGATGTCGAAGACCGCCGAGCGCTTCTGTGACTGGGCGATCAGTGCTTGCAGGTCGTCGCGGGAACCGTCGGCGTCGATGGCGAACCGGACCGTAATCGCCTCGAAGCCGTTGCGGATGTCAGGGTCGCCCCCGAGGATGCCCAGGACGCTCATCTGGCCTTCGATCGTGGCGGTGACCGACCGGAGCTGGATGCCCCGGAGCTGGGCGACCGAGGCGACGCCGGCGGTCAGGCACCCGGCCAGGCCGACCAGCACGATCTCTACTGGCGCGGCGCCGTTGTCCTCGGACGCGAAGCACTCGGGGTGGTCGACGTCGAACTCGTACGTGGTGCGGTGCTGTTGCTCGGCCCCGAGGCCGGTGAAGCCGGCGACGGTGGACCGGCTGTGGGTACCGTTGCGCCAGGTGCAGCTGGCCCGCCAGGTGAACTCGGCCGCTTCCGGCGTGGCGGACAGCGCCTCGCGCGCCCCGAGCAGGGCCTGGACGTTCACGCCATTGTCGACGGGACTGTCGGTGATGGTCATCGGTGTCTCCTTGGGTTTCGATGGGATCGGATGGTCGTTTATCTGTGCCGCAGGTCAGGTCCGAGAACGACAGGAAGCGAGACGAGGCCGCGCAGGACCAGGCCGTCGCCGTGCGCCCAGGCCAGGGCGTCACGGCCGACAGCCAGCAGCAAGCCCGGGTGACGGCCGAGCAGGGCTTCGAAAGCGACCTTGGCTTCGAGCCGGGCCAGGGGCGCGCCCAGGCAGTAATGGCTCCCGTGGCCGAACCCGAGGTTCGGCCCGTCGCCGCGGCCGATGTCGAGCACGTCGGGGGTTGGGAACTGGCCCGGATCGCGGTTGGCTGAGCCGAGGCACACCAGTACCTGTTCGTGGGCGGGGATCGTCACGCCGTCGAGCGTCACCGGCTCGGTCGTCACGCGGAACGTGGCGTGCGGGACCGGGGCGGTGAAGCGGATGAGTTCGTCGATCGCCGCGGGAAGCTGCCCGGGATCGGCCAGCAGTGCCTGGAGCTGGCCGGGGTGATCCAGCAGGGCCACCACCCCGTTGCCGATCAGGCTGGCCGTGGTGTCGTGACCGGCGACCACGAGCTGGAACAGGCTCGAAAGCAGCTCTTGCGTGGTGAGCGCGTCGCCTTCGGCGGCAACCAGGACGCTGACCAGGTCATCGGCTGGGTTCCGGCGCTTCGCATCGACCAGTTCGCCCAGATAGGCCACGATGCCGTCCGATGCCTCGACGGCCTCCGGCGGCGGGTCGCCGGCCCACCCGGTCAGCAGCACCTGGAACCAGGCGTGCAGGCGCGGGCGGTCCCCTGCCGGGATGCCCAGCAGTTCGCCGATCACCCCGAATGGGAGGGGGAAGGCATATCCCTCGATGAGGTCGACAACGGCGCTAGGGCCTGCAGCGTCGAGCCCGTCGAGGAGGCTGTTGGCGATCGCCCGGATGGCCGGCTCCAGCGCGGCGATCCTTCCGGGCACGAACGCCCGGGACACAAGCCGCCGCAGCCGGGTGTGGTCAGGTGGGTCGACGTTGAGCATGTGCCGTGAGAACTCCGGCCCGGGTAGCCCTTCGGCCACGACGTCGCCGGCCTCTTGCAGGGCGGCGAGCATGTCCTTGGATAGGCGGGGGTCACCCAGCGCTCGCCGGGCAGCGTCGTAGCCCAGCACGACCCAGGCGGGGTGACCGTCGGCCAGGCGGGCCCGATGCACCGGGCACCGGGCACGGACCTCGGCGAAGTGGCCGAACGGGTCGTCGCGGATCGCAGCTGACCAGCCGCCCCAGCTGGACAGGGTGTCAGTCATTGCCATCCTCCGGCCGGTAGCCAGTGCAGAGCAGGTCGAGCCGGGCGATGCGCCCGCAGTCGGCGGTGTCGGCGTAGACCTGCTGCTCAACGGTGAACCAGCCAGCACCGAGCCGCTCCGCCCGGAGCCGCAGCCGCCAGTGCAGGTGCAAGCGGCCACCGACCTCGCCAACGGTGGCCTCGACGAGCTCGAAGTCTTCTGTGTCGCCGAACCAGCGCGCGAACTGGCCGGCGATCACCCCGGCTCCGGCCCACTCCCGCAGGCCAGAGGGCAGCAAGGCGCAGAGCCGGGCATCAGCGGCGAGCGCACCGCGGAGCTGGGCGAAGTCCTGAACGGCGAGGCTCCCAAGGAACGCGCCGGCCAAGGCGAACTGCGGCGCCGCGGTCGCCGCGCTGTGGTGAGGCACTGTCGTGGTCATGCATCCGTTGTACGGATTCGCCGGCGTGAGCGAATCGGGCAACTACCCGATCTTTTTGTCAGGTCCCGGACTCGCCTGCCGCCCCGGCCAGGCCGTGGCGCATAGCGAACAAGGCGGCCTCGGTCCGGGTCTTCACCCCGAGCTTGGCGTAGATGTGTTCCAGGTGGGAGGAAACCGTCTTGCGGCTAACGTGCAGCTCGGCAGCGATCTCGGGGTTGGACCGTCCCTGGCCGAGCCGCACGAGTACCTCGGCCTCGCGGGCCGTGAGCCCCGACGGCAGGCCGGCCCGCTGCCGTATCCGGTGGCCGGCGGCCTGGAGCACCGCCTTGACGGCGTCGCCGTCGAGCCGCCCGGCGCGCACCTCGTCGCGCATCGTCCGCTCGGCGTCCCCGGCCTGGAACGCCGGGCGGTGGGGACGAGGCTGGCGGAGGGCGTTGTAGACGTCGGCGGCGCCGAGGATCCGCGCCGGCAGTGAGATGGCCTCGCCCCGCAGCCCGTACGGGTAGCCGGAGCCGTCGAGCCGCTCGTGGTGCAGCGACGCGCAGTGCCCGACCTGGCCCAGCAGCGGCATGCGGGCCAGCATCCGCTCAGTCAGGTACGGGTGGGTCCGGGCCCGCTCGCGCGGGGAGATGCTCCATTCGCCAGGCTCGTCCCAGACACCGCTAGGGATGCCGATCATGCCGATGTCGTGCACCAGCGCCGCCCGGCGCAGCATGACCACGTCGGCTGCGGGGAGCCCGAGCGTCGCGCCAGCCTGTGCGGACAGTTCGGCCACGGCCCGGGAGTGGCCAAGGCGCAGCGGCGACTTGAGGTCGCTGAAGTCGGCGAAGGCGCCGAGCGCCCGCTCCAGCTGGTCGCCGGTCAATGCCGTGCCGAGCTGCGGGTCGAGCGCGATCACCTCATCCCACGAGGAAATGCCGCCGAGCCCGTCGAGGATCTCGGCGTGCCCGGCACAGAAGCAGTCGACCAGGCCTGGATCAAACTGCGTGCCCCGCCGCTCACGGGCCACCCGCAGCGCCGCCTCGGCGCCTCCGGTGTGGTGGAACGCCTCGATGCTGTCGGCCAGCTGGACCAGGCGGATGGCGGGAGCCAGGCCATCGGCGCCGGTTAGCCCAGGCACCCCTTTCCCATCCCACCGTTCGAAAGCCTGCAGCAGCGGCTCGCATACGGCAGGGCCGAGTTCCAGCTGCCCGGCAAGATCGCTTGCCTCCTGGCAGTGCTCCGCCATCACCCGCTGCACCGACCGGCCCGCTGTGGCCAAGAACTTCCCGACCATCCCGATCCGGTGGAAACCCGACTTGCCGCGGCCGAGATGACGGGCAACGAAGACCGCCAAGGTGACCCCCCCGAGGTCCTCGTCGCGTGTCTCGGCGTAAAACTCCATCTCGTCGCCGAACAGCGCCGCCACCTCACTGGTATCGACGGCACAGCTCACCCACGTCAGCAACGACGTGTAGTACGCAGACGCGCAGGCCGCCCCATCCATCCCGGCCGCCGCCCCCAGCCGCATGGCAACGACGGTCTGGCGCAGCGCCCGCTCCATCGGCCGCCCCATCCCTAGGTCGGCCATCAGCGACAGCGTCGCCACCAACTCGGCAAGTGTCACCCGCCGCAGGGAATCCGAAGCCACCACCCCATTCTCGTCTCATGCCGCCTCGGCCGGATAGCCGCACCGTTCCCAGATCGCAGGCACCCGACGAGCAGATGAGCAGGATCAGATCCGGCCGCGGCGTCGAGACAACAGGCCGCTGCGCAGCTTCCGATCAGCCTCGCTCCTTATCGCTTCCCCCGAGGCCTTCATCCGTGCTGTAGCCAGCCTTCAGTTTCTGATCTTGATCGCCCGTTTTGCCACCCTGAATGCGCGGTCAGTTCAAGCGTCACACTAAGGCAGAGATCACCGTGACGGGCTACCGGATCATGGCCGGGCACCTGACCGGCTGATCGGCGGCGTCAAGCTCGCTGACCTGAAGGTACGCGACGTCCAGTTCGCGCTGGGCACGCTGGCTGAGCGCCTGTCAACCAGGAGCGTTAGGCTGGCCCGGATGATCCTGATCCAGGCCATCCGGAACGCGATGGTCAATGACCTCGCGGTGCGGAATGCCGCGGAACTGGCTGCCGTACCCACCAAGGTTAGGCTTATGACCAGCAGAAATAGTGGAGACTGAGCGTGGACCTGTTTGAGTTTCAGGCAAAGGAACTGTTCGCCGAGTACGGCGTCCCGGTGCAGCGTGGCAAGGTCGCCCGGACGGCGGCCGAAGCGCGGGAGATCGCCGCGGAGTTCGCCGCGGACGGCCATCCTCTTGTCGTGGTGAAGGCGCAGGTGAAAGCCGGCGGACGCGGCAAGGCCGGCGGCGTGAAGCTGGCCCAGGGCCCCGATGAGGCATTCGAAAAGGCCAGCCAGATCCTCGGCATGGACATCAAGGGCCACACCGTCTACACGGTCCTGATCGCCGAGGCCGTCGACATCGCCGCCGAGTACTACCTGTCCTTCCTGCTGGACCGGGCCAACCGCACGTTCCTGTCGATCTGCACGGTCCAGGGCGGCATGGAGATCGAGGAGGTCGCGCACAGCAGCCCGGAGGCGGTGGCGAGGATCCCGGTCTCGCCGATAGCCGGCGTGGACAGCGCCAAGGCGGCGGAGATCATCGCGGCCGGCCGCATTCCGGCGGAGGCCGCAGCCGGGGCCGCGCTGCTGGCCGAGCGGCTGTGGATCATGTTCGCCGACGAGGACGCCACGCTGGTCGAGGTCAATCCGATGGCGCTCACCTCCGGCGGTCAGGTCCTCGCCGTGGACGGCAAGGTGACGCTGGACGACAACGCCGCGTTCCGCCAGCAGCACGCCCGCTTCGACGACATCAGCAACACCGATCCGATCGAGGCCAGGGCCAGGGAGAAGCATCTCAACTACGTCAAGCTCGACGGCGAGGTCGGCATCATCGGCAACGGCGCGGGCCTGGTGATGTCGACCCTGGACGTGGTGGCCTACGCGGGCCAGGAGTTCGGCGGGATCAAGCCGGCCAACTTCCTGGACATCGGTGGCGGCGCCTCGGCCGAGGTGATGGCGAACGGCCTGGAGATCGTGCTGTCGGACCCGAGCGTGCGCAGCGTGTTCGTGAACGTCTTCGGCGGGATCACCTCCTGCGACGCGGTGGCCAACGGGATCGTCTCGGGGATCGGGCTGCTGGAATCGCGCGGGGAACACGTGGACCGCCCGATCGTGGTCCGTCTGGACGGGAACAACGCCGCCGAGGGCAGGCAGATCCTCGCCGACGCGGCCATCGGAGTGGTCGAGCAGGTGCCGACGATGGACGGGGCGGCCCGCCGGTCCGCCGAGCTTGCCAGCATCGCATCGAAGGGAGCATAACGATGGCCATCTTCCTGACCGCCCAGAGCCGGGTCCTGATCCAGGGCATCACCGGTTCGGAGGGGCGCAGGCACGGCGCGCGGATGCTGGCCGCGGGGACCAAGGTCGTCGGCGGCACCAACCCGCGCAAGGCGGGCCAGCGGATCGACCTGAACGGAACCGAGGTCCCGGTGTTCGGCACGGTCGCCGACACCATGGCGGCCACCGGAGCTGACGTGTCGGTCATCTTCGTGCCCGCCGAACGCACCAAGGACGCGGTGATCGAGGCGATCGAGGCGGCCATCCCGCTGTGCATCGTGATCACCGAAGGGGTCCCGGTGCACGATACGGCGGAGTTCTGGGCGCGCGCGAGCGCGGTCAGCAACCGCACCAGGATCATCGGGCCGAACTGCCCTGGCGTCGCCTCTCCGGGCAAGTCAAACGCCGGCATCATCCCCGCCGACATCACCACCGAGGGCCGGATCGGCCTGGTCTCCAAGTCCGGCACACTCACCTACCAGATGATGTACGAGCTGCGCGACATCGGCTTCTCCACCGCCGTCGGCATCGGCGGCGACCCGGTGATCGGGACCACGCACATCGACTGCCTGCAGGCGTTCCAGGAGGACCCGGAGACCGACGCGATCGTGATGATCGGCGAGATCGGCGGCGACGCCGAGGAACGGGCCGGGGCCTTCATCGAGCACAACGTGACCAAGCCGGTGGTCGGCTACGTGGCCGGGTTCACCGCGCCCGAGGGCAAGACGATGGGACACGCCGGGGCGATCATCTCGGGTTCATCGGGCACCGCGCAGGCCAAGAAGGAAGCACTGGAGAAGGCCGGCGTCCGCGTCGGCAGGACCCCGAGCGAGACGGCCGGCCTGGTCCGCGCACTGTTCTAATGCCACAGCAGACTGTCTAATGCCACAGCAGACTGTCTAATGCCGCAGCAGGCTGCGTTTGCCCGCTCGTCGGCCCGGCGGCCCGTGCTGACCGGTGCCGAACCGCTGTGGCATCGGTACGGCGGGAGCCGTACCACTGTCACATCGGGTCGCCTGGCTGCTCGTCACGCTGGTCCCACGGGCCGCGGCGGCCCCTGAAGGCCCCTAGTTTCGCGGCCGGAGGCTGCCGCGGCTTGCCGCCGTCCTTCCCGGCCGCCGTACTGGGCCCGGATCGCGTGGATCTGGCGTACTGGCGGGAGGGCGCACGGCGCGCCTCCGCCGGGTCGGGGGCGATCGTTGTCAGGATCGGCTTTGTGAGTGTTTCCGCCGAACCACGGCCAGTGCCCGAACCCGGAGACCCCGGAGTTTCCGGGGCGTCGGGCAGCTCTGGCGGCGCGGCCGGCACCCAGCCGCCCCGGCCGCTGGTCGTCACCGGCGGCATCGCCGCGTGCGCGGCCGTCGGCAGCGGGCTGGCCGTTCTCGTCACGCTGACCGCGATCGGCTGGATCACCGCGCCGCACGTCGGTATCGGAACGGGCCTTGGCGGGGTGCTGCGTACCTCGGCCCTGCTGTGGCTGGTAGCGCACCATGTCGGCTTCACGGTCCGCGGTGCCGGGCGGATCGGCATGCTCCCGCTCGGGCTGGTGCTGCTGCCCGGTGCCCTGCTCGTCCTGGCCGGCCGGTGGGTCGTCCGGGTCGGCTCGGTCACCCGGCTGCGTCACGTCGGCTACGCCGCGGTCGCGCTGGCCTTTCCGTACGCCCTGCTGGCGGGGGCGCTGGCGGTGGCGAGCAGGACCGCCGTCGCGGCCCCCTCGCTGCTGCAG
>Ga0302181_10003459_pt1 | contig 10801 bp, 8 predicted proteins | sample I_Palsa_E3_3_FD_198786 | JGI IMG/M metagenome (GOLD analysis project Ga0302181, IMG submission 198786) | Peat permafrost microbial communities from Stordalen Mire near Abisko, Sweden - I_Palsa_E3_3 | ecosystem: Environmental > Terrestrial > Soil > Palsa > Peat permafrost | place: Sweden: Abisko... | reverse complement strand
GGCGCTGCCGGAGGCCGGGTGCGAGATCGTGCGTGACTATGCGGACCAGGAGCGGTTCGTCGTGGCAGCGATTCCGCCGGACTAAGCGCGGCCGGCGGCGGGGTTCGGCAGGTCGCTCGGCGAAGCGAAGCACTCCCATGGCCCAGTTCATCTTCTTCACTGGCGGCGTGGTCAGTTCGCTGGGGAAGGGGATCACGGCAGCCTCACTCGGCCGCCTGCTGAAGAGCCGCGGGATCGCGGTGTCGGTCCAGAAACTGGACCCCTACATCAACGTCGACGCCGGCACGATGAACCCGTATCAGCACGGGGAAGTCTTCGTCACCGAAGACGGGGCCGAGACCGATCTCGATCTCGGGCACTACGAGCGGTTCATCGACGAGTCCCTGACGCGCGACAACAACGTCACGACCGGTCAGATCTACAAGTCGGTGATCGAGAAAGAACGGCGCGGTGCCTACCTCGGCGCGACCGTTCAGGTGATTCCACACATCACCAACGAGATCAAGGCCCACATCACGCGCATCGCCGAATCGAGCGGCGCGCAAGTGTGCATCGTCGAGGTCGGCGGCACGGTCGGCGACATCGAATCGCTGCCGTTCCTGGAGGCGATCCGTCAGGTACGCCATCTGGTCGGCGAAGAGAACGTCATGTTCGTCCACTTGACACTCTTGCCGCATCTTGGCGCGGCCGACGAGCTCAAGACGAAGCCGACGCAGCACTCGGTGCGCGAACTGCGGGCGATCGGTATCACGCCCGATGCGATCGTGCTGCGCACGGAGTCCTCGCACCCGGTCCCGATCGAGCTGAAGGAAAAGATCGCGCTCTTCTGCGACGTCCCGGTGCAGAACGTCGTGCAGAATGGTGACGCCTCGACGATCTATCAGGTCCCGCTGAACCTCGAAGCCGAGGGTTTGGCCGAGATCGCGATTCGCAAACTGCACTTGGAGACGAAACCCGCGCAGCTCGAAGACTGGAGCGCGATCGTCGAGCGGATCGAGAACCCGAGCGGCCGGATCAAGGTCGCCCTGATCGGGAAATACGTCGAGCTCAAGGACGCCTACATCTCGATCAGCGAGGCAATCGCGCACGCCGGCATCTATCACGACGTCGCGGTCGACGTCCAACGCGTCGACTCCGAGCGCATCGAAGCCGAAGGGCTCGGCGCCTTCGACGACGTCGACGGGGTTCTGGTGGCGCCGGGCTTCGGGGCGCGCGGCGTCAAGGGCAAGCTGATGGCGATCCAGCGCGTGCGCGAGGCCCGCATTCCATTCCTCGGGATCTGTTACGGGATGCAGCTGGCTTGCGTCGAGTTTGCCCGCAACGTGTGCGGGCTGAGCGAAGCGATGACCACCGAAGTGGAAGAGACGACGCCCGATCCCGTCATCGACTTCATCCCCGAGCAGCGTAACCTTGACCTCAAAGGCGGGACGATGCGCCTCGGCGCGTACAGCTGCGAGCTCGAACCGGATTCGCTGGCAGCGCGAGCCTACGGCCAGATCCAGATCAGCGAGCGGCATCGCCACCGGTACGAATTCAACAATCGCTACAAGGCGCTGTTCGAAGAGCACCGCATGATCTTCAGCGGCCACCATCCCCTCGGCCGCACCTCACTCGTCGAGCTCATCGAGCTGCCGCAGGACGTCCATCCCTGGTTCGTCGGAACGCAGGCCCACCCCGAATACAAGAGCCGTCCGAATCGTCCGTCCCCGCTGTACCGGGATTGGATCGGCGCTGCCCTGGAGCGGGCGCGTACCCGCCTCGGCGTCGCCGACGGCGCGCTCGTGCGGCGCTGAACCCCGCCGACCTCACCGTCGTCACCCTCACGCGCAACGAGGCGACGCGACTTCCGGCCATGCTTGCGCGGCTGCCGGCCGGGGTGAACGTGTTCGTGCTCGACGCAGGCTCCAGCGACGACACCGTAGCGATCGCGAAGGCCCACGGCGCACGCGTCGAGACGCGCCGCTGGATGGGCTTCGTCAGCGCGCGCCGCTACGCGCTCGGACGGGTGACGACGCCCTGGGCCTTCATGCTCGACGCCGACGAGCTCATCGACGAAACGCTGCGCGACGCAATCCTGCAGACTCCGCAGACCGGCGTAGCGGGATTTCGCGTGCGCCGCGTGACGATGCTGTGCGGACGCGCCGTTCGCGCGGCGGGCTGGTCGAACGAACGTCTGCTGCGCGTGGTGCGCACGGACCGGGCGCGCGTTGCCGGCAGCCGCAACGGTGCGCAAGTCCACGAACGCTGGAGCGTCGACGGCGACGTCGGCGATTTGCCCGGCGCAATCGTGCACGACTCGTACCCGACGGTGGCCTCGTACCACGAGAAATTCGACTATTACACGAGCGTCGAGGCGCAAGTCTTGCGTCCGTCGTGGCTGCACTACGCTGCCGCGATGGCGATGATGCCGCTGCGTTTCGCGTGGTCGATCGTGCGATACGGCGGCTGGCGAGATGGCTGGCGCGGGCCCTTCGTGGCTTGGGAAAGCGCTCGCTACCGCGTCGTCGTGCAGAGAAAAGCGCTGCGCCGCGCGTGAGACTCGACGTCGCGCTGGATGTGCGCGAAACGTCGCACACGTCGGCCGGGATGCTCGCCTACGTGCGCGCCCTGCGCGCGTGGCTGCCGCAAGTGGCGCCCGATCTGGCGCTGACCGAGTTCGGCAGCGGCGACAACTTCGATCTTGCCGAGCAAGCGGGGATGCCGCTGGGATTGCTGCGGCTGCAGCCGCGACTGGTGCACTTCCCCACGCCCTATGTCCCGCGCTTCATCCCGGTCCCGCACGTGGTAACGGTGCACGACGTCATCGACCTTGAATTTCCGCAGCACGCCAAGACGAAGGTCGGACCGTATTGGCGTCGCGTCATCGGGCCGGTGCTGCGCTCGGCGCGCGCGGTGATCACCGACGACGAAGCGACGGTCCCGCTGCTCGAAGAGTACCTGCGCGTGGACCCTGCCCGCGTGCGCGTCATCCCGCTCGGCGTCGATGCTCCGAACGGTGTGCAGTCCGCCGCTCGTCCGCGCCCCTATGTGTTCTACGCCGGCAATCATCGCCCGCACAAGGATCTGGCAACGCTCGTGCGCGCCTGGTCGGCGCTGCCGGCGGGAATGCCGCTCGATCTCGTACTCACCGGGACCTCCGAGGCGTTGTCCGCTACTCGCGGCGACGACGGCGAGCTCGTCTTTGCGGGTGACTGCAGCGACACCGAGGTGTGGGCCTTGCACCGCGGCGCCGTGGCGTACGTGCACCCGGCACTGCGCGAAGGTTTCGGTTTGCCGCTGCTCGAGGCGATGCGCGCGGGCACGCCGGTGATCGCGGCGGATACCGCGCTGCCGTCGGTGCTGCGTGAGTTCGCGCAGGCCTTTCCGCCCGGCGACACGGCCGCGCTGCGCGAGCTTCTGATCGCAAATGCGATCGCCGGCGGACGCGACCGCGAGGCCGCGGAGCGCGCCCGTCTCGCGACGCTGCACCTTACCTGGGAACGTACGGCGCGCGCGACCGCCGCGCTCTATCGCGAGCTGATCGGCTGATGCGCGTCGCGCTCGCCGCGCACGCGACGCCCCGCGCCTCCGAGGGGATGCGCGTCTACACCCAGGCGCTGATCGAGCACCTGCCGCACGCGGCACCCGATATCGAACTGCTCGTTGTCGATGTGCCGGCCGTCGTTGCGCCGTTACGGTTGCGCGCCGCTCGAGCCGACCTCGTACATTTGCCGTACCTCGAGGCACCGCCGTTGGTGCCGCGACCGTACGTCGCGATGCTGCACGACTGCATCCACCTGCGCTATCCGGCGTCGTTCTCGCGCCTGACCGCCGCCTATTGGCGGCTGTTCGCGCTGCCGATGTATCGCGGCGCGGCGCGCGTCCTCGTCAGCGACCAGCGCGTCGCGGCGGACGCTGCGTCGCTCGCCGGCATTGACCGCGAACGGATTCGCGTCGTTCCGCTCGGCTACGACGACGCGATCCCGGACGCGCAGGCGTGGGTCGACGAACATCCCTACGTGCTGTACGCCGGCAATCGCCGGCCGCACAAGAATCTGGAGACGCTCTACGCGGCGTGGGCCGCGCTGCCGCCGGAGGTCGCCGTCGACTTGGTCCTGACTGGGCCGGACGATCCGGAGGTGCGCGCGCGATTCGTGCGGCCGCGCGGCCGGATCATGTTTCTCGGCCACCTCGACGCGCAGACGCTTGCGCAGCGGTACCGGGGCGCCGTCGCCTACGTGCAGCCGTCGCTGAGCGAAGGCTTCGGCATCCCGAGTCTGGAGGCGGCCGTCGCCGGAACGCCGGTGATCGCGACGACCACGAGCGTACCGGCGATCGTCGCGCCGTACGTCCGGACGTTCGATCCCGGCGACGTCCTCACGCTCGCCTCGCTGCTGAACGCGGTCATCGCCGATCCGCTCACCGCGCGAGCGCACGCGGCCGAGGGCGCCATGATCTTGCGGGCGTATACCTGGGATCGGTTCGCCGCTTCGACGGCCGCCGTCTATCGCGAGGTGATATGCCCCTGATCCGGTTCGGCAGCGGAACGGCCGCAACGTTCATCGCGTTCGCTGTTTCGACGTGTCTGCCGGCCGCTGCGGCGCATCCGAAGAGCGACGAAACGCCGGTGCGCGAAATCGCGATCGTCGTCAACGGGGACGAACTGCCGCGCGAACCTGCCCCACGCATCGTCGGCGGCCGGCTGCTGGTACCGATCGTGCGCATCTACAGCGCGCTGGGGATCACGGTCGCGGCGTCCGGCGACGATTTGATCGCGTCCGCACCGTCGCGCCGGATCGTCGTGCACCGCGGTTCACGGCGGGCGACCATCGATAGCCGTGCGCTGCTGATGGACGCACCGGCGCGCGAGATCGACGGCGCGACCTACGTCCCGCTGCGCTTCGTCGCCGATGCGCTCGGCGCTCAGGTCTCTTATGACTCCAAAGCCCAGCGCGTGGAGGTGACCTCGCTCGTCGTCGGACGCACGCCGGGGCTCGAACAGCACACGCCGGGCGGTTCGATGCAGATCGTCGGCACCGTCAGCGCCGTCGATCTGAACTCCGCTCCGGAGACCCTCACCCTGACGCGCGGACCGTCGGTACGTACGATCGCGATCACCTCGGATGCGCGGATCGTCGTGCAAGACGTCGTGACCCGGACGGCGACGCCGGCGAGCCTGAACGACGTGCACGTCGGTGACGCCGCGAGCATCGTCCTGCGCTCGAACGGCCGGGTCGACCAGGTCGTCGTCCGGTACGCCTCGCGGGCCGGGACGATCGCCGCGGTTTCACCCAGCGCCTTCGTTCTGCAGAGCGGCTACGTGGTGCAGCCCGACAAGAGCACCGCGATCACGCTCAACGGAGAGCCGTCGCCGCTGGCGGACCTCAAGGTCGGCGACAGCGTGACGGTGCGGCTCAATCCGGACACCGGCGAGAAGCGTCAGATCCTGGTCTCGCGAGCAATGCCCGCCACGCCAACGCCCGCCGGCGCCGCCCAGGTCACCGACTTCGCCGTGAACGCGCATGGCGCGCTGCGCGCGGGAGATGCGTTCAGCGTGACGCTGCACGGGACGCCGGGCGGAACGGCGTCGTTCGACATCGGCACCTACGTTATCGGACTCCCATTGCCGGAGGCGCACGGCGAGCCCGGCACCTACACCGCGAGCTATAAGATCCCGGACGGCGTGAACTTCGGCCGCACCTCGATTTACGGTCACCTGACCGTCGGCGCGACGTCGGCGCCGCGTGCCGAAGCCCCGCAGCTCGTCGTCGTGACGACGACGCCGCCGCAGATCGTCGACATCGCCCCGTCGTTCGGGCTGACGGTGAACAACAACAAGCCGTCGATCTACGCGACCTATCGGACGCCGACCGACGTCGGCGTCAACGTGTCCTCGGTGCGCTTGGAAGTCAACGGCCTCGACGTCACGCCGTCGGCGACCCGCACCGACAGTTTCGTCACCTACAGTCCCAGCGTTCCGCTCGGTAACGGGTCCGTCAGCGTCAGAGTCTCGGTTGCCGACAATGCCGGCAACGTGGCGACACGCAGCTGGACGTTCACCGTGCGAGCGCATTAGCCGAGGAGATCGCCATCAACGTAGCGCCCGTGCGGATCATCGCTGCCGGCTGCATCCTCGCCGTAGCGGCGAGCGGGTGCGGCGGCGGCTCCAACTCGAACGCCGCCGGCGGCGCGACGCTCGTCATGGCGCGCGTCAAGGACGCGGTGGTGCTCGATCCATCGCACGCGACCGACGGCCTGTCCCTCAACACGACCAATGAGGTCATGCAGAACGTCGTCCAGTTCAAACCCGGCTCGTTCGACGTGGTGCCCGATGCCGCGCAGCGCTGGTCGGTCAGCCCCGACGGCAAGACGTGGACGTTCGATCTGAAACCGGGGCTCGTCTTCTCCGACGGCACGCCGCTCGACGCGGCGGCCGTGAAGTTCAACTTCGACCGCTGGCGGCTGGCCTCGGACCCGGCTCACGGCAGCTTCGCCTACGCGTACTACGCCGACGTGTTCGGCGGATTCCCGGGGATCATTACCGGCATCAGCACGCCGACGCCGCGGCGGGTGGTGTTCACGCTGCGCGTGCCGCGCGGATCGTTTCTGCACGACATCGCCGAGCAGGCGTTCGCGCTGGGTTCGCCGCGCGCGATCCTCGCCGACCCGAAGGGCTTCGAGCTCAAGCCGGTCGGCAGCGGACCGTACGAAGTCGTCGAGTGGGTACGCGACGATCACATCACGCTGGTCGCCAACCCCAAGTGGGCGGGACAGAAACCGGCCTATCAAACCGTGATCATCCGCGACATCCCCGATCAGGCGACGAGCGTGCTCTCGATTCAAAAGGGCGACATCGACATGCTCACCGATCCGCGCCCGGATGATGCCAAGGCGCTCACCGCGCAGGCCGGGCTCAGCGTGGACGAGCAGCCGGCGAACAACACCTCGTACATCGCGCTGCAGGTGGAGAAGAAGCCGTTCGGCGACATCCGCGTGCGACAGGCGATCGCGTACGCGCTCGACGTGCAGGCGATGGCCGCCAGCCTCTATTCGAAAGGCGCCGTCGTCGCGAACACGTGGCTGCCGCCGGGGATGCTGGGCGACAACCCCGCGGTCAAGGCCTACCCGCACGACATTGCCAAGGCCAAAGCGCTCCTAGCTGCCGCCGGTTTCCCGCACGGGTTTACGACATCGTTGAGTTATCCGACGTCGCCGCGTCCGTATCTGCCGGAGCCGCAGCGCGTCGCTGAGGCGATTCAGGCCGATCTCAAAGCGGCCGGGATCCAAGTCACGCTGCAGCCGGATGAACTCGGCGTGTTCCTCGACAAGATCCGCCACGGGCAGCACGAGATGTGCCTGATCGGCTGGACCGGGGACAACGGGGATCCCGACAACTTCCTCTACCCGCTGCTCGATCAAGACTCGGCCCGCAAAGACGGGACGGCGCAGAACTATTCGTTCTGGCGCGATCCGGCATTCCACCGTCTCATGCTGGCCGGTCAGCGCACCGTCGACGAGGCGAAACGGCGCACGATTTACCAGCAGGCGCTGGTGATGGTCCACGATCAGGCGCCCGCGATCCCGCTCGTCCACACCACGGTGCCGATCGTGCTGAAGTCTTCGATCAAGGGCTTCGTCCCCAGCCCCAACACCGCGTACCACTTCGAGCTGATGCGCCCAGGTTCATAATATGGATGCGAACGAGAACTGTCCGTTTTGCAAGATCGCACGGCGCGAGATTCCGGCGCGCGAAGAGTATCGCGACGACGAGGTCGTCGCGTTTCACGATCTGAACCCCCAAGCGCCGGTGCACGTGCTGGTGATCCCGGTGCGGCACGCCGATCACTTGAGCGGGTTTGCGGCCGGCCCAAACGCCGCAGCGGGCCTGGCCCGGCTCCTCGAGACGGCGGCCGCGATCGGCACGCGGCTGGGTCCTGAGGGCTATCGCGTCGTCATCAACGAGGGGCCGGCCGCCGGGCAAACGGTGCATCACCTGCACCTGCACGTCCTGGCGGGGCGCCGCATGACCTGGCCTCCCGGGTAGCCGATTGGCTTTTGTCCCTCGCTATGGTATTGTCTGTCGTTGGGCCCGTTCGGGCTACAATGCGGCTTTGTCCGCGGCGAGGGGAGGTGTTTCGTAGCATGGAGATTCGCGTCGCGCCCGGGGAGACGATCGAGAGCGCTCTGCGCCGCTTCAAGAAAGCAACGCAGAAGGCCGGCGTCCTCGCTGAGGCCCGCAAACACGAACACTACGAGAAACCCAGCGTCCGCCGGAAGAAGAAGAGCGCCGCCGCGCGCAAGCGTCGCAGCTAACTCGCTTCACGCGCCACCGTACGGAATCGGCGTCTCCACGCGTAGGAGGCGCCGATTTTCCTTTTCTTCCCGGACCATCGTCTGGACACCGCGCTGGCCGTGCGGTGAAAAGAGGAGCACATAAGGACGGCTTAACATCACCGTATGCATGTCGGGACGCGTTACGAGCGCCGGCAGCAATGCTTTTTTCCGGGGGAGCGTCATGCAGCGGATAGGTCGGCAAGGCGGCGGTCTCGTCGCCGCGGTTGTTTTCTTTCTGACGTCCTGGGCGCCGGTGTTTGCGTCCGCGGTGCCGGAAACCGTCGCTCAGACGAACACAAATGCCGTCATCCAGGGCACGGTCACCGGCGGCGGCGGCGGGCCGGTCGCCGCAGCGAACGTGCGCATCACCGGACCGACGGCCGTTACGACCGTTACCGACGGCAACGGCGCGTTCAACGCGACGGTCACGCCCGGCGTGTACCGCATCGACGTGAACAAGACCGGCTACGCTCAGGCGTTCTTGACGGACCTCGCCGTCGTCGCGGGTTCGACCGTTCCAGTCACCGTGACGCTCACGCAAGCGAACCTCTCGTCGCTGCAAACGATCGGGCGCGTGTCGACGGCGACTCGCGGCACCGGAAGCGCGATCAACACCGGCACGGCTTCATCCAACTACCTCCCCGCGCAGGCATTTACGAATCTCGGCAATCCGCAGATCAACGACGTTCTGCAGCATCTGCCGGACGTGACGATCCAGCGCATGGGAAGCCAGCAAGACACCTCGATCATCGTCGGCGGCGTGCAGCCCTACGAGACGCAAGTGCTCATCGACGGTCACCCGCTCGCGCTCGGTCAATATGGGGTCTGGGTCAGTCAGTACTACCCCTCGTATCTGATCGGTGGAGTCGAAACGCAGTCCGGCCCCGGCAACACGACGCCCTTCGCCAACCTCGCCGTCGGCGGCACCGCGAATATCCTGACGCCCGCCTTCACGACAGCGCCGACCGGCGAACTGACGGTCGGCATCGACAACTACGCGACCCAGTTCAGTCACCTGTTGACGACCGGTTCGTTCGACAAGCTGCAGTACGTGATCGGGCTCGGCACCGACGGCTACAACGGACCCTTCTTTCAGAAGAATGAGTGCAACGTCACGCCGAGCACGACCAGCAATCAGGCCATCATCCAGTACTGCGGTGATGCCAGCGGTTCGTTCTTCAGCAAGGGCGAGCTGTTGAAGCTGCGCTATAACTTCTCTCCGGCGACGTCGTTCGAGGCCGGGTTCGTCGGCGCGTGGGGCGGCTACAGCCCGCAAGGGACGCAGTGGGGCCTCTCGCAAGGCGAACGGCAGATCGTCGGCTGCAGCGGAGATTTTCCCGCGATGCCCGGCGGACCGCCGGCGGCCCCCGGCACCGGAATCTGCACGAACCCCGCCGATGCGCACCTGATCGGTCAGAACATCAACACCTACAGTTGGTATCCCGGCTCTTACATCTACAACAATCAGACGCTCTTCGACGCGCAGCTGCGTACCGCGATCGGCAACGACACGCTCTTGGTTCGTCCCTATGTCGGCGCTATCGAGCCGGAGATCATCATCGGCACGGGCGAGGTCAACTATCCGCTCGGCTTCGGAAATCCCGCCGACCCGAGCTTCATAACAGCCTGCGGCGATGCATACGGTTCGACGACGAATCCAAAGGGCGGTACGACGGTCGTCAACGGCCAGACCGAGTGTTACGACAGCGCGTACTCAACCTTCGAACAGGACAAGCTGTACGGGACGACCTTCTCATACTTGCACCCGATCGGCGAAAGTCTGCTCGACCTCACCTACGACTTCCACGGTCAGAGCACGTTCGCGTACATCAACAACCCGCAAGGTATCTCGGTGCCGTTCTCGACCGACCGCTATTCGACGATCTCGCTCACCGGAGACTTGCACTTCATCCAAAACGTTGCCGTCGATGTCGGCTTGTACGACACGCGCTACACGGTCGTCGGCGTTGAGCCGATCTCAACCACGGATACCAACCTCACCGGCTTTCAGCGCACGATTACCCGTTTCGATCCCCACGTCGCGCTGACGTTCCGCCCCACCAGCGATGTGTCGTATCGGGCCGCATTCGGAACGTCGACGACCTTCCCGTACGTCGGGCAGCTCAGCGGTCTGGCGACGTACGAACAGCCGGCACAGTCGCTCGGAATCTACGCGCTCGGCGGTTCGCTGACCGAGAAGAACGTCAACCTTGAGCCCGAAGTCAGCATCGAGTACGATCTCGGCGTCGACAAGCGCTTCCACAACGGCTCCGTCGTCAGTTTGGACCTCCAGCAGACGATCATCCACGACGTCTTCGAGGAGCTGATTTCGTCGGTGCCCCTGAATGGTGGTCTCGAAGGAATCTTTTCACCGGTCAACGTCGCGGTGCTCAACGCACAGCTTGCCGTCGCGAAGTACCGTTACGCACCCCCCACCGGGCTCGGGTTCAATCTCGCCGTCGCGGCGGAGCGCTCGATCCCCAGCGGA
>Ga0302181_10003456_pt1 | contig 10804 bp, 11 predicted proteins | sample I_Palsa_E3_3_FD_198786 | JGI IMG/M metagenome (GOLD analysis project Ga0302181, IMG submission 198786) | Peat permafrost microbial communities from Stordalen Mire near Abisko, Sweden - I_Palsa_E3_3 | ecosystem: Environmental > Terrestrial > Soil > Palsa > Peat permafrost | place: Sweden... | reverse complement strand
CGCTGGCCTTGGCGTCCCACAAGATGTTGACCCCGAACGGGACCCGGATCGACGGGCGGAGCTCGCCGATCACCGCGGCCATCGCGGCCGGGATCTCCGGGCCCACGGTCAGCTGGTAGGGGATGTCGGCCTCGTTGCAGAACAGCACCGCGTCGACCCCGGCGTCCTGCAGGACCTCCAGGTCGCGCCCGACCACGTCGAGCAGCCGGGCCCGGCCCCCGGCCCGGTCGTGGCGCGGCCGGCCCGGCAGCCCGGGAAAGTGCACCATCGCGATGACCGGCTTGGCGGTGGCAAATACCTTCATGACCAGCCCCTTAACGGTGTGCGTGGACGAACTCTAGAACGGCCTTATTCCACGGCCCGGGGTCTTCCCAGAACGCGGCGTGACCCCCGGGGACCACGCTCCAGGTGGCGTCGGGCAGCGCCTCGAACAGCCCCCGGGACAGCGCGGGCCGGATGATGATGTCGTCGGCGGCCGCGATGACCAGCGTCGGCGCCCTCAGCGTCGCGAGCCGGTCCCGGGCGTCGTGGTCGACCAGCGCGGCCATCTGGGCCGCGAAGGCCGCGGCGGGCTGGGTGCTCTCCTGCGCCTCGGCGATCAGCTCCGCGACCCGTTCCGGGTACTGGGCGTAGAAATCCGGGCTGAAGATCCAGGGCGCCTGCGCGCGCATCATCATCGGCATGCCCGCGGCCGCCGCCACCTGGGCCCAGCTCTCGAAGGCCGCGCGGGTAAACGGGTCGGCGGCGGCGAAGGTGTTGGCCAGCACCAGGGACCGGAGGTTCGCGGGGTGGGCGAGCGCGTATTCCTGGGCGATCACGCCGCCCATGGACACCCCGGCCAGGTGGAAGCCGTCCAGCCCGGCGGCGATCACCACCGCGTGCAGGTCGGCGGCCAGCTGGGCGCTGGTGTAGGGGCCGGGCGGCTGGCTGGACCGGCCGACGCCCCGGTTGTCGAAGCTGACCACGCGCAGGCCCGCGGCCAGGAACGCGTCGAGCTGGTTGGCCCACCCCTCCAGCGGGTCACCGACCCCGTTGACCAGGACCAGGGTCTCGGGTCCGGTCCCGTCGACCTGGTAGTACAGGTCCGCGTCGCCGGCGTGGACCAGGCCGGCGGTCATCGCAGGCCCCGTTCGGCCAGGGCCTGGGTCCAGACCTGCACCGAGGCCCGCAGATCGCTGATCACCTGCTGGTCGTCTCCTTCGAACGCCGGGATCACCTCGAGGATCAGCAGGACGTCGGCCACGCCGGCGGCGGCCAAGGTATCGAGGACCCGGCCGGGGTCGACGAGCCCGGTGGCGTTCCGCTCGGGGGTGAAGGGCCAGTGGTGGTCGGCGAGGCCATCGCCCTGCTGGAGCTGGACCTCGGCGATCCGGGGCCCGAAGTGCTCGATCCAGGCGTAGGGATCGCGGTCCGCCGGGCTGCCACCGCAGACGAAGGGATGACCGAGGTCCAGGCAGAGCTGGATCGGGGCGTGCGCCACGCTTCGTTCGGTCACAATGGTTTCGATCAGGGCCATGGTCGATGGTTCACGGTCCGTGACCAGGTTCTCGACCAGCAGGTGGTCCAGTCCGGCCTGGTGCGCGTAGGCGGCGAGCTCGGCCAGGGTGTCGCGCAGATCGGCCCAGCGCCGGGCGCGGGTGGCCGGATCGGACCAGTCGGGGACGCTCAGGCTGCCGACGTGACCGCCGGTCGCGTTGGCACCCAGCTGGGCGGTGAGCTCGATGACCTGCTTGTACCAGCGCCGCGCGGCGGCCCGGTACTCGGCCTCGGGATGCATGAGCAGGTTGAGCGAGTAGGCGGCCAGGCCGGTGAACGTGGTCTCGGCGCGCAGGCCGTGCCGGCTCAGGGCGGCCCGGGTCTGTTCGGCCATCCGGTCGCGGCCGGCCCGGGTGTCCGGGCCTTCCAGCTGGTCCAGGGACAGCTCGACGAGATCCAGGCCGAGGTCGTTGGCCACGATCGAGGCCCAGTCGTCGGGGCGCGGCCACCGCTTGACCGCGAAACAGTTGTTGATGCCGAGCGTGGCCCGCATCTCAGCTCTCCTTCGCGCCGGTCAGGGCCAGGTAGCGGCCGTACATTTCGTCGTAGAGCGCGCGGTGGCGGGGGTCCGGCTCGGCGACCGGGCCGGGGCGGTAGGCCGCCGCGACCGCCTGGGCGACATCTGTGTAGACGCCGGCGCCCAGGCCGGCCAGCATCGCGGTCCCGGCCGCGGTGGAATCGCCGGGGACGCAGACGACGGGGGTTCCGGTGACGTCGGCCTTGATCTGATTCCAGAGCGCGATCCGCGCGCCGCCGCCCGATACCCGCAGCTCGGTGGCGGGCCTGGACGCGCGCTGCAGGATCTCGAGCCGGGCCCGGACCCCGAACGCCACGCCCTCCAGCGTGGCCCGGGCCCAGCTGCGGCGGTCGTGCCGGAGCGACAGCCCGGCCGCGGTCCCGCGCAGGGCCGGGTCGTCGCGCTCGCCGTCCCCGAGCACCGGCGCGAACAGCAGGCCGTCGGCGCCGGGGGCGGCGGCCGCGGCGGCGTGCTCGATCCGCGCGAAGTCATCGCGGCGCGGCGCCCGGTCGTAGAACAGCTGCGCGAGCCAGTCCAGGGCCTCACCGGTGGTGTTGAGCCCGACCTCGGTGACGTAGCCGCTGCGGTCGACGGCACTCGGGTAGTGCGTGATGTCCAGGTCGGCGAGCGGCTCGGGGACGACCGAGTTGAAACAGCTGGAGCTGCCCGCCATCTCGCTCACCGGGCCGGGCGCGATCACCCCGGCGCCGATCGCGCAGGCGATGCTGTCCCCCGCGCCGGCGATCACCGGTGTGTCCGGTGGCAGCTTCAGGCGGCGCGCGAGGGCGGGGCGCAGGCCGCCGATGACGCTCCACGAGGGACGCAGCGGGGGCAGCAGGCTTTCGTCGAGGTCGAGTCCGGCCAGCAGGCCCGCCGCCCAGCGGCGGGCGCGCAGGTCCAGCAGCGCGGTGGAGGCGGCGATCGACCAGTCGGTGCCGGGCTCGCCGGTCAGGGCCAGGCCCACGTAGTCGCAGGGCTGCGCGAACAGCCTGGTCGCGGCGAACACCTCCGGCTCGTGCGCGCGGATCCAGCAGATCTTGGCCGCCACGTGGAACGCGGCCGGCAGGTGACCGGTGAGCGCGTGCAGTTCCTGGTCGCCGAACCGCTCGCGGATCCAGGCCGCCTCGGCCGTGGCCCGGTTGTCCCGGTAGATGATGCCCGGGCGCAGCGGCTGGTACCGGTCGTCCAGCGGCACCACGCTCGGGCACTGCCCAGTGAGCCCGATGGCGGCGACGTTAGCTTCGGGGCCCAGCCCGCGCAGCAGGGAGTTCAGCGCGGACAGGGCCGCGCTCTGCCAGCGGCGCGCGTCCTGCTCGGCCCGGCCCTCACCGGGCAGCGCGGTCGGGTAGGCCCGGCGGACCTCGCCGAGCGAGGTGCCGTCTGCGCCGAAGGCCGACGCGCGCGCACCCGAGGTGCCCACGTCGACCGCGACGAGCACGTCCGGGCTGATGCGGTCCATCGGCGCTCGTCCCGCTAGCCCCGGACCAGCTGGGCGCCGGCCTTGTCCCGGTCCAGGGTGATCAGCGCGCCCATCAGGGCTCCGGTGGAGTAGTCGCTGCCCGGGTTGATGACCATGCCCTTGCGCTTCCCGAGGCGGCGGATGCCGGAGGACTCGTGGATGTGCCCGTGCAGGCCGAGCAGCGGCTGATACTGCGTCTCGATGTCGCGCACCGCGGTGCTGCCGACCGCCGCGTACTGGATCTGGCCCAGGCTGGCCTGGACCCGCAGGCTGTCGTCCAGGGCGGGCGCGTCGTCCAGCTGGGTGTTGTACGGCGGCGGGTGCAGGTTGAACACGGCTCGTTCGGGGCGGTCGAGCTGGGCGGCCATGGTGGCGTAGGCGCTGGCCAGCTGCTGCTCGTCCTGCTCGCGGTAGGTGTGCCAGGGCGTCGTGTTGGCGTACCCCCAGCTGATCATCTCGTGGTCGTCGTCCAGGTGCACGACCTTGCCCTCGGCGTGCGTGCCCCAGGGCGCCTGGTCGAGCAGCTCGGCCAGCTCGGGCGGGTCGTCGTTGCCGAGCATGAGGAACAGCGGGACGTTCTGCGGCCGCAGCCGCGTATCGGCGATGTCGAGCCACTCGGCCAGGCGCTCGCGCATCAGGCGCAGGAACAGCTCGTCGAGCGTCCCGTCGGCCTCCATGGCCTCGAGCTCGCCGGGCTCGGCGCGGTAGGGGTAGTAGCCGTGGTCGGCGATGAGGCGTTCGAGGTCTTTGAGTTCCGCCTCGTCGCTGATGTCGTAGCGGGTGCCGACGAACTCGCATTGGTACCGGCCGCCCGGGGCCTTCACGATCGACTGAATGGCCTTGCCGGCCACGTCGCCGCCCAGGATCAGCACGTTGGGCTTGTACACCTTGGTCGAGTTGACGAACTTACGGAAGCACATGCTCGACCCGTGCAGGTCCGAGACGAAGTAGACGAGCGTCTTAGCCATTTGCGTTAAACCGCCATCTCGCTGCGGGCTCGGTGCGCGGCGGCCACGAAGGCGGCCGCGCGGAGCGGGTCCACCGGGTTCCAGGTGACGCCGTCGCGCTTGAGATGCGTGCCGACGATCGCGCCGTCCGCGACGGCCAGGACCTCGCGCACCGTCTCCGCCGTGACGCCGGTGCTGGCCAGCACGGGGGAGCCGGGGACCGCGGCTTTGGCGGCACGGAGCTCGGCGAGGTCGGTGGGCAGGCCGGTGATCGGGCCGGTGATGAGCACGGCATCGACACCAAGGTATACGGCGCTGCGGGCCCGTTCGGCGGTGCTGCGCTGGCCCAGGGGGCTGGCGAATTCGGGGGTGATGTTGCTGAAGATGGCTACCGACTCCGCGCCGATGCGGTTCCGGTAGCCGCCGATGGCGCCGAAGTCCGGTTGCATGATCCCCAGGTCGCTCTCGTACACCCCGGTGAACACCTCGCGGACGAAGCACGCCCCGGTGGCCCGGGCCACGGCCAGGCTCGCCACCGGATCCCAGACAATATCTATGCCGAACGGGACGTGGATCTTCTGCCTGAGTTCGCCCACCAGCGCGGCCATGGCGGCCGCGGTCTCGGGGCCGGTCTCGAGCTGGTAGGGCAGGTCGGCCTCGTTGCAGAACAGCAGGCCGTCCACGCCGGCCTGCTGGAGCGCGTCCAGATCGCGCGCCACCGCCTCGACGATCGGGCGCATCCCGGCCAGCAGGTCGTGCCGGGGACGGCCGGGCAGCGCCGCGGCGTGCAGCATGGCGATGACGGGTTTGCCGGTGCCGAACAGGGCGCGGAGCAGATCGCTCATCGGGTGGCTCGCGCGCCGGGTCGTTCGTCGGCCTGTTTGTCTTGTTTGTCGGCGGGGGGCACCTTGATGACCTCGACTCCCGCGCGCTCGATCAGCTCCAGCTCGGTGGCGTCGGCGGTGGAATCGGTCACGATGACCGAGACATCCTTGATCGGCGCGACGGTGCTCAGCGCCACGTCCCCGAACTTCGAGCCGTCGGCCAGCACCATGATCTGCCGGGTCCGCTCCAGGGCGGCCCGGTTGACGCCGGCCTCGCCGTCGTCGAGATCGGTCACGCCGAAGCGGGCGGACACGCCCGCCGCCCCGATCACCGCGATGTCGGTGTTGTAGCGCTGCACGCACTCGACGGCCGACGGACCGACGCAGTTGAGCTCGTCCTGGCGGACCAGGCCGCCGACGATGATCACCTGCACGCGGCGGGTGCCGAGCACGCTGGCCACCACCAGAGACGGCGTGATGACCAGCAGGTCCTCCCGGGGCCGGGCCAACCGGGCGAACTGCTCCACCGTCGAGCCGACGCCCACGTAGATGACCCGGGCGTCGGAGGTCAGCTCCGCGGCGCGCAGGGCGATCTGCCGCTTCTCCTCGGCGTGGTGCAGCATCCGGGCGTTCTGGCTCACCTCGAAGGCGCCCGCCGCGCGAACGACCCTGGTCGTGGCGCCCCCGTAGGTCCGGCGGACAAACCCGTCGCGGTCCAGCCGGTGCAGGTCCCGGCGGATGGTCATCTCGGAAACACCGAACTCGCGGGCCAGGCTGCTCACCTCGACCGCCTGATCAGCCGCGAGCCGCTCCAGGACCTTGATGCGCCGCTCGACCGCAAGCACCCTGCCTCACCTGCTGCCGCACCTGGCCCCAGCTCGGAACTGCCTGTTCGAAGCTGAGATTCAGGTGACTGGTTGTGTCCGAAGTCTTGACGGTGTTAATCGATTATGTTCGACTTAAGCAGCACTCAGACTGCGTGTCAAGCGGAGGAGCCTGCCCAGGAGGGGTTCATGGCGACAACCGGATCGACCAGCCGACTGTTCGTTCGTAACAGCACAGGACTCGTGCGAACGGCATCGGCTCTCGACGCCACGATCTTCAATGCGGTCATCTCGGCCCCGATCGGATCCACCCTGGCCTGGTCGATCTTCTTCACCCTGGTCGCGTTCCCGGGCGCGGATCCGGTCGGGGTCTTGATCATCACCCTGATCATCAACATCCCGGTGCTGATCATGTTCGCGCTGCTCGGCGCCAGCATGCCGCGGGTGGGTGGTGACTACGTCTGGGTCAGCCGGGTGCTATCTCCGCCGCTCGCGCTCATCTCCAACCTGTGCATGATCATGGGCGGCCTGCTCGGCGCGGCGTACTTCGCCAAGTTCTTCTCCGTCTTCGCGGTCGGCCCGGCCCTGGTCGCGGGCGGCAGCATGGCCCACAACAACACGCTGATCAGCTGGGGGTCCTCGTTCGAGACCAACCACAGCTGGATGATCGGCGCCGCGCTGTTCATGGTCCTGCTGCAGACCGTGATCTTGCTGTTCGGGACCAAAGCCACCTTCCGCTGGCAGAACGGCGCCTTCCTGATCGCGATGGTGGGCATCATCGTGGCGTTCATCGCGCTGGCCGTGGCCAGCCGCAGCGGCTTCGACGCCAACTTCACCAAGCTGAACAAGACCTTCGGCGGCGGGACCGTGGCCCAGGTCATCTCCCAGGCCGGCGCCGCGCACGCGGGGCCGAACCTCGGGAACGTGAACGCCACCGTGCCCACCCTGTTCTCCATCCAGGGCTTCATGATGTGGAACTTCTGGTCGGTGTACATGTCCGGCGAGCTGAAGAGCGCCTCCAACCGGCGCAGGCAGCTGACGGTCATGCTCGGAGCCCTGGTGTTCGATGTTGTGCTGCTCATCATCGGCGTGCTGCTGCTGTTCCGGGTGGCCGGCTACAACTTCGTGTTCGCGGCCAACGCAGGCCCGAAGGCGTTCGGCATCCCGTCCGGGCCGTTCTACCCGTTCCTGGCCGCGCTGTCGGTGAACGTCCCGTTCGTCACGGTGATCATCCTGGGCTGCTTCCTGTTCTGGAGCCTGCCGTCGATGATCGCGAACACGTTCATGCCGATCCGGTCGCTGTTCGCCTGGTCGTTCGACCGGCTGATGCCGGAGAAGCTGGCCGACGTCAACGCCCGCACCCACTCGCCGGTCAGGGCCATCATCCTGGTCAACGTGATCATCGCGGGGCTGACCATCTGGAGCGTCTACTCCAACGTGTTCCAGCTCGTGCTCGGCCTCATCGTGCTGGCCGGCTGCCTGGCCGTGGTCATCGTGGGCGTGGCGGCCATCGCGCTGCCGTTCCGCCGTCCGGACCTGTACCGGTCCTCGCCGGCCAACGTGAAGTTCCTCGGGATCCCGGTCCTGTTCATCGTCGCGCCGCTGTCGATCGGGATCTTCGTGGCCCTGGCCATCGTGTCCACCCAGTACCCGGCGCTGGTCATGGACGGCAACACGGCCAACTTCTGGTGGATCCCGGCCTGGTTCGGCGGGCTGATCGTGGGCGGCGCCCTGCTGTACTACGTGCCGAAGTTCATCCGGGCCCGGCAGGGCATCAACGTGGGCTTCGTGTACAAGGAACTGCCGCCGGAGTGAGTTTGCAGGCTGCTTTGTAGGCTTGCTTTATGGGATCCATCCTGGTGGGCACCGCGTCGTGGACGGACAAGACGCTGATCGCCTCCGGGTGGTATCCGCCCGAGGCGGACACGCCGGAGAAACGGCTGCGGTACTACGCCCGGCAGTTCCCGCTGGTCGAGGTCGACGCCACCTACTACGCGCTGCCCGCCGAGCAGACCGCTGCGTCGTGGGCATCGCGGACGCCGGACGGGTTCACGTTCAACGTCAAGGCGTTCAGCCTGTTCACCCAGCACCCCACTCCGGTCAAGGCGCTGCCTGTTGATCTGCGCTCGGCCGCGGGCTCGTCTGGTAAGGAGCGGGTGTATCTGAAGGACGTCGACCCGGCGGTGGCCGACCAGGCCTGGGACCGGTTCCTGGCCGCGCTGGAGCCGCTGCGCCAGGCGGGCAAGCTCGGCGCGATCTTGCTGCAGTTCCCGCCCTGGTTCCCCATCGGCCGGTCGCGCAAGGACTACATCGTGGCGTGCGCTGCGCGGGCCGCCCCGCGGCGGGTCTGCATCGAGTTCCGCAACAAGACCTGGATGAGCCCGGAGAACCAGGAGGAGACGCTGGGGTTCCTGGCTTCGCATCAGCTGCCGTACGTGTGCGTCGACATGCCCCAGGGCTATACCAGCTCCATTCCCCCGGTCCTGGCCGCCACCAGCGACCTGGCCGTGGTCCGCATGCACGGTCATTCGGATAAATGGGACAGCAAGGACATCTACGAGCGGTTCGGCTATCGCTACAGCGACGGCGAGCTGGCCGAATGGGCGCCCAAGATCCGGGACCTGGCCGCCGGGGCTGAGCTCACCCACGTCCTGTTCAACAACTGTTATAGCAACTATGCGCAGGTCAACGGGCAGCAACTGGAGGAGCGGCTCGGCTTGGACGGTGCCTCGGGTGGCGCCTCGAGTGGCGCCTTAGATGGCGCCTCGGGTGGTGCCTTGAGCGCGATGCCGGGGTCGGTCACATGACGATCTGCAGGGCCAGCCGGGGCGGGCAGCCGCGGCAGACGAGCGCGGCGATCTGGTGCCAGTCGACGTGATCGGCAACGGCCTCGGCGAGCGCTCTCGGGATCCCCAGTTTCGTGAGCTGCCGGGCCCGCCAGTCGTGGATGAGCGGCTCATGGTGATCAATGGTCTCGTGCCAGCCCTCGTTCATGATCTTTCTCCGGTGGGTCTAGACGGCGACGCCGCCGGGTGCCGTGGCGCCCGTGCCGTTCCTTAGGATCCGTGCTGTTCCTTAGGGTCCGCGTTGACCAGCCGCGTTCGCGCCCGTGGTTTGCCCGGGTGCGGCCCTGGTCCGGCCCCGGGCTCAGGGCCCGTGATGAACCAGGAGGCCGCGGTGATCGTTTTATTAGCGACTGAATCGCCCGGGCGCCGGAACCTTCACCCTGACCAGAAGGAGACCTAGGCGTGAGGCGACTATTGCGTACCCGACCAGCACCGCTTACCCGACCAGCACCACTTGCCAGGCCGCTGGCCAGACCAGCACGGCTTACCCGACCAGCACGACGGACTCGGCGGCTGCCGGGCCGATGGCTGGCGGCCCTGGTGGTCACCGGGTCGCTGGCGCTGCTCGTACCGGGCGTGAGCTATGCCACCGCGAGCCAGTCCAGCCCCGCGACGGCCACCGCCGCTACCGCCGCCATGGCCAACGCGGCCGGCGCGGCCGGCGCGGCCGTCGGCACCGCCGGCTGTCAGGGCGTCACCCCGGCGGTCATCCCGGCGCTGGGCTTCATCACCAATCCCAGCCGCACCCAGGCGGGCCACCTGTGGTGGCGTCCGGAGGCGGGTGGGGTCTGCATCGGGACCGTCATCGAGTGGGTCCAGTACAACACCACGGCGACCAAGACCTGGCGGGTGATCGTCTACTCCGCGCAGCACCCGGGCGGCCAGGTCGTCGCCCAGCGGACGTTCACCCTGGGCCAGGGCTGGTACTGGTGGAGCTTCGGAGTGCACCAGACCTTCTCCGGGCTGTCCGCGGTGTGCATCACCGCGGATGACTCCTTCGGGGTGCCGTGCCTGCACTTCGCCACGTGACGGTCGTTACGGGCGGCGGCGGTCAGTGGCGCTGGCCACGTTCGCGATGATCACGGCGAACGGCGGGATCACCAGCGCCACGGCCGACACGGCGATCGCCGCGGTCGTGGAGTACCGGTCCAGGACGGCCCAGGACAGGACGAACAAGCCGATGCAGACCGTCATGAGCACGAGATAAAGGCGTTTGTCCCGGCGGGACGGCTGCGGCCCGAGTTCGTCCCGGTCCGGCCCGTCGCCCGACATCAGCGCTGCTCCTTCTCCTTAACCGCTTCCCCTTAACCGCCAGGATGCCAGGGCAGGCGGTAGGCGCGGTAGGTGGAGGTGCCGGCGGGGAGCTCGGCGTTGAAGAGTAGCTTCCCGGACGGGCTGAACTCGGAGATGTAGGGCAACGCGCCCCAGCCGACGAACAGGTCGCCGTTGCGCGTGGTCTGCGCGTTGCCCATGGCCCCGGCGACCAGGCCCTCGGGCTGGTTATCGGACTTGATCAGGGTCGCCACGTGGGTCTGCAGGTTCAGCCGGACCGTGACCGCGCGGCTGTAGCCGAGCAGGTCGCCGCCGGACTCGTCGTCGAAGAACGTGTACTTACCGCCGCCGATGGCCTCGGGATCATGCTGCCAGGCGAAGATCTCGCCGTCGTGGTCCAAGACCTGGCCGGGAGCGGCCTTCAGGGTGAACGAACTCTGCTTGCCGCCCAGCTCCCAGATGATCTGGCCGGTGTGGATGTTCACCTTGTAGGTGGTCCAGGTGTTGCGGGCGTCGATCAGCAGGTTGCCGTCGGTGTCGAGGTGGACGGCGTTGATGTGGAACCAGTCCCACGGCACG
>Ga0302181_10003454_pt1 | contig 10807 bp, 8 predicted proteins | sample I_Palsa_E3_3_FD_198786 | JGI IMG/M metagenome (GOLD analysis project Ga0302181, IMG submission 198786) | Peat permafrost microbial communities from Stordalen Mire near Abisko, Sweden - I_Palsa_E3_3 | ecosystem: Environmental > Terrestrial > Soil > Palsa > Peat permafrost | place: Sweden: Abisko... | reverse complement strand
CGGCTTCATCGCCGCCATTATCCCATCCCCTTCCCTCCGGACTCCATCGCACCGACCTTTGCGGCACTGCCTTGCCAGGTGGCACTGCCTGCCCGGGTTCTGTGCACGCCGCTACCCGGGCGCCTACGGTGAAACCGGTAAGCCACAACCGTTTCTATCTGTCGCCCTATTATCCCGTGTTCGGAAGCAGAATGGTAATGATCGACGATCCTAGGCACCGTGAAAACGCGGCAACGGCTTATTTTCCGGCCGTTCGGCGATTTCACCGGCGCGTCGCCAACCTCAGCCGCCGGTAGCCCCGGCCGCGCGGCGGGTCCTCGCGGCGGGCCCTGGCGGCGGGCCCTCGCGGCTAGCCTGGACGCAGGCGTCACGATTGATCGCCCAGCCTGCCGGGATATCCGTAACGATGCGGATGCGTTCGGCGAACTGGTGGGTGTGGCCGATTCAGGGGAGGAACCGGGTGGGCGAGCGCGCAGAGCAGCCGCCCCGGCGTGCGCGCCGCCGCCTGTTCATCGACCTGACGCCGCTGCGGCGGTCCCGCGATTTTCGCTGGCTTATCGGCGGCGAGCTGGTGTCGGTCCTCGGCACCCAGCTGACCACCGTCGCGGTGCCCTACCAGGTCTACCGGATCACCCACTCCTCCCTCGACGTCGGGCTGGTGTCGCTGTTCCAGCTGTTCCCGCTGATCGCCGGGTCGCTGCTGGGCGGGTCGGTGGTCGACGCCATGGACCGGCGCCGCCTGCTGATGGTGGCGCAGGTGCTGCCGGCCCTGTGCAGCGCCGGCCTGGCGCTCAACACCGACCTGGGCACCTCGCTGTGGCCGTTGTTCGTGCTGCCCGCGGTCTCCGCCGGGTTCAGCCCGCTGGACAACGCCGCGCGCGGCGCCATCGTCCCGCGCCTGGTCCGCCGGTCGGAGCTGTCGACCGCCAATGCCATGTTCCAGTCGCTGTTCCAGTTCGGCCTGGTGGTGGGCCCGGCCGTGGCCGGACTGCTGCTGGCCGGGGCCGGGGTCCGCTTCGTCTACTGGATGGACGTGGCCAGCTTCGCGGCGGCCGCGAGCGGGGCGTTCATGATGTCACCGCAGCCGCCGCGCGGCGCGACGGCCCACCGCGCGGGGTTCCGCTCGATCATCGAGGGCCTCAGGTTCGTGCGCGGACGGCAGGCCATCCAGGGCGCCTATCTGATCGACATCAACGCGATGGTGTTCGGCATGCCGCGGGCCCTGTTCCCGGCCCTGGCCATCAAGCTGTTCGGGGGCGGAGCCGCGACGCTCGGCTTGCTCTACGCCGCGCCCGGCGCGGGCGCGCTGATCGGTGCGCTCACCACCGGCTGGGTCAGCCGGATCCAGCGCCAGGGCCTGGCGGTCATCTTCGCCGTCATCGCGTGGGGCGCCGCCATCACCGCTTTCGGGTTGGTGCACTGGCTTCCCGCCGCGCTGGTGCTGCTCGCCGCCGCGGGCTGCGCCGATGTGATCTCGGCCGTGTTCCGCAGCACGATCGTCCAGCTCGCCGTGCCCGACGCGCTGCGGGGCCGGCTGGCGGGCCTGCAGATCGCCGTGGTCACCGGTGGCCCCCGGATCGGAGACCTGGAGGCAGGCGCGGTCGCGACCGGCTTCGGCGATACCTTCTCCGTCGTCTCCGGCGGCCTGGCGTGCATCGTCGGCGCGCTGGTCCTGGCTCGCCTGCTCCCCGGCTTCCGCCAGCAGCGGATGGAGCCCGCGCACCACGACCAGGCGGAGTCTCCCCAGACCGAGCCGCTCCCCTAGCTGGTCCGGTCCCCTGGCTACTCCCCTAGCTGGTCCGCTGGCTGCTCCCTTAGCTGGTCACGGGTGTCCGGGCCGCGCCGCCGTAGAGCTGGGCCGCCCGCCAGCAGTACCAGGCGACGACGCTGCGGTAGGGCCGGTACGGGTCGCCGAGGAGGTCGAGTTGCTTCGGCGTGGGCGTGGCGATATCCCACGCCAGGCCGAACCCCCGGCGTACCACGAGGTCTCCGGTGGGCCAGACGTCCAACCGACGGAGCTGGAACATCAGGAAAATCTCCGCAGACCACTTCCCGATGCCGCGGACGCTCGACAGGCGGGCCACGATCTCCGCGTCGCTTTCCCGGGCCAGCCGACGGGAGTCGAGCACGACCGTGCCGTCGAGGACCTTGGCCGCCAGGTCCTGGAGGGAGGCGGCTTTGGCGGCCGACAGGCCGGCCTCGCGGAGCAGCACGGTCGGGGTGGCCAGGACCCGCTCGGGGGTGACGTCGCCGTCCAGGGCGAGGATGAGCCGGCCGTGTATCGCCCGGGCAGCGGCCCCCGCGAGCTGCTGGTAGGTGACAGAGCGGACGAGGGTGGCGAAATGGGTGTCGGTAGGTTTGGGGAAGGTCGGCGGGCCTGCTTCAGCGAGGAGGCGGGCAAGTACCGGGTCTCGTTCGGCCAGAATCTCGGCGGCTTGACGGGGAGTGACCTTGCGCGGGCGGGAGGCATCGGGCGGCGTCGAGGTCACGGGTGGCTCCAGGTCGGCTCGGTTGGCTGTCGTCGGCGGCGGAGGATCCGATGTAACAGAGCATGGCATCGAGCGGCCCTGGTCGGTGTGCTGCCTGAGGACTTCGCCGGGTCTGCTCGGTGCGCCTCAGATCGGGTAGCGTGTCGGCTCGGTGGTGTACTGGCGGCCGGAGGGGACGGTCCAGCGGAAGGTGGCCGGGGTGATCTGCTCGGCCTTCCAGCCGGGGTGCTGCTTGAGCCGGTGCTCGTGGCGGCATTTGGGTCCGCCGTTGCAGGTCAGGTCGTCCGGGCAGGCCGGTGGACAGCCGCCAGGTGCCGTAGCCGCCGGGCGGCCCGTCCCCACCGGACGCGGTGAAGGTGAATTCCGGCCGGAGGCCGGTGCCGGGTCTGCCGGGCGGTGGATCGTGGCCGACGGGCGGGGGGTGGTCGCGGGGTGGCCGGGGTTCGGGCGGTCGGGCGGTGCGGATGCGGTTTTTGGGTTCGGGCCGGGCGCAGCCGTGACCGATGGCGTGTCCTTGCTCGTCGGTGACGGTGACGCAGTACGTGGTCCTGGGATTGCGGGCGGCAGCATAAGCCAGGTCACGGACCAGGGCAGGGTCGATGGGCCCGATACCGGAGAGCTCGCCGGGCCGGTCGGCCAGGCCCAGCACCGTTTCCAGGGTCGCGGTCAGGTTGATGCAGCCGCTGAACCCGGCCGGGATCACGCCCGGTACCGGCGGCACCAGGGTCCCGTCCGGTTCCGGTGCGCCCGACCCGCCACCGCGCGGACCGTCATCACTCGGACCGCCGTCGCCCGGACCGCCGTCGGTGGTTGCGGGGGGTTCGGGCTGGGTGAGGAGCGTGGAGTCGCGGCCGAGGATGATGTCCAGGTAGGCGCGGGCCCGGAGCTGGTCCATGTCGCCGTCCAGACCGGCTTGCTTGAGCTTTTTGGCCCACCAGGTGATGCGCTGGTCGGCGGCCAGGACGTCGGCGGGCGGCAGTTCCCGGCCGGCCAGGCCGGCGTTCCCGGAGTGCTCGGGCCAGCGTTCCACCCGGGCGTCTTTCGCGCCGTGCTCGCGCCGCTTGGCTGCCTTGTCCGGGGCGACCTCGATGACCGCGCGCTTGATCGCGGCCCGCAGCCCGCCCGGGGTCAGCCGCCCGGCCCGGTCCAGGACCAGCGCCTCAGCGGCGCGGGCCTCTTCGGGGGTGAGGTGGGCGACCCGTGGGCGATGATCTCGACCTTGGACTGACGCAAGATCCCGGACCGGAACGCCGCCCGGGTGCCGGGCAGCTTGACGGCCAGGGTGATGGCCAGGTCCAGCATGGTGTCCGCGGCCCACCGGGTATCAGCCAGCGCCCACGCCAGCTCCGAGGCGGTGAACTCCTCCCAGCCCCCGGGCCCGTCCAGGACCGGCTCGCGGCCGACCCCGGTCAGCTCATCATCCGAGGCCCCGGCGAACCTGTCATCGTCCCCGGCCGCGTTCTCGGCGAACCCGAGCAGCGCGGCACCGCCGGGAGCGGCATCCAGCAGGTGACCGGTCGCGAACGCGCCGGCCGGGCCGGGCGAGTCATCCGCCGTCCGCCGCGCCGAGCCGGGCTGCCCGGGACCCCGCCGGCGGCGCGTGGCTGGGCGGCAGCGGGTGGCTGGGCGGGAATACGTGGCTGGGTGGGGACGTCGTCGGGATCCTCGCCGGGGTCATCCCCGTCGTCGGGCTCGATCGAGTCTAGCCACGCTATCCATTCCTCCCGGGTGAGCCAGTCCTCGGCCGCGGCGCCCGGCTCGCCAGTGTCCCGGGCGGGGTCGTCGTCCCGCTCGGGGTCTGGGGATACCGGTTCTGCGGGCATGGGCCGCCGTCCGTTCAGAGAGGATTCATCTGTATCAAACATAATAGCGAATCTTTATGCTCACTGTAACGCTTATCGCTTGATGGGGACGATTTTCGAATTAAATGACTGGAGTTATCAGTGTGGTTCTGGAGGGTGAGAACGCCCAGGGCGGCGTTTGTGCGAGGGCCCAGGGCGGCGTTTGTGAGAGCTTTTATGGGGTCGGTTCTGGCACAGCGCTGGCGAGGGCCGCGGACACGAGCTTGGTGACGGCTCCGGCTTCCGGGGGGGTGGTGTCGTGGCCGGCGAAGAGCAGGTGCCCGGTTCCGATCAGCATGGGCGCGAGCGTGTCGACGTCGGCATCGGCAGCGATGCGGCCCAGGTCGCGCTCGATGGTGAGGTAGGAGGCGATCATGGCGGTCGCTTCCGCCAGTAGCGGGACGCCGGACGGTCTGGTCTGGCGCAGCCGGGCTAGACCGTCCGGCGCGGTCTGGCGCAGCCGGGCGCGCAAATTATCCCGGGAGATGATGAGGGCCACGATCGCTACCGCGACCGATTCGAACAGGTCCGTCAGCGCGCTGGTGAGATTGCCGGCCACGGTGCCGGTGCCGGCGGAATCGCGCAGGGCGGCGGCCTGGCGCTCGATCCGGGCGATCCGGTCTTCCACAAGCTCGGCGAGGAAGGCGTCGAAGTCGGCGAAGTGCCGGTGCAGGACGCCCTTGGCGAAGCCTGCCTCGGTGGTGACCGCGCGGCTGGTCAGCGCGTTCGGGCCATCCCTGAGCAGGATGCGCTCGGCGGCGTCGAACAGCTGCTCACGGGGGTCACGGATGGCAATCCCGGTCGGCACCGTGACCTCCTTCGCTGACTTGGGCCCGACTCGATTGACGAGTGGGCGACTGCCCACTATGGTGGGCGCATGCCCACTGTACCGCCGGAGCGCGAGCCGCATCAGTATCGGCGGATGGCGGAGTCGTTCGGCGTGGACGCCGAGCGTTACGACCGGACGCGGCCTCGCTATCCCGACGCCCTGGTGGAGCGGATCGTCGCGGCCAGCCCCGGGTCTGACATTCTCGATGTCGGCTGCGGTACGGGCATAGAAGCCCGGCAGTTCCAGGCGGCCGGCGGCAAGGTGCTCGGCGTCGAGCCGGACGCGCGGATGGCCGACTTCGCGCGGCGCACCGGGGTCGAGGTCGAGGTGGCGACGTTCGAAGCCTGGGACGCGGCCGGCCGGGAATTCGACGCGGTCGTCGCCGGAACGGCCTGGCACTGGGTGGACCCGGTCGCGGGCGCGGCCAAGGCGGCCCAGGTGCTGCGGCCCGGCGGCCGGCTGGCGCCTTTCCACCACGTGTTCCAGCCCCCGCCCGAGGTGATGGAGGCCCTCGCCGAGGTCTACCGGCGGGTGGCGCCGGACTCGCCGTTCGGCGGCCGGCCGGTGAGGTCAGCACTGGAGGGGTACCAGCGGCTGTTCGGCAAGATCGCTGACGGGATCCGGGAGGTGGGTGGGTTCAGCGAGCCTGAGCAGTGGCGGTTCGACTGGGAGCGTTTCTACACCCGCGATGAGTGGCTGGAGCAGATGCCTACCTTCGGCACCCTCACCCAGCTCCCGCCGGACCAGCTGGCGGAGGTGCTGGCGGGGGTCGGGGCCGCTATCGACGCGATGGGGGGAAGCCTCACGATGAGCTATACCACGGTGGTGGTTACCGCGGCGCGGACCGGTTTGGGCTAGCGTCCGGCTGAGCGGGGCCCGGCGGAGCGAGGGGGGTCGCGGGGGCACGCGGCACCGATCGTTCGGCGAAATGATCTTGAATTTGACCTTTGGGCTATTCGCGCTTGAGCGAGATGGCGAGGTTCGGCACGACGATGGACGCGAGGTACAACGGCCAGATCCTGATTCCGTGGCAGCGGAAGCTGACGACTTGGGCATCGGCCGCCTCGACGGAGAGTTCTCGGCTCGAGTACCGGCCTTTGCTCATTCGTATGGTGTGGCGTCCAGGTTCGAGCGGCGCCTCGAACGTCTCGTGGTTTTCGGCCGAGCCGACGACCTTGCCGTCAACCAAGATCTCGAACCGGCCCCGTCTGAGCTCAACGCCGAAGTCATGTTCGTGGGTCACCCTGAGCGTTGCTGACACAACTGTCCCCTGCGTCTACGTGGCCGACATGGACGCGACCTCAGCCCACGGGCATCAGGGTGAGTGACGCCGTTGCCTGGGCAGACGAAATTACTGAGCGGTATACGGGGGTCTCGGGCACCTCCAACAATGCTCAAGGCATGCCTTGAGCACTCTTGGAGGTGGCGGGAATCGAACCCGCGTCCTTCAGTAACTCACCAGGGCTTCTCCGGGCGCAGCTTGCTGTGCTTTTCTCAGCCCCGGCGATCACGCAAGCGAGACGCCGACAGGCTCAGCCACTGTTTGATGTCCCATCTGGCCCCGCGGCCGGGTCAGACGGTAAATCCCTCTAGCTGATGCCAGGCACCGGGTCGAAGGCATCCCCGGGCTGACAGAACTCCTTAACTCGCCTTAAGCGGCGAGAGCGAGTTCAGTGCGCGATGTGTTGGCACTTATTGGTTTGCGGTCACAGGATTAACGAGGTCACAACCGCAACCCTCGGCCCGCTTCACCTGGCTCGACCACCGAAGTCGAAACCGATCACCCCCGCTATTTAGTTGTCTGGCCGGTACGCCTAAGACATACCGCCGTACCCGACCGTACACTCACAACAGGCGGTAGCCAACTTAGATTCCCGGGCGGCGGAGGAAGCAGGGCTACAGCCGGAGGCGGCAGGGCCACAAAAGAAGTGGCCCCTGCGGGCGCTGGCGGTGGCCGAAACGCACCCGCAGGGGCAGACCGGCAGGGTCGGAGCCGGTCTGATGGCCGGATCTCCCCCGAGATGAGACCCGGACCCTCACGTTGACTGAGTCGCAACCCCCCAAGCGAAACCCCAGTCACAGGTAAGGACGCCGTTAGGCATCCACATGGTTGCTTAGAGCGATCAAATTAAGCGCGACGGTCAGTTTTCGACGCGGTCAGTCACCGACTCGATCAGCCGGCTCGGTCAGTTGCCGACCGACGGGACGTGGCTGAGCGCCTTGACGAACACGCCGGCTAGGGCGGCGGCGGATAGCTGGGCCGTTGGGCCCGACTCGAGCACGGTGAACGCGACGTCTCCGCGGTAACCGACGAACCAGCTCATCCAGCCTGACCCCGAATGGACCAGGCCGACCTGTCCGTAAACCGGCGCGCCCGGGGTGTTGGCCGCCTGCGCCGCGCCCGAGCTGACCGCGCTGCGCATCAGGCTGCGCAGCGCGGACAGGACGCCGGGGGCAATCGACATCCCCGGCTTGCTCACCGGATCGGTCGCGCCGGCGACGACCTGCGGCGCATGCCAGCGGCCTGAATCGACCTGCGCGGCGACCATGGCCATCGACAGCGGGCTGACCCGGACGTTGCCCTGGCCGATCGTCTCGGCGGCGAGGCCGGCGCCTAGCGCTCCGGGGGGGACCGACCCGGAGAAGAGGGGCACGGGGGAAGGCGACCAGCTCGCACCGATCCCGAAGGCCGCCACCACCTGGTCGAACCCGCCGGGGTGGAACCGTTCGGACATGCCCGCGAACGCGGTACCGCAGCCGTCGGCGAAATCGGCGCTGAACCGCTTCTCCTCGCCGGTGCCATCGCTGGTGAACGTCTGGCCGCCGACGGTGAAGGAGTTCTCGCACGAGGTCTGGGTGGTCGCGGTCAGCCCGTCACTGAGCAGGGCGGCCGCCGACACGATGGTGAACGCCGTGCCCGGCGCCAGCTTCGCGGCCAGCGGGCCCGCCGCGGGGAGAACGCCAGAGCCCTGGTGCTGCGCCACCGCCAGGACCTGACCCGTCGAGGCCTGGACAGCCACGATCTCGCCCGAGCTCGAGCTGGTGCCGAGCGCGTTCAAGGCGGCGTTCTGAACCTGGGAGCTGATCGTGGTGTGCACGGACGTGCCGGGGACGCCCGGCCAGCGGGCCAGCACACCGGTCTGGGTCCCGCCGGAGTTTACCGCGACCACCTCGGTCGTGGGCGTGCCGAGGAGCTGACGCTGATAGGCCTGCTCAAGCCCGGACAGCCCGACCGTGGTCCCCGGCAGGTAGTACGCGCCGTCGGCCCGCAGCACCGGGTTGACCTCACTGCCCACCGTGCCGACCAAGCCGGTGGCTTCGGCTTGGAACAGCCGCTCCGACACCTTCTGAACCACCAGGCCCGGCACCTTACGGAGCTCGGCCCGCAGGCGAGCGTACGTGGTGGGGTCCAGGGTGGCCAGCCGGAAGAACTGGTTCGGCGGGGCCGCTGCGATCTGGCCGAGCACCTGGCCCGCCACCAGGCCGGTTTGCGCGGCGAAGGCCCGGGCCGTCGCCGCCTGACTGGCCAGCCGGGCAGGCCACACACCCACCTCGTACGCCGGAGCTGACAGCTCGAGCGGATCGCCCGCGGCGTCGAGCACGGCGGCCCGGGCCGGGAACTCGGTCACCATGGCCAGCCGCTCGCCCGGGCCCAGGCTCGGGTTGATGACGCTAGGGGCCCAGTCGACCTTCCAGGCCCCGTTGATCCGCCGCAGGCCGAACTGGCCGCGGTAGGTCCAGTTGTGTTCCGCTCCGGCGAGGCTGACCGATGCCGTGAAGGACGCCTGGGCGGTGCTGCCGTGCTGGACCAGCGAGTTCATCGACAGGACGAGCTGGGTGGCATCGACCTGCGCGAAGGCACCCTTCAGGTCGGCGGCCACGGTAACAGGCGCGGCCGTGGTCAGCGCCCCCGCGGCGGCGAACTGCTGCTGCTGCCAGTCGAGCAGGAACGCCTGGACGGCGGGCTCGGCGGACAGCTCCGAACCAAAACCGGTGGCCAGTCCGATGACGAGCACGCCAACGGCGACGATGGCGAACGCGGCGAGGCGGGCCCGCTTCGCCGCCCGGCGCGCGGGTGAAGACGTGCGGCGCGCGGGCGAAGACGCGGGCGCTGGCGAAGACGCGGATGCAGACGGCGGTGCGGGCGCGGGCGAAGACGGGTTCAGGGGGGGCGCGGGGGGGTTCAGGGGGGGCGCGGCGTCGCGGGAGCGGGGTGATGCGACGACACGGGAACCGGGGGGAAGGGCGGGACCGCCCTTCCTGGGGCCCAAGGGACCCCCGGGCCTGGCGTGGCCGCCACGCTCGCCGCGTTCGCTCGGAGGAGGGGACACGATTCGCCTGCCCGTCACCTTCGCCGTTTCAGCGCCCGGTCCATTTCCCTGGTCGCATCGCGCTTGGCCAGGTCCTGACGCTTATCGTAGGTCCGCTTGCCGCGGCCGAGGCCCAGCTCCACCTTGACGTTCCCATCCCTGAAGTACAGCGAAAGCGGGACCAGGGTCAGGCCTTGCTCAGCGGTCTTGCTGACCAGGCGGTCGATCTCCTTGCGGTGCAGCAGGAGTTTCCTGATCCGGCGCGGGGCGTGATTGGTCCAGGTGCCCTGACCATACTCAGGAATATGGACGTTGTGCAGCCACACCTCGTCGTCGGAGATCTGCGCGAACCCCTCCCCCAGAGAGGCACGCCCGGCGCGCAGCGCCTTCACCTCGGTACCGGTCAGAACCAGGCCCGCCTCGTAGGTGTCCTCGATCTGGTAGTCGTGGTACGCGCGGCGGTTCCGGGCGATCACCTTCTGTCCCTGCTCCCGAGCCACCACGCCCCTCCCCTCGCCACGCCAGCCAGTGAGCAACTCAGACACGCAGGTAGCGGCGCAAGGTCAGGAACGACGTCGCACCGCACAACACGACCGCCACGACCATCGAGAACAAGATAACTTCAATCAGGTCACCGACGGACAAACCCACGTTGAACGAGAAGTACTGTTCCAGGCTATCTAGCATCAGTGACTTGACCGCCACCAGGAGCCCCGCTGCGATCGCCCAGCCGATCAGGCCGGCGATCGTTCCCTCGAGCAGGAACGGTAGCTGGATATAGAAGTTCGACGCCCCGACCAGCCGCATGATGGCGGTCTCCCGGCGGCGGTTGAACGCGGACAGCCTGATCGTGTTGGCCACCAGCAAGATCGCGGCCACGATCAGGATCAGCGCGATGATGACCACGGCGTTCCGCGCGCCGTCAAGCAGCCGGTAGAACTTGTCCAGGATGGTCATCTCGTCGACCACGGTCTCGACCCCCTGCGCGCCGGTCACCGCGCTGGCCACGATGTTGTAGTCGGCCTCGGGATTCTTCAGCTTCACCTCGAACGAGTCGGGGATGTCGCCTTCCTGGGTGTCCTGGACCAGGGCAGGCTCGTTGGAGAAGTACTGCCTGAACTCGGTGTAGGCCTGCTGCTGGCTCACGTAGTAGACGTTCTCGACCTGCGGCATGGACGCGAGCTGGGCGTGCAGCTGGGCCCGCTGGGCCACGGTGGAGGGGCCGTTCTGCTGACACTGCGGCTGCGGGCTCGTCTTGATGCACAGGTAGATCGACAGCTCGACCTTCCCCTGCCAGTAGGTCCGCGTCCGGTCCACCTGCTTGACGAAGAGCAGACC
>Ga0302181_10003447_pt1 | contig 10825 bp, 6 predicted proteins | sample I_Palsa_E3_3_FD_198786 | JGI IMG/M metagenome (GOLD analysis project Ga0302181, IMG submission 198786) | Peat permafrost microbial communities from Stordalen Mire near Abisko, Sweden - I_Palsa_E3_3 | ecosystem: Environmental > Terrestrial > Soil > Palsa > Peat permafrost | place: Sweden: Abisko... | reverse complement strand
CCAGTCGAACAGGAACGCCTGGGCGGCGGGCTCGGCGGACGGCTCCGAACCGAAACCGGTGGCTAGTCCGGCGACTATCACGCCGACGGCGAGGATGGCGAGCGCGGCGAGACGCGACCGCTTCGCCTGCAAGCGCGCGGGCGAAGGCGTGCGGCCAGGCTTGGCTGACGATCCGGGGGCCACGTGCCGGGCCGGCCGGGCCGGCCGGGCCGCGGCTGGCGCCGGTGCTGGGCCCAGGGGGGGCGCGGCGTCGGGGGGGCGGGGTGATCCGACGGCACGGGAACCGGGGGGTAGGCCAGGAGCGCCTGGCCTGGGCGCCAAGGGACGCCGGGGCCTGGCGTGGCCGCCACGTTCGCTCGCCGGAGGGGACACGATCCGCCTGCCCGTCACCTTCGCCGTTTCAGCGCCCGGTCCATTTCCCTGGCCGCATCCCGCTTGGCCAGGTCCTGACGCTTATCGTAGGTCCGCTTGCCGCGGCCGAGGCCCAGCTCCACCTTGACGTTCCCATCCCTGAAGTACAGCGAAAGCGGGACTAGGGTCAAGCCTTGCTCAGCGGTCTTGCTGACCAGGCGGTCGATCTCCTTGCGGTGCAGCAGGAGCTTCCTGATCCGGCGCGGGGTGTGATTGGTCCAGGTGCCCTGACCGTACTCAGGAATATGCACGTTATGCAGCCACACTTCGTCGTCGGAGATCTGCGCGAACCCATCCCCGAGGGAGGCGCGCCCGGCGCGCAGCGATTTCACCTCGGTGCCGGTCAGGACCAGTCCCGCCTCGTAGGTGTCCTCGATGTGGTAGTCGTGGTACGCGCGGCGGTTCCGGGCGATCACCTTCTGTCCCTGCTCCCGAGCCACCACGTCCCTCCCATCGCCACGGCAGCCACTGACAACTCAGACACGCAGGTAGCGCCGCAAGGTCAGGAACGACGTCGCGCCGCACAACACGACTGCGACCACCATCGAGAACAAGATAACTTCGATCAGGTCACCGACCGACAAGCCCACGTTGAATGAGAAGTACTGCTCCAGACTATCTAGCATCAGCGACTTGACCGCCACCAGGAGCCCGGCCGCGATCGCCCAGCCGATCAGGCCGGCGATCGTTCCCTCGAGCAGGAACGGCAGCTGGATATAGAAGTTCGACGCGCCGACCAGGCGCATAATGGCGGTCTCCCGGCGGCGGTTGAACGCGGACAGCCTGATCGTGTTGGCTACCAGCAAGATCGCGGCCACGATCAGGATCAGCGCGATAATGACCACCGCGTTCCTCGCGCCGTCAAGCAGCCGGTAGAACTTGTCCAGGATGGTCATCTCGTCGACCACGGTCTCCACCCCGGGCGCGCCGGTCACCGCGCTGGACACGATGTTGTAGTCGGCCTCGGGATTCTTCAGCTTCACCTCGAACGAATCGGGGATGTCGCCTTCCTGGGTGTCCTGGACCAGGGCAGGCTCGTTGGAGAAATACTGCCTGAACTCGGTGTAGGCCTGCTGCTGGCTCACGTAGTAGACGTTCTCGACCTGCGGCATGGCCATGAGCTGGGCGTGCAGCTGGGCCCGCTGGGCCGCGGTGGCGGGGCCGTTCTGCTGGCACTGCGGCTGCGGGCTCGTCTTGATGCACAGGTAGATCGACAGCTCGACCTTCCCCTGCCAGTAGGTCCGCGTCCTGTCCACCTGCTTGACGAAGAGCAGACCCGTGCCGAGCAGGGAAAGGCTGATAGCCACGACCACAATGAGCGCCATCGTCATGGTCAGATTCCGGCGCAGCCCGATCCAGATCTCGGAGAAGACGAACTGTGAACGCATGCTGGCTGATCCCTCGGTAGTCCTAGGTTTGGCTGGGCGGCGTCACGATAACCATGGGTCAGTACGCCTGGCCGTACACCCCGCGCGACTGATCTCGGACAACCTTGCCGTATTCAAGCTCGACGACCCGCTTGCGCATCGAGTCGACGATGGCCGCGTCGTGAGTCGCCATCACGACGGTCGTCCCTGTCCTGTTGATCCGGTCAAGCACCTTCATGATGCCGATCGAGGTCGCCGGGTCGATGTTCCCTGTCGGCTCGTCGGCGAGCAGGATCATCGGCCGGTTGACGAACGCGCGCGCCATCGCGACCCGTTGCTGCTCGCCGCCGGACAGTTCGTCAGGCATGCGGTCATGCTTGCCCTCCAAGCCCACGAGGTCGATCACCTCGGGGACGACCTTGCGGATGAAGCGCCGGTTCTTACCGATGACTTCCAAGGCGAACGCCACATTCTGATAAACGCTCTTATTCGGCAGCAGCCGGAAATCCTGGAACACGCAGCCGATGCGCCGTCGCAGGTACGGCACCTTCCAATTCGTGAGTCGCGCGAGATCCCGGCCGGCCACGTGGATTCTGCCGTCAGAAGGCCGCTCCTCCTTCAGGACGAGCCGGAGGAAGGTCGACTTCCCGGACCCCGAGGGGCCGACGAGGAAAACGAACTCTCCCTTGGTGACCTCGATGTTCACGCTCTCCAGCGCGGGACGGCTCTGATTCGGGTAGACCTTTGTGACGTTATCGAAGTTGATCACGGGACCATCACATCGATGTAGGTGGAAAGAGGACCCGGCTGCCGCCGCCAACCTCCGACGACATGCGGGTAATCTGGACTGGCCAGGGAACAGTCTAGAGGGAAACTGGCAGCTAAGGCCCTACATCACGGCAAGTGCCGTGTCGCGGGCCAGCCGGAAGGGGTCCCATGAGCTGCGAGCACCTGATCTGCGCGCAATGCGCTGGGCCAGTAGTGGAAGGTCGGTGCCCGGCGTGTCGCGCATCGCGACAGCACGTTCACCATGAGCATTCGGCCAGCCCACAGCTGATCATCGGGGCCGTCCTCGTGCTGAGCCTGCTGCTCCTGCTGGCCATGCACCTCACCAGCTAACCACGGAGCTGGGTAGGCGCGCGCTCGAGCTACCGGCCGTTCTGACGCATCCAGCGGATTTCCGCGGCGATGAACTCGTCAATCTCCCCGTCCAGCACCGCGACCGCATTGCCCGTCTCCTTTCCCGTCCGCACGTCCTTCACGTTCTGATACGGGTACAGGACGTAGTTACGGATCTGGGTACCCCAGGCCCGGGCGCCGTCACCGCGCAGGGCGGCCATCTCCTCGGCCTCCTCATGCCGCCGCCGCTCAAGCAGCTTGGACTGCAGCACGGTCATCGCCGACGCGCGGTTCTGGATCTGGCTGCGCTCGTTCTGGCACGAGACCACGATCCCGGTGGGCAGGTGGGTGATCCGGACCGCCGAGTCGGTCGTGTTCACACCCTGGCCGCCTGGGCCGCTCGAGCGGAACACGTCCACCCTGATGTCGTCATCACTGATGTCGATGTGATCGGTCTGCTCCACCACCGGCGTCACGTCCACGCCGGCGAATGAGGTCTGCCTGCGTCCCTGGTTGTCGTACTTGGAGATCCGGACCATCCGGTGCGTGCCGTGCTCGCCGCGCAGCGTTCCGTAGGCGTAGGGCGCGTTCACCGCGAACGTGGTCGACCTGATCCCGGCCTCTTCCGCGTACGAGGTGTCGTACACCTCGGTCGGGAACTTGTGCCGCTCGGCCCAGCGCAGGTACATCCGCATCAGGTTCTCCGCGAAGTCCGCGGCATCCGCGCCGCCGGCCTGCGCATTGATCGAGATCAGGGCCTCCCGGGCGTCGTACTCGCCGGCGAGCAGGGTACGCACCTCGAGCTGGTCGATCTCGGTGCGGAGCGCAGCGAGCTCGCGGGTCGCCTCCTCGCGGGTGGGCTCGTCGTTCTCGCTTTCGGCCAGACCGAACAGCACCTGGGTGTCCCCGAGCCGCTGGTGCAGGGCGGCCAGCCGGCCCAGCTCCGCCTCCACGTAGGACAGCCGCCTGGTCACCTGCTGCGCCCGGGCCTGGTCCGCCCACAGGCCGGGGTCGGCGGCCCGCTCACGCAGGTCATCCGCCTCCGACTGCATGCTGCCAGGGTCGAGCACCGCCTCTATGCTGGCGAGCTTCGACGTCAGTGCCGCAATCTCATCGGCGGGATCGGTACCTGCCATGCCGGCTAGCCTACGCGAGTGGCGCAGGCCTTGATCGCATCCCCGTCGTGCGCGCGAAAACGGGCGGCCAAACCCGGTATCCTGCCTTAGCGTGACGCACCGAAAGCGCAGGATCTGGGCCCGGACCGCGATCGGGTCGGTGGCGCTCGCCGTCTTGGCCGTGCTGGCCGTCCAGGGCTGCGCCCCGGCGACCCCCGCGGCCGCGGACGCCGGCGTCCAGCATGACCTGAGCATCGCCGCGGCGAAGGCCGCTTACGGCGAGTACCTAACGGACAGCGCCGCGGCCGCGGCGCAGGGCGATGAGACGGCCGGGCTCGCGATCGTCGCGGGCGCCCAGTGGTACCAGGTGAAGGCCCAGTACACGGCGCTGGCGACGGCGAAGACCGCGGTGCCGAGGTACCAGTACAGCGCGCCGCAGTTCTATGTGCCTGCGCTGACCCGCTACCCGCAGTGGTTCGGCGTGTCGGCCCAGCGCAGCGCCGACACGAACGGCCACCTGGGCCCCGCGGTCACCACGCTGCTGGTGTTCGAGCGCGCCAAAGCGGGCCATCCGTGGACCCTGAACGGCTCCGCGGCGCTGAATCAAGGTCAAACGATGCCCACGATCGCGAAGGACCCGGACGGCTACGCCGTGGACGTGTCCAACACCGACCCGAACCTGCTGCTGCTCCCCGACGTGGTGGGACCGACCCAGGCGGCCGTGGTGGACGAGGGCCCGGCCAACCCCGCCGCCGCGGTGACCGGCCGCGGGCCGCAGACCACCGGGTTCTACACGGCGCATGCCGCGCAGGCCCGCGCGGAGGCGGCCCAGGGCCTGCAATATCAGTGGCTGCTCGTCGGCGTCCCCTTCCCGCAGTTCGAGCTGGGCCTGGTCGATGGCGGGGCCCTGGTGCTCTACGGGATGAACCTGGACACCACGACCGAGCACCCCAACCTCGTGCCCGGGTCACCGATCCCGGTACCCGCCGCGTTCAGCCCGCTGCTCGCCGCGCCCACCGAGGTCGGGTACCACGAGGTGTACGCCTACTGGACCTACCAGTTCGCGGCGATCGACCCGCCCGCCACCGCGCACAACACCAAGATCGACGTCATCGCTGGGACCGGCGGCCCCAGCTACGGCCACGCCTACTAAACGGGCAGATTTTCGGTTAACCGGGCCCGGCCCGCCGAGGCCGGTTAACCGGGCTCGGCGGGCCGGGCCCCCGAAGGGGTTCCCCCGGGGGCACGGGGGGCGGGTACCCCCCCGTAACGGGGGGGTCTGGGGGGGTCGTCCCCCCGAGATTAAACCGGCAGGGAGCTGGCGGCGACTAGGGTGCGGATGGCGCGCAGGGCCACCGACAAGGTGGTGAAGGTGAACCGCTCGCTCTCCCAGATCTCGCCTAGGGTCTGGGTGGCCATCGCCACCGCGGCCTCGTTGCGCGCGGCCCAGGCGGCGAGCCGCTCCTCGGGGTTCTTGACCACCTCCGGGCCGCTGACCCCGAGCACGTCCTGCGTGAGCGAGGCGTGCGCGGCGTACAGGTCGTCCCGCAGCGCGGCCCGGGCCATCGTCGACCAGCGGTCCTCGCGGGGCAGCGCGGTGATGCGGTCGCGTAGCCGACTGATCTGCAACCGGTCGGCCAGATCGAAGTAGACCTCGGCGGTCTCCTCGATCCCGCGTCCGGCCGAGGCGGCCGCCTGGACGATGCCGAAGGCCGAATACGTCGGCACCATGGCCGCGACCCGCTCGGCCAGGCCGGCCGGCACGCCGAGGTCGGAGTAGGAGTCCCGGCGCTCCTCGAACCCGGCCAGGTCCCGGCCGGTGAGCAGCTTGGGCAGGTGAGAACGCACCGTCCGGACCCCGTCCGCGAAGAAGGCCACGGTGGCCTGGATGTCGAACGGCGGCCGGCGGTTCTGCAGCAGCCACCTGACCGCCCGCTCGGTCAGCTTGCGCCCTTCGAGCAGCAGCGTGATCTGGGCCGCGATGCCGACCCCGGAACCCTCAAGCTGTTCGACCTGCCGCCAGAACGCCGGCAGGTCGAACACCTCGCGGGCGACCAGCCAGGCGCGGGTGAGATCGGGCACCGACGCGCCGGTCTCCTCGATCATCCGGAACAAGAACGTGGTGCCCGAGGAGTCGATCATCTCGTTGACCGCGGCGGTGGTGATGATCTCCCGGCGCAGCGGATGGGCTTCCATCCGGTCCGCGAACCGGGCCCGCAGCGGCGCCGGGAAATACGCGTCGATCACCCGGCGCAGGTAAGGGTCGTCGGGCAGGTGAGACCCCAGCACGTCCTCACCCGCCCAGATCTTGGTGTGCGCGAGCAGCAGGGCGAGCTCGGGGTTGGTCAGGCCGGCCCCGGAGGACCGGCGTTCGGCGATCTCCCGCTCGCCCGGCAGCACGTCGCGCTCGGTGTTCAGGCGCTTGTCCCTGATCAGCTTGCGCAGGTATCGCACGTGCACGTGGAGCAGAGACGGCGCCTGGGACCTGGCCACCGCCAGCGCCATGTTCTGTCCGTAGTTGTGCCGCAGCACCAGGGTGGCCACCTCGTCGGTCATCTCGTTCAGCAGCTGGTGCCTGGCCGAGGTGGGTATGACGCCGTCCCGGATCGCGTCGGCGAGCAGGATCTTGATGTTGACCTCGTGGTCGGAGGTGTCGACTCCGGCCGAGTTGTCGATGAAGTCGGTGTTCATCAGCCCGCCGCCGAGGGAGTACTCGATCCTGGCCGCCTGGGTGAAGCCCAGGTTGCCGCCCTCGCCGACGACACGGGCACGCAGCCGGGTGGCGTCGATCCGGACCGCGTCGTTGGACCTGTCCCCCACCTCGGCGTGCGATTCGGAGCTAGCCTTCACGTACGTGCCGATCCCGCCGTTCCAGAGCAGGTCGACGGGGGCGGCCAGGATGGCGGAGATCAGGTCGTCGACAGAGAGCGCGCTGACCCCGGCGTCGATGCCGAGAGCCGTGCGGGCCTGCGCCGACACCGGAACCGACTTCAGGCCGCGCGGCCAGATCCCGCCGCCCGGCGAGATCAGCGCCTGGTCATAATCCGCCCACGAGGACCGGGGCAGCGCGAACATCCGCGCGCGCTCGGCGAAGCTCGCCGCCGGATCGGGATCCGGGTCGATGAACACGTGCCGGTGGTCGAAGGCCGCGACCAGCTTGATGTGCTCCGATAGCAGCATGCCGTTGCCGAATACGTCGCCGGACATGTCGCCCACGCCGACCACGGTGAAGGCGTCGGTGTCCGGGTTCATCCCCAGCGCCGCGAAATGCCACTTCACCGACTCCCAGGCGCCGCGGGCGGTGATGGCCATCCTCTTGTGGTCATAGCCCTCCGAGCCGCCGGAGGCGAACGCGTCGCCCAGCCAGAAGCCGTAGCGGGCCGCCACCTCGTTCGCGGTGTCGGAGAACGTCGCGGTGCCCTTGTCGGCCGCCACCACCAGGTAAGGGTCGTCGCCGTCCCGCCGGACCACGTCCGGCGGCGGCACCACCTTGTCGCCCTCGATGTTGTCGGTCACGTCGAGCATCGCCGCGATGAACATCTGGTAGCAGGCGAGCACCTCGGACGCATACGCCTCGCGGTCGCCGGGATCGGGCAGCCGCTTGCACACGAAGCCGCCCTTGGCCCCGGACGGGACGATGACCGCGTTCTTGACCTCCTGCGCCTTGACCAGCCCCAGGACTTCGGTGCGGAAGTCCTCGAGCCGGTCCGACCAGCGCAGACCGCCGCGCGCCACCCGGCCGAAGCGCAGGTGCACCGCCTCCAGCCGGGGCGAGTAGACGAAGATCTCAAACTTGGGCCGCGGCGAGATCAGCCCGGGCACGCTGCCCGGATCGAGCTTGAGGACGAGATACCCCCCCGGCCCCGGCCGCTGGTAATAGTTGGTGCGCAGGGTCGCATCGATTAGGGCCAGGTAGGACCGCAGGATCCGGTCGTGGTCGATGCTGACCACCTCGTCGAGCTGGCCGCGGATCTCCTCGGTGATCGCTTCGCAGCGCTCGGACACGCCGTTCTCCCTGGCCGGGTCGAACCGGGACTCGAACAGCCGGACCAGCAGCCGGGTGATCGCCCCGTTGGACCGCAGCACCCGCTGCAGGTAGTCCTCGCTGAACCGGGTCCCGCCCTGGCGCAGGTACTTCGCGTAAGCGCGCAGCAGGTTGACCTCGCGCCAGCTCAGGCCCGCGAGGAGGACCAGCGCGTTGAACCCGTCGTCTTCGGTCTGGCCGTGCCACAGCGCGGTCAGCGCGTCCTCGAATATCGGCCGGAGGGCGCCCGCGGCCGCGGTGGCCGGGAACCTAGGAACCCGAAGACCAAATTCATATATCCAGAACGAACCGTGGCCGGACGGTCCGGTGAACTGAAACGGATGCTCGTCGACGACCTCAAGACCCATGTGCTGGAGCTGCGGCAGCACGTCCGACAGCGTGATCGGCGTCCCCGACCGGTACACGACCAGCGTCCACCGCTCCGGCTTCTGCACCAGCCGCACCGCGAATTCCGTCCGCGACTCACGCAGGTCGAGCATGGTGGTCAGGTCGTCGACCGCATCCTGCGGGCTGACGTCCGCCTGGTAGGTCTCGGGGATGCCCGCCGAGCACAGGTCGAGCAGCGTCCTGGCTCGCTCCTCGCCGAGCACCCGGGTCGCCTCGGCGGTCAGGTCCTCATCCCACGACCTGACCGACGCGGCCAGCCTGCGCTCCAGGGCCGCCGCGTCCACCTGCGGCACCGGCCGTCCCCGGTCCCCCCGGACCACCACGTACAGCCGGGCCAGGGCCGAGTCGCCGACCGTGGCGCTGTAGTCCGCGGACACCCCGTGCAGCGCCTCGTTCAAGATGCCCTGGGCGCGCAGCCTGACCTTGGTGGTGTACCGGTCCCTGGGCAGGTATAGCAGGCAGGACATGTACCGGCCGTAGCGGTCCCGGCGCAGGAAGAGCCGGGTCTGCTTGCGCTCGCTCAGCCGCAGCACCCCGAGCGCGATCGGGGTGAGCTCGGAGGCTGAGATCTCGAAGAGCTCCTCGCGCGGGTAGTCCTGGAGTATCTCGACGAGGTCCTTTCCGTCGTGGCTCTCCCGGGACAGCCCGGCCGCGGCGAGGACCTGGGCGACCTTGCGCCTGAGCACGGGAACGCCCGCGATGGGCGCGGTATGCGCCGCGTGCGTGTACAGGCCGAGGAACCGGAACTCCCCGGTGACCTCCCCGGCCGGGCTGAGCTTCTTGACCGAGACGTAGTCCAGGTAATTAGCGCGGTAGACGGTGGACCTGGAATTGGCCTTGGCCAGCACCAGCCGCTCGGCGGGATCCTGCGCCCTGGCCACGACCTGGGGCGACAGCGGCGCCACGTCGTCGCGGCCGGGCCGGTCGTGGCGCAAGATGCCGAGCCCGGTCCCCGGTACCTGGCGCAGGCCGACGCCGCCGGCGGCTGGCACCAGGTCGTACTCGCGGTAGCCCAGGAAGGTGAAGTTGTCATCCGCCAGCCAGCGCAGCAGCGCGCCGAACTCTGCCCCCTGGGGACCGGCCAGATCACCGTCGGGCGCCCCGGCCAGCTCGTCGGCCAGGCTCCGGGCCACCTCGCCCATCCGGCGCTGATCCTCCACCGCGACCCGGACGTCGTCCAGCACGCGGCGCAGGTCCGCCGCGAGCTGGTCGTGACCGACCCGGTCCGCGGGCGGTCCCAGCTCGACATGTATCCACGACTCGGTGAGGTCTTCCACGCCGTCGACCGGCCCGGCCTGGACCGCGTCGTCCTCGCCAACACCAAGAATTTCACGCAGGGTGCCGGCTACGTCGCGGCGGACTTGCAGGACTGGGTGGACGAGCAGCCGGATCTCGGCCTCGTGCCGGTTCAGCTCGGTGGTGACCGAATCGACCAGGTAGGGCATGTCGTCGATGACGATGTCCACCACGATGCTGGACAGCCCGGGCTGGTCGTCCTCGCCCGGCTCGCGGACCTGGACCAGCGCCCGGCCCTGCGGCCGGCGCAGGCCCAGCTGGGCGTGCGCCTGCGCGACGGCCGCCATCCGGGCCGGCCGGGCCAGATCCTCGGTCGCGATGCGCTGGTAGTAAGCCCGCAGGTAGCAGGAGACGTGATCGCCGCTGCGGCCCAGGACCTCGGGATCTCGGGCCGGATCGTCCGGCCACGCCTCATCCGCCTGGGCCAGCAGGGCTTCCCTGGCCTCGTCCGAATTGCTGTCCGGCATCGCGTCCACTCCTTCGTGTCCACTCACCTGGTCCGCCGTCTTACCTCAACCCCGATTCATCTTGATCCACTCCGGCAGAGCACTCTGCCACCTCATTGTGACCGTGCGATTTCTTTAAGTAACACAGAGACGTTTCTTTAAGTAACTAAGAAGCGGCCGCCCGGAACCTGCCAAAGGACCCGAGCACCTCGGGGTTGGCCAGCGAGTTCGGGTCGGCGGCCCGCTCTGGCTCGGTGCCGAGCAGGATCTTCCGCACCGGGATCTCCAGTTTCTTCCCGGACAGGGTCCGCGGAATCCCGGGCACCTGGTGGATCTCGTCCGGCACATGCCGGGGCGAGAGCTGCGCCCGCAGCGCGGCCCGCAGCTTGCGCTTTAGGTCATCGTCGAGCTCGCATCCCGCGGCGGGCACCACGAACAGGATCAGCCGACCGTCGTCGGAACCCAGCCTACCGGTGTCCACCACTAGGCTGTCGGCGACTTCCGGCCACGCCTCGACCACGCGGTAGAACTCGCTGGTGCCCATCCGGACGCCGCCGCGGTTGAGGGTGGCGTCCGAACGGCCGTAGATGACGCAGCCGCCATCGGGCCGTATCTCGATCCAGTCGCCGTGCCGCCAGA
>Ga0302181_10003445_pt1 | contig 10833 bp, 9 predicted proteins | sample I_Palsa_E3_3_FD_198786 | JGI IMG/M metagenome (GOLD analysis project Ga0302181, IMG submission 198786) | Peat permafrost microbial communities from Stordalen Mire near Abisko, Sweden - I_Palsa_E3_3 | ecosystem: Environmental > Terrestrial > Soil > Palsa > Peat permafrost | place: Sweden: Abisko... | reverse complement strand
TCAGCCCGGGCCGGGGGCGGGATCCGGTCGGGCTGCTGCTGGGCCAGGCGGCGTCGCGGGTGTCGGAGCTGGTGCCGATCCGGCACGGGCGGATGCTGGTGTCCCCGTTCACCTTCTACCGGGGCGCGGCGCTGCCGATGGCGGCGGATCTGGCCGGCACGCCCTCCTCGGGGCTGCGGGTGCAGCTGTGCGGGGACGCGCACCTGTCGAATTTCGGCGCGTTCGCCTCGCCGGAACGGCGGCTGGTCTTCGACGTCAACGACTTCGACGAGACCCTGCCCGGCCCGTTCGAGTGGGACGTCAAGCGGCTGGCCGCGAGCCTGGCGGTGGCCGGGCGGGACAACGGGTTCCCCGGCAAGGCCCGCCGCAAGATCGCGCTGGCGGCGGTAGAGGGCTACCGCACCGCGATGCGCGGGTTCGCCGGGCAGCCCTTCCTGGACGTCTGGTATGCGCATCTGGACATCGAGCCGGCCCTGCGCGAGTTCACCTCCCAGGTCAAGGCGAAAAAAGTCAGGGAGTTCGAGCAGGCGCTGGCCAAGGCCCACACCGCGGACAGCACCAAGGCGCTGGGCAAGCTCACCACCCTGGTCGACGGCCGGCGGCAGATCATCAGCACCCCGCCGACGATCGTCCCGATCGAGGAGATCTTCAGCGGAGTGCAGGCCGACGCGATCTACGACCTGATCCGCACCGTGCTGGGCAAGTACCGGCGCAGCCTGCAGTCCGACCGGCGGCACCTGCTCAAGCAGTTCACCTTGGTGCAGGTGGCCCGCAAGGTCGTCGGGGTCGGCAGCGTCGGCACCCGGGCCTGGATCGTGCTGATGGACGCCGGCGACGGGGTCGAACCGCTGTTCTTGCAGGCCAAGGAGGCCCAGGTCTCGGTCCTGGCGGACTACGCCGGGCGCAGCCAGTACGCCAACCAGGGTGAGCGGGTCGTCGCCGGGCAGCACCTGCAGCAGGCCCAGAGCGATATCTTCCTCGGCTGGACCCGGGTCGCCGCGCCGGACGGGGTGGACCGCGACTTCTACGTCCGCCAGCTGAAGGACTGGAAGTTCTCGGTGCCGATCGAGTTGATGCTCCCGCCCGGTATGACGGGCTACGCCCGGGCGTGCGGGTGGACCCTGGCCCGAGCGCACGCGCGCTCCGGCGACCGGATCGCCCTGGCCGCCTACCTCGGCGCGTCGGACAGATTCGACCAGGCCATCGCCGACTTCGCCGAAACCTACGCCGACCAGAACGAGCTCGACTACGCCGCGCTCCAGGCCGCCGTCAAAGAGGGCAAAGCAGAAGCCATCAGCGAAATCTAACGCGGCAGCACCTTGACCTAGCCTCCCCCACCCGATGAGACATCCTGCGCCTCCGGTCCCGGCAACCAGGCGGGCCGCCCGCCGCGCAAATCATAGCTAGAGCACGATCCGGGTGGCCCGTTCCGGCGTGGCTCGACCAAACGCTGAGCCTGGTCGAGTCGCGCGCGTACGCGGCCGCTGGTGACATCCAGGCAGCTGTCGCGACTGGATCGGACCGGTGCTGCGGCGTGCCCCTGAACTGGCCCATGCCCACCGGCGCGTGCTCACCCGCCGTAGCGATGCGGTCCGCCGAGCCGGCCAGCTTGACCTGATCTGATGTCACATTGCGCGCGCCCGCCGCGGGCCGGATGAATGTGCACAGCCCTCCCCCCGCAGCCAGGCGGCGGTGCGGACCGTGAAACCAGTGCCGTTCTGATCCATATTTAGAATTTCTTACGGACACCACTTCTTGAGTGGGCAAGTTACGTGCCGCGCAGGCACGGCTCGGGAGACCGCAGCCATCCTGAATGGAGTACACGATGAGTGACGGGACGCGTTTCGACGGAGTCGGCGTCATCAGGACCAAACGAGATGGCGGCGCGCTGACCCCGGACCAGATCCGCGCTCTCATGCGCGCCTACATGAGCCGGGAGTTCGCCGAGGAGCAGATGTCCGCGCTCCTGATGGCCATCTTCTGGCGGGGCATGACATCCGCCGAGACAGCGGAATGGACGGGCGCGATGATCGCCTCCGGCGAACGCGCCGACCTGTCCGGGCTGGGCCGTCCGTCTGTCGACAAGCACTCCACCGGGGGCGTGGGCGACAAGCTGTCGCTGATCATCGTGCCGCTGGTCGCCGTCTTCGGCGCCGTCGTGCCGCAGATGTCCGGACGGGGACTCGGCCACACCGGCGGGACGCTGGACAAGCTGGAGTCGATCCCCGGCTGGCGGCCCGATCTGGATCCGGCCGCGCTGCTAGAGATGCTGGACAAGGTCGGCGGCGTCATCACCGCGGCGGGCGACGAAATGGCCCCGGCTGACCGGCGGCTGTACGCGCTGCGCGACATTACAGCCACCGTGGAGTCGATCCCGCTGATCGCCAGCTCGATCATGTCGAAAAAGGTGGCCGAGGGCACGCAGAGCCTGCTGCTGGACATCAAGGTGGGGTCCGGGGCGTTCATGACCGACATCGACCAGGCCCGGCTGCTCGGCTCGACGATGATCGAGATCGGCCAGGCTCATGGCGTCCGCACCGCCGCGATGCTCACGGCGATGGACACACCACTCGGTCGCGCCGTCGGCAACGCGGTGGAGGTCGCCGAGGCGCTGGACGTGCTGGGCGGCGGCGGACCCGCAGATGTCCGGGACCTGTCAGTGGCCGAGGCCGAGGCGATGCTGCAGCTGGCCGGGATCGACGGCGATCCCGCTAAGGCCCTCACCGACGGCCGGGCCCTGGATAAGTTCCGCGAGATGATCCGGGCCCAGGGCGGCGACCCCGATCAGCCACTCCCGGCCAGCCCCCTGCTGGGCGTCGTGTCCGCGCCGCGTGACGGCATAGTCCGCCGCCTGGACGCCTATGCGGTGGGCATGGCCTCATGGCGCCTGGGAGCCGGGCGGTCACGCCCCGGCGAAGCGGTGTCGGCGGCCGCCGGCGTGATCTGCCTCGCCAAGCCAGGCGAGCCCGTGGCCAAGGGCCAGCCCATCGTGGAACTGCGCGGCGACGACCCGGGCCGGCTCGACGCGGCCCGCGCCGAACTGGCCGGGGCGATCGACGTCGGCGATGAGCCAGCGCCCGCGAGCCCGCTGATCCTCCAGCGCATTGGTTTGTAAGGGAGGAAGGCCAGGCCCGTGCTGCTGCACGGCTCGCCTTTCACGTCGAAGGCAGGATGTCCGGCGGCTCCAGGCGCATCAGGTCGTCTTTGCTCCAGTGCCGCTCCGGATCGGCGGCAAGACGATAGGCGTGCCGGAGCCGGGCACTTTCCAGCTCGTTCCGGACGCTGCGGGCGTTGGCGAACCGGGGCTGGCTCATCTGCACCGACAGATAGTCGCGAAATGCCGCCTCCGCTTCGTCCGACAAGTAGTAGGACGACCGGTCCGTCATCAGCCGTCCGATCGCGAGCAGCTCGTCGACGTCGTACTCGGCGAAGTCCAGGTGATGCGCGATGCGCGAGCTCATACCGGGGTTTGACTCGAAAAAGTGATCCATGCGATCCTTGTATCCAGCGAGAATTACCACTAGATTGCCCCGCTGGTTCTCCATCACCTGCATCAGGATGTCGATGCACTCTTGGCCATAGTCTTTCGAGTCCTGGGCGCGGTACAAGGTGTAGGCCTCGTCGATGAACAGCACGCCGCCCATCGCGCGGTCGAGAACCTGCTTGGTCTTCGGCGCGGTATGCCCGATGTACTCACCCACAAGGTCATCGCGCATGGCATGCAGGACATGATTTTTCTCCAGGTAACCGAGCCGGTGAAGCAGGTCGGCCATCTTCAATGCCACCGTGGTCTTCCCGGTCCCGGGGGGCCCGGTGAAGCACATGTGCAGGTTCGGCCGGGACGCGGAGAGCCCGAACCGCTGTCGCGCTCGGTCGACCAGCAGCAGCGAACCGATTTCTGCCACCTTCTGCTTCACCGGGACGAGTCCGACCAGTTCGAGGTCCAGCTCGATGAACAGGTCATCGAGGTGTGCTGCCCGCCGTTCCTCAGCGAGGGTGATAGTGGCACCCGGCTGCAGCGTTTCGTTCCGTCGGCGAGTCCGGCCGCTTCGAGCGGGCTTTGGCCCGGCCAAACGGGCTGCCGGACGGGCTGCCGGACGGGCTGCCGGACGCCGGGTGGAGTTGCCAGAAATCCGCCGGGATACGGCGGCCGGAATTATCGGCGAGAACTCGCGGCGCAGCCCGGGATCCATCGCGTTCAGACCCGAATCCGGCCGGAAACCGCGGGCGGCGAGGCTCTCCGGACTCGTCTGGCGCCAGCCGTCCCGGACGAGGAAGAGCGTCGTCACGACGAGGACAATGAAGCCGACGATGATCCCGAACAACACGGGGCTCGTCCGCCAGGCCAGCAACAGACCAACTGTGATGCCCAGCAGGAGTATGCCGAGTCCGGTATATCGCAGTCTGGTGGCCCACATAACACGAGTGAGGCTAGCCGGGCGGCTAACCGCAGGTCAACCGCAGGCCGCTCGCCGCCTTGCGCTCAGAGCAGGGCAGGGTCAGGCACCAGGCACGACACCCTGATATTGTCAGTTACAGACTGACAACTCAGGAGGTACGTGCGGTGACGTCCAGCACCCAGCAATCTGTGATCGCGGCCTGCTCGTTCTGCGCGAAACCGAATACCGAGGTCGCGACCCTCGTCGCCGGGCCGGGCGTGTACATCTGCAACGAGTGCGTGGCACTCTCCCAGCAGGTCATCGAGGCCAAGGCCAAGGCCGTCCCCAGGCTTGCCCCGTGGCTCCAGGTCGATGATGTCGAGGCGGTGCTGGCGAACCTTCCGCGCATCGCCGAGGCGGGCGCGCAGGTCGAGGCCAGCCTGACCGGATGGGTACGGCGAGCCCGGGAGCTGGGGGCTACCTGGGCTCGTATTGGTGACGCGCTGGGAATGACCCGGCAATCGGCATGGACACGATTTTCCGGCGAGGAATAGAGCCCGCCTTGCCGTGCACCTTCCTCGCTCTCTTCGTATCACATCTGATACATTTATCTCAGTGGACGAGGAGGGTCGATGAAGATGACCGGTGGAGGATCTGACACGCCGGGGCTAGCGCGGCCCGAATTGGTCCGCGTACTCGAATCGGCGGCGCGGCTCCAAGAGGTCGTTCCCGATGCTGTGCTGGTAGGCGGCTCGGCTGCGGCGCTGTGGGCGAACCATCGTTCCTCTTATGACCACGACCATGTACTGCAGGATCTGAGTGCCCGTTTCGATGCGGTTCTCGAGGCGATCGAAGCGACGGACGGATGGGTGACCAACCGAGTGACCCCAGGAAAGATAATCCTGGGTGAGCTGGGCGATATCGAGTCCGGCGTCCGCCAGCTCATCCGGAACAGGCCGCTGGAAGTCACCGAAGTGACGCTGCCGTCCGGGCACGTGCTCCGAGTACCGACCCCGGACGAAACCCTGCGCATAAAGGGATATTTGGTCGTCCGGCGCAATCAGGTCCGGGATTACCTCGACGTAGCGGCCCTTTCTGACCGTTACGGGATCTCTCATTCTGCCGATGTGCTCGGACATATCGACGCCTACTACTCCGATCAGCGCGGCCCCGAAGCGGAGGGGGTCGCGACCCAGCTCGCCCGGCAGCTGGCCGATCCGAGGCCAGCGGACACTCGGACCATCCAGCAGCTTGACCAGTACAAGGATCTTGATGAGCGCTGGACTGACTGGGGGAATGTGACCGAAGTCTGCCGCTCAGTGGCCGTGGAGATGGTGCAATGATGACCGCCCTTAAGTTCCGCAATATCACCGTTTCTCCGGATGACCCAGTGGACACCTGGCCCTTCGAGGGCATCCTCGCGGCAGTTGAGCGGGGCAGCCTTCCGGACTGGCGTCGGCTGGCGGCAGCGATCCGGGCCGATCCCTGGGGTCCAGTGGCCCGGCAAGTCCTTGAAGCTATCCGTCTGTCCCGCCCTTATGGCACCGCCGAGCTTCTGGAGGGAGTAGTGGAGCGTGCCCGGAAGCTGGCCGCCGATTCGGAACGCGAAGACGTGGCCGCTGAGGTACGGAACCTTGTCGGTAGATCCGGCCTGTCCAGACAGGATTTTGCCGAGCGGGTAGGCACGTCGCGGTCTCGCCTGTCGACCTACATGTCCGGGAAAGTCGTACCCTCGGCGGCGTTGATGGTGCGGATCCGGCGGGTAGCGCTAAAAGCCGATGGGGACCGTCATATGGTGACGACGACCTTGCCTTGGGCGGCGTCGGTTGGATCATGGCCCCAGGGGAGCGCGCTGCTACCATGATCGTGCGGCGGTTCGAATCCGCTCACCGACTCCAGACCGGATAAGCGCCGTGACGCGAGCGGGTGATCTGAGGCGGGAGGCCAGGGTTGGGCCAGCGCACGCTATCCGGCCTCGCGAAGGCCTTCAAGCGGGACCGGACCACCTTTCGCCAGGCCATCGACCCGCAGGAGGCTTTCCGGCTGGGTACCTCGCTCGGGCGCCAGGGCGACGTCGAAGGAGCGCGAGCGGCTTATCAGCAGGCGATTGACTCCGGGCACGCCGAGCATGCCCCCGCGGCCGGGTTCCACCTGGGCCTCCTGCTGGGCCAGCATGACGACATAGACGGCGCCAGGGAGGCCTACCGGCAGGCGGCTAACTCCGGCCACCCCGAGTACGGGCCGACGGCGGCACGCAACCTCGGGCACCTGTACAAGCGGCAGGGGCGGGGCCGTCAAGCGATCGCGGCCTACCTGGCAGCCATCGATTCCGGTCACCCGGACGTGGCCCCGTGGGCGATGCTCTATCTGGGAAACCTGTACCGTCACCTCGGGAACGAGGCTGCCGCGCTGGCCAGCTACCAAAGCGCCGTCGATTCCGGCCACCCGAAAGCCGGCCCGCAAGCCGCCCGGCACCTGACTGATCCGCCCTGAGCCGTACGCGCGGTCGCAGGCGTCGGGGAGATCAGTGCTTGCCGATAAAGACCGGGGCGTCCAGCGAGGCGCTGCCCTCGCCAGCGTGGATGTTGCTAGCGACCAGGTACTTGCCCGTCTCGACGATCTCGATGTTCTTCCCGTCCGGGTCTTTGAGAACCATGAACTTCGAACCCTCGACCGGGCCGTCTGGCGTGACCTGCGGCTCGGCGTAAATGGTATAGCCCTTGGCCGTCCATTCCTTGTACGCCGCGTCGATGTCCTCGACTTCGAAGCAAGGGTAGGCGTAGCCGACGTCGTCCTGTCGGCCATCGAAAGATGCTCGCCGCACCGGGTGGAACTCGATCAGCTCCAAGATGACGTCACCGACGGCGAGAAGGGCAACGCGCTGCTCGTGCTCAGGCAGGCCGAGAGCTGTCCCGGTCTTGGTCCCGGCCTGCACCTGCAGTGCCATGCCGGTTACGAGGCCGAACGCGTCCTCGAAGAACTCCAGGGTTCGCTCCAGGCTGGTCACCGTGATGCCGATGTGATGGAATCTCACGTCGATAGCCACTGGCTGCTCCGGTTCGAGAAGGTTGCCGCCGCCGGTCCGACGATATGAGAGTCAGCCGACCTAAGTCAAGTAAATACTATCCTTACTTAGTCGGCAACTCAGCGCCCGTCTCGGGTCAGCTGATCGCGCTGGACCTTACCGAGGGCGTTGCGGGGCAGCGCGTCGACGAAGCGGATTTCACGCGGTCGCTTGTAGGCGGCAAGGCGCTGAGCAGCGAAGTTCAGCAACGCCTGCCGGTCAGGTGGTCCGTCACACACGACGTAGGCCACCACCGTCTCGCCCCACTCCTGGCAAGGATGCCCGATGATCGCGACCTCCTGCACAGATGGGTGGGCAAGTAGCAGTTCCTCTACCTCCCGGGGGTACACGTTGTAACCCCCTGAGATGATCAGCTCCTTGGAACGCCCTACGATGCGCAGGTACCCGTCCTCGTCACATTCGCCGAGGTCACCCGTGCGGAACCAGCCGTCGGGTGTGAAGACCTCCGCCGTGGCCTGACTGTTGCCGTGGTAGCCCAGAAACACGCTAGGGCCGCGCAGCTGAATCTCGCCCGCTCCGGTCGGGGACTCGGCCAATCGCAGCTCGACGTTCGGCAGCGGAAGACCGACCATACCCGGCTTACGGACCCCCTCGTACGGGTTCGACACCGTGATCACTGTCTCCGTCAAGCCATAGCGCTCGAGCACCCGCTGCCCGCTGGCCTGGTAAATCTGCTCGAAGAGTCTCGGCGCCAGCGGCGCCGAGCCGGACACGCACAGCCGCAGCCGGCGCAGCGCCACGAGCCGGTCGTCGGCGGCCAGGCGATGGTACATCGTCGGCACCCCGAAAAATAGAGTCGCCCGGTCGCGGTCGATCGCCTCCGCCACCTCACAGGGCCGGAACTTCGGCAGCAAGAGCGCAGTCGCGCCGCACACCAGTGTTCCGTTCACGCCGATCCCGAGGCCGTGCATGTGGAACAAAGGCAGGGCGAGGGCGAGGCGGTCGTCCGGGTTCCAGCGCCAGGCGATGCGGACGGCTTCGGCCGACGCGAGCAGATTGCCGCTGGTGAGCACCGCGCCCTTCGGGACGCCAGTGGTACCGGAGGTATGGCAGATCAGCGCCGGGGTGTCGCGCGTCGACTGATCTAGCCTGGACGGCGGGCCATCCGGAATATTGACATCAATGCCGGTCACGATCATTGGCCCGGTCGACGCCGCGCCGATCAGCCGCCCGCGCTCGGCGTCGTCCACGACAGCCGCCCGCGGCGTGGTGTTACGGACGATGTGCCTGATCTCGCCGGCACCGTAGCCGGTGTTCATCGGCACCGTGACGAGGCCGAAGCGGTGGGCGGCAACGTAGGCCACCAGCAGTTCGATTGAGGCCCCGGCCGAGATGACGATCCGGTCGCCTGGTTGCAGCCCGGCGCGCTCGAACCGGCCCGCCACCCGGGCCGAGCGCTCCTCGAGCTCGGCCGCCGAGATGGTTGCGCCGTCCGGCATAACGGCCACGGCCTGCGCAGGATCGTCCTGCCAGCGGCTGACCCAGGCGCGCGGCAAGGACTCCTCGGCGAGGACATCGATCTGGCTGACACCCTCCGGCAGGTGCACGGCCGCTTGGGCGTAATAGGTGATCATGAACCCGGCTCCATCGTCTCGGCCCGTTCCCGGCTCGGATGGATGCGTCGCGGGCATCGACGGCAGCCAACCTGACATATATAGTACTTACTAACCATATGATGCCATGGGAGCCACGCTCCGAGGGAGGCTTCGTGACCAGGTTTGTCGCCTTCGAAGACACCGAGTTCCAGCGGGTCGCCGCCGACGGGTACAGCTTCGACAGCCATATCTTCTTCGGCAGCCGGAAGTACTCCGGCCCCGGCCCGCAGATCTACATGAATAATGTCGATCCGGGGGTCACGCTGGGCGCCCACTTCCACCGCATCGACCAGTTCCAGGTCTTCTTCGGAAACGACGGGGCGAGGTTCCAGCGCAAGCCGATTCCCTCGGTCTTCGTCCACTACGCCGACGCCTTCGCCACGTACGGCCCATTCTCGGCCGCCCCGGACGCCCCGCTGCTCTACGCCACGATCCGGGCCCAGTCTGACAATTACGGCGGAGTCATGCCCGGCGCCCGCGGCGAGCGCCCTTATCTCGGCCGGCGTCACCTCTCGGCCGGGGTGGACGGATGGGAAGCGGCCAGCCGTCCTGCCGCGGGCGCCATCAGGACGGCCGAGGTCCTTCCCCCCGCTGCCGACGGCCTGACCGCCTATCTCGTGCACCTGGGCGCCGGCGCGGCCTGGAGCTCGCCTGACGCCGGGAGCGCCTCCGGCCGGGCACTGTGCGTGCTCGACGGCGAACTGCAGGCGGATGAGATGTCCTACGGGCCCCGCTCGATCGGCTGGCAGGCCCGCACCGACCCCGCGCTTTGGGCGCGGGCCGGGGCGGCTGGTTGCGCCCTGCTCATGCTGGACTTCCCCTGGCCTGCCAGCCAGGCGGTCCGTCAGGAGACCGGCGGGCGCAGCGCCGAGGCGGTCCCCGGAGCGAGTTCCGGCAGCTGACGGCCTTCCGGCCTGATCCGACGCTGATCTGAGGACCTTGCCGAGGGCTGATCAGAGGATCGTTCGGAGAAATTATCGAAGGTGCGCCGGCCGGGGCGGCCCCGGCGGCCGGGCATGCCAGATCGAGGCGGCCGCCCGGCTTACCAGGCGAACGACAGGCCCAGGTCGACCGGTAGCACGATGCCGGTGATGTAGCGGGCCTCGTCCGAGGCTAGGTAGGCGACGGCGGCAGAGATGTCCTGCGTCTCGATCCAGGGCTCGCCCAGCGGGTGCATGGACCGCATGACCTTCTTGGCGTCCTCGAGGTTCGGCTCGGGCGAGTCGGGGCTGAAGATCTGATACAACCGGTCGTTCAGCACAAAGTCGGTGGGCACCGCGGTCGGAGCGACGCAGTTGATCCGGATCCGGTACGGCGCGAGGTCGTTCGCCATCGAGCGCATCATCCCGATGACGCCGGTCTTGGCCGCGATATAGGGCGACAACTGCGGCGCGGCCTTGATCGCGGCGGCCGAACTGGTCATGATCACCGAGCCGCCCTGGCCCGCCGCGATCATGGACGGTACGGCCGCGGATACGGTGTGCCAGACGCCGGTGAGGCACACCCCGACCACATCGTCCCATTCGGCCTGGGAGACCTCCCAGAACGGCCGGGAGTTGATCCCGATCCCCGCGTTGGCGACGACGATATCGATCGGCCCGATCTCGGCGACGCCAGCGCTGATTATCCGCTCGATCTCGGCACGGTCGCGCACGTCCGCGCGGCCGGCGTAGATCCGCCCGCCGGCGGCCTCGATCAGCCGGACCGTTTCGTCCAGATCCTGCTGCGTCGCCTGCTTGTACGGAACGGTGTCGTAGGTACACAGCCCGTCGAA
>Ga0302181_10003437_pt1 | contig 10853 bp, 17 predicted proteins | sample I_Palsa_E3_3_FD_198786 | JGI IMG/M metagenome (GOLD analysis project Ga0302181, IMG submission 198786) | Peat permafrost microbial communities from Stordalen Mire near Abisko, Sweden - I_Palsa_E3_3 | ecosystem: Environmental > Terrestrial > Soil > Palsa > Peat permafrost | place: Sweden... | reverse complement strand
GGCGGCGGGCTGCATCCCGGGGGCCTGGGTGATCCCGGTGGTCAGGCCGTTGACCGTGACCGCGGTAACAGCGCCGGCGCCGAGGAACGCGGCGGACAGGTTCCGGCCGGTGGTGTTCACGACTGTGGCGGGGGAGGCGGGCAGCGCCGGGGTGATCGCGGACCAGTACCAGACCGGGGTCGCGCCGGTGTACTGCAAAGCGCACGTGGCGCCCGGGGGGACGGTCATCATGTAAGCGGTCGCGGTGGTGGCCACGGACACGCCGTTGACCCAGTAGTTGGCCATCGTCGCGCCGTTCGCGCCGACACTCACGTACGCGGTTCCGCCCGATGTGTTGACGACGGTGTTGGTGGTCCCGCCGGGGCTCGTCGCGGGTACCGCTGGCTGCATGATCACGGGGCCATCTCCGTAGCGTCGTAGTTGCGGCCAGTAGGCGGCTGGATGGAGCTCAATTTGCGAGTGCCCCCCAATGCCCGTGACCGCAGGTGTCCGTTCCGTCAACCCAGGCCCGCAGGTTCCCGGCCCCGATCGCGCTGTACAGATCCCCGGCCGGGTCCAGGATCAGCGGCGTGCCCTGGAGGAACTTGACGGGGAACCCGCCGGGCGTCCATCCGGCCGGCGACCCGGACCCGTCCCACGCCACGGCCCCTTTGGTGTCCCCGGCCATCAGCGGCGTCACTGTCAGTGCCGCGCTGTACACTGCCCCGGCGGACCCCGCCGCGATGACCTGGACGGTGACCGCCGCGCCGGCCCCCATGTAGGTCGTGACCGCCTGCTGCGGGTAGGACCCGACGGTCCCCGCGTTGACCGACGTGGCCAGCAGCGTCGTCCCGGAGTACAGGCCGAAGTTGCCGGCGTCCCCGGCCGCTGCGGCTGAGGCCAGGGTGCACGTCCAGGACAGCAGGAACGTTCCCGTCGCGGCGGCCTCGGAGGTGATCACGGTCCCGGCTGCGGGTGCCGCGGAGGTGGTTCCGCTGGCCGAGGTCGCCGGTCCTGACGCCGGGGAACTGCCGGTGCCTGCGGCAATGGTGACATCGGATGTCACTATGTACCGGTTCAGCGTCATGCGGTCACCCCCCTGCGGTCTAGTAGGCGGTCTGCGGTACGGCGTCGCCGGCCAGCGCCGGGGTGAGCTGCGCGACGGTGACGAGGACCCCGGACAGGTGCGCGAGCTCCATCCCGCCCACCGGCACGGAAGTGGCTGTAGGCGTGCCGGTGACGACCGCCACGTCAGAAGTGCCGGACGGGTCGATGATCAGCACCTGCCCCGCCGTGAAGCTGGTGCCCCCGGCGGTGAACGGCAGCGCCGCCGCCCCGGCGGACACGCCGGCGGAGATCGCGGGCAGCGCCCACGCCCATGCCGGCGCGGCCGAGTACGTGACCGAGATCGTCCCGCCGGCCGGGACCAGGTACGTCCCCGCCGTGGTTCCGGCCTGCACCGCGTTGACGTACACGAACGTGAGGGTGCCGCCGGTGATGGTGACCGCCGCGACGGTGCCCGTGGCGTTCGTGACCGGGACGGCGGTCAGCGGGACGGCAGGGGAGGAGACAGCCGGGGCGGCCAGCGTGAAGGGCCATTCGCACCGCAGGCACCGGTATGTCAGCGCCGCGTACGGCGCCATCGGGCCCGCGAACCAGCAGCGGGGGCAGCGCAGGCCGGCTACCTCCAGCGGCTCGATCGTGCCTCCGATCCAGGGCATGGGTTATCGGCTTCCCTGCGGCCGGACGCGGCGGGACGGCGGGAGATCCACGGCGTCGGTCGCCGATTCGGTCAGGTGCGCGGCCATCTCCGACGCGTCCGGGCGGGAAGCCTCGGAACCTTCCGGGGCGTTCCCCATGTCCCCGGCGAGGAACTGGACGGCGCTCGAGCCGTCCGGGTCGGGGCGGGGGGCGTCCGAACCGGGAGGCGGGGTGGTCGGCCGGAACAGGCGGCCGGACACGGCGCGGGGCGGGACTACCGGGACCGGCTCATGCGTGCCGTCCGGCCCGGACACCTTCCGCACCACGTCGACCTGCCGTCCGTCCCGCGCGCCTTTGCGGTTGAACTGGCGGGCCTCTTCCTCGGTCAGGTGCACGATCTCACCGGGGTATACGAGATCGGTGGCCCGGTCCTTGTCGCCGCGGCGGGGGACACTCAGGCAGATGAGGGCCTGGTAGGGCTCGCCTACGCGGGTGGCGGGTGCGCCCGTGGCGCGGGCCAGGAGCTTGTCGAGGGTGGCTGTTTCCTCGGCGGAAAGCGGTGCCGGCTCGGTGACTGCGGTTGCCATTCCGTCTCCTCAGTTGCTCAGGGTGAAGGTCTGGTACTGCGGGACATTGGTGGTCGTGACGGTGCTGAACACCGGGGACTCGCAGGTGATGGTGTACGGCGGGGTGTACGGCTGCACAGACGGGGCCGCCGGGTAGCCGGCCCAGTGGTAGTGCACGCAAGAGCAGTGGTGCGCGGCCTGCCCGGCGCGAAGCCTGGCGACTTCCTCCCGCAGTTCACGTACGGTCTCGGCCAGCGCGGTCATCTCGTCACGCCCCCCGTCCCGTTCGCGTTCCCGGCTCATAGTAACTCTCCGTACTCGGTTATGTGTTCGAAATCAGACCCCGGACAGCAAAGACACGGCCAACGGTTGGTCGAGCCCTACGGCCGAACTACGCTGAGTGTCCGACCGCCAGGTCTTGCGGCTCTCGTCGCGATAAAGCGGCCCTGCGATGAAAGGCAGCTCATCGGCGTAGAAACCGGCCCGGTTCCGCTGCATGATGATCGCGTTTCCGGCCGGCACCTGGCGGGACACGAGCACGTCCAGGTTGAATATCTTCTGCGGCAGAGTCCCCGTGTAAAGAAGGGATTCCGACGCGATATCGCCGATGTACGGCGCCGCGAACGTGGAGCTTTGCAGAAGCGTGTTCTTGGTCCCGTGGTTGATTATCAGCGTGTCGGCTTCGAATCCGAGCCATTGTGTTACCCCGCTCGGGGACACGATATTCGCGTTTTCGACCAGATATACGGCCTGCGCGATATCCGCCCGGATAGTGGCCGAAGCACTCGCCCACGGATTGGCCACGGCCAGCGTCTGAATGGACGCGTTCGCCACGACGGCGGAGTAGAAGGCGGTGTTCCACGAGTACACCATCGTGTTCTTGACCTGCAGCAGCTGCCGGGTCACCGGGTCGATGGCCTGCCTGCGCCGCATCTCGTCGGACACCATGATGGCCATGGCGCGCTCGTGAGTGAACACCACCCGGGGCACGCCGATGGACGTCGGGACGACGGGGACCTCACCGAATTCGGGCCTGATCTCCGGGAAATCGTCGGCGTAAAGCGGCGTGGACTCCGAGTAGCGGACCGCGCCGGAAGGGGCCGCGCCGCCCATCCGCAGCACCGAGTCCATGATGAACTCGTTGGCGGTGATATCCAGGATGAGCGCCGGAATGACCAGGGGGTCTTTCAGCAGCTCGTTGACTGTGATTCTCGGGCCGTCGCTATAGCCCCTCGCGCCAGATGGCATCTGGTCAGTCCTTCTCTCTTAAAGGACCCGGGCCCGGCCCAGGAAGTAGGATGCGGCCCCGGTGCCGCCGATCTGCTGGGTGAGCATCGCGCTGGACACGCCGCCCGGGTGGGTGCACACGGCCACCACCTGGTCCGCGGCCGGTCCCGCGCCGGCGCCGGTGACCGCTCCGCCGGTCGCGCCGATGATCAGCTTCTGGTCGGTGTACGCCTGCCCGACGTACCAGACCCAGATGTCCCACCCGCCCGCGTAGACGGGCACGTAGTCCGTGAGGACGGACATGTCGATGAGGGGGTCGCCGTAGGCGTTCGCGGCGCCGGTCTGGGTGGAGATGACGTTCGCGTCGGCGCCGGCGACGCCTGAGCAGTAGACCGTCGCGGACGTGGCCACCTTGACGGTCAGGTCCGTGGTCCCGTACCCCTGGGTGGTCGGCATGACGAACTGGCCGCCGAAGATCAGGGTGGAGACCTGGAGGTTCCGTGGCCCCCTGGTGTAATGCGGGAGTACCGCAGTCATGCGGCCACGCCCCCTTCAGTTCTCGTATGCCTAGTCGCTGTTCGACACGTCGGTGGTTGGTGTCCCGCCCGAATTGCGTGTAGTGTTACGTCATGGGCGGAACGGGGAACGGGCCGAAGCCGAGGCTTTTCGTGGACGTCGGGCAGCGGTTCGGCAGGCTGATGGTGACCGAAACCGGCGTCCTGACGGGTGTCACGCCCGCTAAGCCGGGTGGCTGGCGTGCCGCCGTGTGCCTGTGTGATTGCGGGCAGACGGTCACGGTCGCGCTGTCCAACCTGTTCAACGGGCGGGTCAAAACGTGCGGGAAGACGTGCGAGTTCTCCCCCGGGCCGATGTCCGCTAGAACACCCGAGGGCAGAGCGCGGGCGGCCAGGGTGCTCGGCAACCTGACTCCTGAGCAGAAAGCCCGGCAGCAGACCCGGATCGACGGCCATGGCCTCTCCGCACGCGGGGAAGAGCATCCCCTGCTGCGGCTCTGGTACAGGATCCTCCGGCGCTGCGAGATCCCCGCCGCGACCGGCTACCGCTACTACGGCGGCCGTGGTATCCGCGTCTGCGATCGCTGGCATGACGTGCTTGTCTTCATCGCCGACGTGGAGGCCGAGATCGGACCGCAGCCGGAAGGAAAGTACCCGAGCGGGATGCCCATCTACACGTTCGATCGCATCGACGTCAACGGGAACTACGAGCCCGGAAACGTCCGCTGGGCCACGGCGAAGGAGCAGGTCGATAACCGCCGGCCCCTGGAGCTGGAACCGTGCTGCGTTGCCTGCGGGACTCCCTGGGACGAGGCGAACACCTACACCAGCCCGTCCGGCCACCGGGAGTGCAAGGCGTGCCGCCGGGAGGGGCAAAGGAGGCGCGCCGAGGCCAGGGCCATGAAGTGACGCGGACCGTTCGCTAGTCACCATTGCTCACCGCCGGCCCTTCGGCGAGCTGATCGTGGGCGGTCACGGCGCGGAGGTTGCCCGCGCCCACCTGGACGACTTCGGCCGCGGACAGTTCCACCACCTGGCCTTTTGCCAGCAGGCGGGCCGGCTGGCCGTACCCGGACCCGGCGACTGTCACCGGGGTCACCACCACGTAGCGGGCCACTGGCTTACTTCAGCCCCGTGGCCTGCTTGAACCGGGACACCACGTCGTCCCGCGACGTTGCCACCTGCTCCCGCACGGCGTCTTCCGGCTCGTCCATCGGGGAGCCCAGCTCGACGTCGAGGTCGAGGAGGCGGGCCTGCTGGGCGTACTCGGTGAGGACCCGCCGCATGATCTGCCCGGCGTCGGCGGTCTTCCCGTTGGCGAGCTCGACCACCCGCCCGGCGCCTTCGAGCAGCGGCCTCGCCAGTTCGGTGATGAACGGGGGGACGCCCATGTCGGCGAGCTTCCGCTTCTCCGTCTGGTAGTCCCCTTCCCGCATCCGGGCGGTGATGACGGCCAGTTCCCTGGCGGTCTCGTCGGCCCGGGCTGTGGCCAGGTCGATGGAGAACTGGGCCTCGGCGGACAGTCCTGCGGCCACGGGCTCCTCCTGGTGCTGCTCGGCGTCGAACGCGGCCTGCATGGCGGCGAACTCCTCATCGGTCATGCTCGCGATCTGCATGGCCAGGTCATCGCCCGCGTCGTCCGCGTCCGGCTCGCCTTCGTCCCCGGTGCCGTCGCCGCCGGGTGCGTCGCCGGCGCTGCCGGTCAGGGCCAGCAGCTCATCGGGGGTCAGGACCACCCCGCCGCCCGCCAGAGCGTCCAGCTGATCGTCCGGCAGCTCGAGCAGGGCCGTGAGCCTTGCCTTCTGCTCACCGGTGAGGGCGTCGAGGTCAGGCATGGCGGTTGTCCCTTCGGATGGCGCTGCGTCAGGCTGGGCGGGGGCAGGCGAGGGGGCAGGGTTTCCCTCGCCTGCGAACTGGGAAGCGGACAGGTCGATGACCTCATCGGGGGCCGGGGTGGCGGCCTCGATGGCCTGCCACGCGCCCAGGCCGGGGATACGGGGGTCCAGGGTGCCGAGGACATGCTGGATCGCGGCGGGGTACCGCTGGCCGTCGGAGCGGGCGTAGTCCTCCACGATGCGGGCGGAGACGCCAAGCTTCGGGTTCTCCCGCAGCACTTTCTCGCCGCGCGGGGTGACCTGGGCGGTGATGTACAGGCCGTCGTCCAGCAACTCCATGCCGGTGACCTCGCCGCGGGTGCGCTCCGGGTCGTTGCTGTGCGCGTTGTCGTCCGTGGCCATCTGGAAGGGCACCTGGTCATAGGCGCGGGACTTGAACGCGGCGACGAGTTGGCCGAGGTAGTCCTTCGTGAAGTGCAGCAGCCTGCCCTTGTACTCCACGTTCCCGATCGGCAGGACTTGCTTGCGCCACAGGCGGTTGCCCAGCTCGACGGCATCGGCAGTGGTGAAGGGAGTTAGGACGGCAGCGGTCATCAGTCGGCCGTTTCCCAGTCGTCGGCCAGCAGGTCACCCTGACTCGCCAGCCAGGGGACGAACACGCCCTGCGCGTTGCGGATCAGCAGGTACGGGGCGAACTGTCCGGAGCCGGAACCCACGTGGTCCTTGACCGCCGCGGAGAAGATCCGGTCAGCGTTCAGGCTGAAACCCGGCGAGAGCGCCACCCACTGGCCGGCGCCGTTCCACCCGGCACGGGTGATCTTGCTCCCGGCCTTGCAGGCTGCCAGCGCCTCGCTGAAGTCCACGTCAGGTTGCCGCCTGCCGGTACAGCCGCTCCCGCAGCAGGTAGCCCTCAAGCTGCCAGATCTTGTCGCGGGCCTCGGCGCGGGCGATCTTCCGGCCGATCTCCTCATCGAAGTTCTCCGGGCTGACCGCCGCGGCCTCCCCGGTGACCGTGAACCCGTTCTCCAGGATCAGGCAGCAGACGGTCAGGGTGGTGCCGGGGAACCGGTGGTACAGCTCCCCGGTGATCCTGGCGTCTAGGTCGTCAGGGGAGATCCGGGGCGCGGTCAGGCCCTTCGCCTGGACCTCCCGTTCGATCGCCCGCTCGTCCATGGCGGTCATCTAGCTGGCCGTCTTGCCGAACGCGCCGGCCTTGGTCTTCTGGCTCATCTTCGCGAACGTGGTAGCCCGGGCTTCCGGGAACCCCTTGGCGATCAGCTTGGCCTTGATCGCCCGGCCTTTCGCGGTGAGCCCGTCGTCGTCGGTGCCGTCATCATCGCTGCCGCCTGGTGCCCCGGCGGCCACGGTGACCCTCGGGCCGCCCGCCGCGCTCGTAGTCGGGGTGGCTAGCGCGCGGATCGCGGGGATGCCGTACTCCCGCATCAGCTCCGTCTGCGCCGGCGGGGGCTGCAACGGGGCGTCCGCGCGTTTCAGCGACCCGGTGACAGCCTTGTTCCACGTCCCTACCGCTTCCATGAGGGCGGTGCGCTGGTGGTCGCGGGGGGCCAGGTCGGAGCCGTTGACGTTCGCGACCCACTTACCCGAACCGGTTTTGCGGAGGGACGCGATGGTCGCGCCGCCGTGCCGGTGGCGGAGGACCGCCGTGCCGTCCTCCGCGCGGGCCACCAGGACATCCATCGGACCCTGGATCGGGCGGCGGAGCGTCCCCGTGGCCAGTTCGACGGATGCGCGGGTGCCGCCGGCGAGGGAATGGGCGGCCTTCCCGGACCTGACGCTGACCGCCGCGCCTTCACGGGCCGGCGCCGTGGACGGGGAAGGGGTCCGCAGTACGCCGGGCTTGGACTGCAGGGACGCGCCGTTCGCGCCGAAATGGCCGGACGGGGCCACGTGCCCGCATTCGGGGCAGGTGAGCGTCTCCCCCTGGGAATCCTTGGTGGTCTCAGCCAGGTAGATGCCGAGGTCGTCGTTCGCTAGGTTCTGGCCGCCGGACAACTTGGCCATTCCGGCGGAACCGTAACGCTTGCGGCCGATGAAAGCAGCGAGGGCATCCGGGTCGGTAGCGCCTCTGGCGGCCAGGGTCGCCGACAGTCTCTTGAAGCGGGCACCGCTACCTAGCTTGGGTGCGGCGAAGTCCAGGGATGCCACGGGATGCGCCTCTCAGGCCAGCACCCCAATACCGCCTCCCGTCACAGTAGCACCGGGAGGCAACGTGAGCCGCATTCCAGCGCGTAGTTAATCGAACACGGCGCGTAGTTTCGGCACGTAGTGTTGCTAACGGGGGCCGGGTGCGGACAGCACCCCAAATGCAGGCAGGCATCCGGCCTACCCTTTGAGCATGGACATCATCGGCTGGTACGTCGCCACGATGCATTCGCTCCTGGGCCACGACAAGGCGGCGGCGTTCATCGGGCAGCCGCCCGGAGATAAGGAATCCTGCCTGATCTGCCAGTACGAGCGATATCCCGGCCCCGCAGACCCCGGCTACGACGCCTCGGGTATCCCGGTCGACCACGCTCAGCAACGCGAGCTAAAGCGCCAGGCCGTCATCGACGCGCTCGGCCCTCCGCGGGCCGCGCCGACTGGCACGTTAGGCTGACCGGCCATGAAACCTTCGGTCGGGAGAATCGTCCACTACGTGAGTTACGGCACGCCGGGCGGTGAGTACAGAAGCGAATGCCGCGCCGCGATCATCACCGCAGGGCCGCTCTTGGTACCCGGGACGTTCCATGAACCGGGCGGCGAAGCGGTCGGCCTGTGCGTCCTAAACCCGGAGGGCATGTTCTTCAAGCAGCATGTACTGTTCCACGGGGGCGACACCGGTCACGACCACGCAGGGGCCGAGATTCCCGCGAGGTCATACCGGGGCGGCTCCTGGCACTGGCCGGAGCGCGTGCCGGACTAGCCCGGCGCCTGCCCGCTGATCGTGTCACCCTGGGCGTCCTGCTCCCCGCCGCCGTCGTCCTCCGCGCCCGCGGCGAGGTCGTCCAGCCCCGCTAGGTGGGCCGCTTCCCGCGGGTAGTTACTGACGAGATGGGCGCGCAGCTTGCCAACGTGCTCGATACCCTCGTCCAGGTGCTTCCGGGCGTGCTCGGCGTCGAACGCCTGCTCCTCCGGTCCCGTGTCCGCGGCCATGGCCCCGGCATGCTCGGCGGCGTGCCCGATGTGGTGGCAGACCGTCTGCGTAAGGTGGCCCGTCGTCGCCTCCCTGGCCTGATCCGAGACCGCCTCGGCCAGGCCGACCGTGCCCACAAGCGAGTCCAGGGCCGCCCCCTCGCCGGGGTAGTGCGCGCGGAGGTGGCCGGCCAGCCCGAGAGCGGCGGTCCGCGCGCCGTCGAGGTGCCGGGCGCAGCGGTCCAGGTGGTGGGCCCGCACATCCCCGGAGGCGTCCCCGGCTGCGTCGAGATGCTGGGAGGCGTGCGCGAGGTGATGGCGGCAGTCGTCAACCGCGTGCGCGGTGAGCATCGAGGTCGCTACCGCGTCGGCGGGGACGAGATGGGTGAGCTGCCCGGGGGCCTCGGGGGGCAGGGCGGGGTCGTCGTCCTGGGGTGTGGCGAGCTGCGCGCCGATCGATTCCGGCTCCGCTGCCTGCGCGGTGATGGTCAAGTCTTGCCCTCCGCTTCATCGGCCAGGGCCCGGAACTCAGCCGCGAGCCAGCGGAGCGATGCGGGGTCCTTCGCCACGCCGTGCTCGTCAATCGTGTGCGGCGTGGCCGGGCTGGCGGCCTCGCCTTCCAGTGCGACGGCCCGTTTCCGCAGCGCGGTGATGACCTGGGCGCTCACCGGGCCACCACGCCCGGATGCTCACGTCCGCCGCCGCCGCGCCCCGCAGGCAATTCGCGGCCCTCGTTCTCCCAGTTCCGCCAGATCCGCATCAGCTCAGCCAGGCACTCCCCGTACGTCGGCTTCGTGATGACGAGCATGTTCTGCATGACCGTGGTCAGGTGCCAGCCTTCCCCGTTCAGGTGCGCGTCAACAGCCACCGCGAACGCTGACCCCTTAAGATCCTTGCTGGCGTATAGCCGCTTACCCGCCGGTACGTCAACACCGACCATGGCCCACTCAGGGTCAAGCTCGCCGGCCTTGCGGGACGGGGGATAGCCAGAGCCGTCATCGCGCTGACGGGCGCGCTTGGCCCAGACGGTCCTGTCAGCGCTGCGCCGCTCCATCTCGTAGCGCTCCGCGCCGCTCGCCGGCCGTTCCGGGGTCGCCTCTATCTCGCCGCTCATGCCTTGCACGCTACAGCTTCGCGGCCTGAGCGGTTGCGGCGGCAGCCTGCCCCAGCAACGTCTTCACCTGAGCCTGCCACCCTGTGATCTGCTTCGCCAGCGACGCTGTAGTAACCGCTGGAGTACTGGCCGTACTCGCTGTTCCGGTACTCGCTGCCGGAGCGGAGGAAGCCGTCACGTTGCTTGTGCTGGCCGTCTGGCCGGTGCTGGAGGTAGCCGAGGCGTTCGACGCGGACGAAGCGGCGGAGGATTTGGCCAGCTTTGCCTCCTGCGCCTTCGCGGCCACGATCTTCACGGTGAGCGCGGCGGCCTGTGCGCGGTCCGCTTTCGCGCGTCCCAGCAGGGTAGCTTTCTGGGCTGCTACCCCGGTCGGCTTTCCCTTCGCGGCTGGCTTGGCGGGGGTCTTGCCCTTGGGCGCGGGTTTGGCTGTCTTGGATCCGCTGGACCCGCTTGCCGCGAACTGGCCTCCTGCCGGGCTGCCTGCGCCGACACGGGCCTGTGCGGTGGCGTTCGAGCTCTTGGCGGACGATGCAGGCGGCGGGTTGCCCGCACCCGTCCGCATCTGGCCGAGCTCGATCACGGCGCCGAGGTCGGCCCAGGTGTTCGCGTGGGCGTGGCCCGAACCCATCCGGGCCAGCACCGCCGCCGCCGCTTTTTTCTGCGCCGGGGTGCCGTTGGCGGCCAGGCGGCGCAGACCGGCGACGTGCTGCTCGACGGACTCGCCCGGTGGCGGGTCGGCGGTGCCGTGCGCGATAACCTCTCCCGGCTTGCCGAGCCTGGTGCC
>Ga0302181_10003426_pt1 | contig 10878 bp, 10 predicted proteins | sample I_Palsa_E3_3_FD_198786 | JGI IMG/M metagenome (GOLD analysis project Ga0302181, IMG submission 198786) | Peat permafrost microbial communities from Stordalen Mire near Abisko, Sweden - I_Palsa_E3_3 | ecosystem: Environmental > Terrestrial > Soil > Palsa > Peat permafrost | place: Sweden... | reverse complement strand
AGGTGAAGCCGTGCCTGGCGATGTTCCTGGCCAGAGTCCTGCGGTTGGTGCGATCCAGCCCGGCCGGCAGCCCGAAGTCCTCGCTGGCGCCGTACCAGTTCACTCCGGCCAGACGGACACGTCGCCCCTGTGCGTCGACGATGAAACGGCCGCTCGTCGACAGCGGCGTCGCAATATCCACGTTGATCACCATCCACGTTGATCACCGGCCGTCCCACAGTAACGTCCTCGGGCAGCCGCCGGGGATACGCTGCCGGGTATGAAGTTCGCGATCGCGATACCGCAGTTCTACGCCGACGGCGAGTTCGATCCCGGGGCGTTCGGTGCCTATTTCGCGCGGGCCGAAGAGCTGGGCTTCGACAGCGCATGGACCCAGGAAGGAATGCTCGGCCCCGGACCGCAGCTCGGGCCGATCGAAGCGATGACCTACGCGGCGGCATCCACCCAGCGGATGCGGCTGGGCTGCGTGGTGTTCGTGTCCACCCTGCACAGTCCGGTGCACCTGGCCAAGAGCATAAGCACGCTGGACCAGCTCAGCCGGGGCCGGATCGAGGTCGGTGTCGGCACCGGCGGCAAGAACCGCCCGTTTGCCGCCTTCGGCGTGGACCCCGCCCGTTACGTGACCCGGTTCACCGAGGGAATCGCGCTGATGAAGGCGCTGTGGACCGAGCCCCTGGTGACCTTCGACGGCGAGTTCTGGCAGCTCAAGGACGCGCCGATGGAGCCCAAGCCGTTTCAGAAGCCCTATCCGCCGCTGTGGTTCGGCGGGGCCAGCGAGCCCGCGCTGCGGCGGGCCGTGCGGTTGGGCGACGGCTTCTTCGGCGCAGGCTCCTCCCCCGCCGATAAATTCGCCGAGCAGGTCCAGATCGTCCGGACCGCGCTCGCCGAGGCCGCCCGGCCGGCCGAGAGCTTCCCCATTGCCAAGCGCGTGTACATCGCTATCGACGACGACCCGGAACGCGCGCGGAAGCGGATCAACGCCGCGCTGGAAAGAATCTACGGGCACCGAGTGCCTGCCATCGAGGCCGCGGCGATCGCAGGCACGGCGGCGGACTGCATCCGCGAGGTGAACCTGGTGGCGGCCGCTGGCGCGGAGCTCATCCTGTTCACCGCGCTGTTCGACCAGCGCGAGCAGATGGAGCTGCTGGCCGCCGACGTCATCCCCCAGGTCAGCTAGGGCTCCGCGCGGTGGTCAGGTGACGCCTGGGCCGGTGCGGGGCGGGATCATTGCCTTCAGGATGTCCAGCACCCTCGGGTTAGCTACGCCCCGCCAGTCCGGAGCCAGCAGGCCCCACGGTTCGGGGTCGCCCCAGTTGGACCGGTGCTGGTTGGTCACCGGGATGGTCCCCTTGGGCTGCGTCGGGTTGAGCGCCCACCAGCACCAGTCCACGTCAGCCTCGGTGAGCCAGGCTTCGAGGCTGTTCCACCACACGACGGCGTCCGGCCCGCCCCCTCCTCCCCCGCCCAGTGACGGCGGCGCCAGGCCGAAATTCGCCAGCGACCTGGTGCCGTTGCCGAACTCGCCGATCCACAGCGGGGCCAACCCGTCGACCCCGCCGTGCTGCTCGCCGAGGAGATACCCTCCGGCCTTGGTCATCTGGCCGAAGTACGCCGCCCTGGACTGGCCCCTGGGGTGGAACCAGGAGTAGTCGTGCAGGCTGTAGACCACCTTGCCGGGGCGCTCCAGCCGGACCGGATGCCTGGCCACGGCGGACAGGTCGGCGGCGTAGTTGAGGCCCTCGCAGATGATCAGCGGATCCGGGTTGATCTCGTGGATGAGGTTCCCGGCTTCTGCGTACATGGCGGCGATATCGGTCGTGCCCCCGGTCCCCCAGGCCGGGGTGCGAACACGCCAGCCCACCCGCGCCCGCCTGGGCTCATTCATGATGTCCATCCCGGCGACCAGGGGGTTGGACTTGTACCGCTCCGCGATGCCCTGCCAAGCCGAGAAGAATTTCGCGGCCGGCCAGCGGTCGTTGTACCAGAGGCCATTGCCGTCCTCGGCTGAGCAGCACCAGCCTGCGTCGAGCATGTGGCAGTTCGGTATGACGATGAGGCCCGCACCGGTGAGCGCCGCCACGCAGGCGTCGTAGACCTGCAGCGGCGTGGCACCGAACAGATCAGGGTTGGCGGCCAGGTACTGATCGGGAACGCCAGAGGCCTGCTCGGTCATCCACAGGCTGAACGGGAACCGCACGCTGTTGAAGCCGTGCGAGGCCAAGGTCTTGGCCAGACTGCTGCGGTGGGTGCGGTCCAGGCCGGGTGCCACGCCGAGATCTTCGTGGGCGCCGTACCAGTTCACCCCGGCCAGCCGGACGCGCTTTCCGCGCGCATCGACAATGAACCGGCCGTTCGTCGAGAGGGGCCACGCTATCGTCGGCACGTCCGATGACATCCGGGTCACCCCACGGGGCGGTGAACCAGGGCGGCGACGTGCGGCGGCAGGGGGATGCTCGCGGGAAGCACGGAGTCGGGCTCGGGGTCCTGCCAGGCGGCGGCGAGCGGGAGGACGCCGGCCCAGACCGGAAGGGCCGCGTCGGGGCTGTCGCCGTCGTCGGGCGGCCCGGTGCGGATCTTCACCGAGGCCTCGGCCAGGGACAGGGCGAGCAGGGTCGTCTGGGCCAGTTCCTTCTTGCTCGGACGGCGAGCGTAGTCCCACTGGCCGGGGACCAGGTGCTCGGTGAGGGCGTGCAGGCCGGCCAGCTTCTCCTCCGGGTCGGTCACCGGCCTAGGCGTGCCGTAGATCATGGCGCTGCGGTAGTTGACCGCGTGCTCGAAGACCGACCTGGCCAGCACCAGCCCGTCCAGGTGGGTCACCGTGACGCAGATGGTGGCTTGCGGCGCGCTGACCAGGCTGCGGCTGGCCACCGAGCCATGCAGGTAGAGCGTGTCGCCGGCCAGGCCGTACACGGTGGGGACCACCATCGGATAGCCGTCCACCACGACACCGAGATGGCAGATCAGCCCGGCCGCGAGGATGTCCTCGAGATCCCGCCGGTCAGTGCGGCCCTGCTCCCGCAGGCGGCGGTGCCTGGTGCGTTCGTTGACGGGCAGGTCAGAGGTATGGGGCATAGGTGGATTGTATGCGCGACCATTCGAACGTGAGTGTTAGCTGGCCGGGTGGACGCACGAGGATCGTTCGGCCGATAATCCTTTTACTAAGGTGGGGGCATGAAGATCGGATTCGGCGCCCCGGTCGCGGGCGCATGGGCCACCCCGGAATATCTGACGTCCTTCGCGGGGCGAGCCGAGGACGTCGGGTACGCGTCGCTGTGGGGTTTCCAGCGGCTGCTGGTGCCCGAGGGATCGGGCATGGAGCCGGTGTACCACAGCGTGCTCGACCCGATGGTGGCGCTGGGGTACGTGGCCGCCCGGACGTCGCGAATCCGGCTCGGCGTGGCGATCATCAATCTGCCGTTCGTCTCCCCCGCCTACCTGGCCAAGCAGGCAACGACCGTCGACGTGCTGTCCGGCGGCCGGCTTGACCTGGGCCTGGGCATCGGCTGGATGCCCGAGGAATTCGCCGCGACGGGCGCGTCCATGCCTCGGCGAGGTGCGCGCGCCGAGGAGTACCTGGCCGTCCTGCGGACACTGTGGGCCGATGAGGTCAGCTCGCACAGCGGCGACTTCTACACCGTCCCGGCCGGGCGGCAGGACCCCAGGCCGGTGCAGAAACCCGGACCGCCGGTGCTGCTCGGCGGTATGTCACCACCGGCCATGGAACGGGCCGGGCGGATCGCGGACGGCTGGATCACCTCGAGCCGCGCCGACCTGACGAAGATCAGCGAGGCGGTCCGCGTGATCAAGCAGGCCGCCTCGGAGTCCGGCCGCGATCCCGGCGCGGTGCGCATCATCTGCCGGGGCGTGGTCCTGGCCGGCGCCGAGGCCAGAGGACCGGACGGCAGCCGGCGGCTGCTGTCGGGCAGCTACGCGCAGATCCGCGAGGACGCCGAGTGGCTCGCCGGGCAGGGAGTCACCGAGCTGTTCTACGACCTGAACTGGGATCCCCAGGTCGGCAACCCGTCGGTGGCGCCGCGCGCCGCGGCGGAGCGGGCCGGTGAGATCCTGACCGAGCTGGCCCCCATTAGCGCCCCGGGTTAGCTGGCTCAGGTTCCTGACGGCTCGCTGATCAGGCCCTCGCGGTGGGCGATCGCGGCGGCCTCGGTGCGACTGGCGGCGCCGAGCTTGCCGAGGATGTTAGAGACGTGCACGCTGGCGGTCTTCGGCGCGATGAACAGCACCGAGGCGATCTCCCTGTTGCTGCGGCCCGCGGCGATGAGCCGGAGCACCTCGCGTTCCCTGGCGGTCAGCGAGGCCAGCACCTTGCCATCGGGCCGCGGTTCCGCAGTCCCGATCCTGGCCCGGCGCGCAAGGTCGTCGAGCGCTCGGCGCAACGGTCTGGCCTTCAGCGTGTCTGCCGTGTGCGCGGCCTGGCGCCAGTGGTCCGCGGCCTCGTCACGGCGGCCCGCCTCGGCGAGCGCCTCTGCCAGCCGCCACTGGGTCCTAGCGATCTCGTAGACGTACGCGGGCCCGAACTCCTCCAGGACCGTCTGCCACGCCTGCGGGTCGTTCTCGCCGCTGGCGCGGCGGTACTCGGCCTCGGCCCGGGCCAGCCAGCCGCGCCCCTCGGGTCCGAGGATGAACTTGGGCCGCCGGGGGAAGACCGCCCCCTGGCGGGCGATCGTACGCAGCTCATCTGCCGCGGCCAGCTCGGCGGCGGCGAGATCGTCGTCACCGGAGGCACGGGCCAGCAAGGCGCGATCGGCGCGCGCGCTTAGGGCGACCGCGGCCGGCCTGATCACCGACGGCGAGTAACCCCACAACGGGATCACGGTGACCTCGATGGCGGCCCGGGCCTCGGTCAGGGCCCGCTCGGTGTCGCCCTGCCAGAGGGCGTGCTCGGCGAGCACCCCGCGCGCGGTAAACCCGTCGAATCCATGCATCAGCCAGAACGGCTCGATCCAGGCGCGCCGTTCCGCCACCGCCGGGTTGCCCCGCGCGACGTCGATGAACAGGGCCATCGAGGACAGGTAGGCTTCGCCGATGTTGGTGACCCGGACACCGAAGCCGTCGGCGATCTCCTGAGCGTGATCCCACTCGCCGTCCGCGAAGTGGCACTGGAAGTGCAGGTGCTGCAGGTCCAGGCCGAACGGCGCCATGCCGAGCCCGGTCTGGCTGGCACGCTGGGTGCCTTCGTAGGCGACCTCGGCCCCGATGGTCAGGTCGCCTCGCTCCAGGTGGGCCCGCGCCAGGTGGTAGGCGGCCCGGAGCTCGACGCCGAGGACCTTGGCCTCGCGGGCCTGCTTGTGCGCATCGGTCAGCAACGTGATGGCTTCGTCGTTGCGGCCTTCGCGGTTGCTGATGAAGCCCAGGGTCACGAGCGCGTCGGCCTGCACCCAGGGCGCGTCGGCGTCACGGGCCGCGGTCAGCGCGAGGGAGGCCCATTCCTTGGCCGCGGTGAAGTCGACCTCGGTCAGCAGGCTGTTGGCGTACGTGGACATGGCGCGCGCACGCTGCCACGTCGGAGGATCCGCAGGGGTCGCCTCGACCGTAGCCCGGGCGACCTCGACGGCCTCGGCCCGGGCCTTGGGATCATCCAGCTGGTTCAGGAAGAACGCCAGCCGCTCGCCGATGCGGCTAGCCAGGCTGACGTCCTGGGGGCCGTCGTCGTTGCCGGCCTGAGCCGCGAGCGCCTGCCGCAGCCGACGAAGCAGGTGCACGGCGCGCTCGATGTCACCGCTGTCCGCCGCGTTGTCCGCGGACAGCAAACCCAGCTTGCCGCGGGCCATGCCGGCCGTTTTCTCCGGCTCAATGACCCGTTCCCACAGCGCGAGAGCCTGGTCGAAATGCCGGTGCGCTTCGGCGGGCGCGCCGAGGTGTTCGGCTTCTTCCCCGGCGCGCACGGACGCGGCGAAGGCGCCGGGAATGTCGTGGCTGGCCAAGCAGTGCTGGGCCAGCTCTGCCGCCGTCCCCGGTACGGTCAGCCGCTGCCGCTCGGAAAGCAGTGAGCTCATCGTGGCGTGCAGCCTGGTTCGCTCCCCCGGCAGCAGGTCCGCGTAAACGGCTTCGCGCAGCAGGGCGTGCCGGAAGACGTAGCCTTCCGGGCCGTCGGGAACCAGTAGCTGGTGAGTGACCGCCTCCCGGACCGCGCCCTCGTACTCGGCGACCTCCAGGCCGGAGGCGGCGCGCACCAGCTCGTCGTCGGCCTTGCGCCCGGCCACCGCCGCAGCGCGGAGGACGCGCTGGGTGGCGTCGGAGAGCTGCTCGACCCGGCTGAGCAGCAGCGCAGCCAGTCCCGCGGGCAGGGCGTTGCGGTCGCCGGGATAGCCGCTGACGGAGGCGGCGAGCAGTTCCTCGGCGTAGTAGGCGTTCCCTTCGGCCCTGGCCATGATGTCGTTCAGCTCGGTCGCGTCCAGGCGCCCGGGCGCGGCCGCGGTCAGGTGCTCGGCCAGAGCCGAGGAATCTAGCGGCGCGAGATCGACCGAGATGACACCGGGCAGTCGCTGCAGCTCGGCCACCACCGGCCGGAGCGGGTGACGACGATGCAGGTCATCGGTCCGGTAGGTGCCGATCAGGGCGACCCGCTCCCGGTGCAGCATCCGGGACAAGAACGTGACCAGGTCCCTGGTCGAAGCGTCCGCCCAGTGCAGGTCTTCCAGCACGAGCAGCACCGGCGCCGCCGCCGCGAGCTCCGTGAGCAGGCCGAGCACGGCGCCGAACATCTGCTGCCTGGCCAGACCCGAGCGGTCCTCGTCAGCCGGGCGCCCGTCGCCGCTGTCGGGGAGCAGCCGGCTCAGCGCGGGGCGGGAACTGAGCGCGTCACGGACCCCGGTGGCCTGGGCGGCGCCGCGGAGCGCGTCGGCCAGCGGCAGGTAGGGCACGCTGTCGCCCAGCTCGGCGCACTGGCCGGACAGCACGGTGAAACCGCGTCCGGCGGCGAGCTGGGCCACCTCCCGGATCAGGCGGGACTTGCCCACCCCCGCGTCCCCGCTGACCAGCGCGGCCACCGAGCGGCCCGCCTCGGCGTCGTCGAGCAGCGTGAGCAGGCGGCCGAGCTCGTCGTCCCGCCCGACCATGCGCCCGGCCGACATCTGGAGAACCATGGGCACGAGTATCCCATCAGGGGCCTGCGATTCCGATTCGTTAAGCCCGGCGGTACCCTGCGTTTCATGGACAAGGTCGAGCGCACAGACGCCGAATGGCGGGAGCAGCTGACGCCGGAGGAATACGCGGTGCTTCGCGAGGCGGACACCGAGGCCCCGTTCACCGGCGAGTACACCGACACTAAAACCGAGGGCGTTTACCGCTGCCGGGCCTGCGGCGCCGAGCTGTTCCGTTCGGACGCCAAGTTCGAGTCGCATTGCGGCTGGCCCTCGTTCTACCAGCCGTCCGAGTCGGACGCGGTCGTGCTTATCGAAGATCGGTCGCTCGGGACGATCCGCACCGAGGTGCGCTGTGCCGCGTGTGACTCGCACCTGGGCCACGTGTTCACCGGCGAGGGCTACGAGGTGCCCACCGACCAGCGCTGGTGCATCAACTCGGTGTCGCTGAACCTTGAGCCCGCGAAGTCTGAGGCCCCGTGAGCCTGCGGCTGATCCGGGCGGATTCCCTTTCCGGCGATACCGCGCAGACCGGCGGGATGATCCGGGCCGCGGCCATCTCCGGCGACCTGGTCGGCGCGCAAGCGCTGTGGATGGGACGGACCGTGGTCCGGCCAGGGACCTCCTCCGGCGACCATCACCACGGCGACTCGGAAACGGCCATCTACGTGGTCTCGGGGCACCCGGTCTTCGTGTTCCGCGATCCGGACAGCCGGTCCGTAGTCCGGCTGGAGACTGAGCCGGGAGACTACGTGTGGGTGCCGCCGCATGTCCCGCACCGGGAGGAAAACCCGTCGCCCGACACCGAGGCGGTGGTCGTGATCGCGAGGTCGACCCAGGAAGCGATCGTCGTCAACGTGCCTGAGCTGTAACGTCGTGACAGGGACCGAGCGCAGGGGCGTTAGTCGGGATCCCTGCCGTTGTATCTGCGGGCACGCTTGATCGCGCCGCGGTTGCGCTTGGCCTCCAGGCGCCGTTCGTTCGCGCGCCGGCCGGGCTTGGTCGGGACACGCTGGCGCTGCGGCGGGGCAACAGCGGCCCGCAGCAGGGCCGCCATCCTGGCCCGGGCGGCCTGCCGGTTGGCGAGCTGACTGCGCTGCTCGGACGCGGCTACCGTGAGCACGCCGCCGGCCAGCCTTCCGGCCAGGCGTTCGACCGCCCGGGCCCGGGCCCAGTCGGGGAGAGCGGGCGAGCGCCCGACGTCGAATGAAAGCTCGACCCGGCTGTCGGCGGTGTTGACCGACTGGCCGCCGGGCCCGGACGACCGGGAGAAGCGCTCGTGCAGCTCGCTGTCCGGTATCAGCAGCCAGCTGTTCACCCGGAGATCCTCAGGCATCCTCCGACGTTAGCGCTAGGCCAGGCTGGCGACGAGTTCGCGAACGGGCTTGCGGCGACCGGTGTAGAACGGGATCTCGACCCGGGTGTGCAGCCGGGCCTCGGATCCGCGCAGGTGGCGCATCAGGTCGACGAGCCGGTGCAGTTCGTCGGCCTCGAAGGCGAGGATCCACTCGTAGTCGTTGAGCGCGAAGCACGGGACGGTGTTGGCTCTGACGTCGGGGTACTCGCGCGCCATCATCCCGTGCTCGGCGAGCATCCTGCGGCGGTCCGCGGGATCGAGCAGGTACCACTGGTAGGAGCGCACGAACGGGTACACGCTGACGTAGGCGCGCGGCTCCTCCTCCGCCACGAAGGCCGGAATGTGGCTCTTGTTGAACTCCGCGGGACGGTGCAACGCCATCACCGACCAGACTGGCTCGCTGCAGTGGCCGAGCCGTATCCGCCGGAAGCGCGTATACAGGTCCTGCAGGTCATCCGGATCCGGCGCCACCCACCAGAACATGTAGTCCGCGCCGGCCCGCAGGCCCTGCAGGTCGTAGCAGCCGCGGGTCACGACGCCCTTGCGTGCCGCCTGCTCGAACAGATCGTCCACTTCGGCGGCGGCGTTCCCCAGCCCGCCGGATTCCAGCTTGGCACGGTCGGAAACCCGGAACACCGACCACATCGTGTAGCGGATCAGCTCGTTCAGGTCGCGCGCTCTCGGCTTGCGTTCCGCTTCCGCCACTTCCGTGTCCGCCGCTTCCGCCACTTCCGCTGCCTTGGCGGCCACGACCGCTTCGGCAGCCGCGGCAACGGCCTCGGCGGCCGGGCCGGTTTCGATACTCGGGTCGCCCGGTTCAGTCATCAAGTTCGCGGCGTGGAGACCCCGGCCTTCAGGCCGGGAAGGAAACGCCGCCCCCCTCTCGCGCGTCAGCTTACCCATGACAGTCCTCCTGATAAGATTAGTACATGCGGACGGCGTACAAGTGCCGGGCCTACCCCGATCCCGAACAGATGAGCGTGCTTAACCGCACGTTCGGCTGCGTCCGCGTCGTGTGGAACCGGACTCTGGCGTGGCGGCACGCCCGGTACCACGGCGAGCAGGCGACGACGAACTTCACCCAGGCCAACGCCTACCTGGTCACTATTGTCGGCCACGGCGGTCAGCGCGGCAGCCCCGGTCACCGTCTGGCCGGAAGCCCCGGTCACCGCCTGGCCGAGAGGAAGGCCAGGACCTGATCCACGGCCGTCCGAGCGGTCGCGACGCACGCGGGGATGCCGACTCCATCGTAGGCCGCGCCGCAGATCGCCAGCCCCGGCTGCGTCGCCATGGTCGTGCGTATCCTCGCTACCCGGTCTAGGTGGCCGACCGTGTACTGGGGAAGCGCGCCGCCCCAGCGGGTAATCCGGGTCGCGACCGGTGCGCCGCGTACCCCGGTGGCCTCCATTAGTTCCGCGGCGGCCAGCGAGGCGAGATCGTCATCGTCTCGCTGCAGCAGCGCTTCCTCGCCGATGCGGCCGACTGAGCATCGCACGATCTCCAGCCCCTCGTCACCCGGTGCCGGCGTGCCGGCCAGGTGCGGCCACTTGACAGTGGAAAAGGTAGTCGCCTTGACGGCCCGCCCGTCCACGGCCGGGACCAGGTATCCGCTCCACCCCAGAGCACTGAGCCCGGGCCCCGGCCCGGACCCATGCTCCGGCCCGCGCACGGCCTCGCGCTCCGGCCGGGGAGCCTTGAGCTCGGGCCGGGGAAAGGCGGAACGCGGATAGGCCAGCGTGACGATCGCCATGCTCGCGTAGCTGATCTCGCCGAACGCCGTCACGGCGGCGGAGGCGCCGGGTACCTGGGCGAGCAGGCGGCCCGCGGGCCGCGCCGGGATAGCGATTATGACCGCGTCCGCGTCGACGTACTCCGGTGCCGCAGCCGATCCGACGGCCAGCCGCCAGCCGCCATCGGTACGGAACAGCTCGCGCGCCATTGCGCCGGTCCGTACCGCCGCCGCCGATGCCTTACCCAGGATGTCAGGCAGCGTTCCCAGTCCGCCGGCAAGCGTCGTGAATACCGATCCCTCGGCGCGGCTACCGGATCCGGGCGTCTCCTTCTCAGCTGTGCGCTCGGCCGGAGGGTGCGGCAGCAGGGACTGTACCGCCTCGGCGAGCGAGCGGTGCTGCCGGGACACGGCCGCCAGGCTCGGCAGTGTCGCGTCGAACGACAACTCCGTGGAGCGCCCGGCGTACACCCCGCCGAGCAGCGGATCGACCAGTCGGTCCACGACCTCAGCACCGAATCGGGTCGCGATGTACCGCGCTACCGGCACGTCGCCGTCACGAGCCGTGGGCGGAAGCTCGAGATCCTGGCGGGCCCGGGTCACGCCGTCGGCCGAAAGCACTCCGGATCTGGCCAGCTCGGCGATATCCGAAGGCACGCCCATGTACTGGCGCCGCGGCAGCGGGCGCAGCG
>Ga0302181_10003416_pt1 | contig 10889 bp, 7 predicted proteins | sample I_Palsa_E3_3_FD_198786 | JGI IMG/M metagenome (GOLD analysis project Ga0302181, IMG submission 198786) | Peat permafrost microbial communities from Stordalen Mire near Abisko, Sweden - I_Palsa_E3_3 | ecosystem: Environmental > Terrestrial > Soil > Palsa > Peat permafrost | place: Sweden: Abisko... | reverse complement strand
CCGCGGGTGATTGACTTCGGCATCTCGCGCGCCGCGGAGGCTGTGTCGGTGGCGGGAGCGGGCCTGGTGGTCGGCTCGCCCGGGTTCATGTCTCCTGAGCAGGCCATGGGCAGGGATATCGGGCCGCCAAGCGACGTGTTCAGCCTCGGTGCGGTGCTCGCGTTCGCCGCCGCAGGCCAGGGGCCGTTCGGCGAAGGGTCGAGTCCCGAGCTGGCCTACCGGCTCGTCTACAGCCAGCCGAATCTGGATAAGCTGCCCACCGAACTGCGCTCTCTGGTCGGGCATTGCCTGGCCAAGGAGCCCGCTGATCGGCCCACCGCCGACGAACTGCTGGCCGAGGTGGCGGCCGTCCAATCCGCGACCGGCTGGCTGCCTGACGCGGCCATCGGAGCATTCGCCGAATACCTGGCGCCGAACCCGGTTCAGGAGTACCTGGCGCCGAACCCGGTTCAGGTGGCCGCCGCTGTTCGCTCGGCTTGGCCGCAGGAAGCACCCGGGCCCGGGCCCGGGCGAGCCGCTTCCGGGCGCCCTTGGTTCCGGCCGGCCCGGTCGCCCGGCCGGGACCAGATGTCGCGGCGTCGCTGGTGGCGACCGCTGGTGGCGACCGGAGTGGCGGTCAGCGTTCTGGCGGCGTCGGCCGCGGTCAGCTTCGCTCTGTCCGGCGCGGCCAAGCATCCGCCCGCCGCCCAGCCCAAGGTCGCGGCGACGCGGGGCACCCCGGCGGCCGGGCCGGCCTCGTCCCCTCCTACGTCGCCATCTGTATCGCCCTCGAGGGCGTCATCGTCACCGAGCGCCTTGCCCGGCGTGGTTCCGGCGGTCATCGTCCCGGTGATAGACACCCTCACCTCGCCGGGCACGCCGTCGCCGGGCAGGAGTACCTCGCCGTCGCCGTCGCCGTCTAAGTCGCCGCTCCCGTCGGCGTCCCCGACCGCCACTACCTCTGCGTCCCCGACCGTATCTCCGTCACCGAAACCGAGCCCGTCACCGTCCACCTCACCGGCACCAAGCCCATCACCGTCCACCTCACCGGCACCAAGCCCATCACCGTCCACCTCACCGGCACCAAGCCCATCACCGTCTACGTCACCGGTGCCGTCCGCGTGAGGTTGACACGTCGTGGCGGGAGCCTCAGCTGCCCCATCTGGACTCGTGCTACCAGAGTGACCTCTGTTGCCAGTGTGACGTAAGGGAGAAGCGGGCGTGCATAACGATGAACTTAATAGCTCCCTTGTCCGCGTGCAGGTCGGCACCCCGGCCATTATTATTGCCCTGGCTGATATGACATCTAGAGCGTCATTACAGACGTTGAGGTGGGATTTAGCATGGTGAGGGCTTTGCAGCCTGCGGACCCGCGGCTGATCGGTCCTTACCGGCTGGTAGGGCAGCTCGGTTCTGGCGGCATGGGGCGGGTATTCCTGGCCATGTCGGCTGGCGGCCGCCCAGTAGCGGTGAAAATGATCCGCGCCGAACTTGCCGCCGATCCTGATTTCCGGTCCCGGTTTAGTAGAGAGGTCTCAGCCGCAAGAAGAGTAAATGGCCTGTTCACCGCCTTGGTCGTGGACGCGGATGTGGATGCCCAGGTGCCCTGGCTGGCCACCGCGTACGTGGCTGGTCCGTCGCTCGCGCAGACGCTGAAGGAGCACGGCCCGCTGTCCGCCAAGTCAGTGCTGGCGCTGGCCGCAGGCCTGGCCGAGGGCTTGAACGCGATCCATGCCGCGGGCGTGGTGCATGGTGACCTCAAGCCGTCTAACGTACTCCTAGCCGAGGACGGGCCACGGGTGATCGATTTCGGGATCTCCCATGCCGCGGAGACGGCGCCGCTGACGCACCCGGGTCTGGTGATGGGCTCGCCCGGGTTCATGTCACCCGAACAGGCCCTGGGTCAGAAGGTCGGGCCGCGCAGCGACGTTTTCAGCCTGGGTGCGGTGCTCGCCTACGCGGCGTCGGGAGAAAGACCGTTCGGCACCGGATCACCCATCGACCTGCTCGATCGCGTGATCCATGGCACGCCGAGCCTTGGCAAAGTACCGCCCGAAGTTCGCCCGCTGGTCGAACGTTGCCTGGCGAAGGATCCGAGCCAACGCCCTACCCCCGCGAGCTTGCTGGCTGAGCTGGGCGCCCTGCAGGCCGCGACGGGCTGGCTCCCCGAGTCGATCATGCGAATGTTCCCGCGGGATATCTCGCCCAAAGGCGAAGACGATCGGAAGGGAGGCGGCATAGGCAGCACGTTGACGGTCACGATGGGGAGCGCGGCGCAGGATGCCGCGGTTTTGCCCAGGCACGCGAAGCCAAGCGCTCCGGCGCAGCCGAATGACCAGCTGCGGACCGATGCTCAGCCGCGAGCCAGTGATCGGATGCCGCCAACCGATCAGCTGCAGCCGGAGGCCGAGGCAAGGCCGGAGGCCGCAGCAAAGCCGGCTGACCGGGTGCAGCCGGGCGACCAGGTACAGACAGGTGATCAGCCCCTGCTGGGCGACCAGGCGGAAACCGGTGACCAGCTACGGCCGGAGGATCGGGTGCGCAGCGACGGCCAGACGCAGGCCGTTGACCAGGCGGAGCCGGATGATCAGCTGGTCCCCGGTGACCAGCCGCAGTGGGGCGACAGCGGCCGCCGGAAGCCGCGGGGCCCCTTGTGGCGGCCACTGGCTGCGGCGTGCGTCGTCGGGGGACTCCTTGCGGCATCTGGCGCGGTCGACTATGCCCTGATCACCGCGACCCGCCACTCGGCCAACGACACGGCAACCGGGCCGGCATCGACGAGTGCCTCCCCTTCCGCACCAGCTCGCACACCTTCCGCCTCCCTGGATGTCACCAGGGTTTACACCTATCAGCAAGGCGTCATGGTGTACGTCGATTTCTACTACACCGATCAGGGCAACAACGCCAACGGTTTCGGATTCATGGGGGTGGATGGGTCGCCTATAGGGGAAGTGAACTATCAGTTCTCCAGCCCCGGCGCTGGCATTGTCGAGACAGGCAGCATCACCTATCCGTTTAACGAGGGCTGCGGCACCGCCCAGCCGCGCTCGGACTCCATCGAAGTCTGGGTCACTGATGCGGTGGGCAAGCAGAGCCGGCCGACTAAGCCGGTTCGCCTCGCCTGCGCCCCCTGACGCGCGATTCCGGCGTGCCGGTTCTAGGCCGCGGACCGGCTCGGAACCAGGCCGGCCAGCAGTACCACTGCCGTTCGGCGGAGTCGGGGCACGAAGTCTACGCATGCTTGACCCAGATCCGGGTCGGAGGTGTAGAGCCTGGCCAGGGCCGGCGGAGGATTCGCGATCTGCGGCCGCCGCTGCCCGGGCCCAGTCCGACGCCGCCTGGCACGACCTCACCATCTCCACCGACCGGGACGATGCCACCCTCGCGGACCGGGACCCGCTCGGGGCGATCAGCCGCTAACGACGTCAGCGATGTGCCTGCTGGTAGTGCGCCGCGAGCACGTCAGCCCCGAAGTCGCTGCGGGGGCGGCGCAACACGGTATGCGCGTGGTTACCATCATCGGTAGTGTCGTATTCGATGAGCAGGTCATCGCCCTGTACCCGGTAGTAGTGCCGAGCGCCCGGAGTGAGCGGTCCCTCCCAGGCGAAGTGCAGTTCTGCGCCGGCGGCGCGCGAAGCCTCACGTGCCGCGAGCTCGGCGGGCAGCCGATCGAGGTAGAGGGCGACGAGCTGAGCCAGCACTGCCCGCGCACTCGGCCCGAGCCGCGAAGCGGGCACGCCGAGCGGCTCGATGCCTTCCTGAGCGCGGGGATTGGTGCTGGTGTGGATGTCGCCGGGCGGCTGGCTGGCGACGACAGCGGCCGAACGGCCCGCCGCACCCATCGCGTCAAGCAGAGCGCGCACCAGGTCTTCCTCGGGCGCCAGCGGCCGGGACACCGGGCGCCCGGCATAACTGACGCAGGCCGGGTTGGCGCCGAGGAAGACCGGGGCAGGGGAGACCTGGTCCTGCGCCACGGTCATCGTCACGGACAGGTGATGCCCCTCAAAACGCCAGGACCACGGCTGATCGCCAGCCGGATCACCGAACACGTTCACCCAGTAGTCCCCGCTGTGACGGCCTCGCCGCCAGTCTTCCCAGCGGTCCAGCACCTCCTCGAGAGCGATGATGCCCATCGCCTGCGCGTACGCATGCTCGCTCAGCCCGGTGGCCAGCAGCCGGTGCGCGGCCTTCCGGCCAGCCACGCCGAGCTCGGCGATGCAGGCGCCAGGGCGATGCCGCGGCCGGTATTCCAGCCAGCGCCGGGCGGTGTGGTCGGTGAAGGGCTGGGCCGCTAGCCTCCGCTGCTCCTCGTCCAAGGCGCCTAGCAGCGCCATCGCGGCCGAACGCATCTGCCCGGGCACACTATCCGCGGTCATGAAACTGGTATATCAGGATGCCTGGTTGCCTTGGCGAGTGGTCGCAGCATCGCCAGCAGGGCCGATACTGGCGTGATGACCACTCCGGGCTGGGACGCGTCTTACACGGCGAGCAAGCCCGCGCCGTGGGACATCGGCCGGCCGCAGCCCGCCTTCGTGCGGCTGGTGGAGGGAGGGCTGCTGAGTGGGCGGCTCCTGGACGCCGGCTGCGGCACCGGGGAGCAGACCCTGCTGGCTGCCTCCCACGGCGCGGACGCCATGGGCATAGATGTGTCGGTCCGTGCCATCGAGCTAGCCCGGGGCAAGGCCGCCGAACGAGGCCTGACGGCCCGCTTCGAAGTTGCCGATGCCCTGCGGCTAGGAGACCTGGGTCTGATGTTCGACGTCGTCCTCGACAGTGGGGTCTTCCATGTCTTCGACGACAAAGATCGCGTCAGGTACGTCGCCAGCCTGGCGTCGGTGCTGCGCGATGGCGGTTACTGCCACCTGCTCTGTTTCAGCGACCGGCAGCCCGGGACCCTCGGCCCGCGCCGGGTACGCCAGGACGAACTCCGTGCCGCCTTCAGCGATGGATGGCGGATCGTCAGCGTCGAGGCGGCCACGTTCGAGCTCAATGAGTCTGGGCTTGGCATCTTGCTGGCACAGGCCTGGCTGGCCGCCATCCAGCGGGTCACTCAGGCCTGATGAGTTCCTGCTTCGACATAGCGTAGCCAGTTTCCTCCTGTCACCACCGGCGATCGCAGGTAGTGTGGCGTCGTCCGCGTGGTCAACGTTGGCGTGCCGGTACCGTACTTCGGGGGTTAGCCACGATACGAGTCAAAGCGATGCCGCTAGCACGATGGGGCTAGGGTCATGGCGGGCTAATGCCAGTACGCGACAGCAGCCGGGTAGCCAATGCCATCGCACTGGAGTGACGCGGCGTCTGCGGACCCTGATTCTCTCGGCGTGTGCTCTCTTCCTTGGGCTAGCCAGCTCCGGGTGCGGCGCCGCCTCAACCAGTGCTGTTGTCGCGGCCGGGAAGCCCTCAGCCACCGGGGGAAGCCTCGCCTCGCAACGGCCCAGCGCGGGCGAGTCGTCGCCTCAGTCAGCGTTGCCCTCCTGCCCGGCTCAGGTTTTCTCTCGCATGACCGAAGCCCAGCGGGTCGGCCAGTTGTTCCTGGTCGGCATCGCGGGAGACCCGGTCTCCGACGTCGCCCAGGCGGTCGCGGCGTACCACTTCGGCTCGTTGCTGTCGGCGGGCAACCTGACGGCGGGCGTAGCCGGACTCCAGCAGCTGACTACCGCATATCAGTCGCTGGCTTCGGCGCGGGCTACCGGCGGGGTTGGCTTCTTCATCGCCGCGAACCAGGAAGGGGGAGAGGTCCAGTCCCTGCAGGGCCCGGGCTTTTCCGCGATCCCTTCGGCTCTGGCCCAGGGCAGCCTGTCCCCTTCTGCGCTGCAGCAGCAGGCCGCGGTCTGGGGCCGTGAACTCCGGTCGGCAGGCTTCAATCTCAACCTGGCCCCGGTCATGGATGTCGTGCCGGCCGGAACCGCCGACCTGAACCAGCCCATCGGCATGCTCGAGCGTGAGTTCGGGTACAGCCCGGCGACGGTGGCGGCCCACGGCGTGGCGTTCATCCGGGGAATGCAGCAGGCCGGAGTCGCGACTACCGCCAAGCATTTCCCGGGGCTGGGCCGGGTCCTCGGCAACACCGATTTCACCGCCGGGGTCGTGGACAGCACGACCGGGCCGCACGACCCCTACCTCCGTTCCTTCCAGGGGGCCATCGACGCCGGCGTGCCTTTCGTCATGGTCGCCCTGGCCACCTATACGCGCATCGACGCACGCCATCTCGCGGTTTTCTCGCCGGAGGTGATGGGCGTGATCCTGCGCCAGCAGATGCACTTCAACGGAGTCATCGTCTCGGATGACCTGGGTGCGGCGACTGCGGTGGCGGGCCTTTCGCCGGGAGTCCGCGGGATTGACTTCCTCGCCGCGGGCGGCGACTTGATCACCTCTCAGAGCCTGCCCGCGGCGGCGGCAATGGACAGCGCCATCCTCGCGCGCGTATCCGCTGACTCTGCCTTTGGTGCCCTGGTGAACTCGGCCGTCATGCGGATACTCAGCGCCAAGCAGGCCTATCGCCTGCTGACGTGCCCGTGAGCCTGAGCTTCGGGCAACATCATGGCTGAGCTTCGGTCACCATCATGGGGGCCAGCGGCCCGGAGCTGGTCGCCAGCTCCGGGCACCCCGCAAAACCACGGCAAACGGCCGGCCTACGACGTGGGTTCGGTGAGGTTGTAGACGGTCTCGCCGCCGACGGTCTCCTTCGTGAAGTGGGCCGCGACCCATTTCGTGATGGCCGAGGAGCCCTGCCCACCGCCGAAGCTCTCGTTGTCCTCGCCCACGTAGTAGTGGATCTCGTGCTTGGCCACGAGCTCTTCGAACCCGGCCAAGGTGGGCCACGGGTCGGTCCCGTTGAACCCGCCGATGGCCATCACCGCGTCACCGGTGGCTAGCTCGAGGGGCGCTGCGGCCTCCGAACCCACGGTGGCGGCCACCCACTTGTAGCTGGACGCGTCCTGCTCCAGCAGCTTCTCCACGGCACTGCTCACGGTGGTACTGCCGCCAAGGCCGCCGGCGCCGCCGAAGCCGCCCGGCCCGCGGGCGCCGAAGCCGCCCGTGCGGCCTGGCGCACCGCTGGTACCCGAGGTCCCGCCCAGCGGCGTGCCCGCCGAGCCGCCACCGCCGGGAACCCCCGTCCCGGCACTGCCGGTCCCAGAGCCCGCCGTGCCGCCGCCGCGCCCCGGACCGAATCCCGCTGCGCCGCGAGTCCCGCCCGTCCCGGCTCCGCGCCCGAACTGGCCGGCCCGGCCGCCGGGCAACCCGCCCCCGCCGCCGAACCCTTCAGTCTGCGGTCCGGCACTCACGATCGCACCGGTGTGGGCAGAGTTCACCGTGTCGAGCGCGTAGGCGGTCGGCCCGGCCAGCCCCGCGACCATGGCGAGTCCGACCGGCACCAGCACCAACACCCGCCAACCGCGACGCAAACCCAGAGACCCCGGCGACCCCGGCGACCCCGGCGACCCCGGCGACCCGGGCGACCTCACGAGGTACGGAGCCGCGAACACCGCTGCCGCGGCGGCCACCCCCGAGATCACGATGACCCAGCGCAGCCAGGGCAGCCAGTCCGGGGTGCGGTCGAGCAGTACGTAGGCCCACACGGCCGTGGCCACGATCGCCACCGCGACGGTGATGCGCCCGGCCAGTCCTAGCCGTGCCTGCCACAATGCCGTCGCGCCGATACCGACAAGGGCGGCGATGCCGGGCGCGAGGGCGACCATGTAGTACGGGTGGATGATGCCGCTCATATAGCTGAACACCAGGCCGGTGATGAGCACCCAGCCTCCCCACAGCAGCGCCGCGGCCCGGGTCCTGTCGGTCCGCACCGCCCGCCGTGACACCCACAGCATGGCGCCCAGCGAGATCAGGGCGGCGGGCAGCAGCCAGCTGATCTGCCCGCCGAACTCGGAGTGGAACAGCCGCAGTATCCCGGTCGTACCGCCGAACGCCGTGCCCCCCGCACCGCCGCCACCGACGGACCCGGTTTCGTTGCCGTCAAGCCGGCCCAGGCCGTTGTACCCGATCGCGAGCTGCAGGATGTTGTTGTCGGTGGAGCCGCCGAAGTAAGGCCGGTCGGCCGCGGGGGTGAGCTGCGCGGCGAGGATCCACCAGCCCGCCCCGACGATGATACCGACGCCCATGAGCACCGTCTGCCACAGACGTTTGCCGAACCTGGGCGGCCCGGCCCACAGGTAGGCCACCGCGAACCCCGGCACGACCAGGAACGCCTGCAGCATCTTGGCCAGGAACGCGAATCCGAGCAGCAGTCCGCCGAACACCAGCCACTTCGTCCGTCCGCTCTCAATCGCGCGCACCAGCGTGTACGCGGCCGCGGTCATGAGCAGCACCAGCAGTGCGTCGGGGTTGTTGAATCTGAACATCAGCGCCGCGACCGGCGTGAGCGCGAGCACAAGCCCCGCGACCAGGGCCGCAGGCGGTCCGAACCAGCGCTTGACCGCGGCGTAGAGCAGCGCGACAGAAGCGACGCCCTCCAGCGCCTGCGGGACCAGCATGGACCACTGGCTGAAACCGAAGATCCGGCCCGATATCTCCATCACCCACAACGACGCCGGAGTCTTGTCGACGGTAATGAAGTTGGAGGAGTCAAACGAGCCGAAGAAGAAGGCTTTCCAGCTCTTGGTGCCTGCCTGCACCGCGGCCGCGTAGAAGTCATTCGCCCAGCCGTTCCTGGTGACGTCCCATAGGTACAGAACGGCGGTGAGCGCAAGCAGCCCGAACATCGCGGGGCGAGCCCAGCTGGGATCGGCCTCCGGCCCGCGGAGCAGGCGCCGAGCCCGGTTCCCGGGCGGTAGGGCGCGGCTGCCTATCGCGTGTCGCGAGATGGAGGTGGTCGCGCTCAACTGGTTCTCTCTCTCTGAGCTGTCATTGCTGTTAGCTGGACAGTTGATCCGAACGGGCTGTTAGCTGGACAGTTGATCCGAACGGCTCAACCGGGCTGGGCCGCACTGGCTCGGTTCTCGCGCTGTTGTCCGTCTCGGCAGCCGGGCGGCCCGCGCCGCGCTTGGATCGGCCGAAGACCCAGGTGCGGTACAGCGCGAACCTGAGGGCGGCGGCCACCAGGTTAGCGCCAAGCAGGACCGCGATCTCGGTGCCGCGGCCGGGATGGGGCGAGCTCGCATCCAAGACGGCCAGCGAGGCAGCGGTCAGCGCCAGCCCGATGGCGAACGTGAGCAATCCCTTGAACTGGTGCCTGGCGGCGTTCGGCCGTCCGCTGATGCCGAACGTCAATCGCCGGTTGGCGGCCGTGTTGGCCACGGCGGTCACCAACAGGCTGATGAGGTTAGCGGCCTGGGCCGGCATGCTGCCGCGCAGCAGCAGGTAAAGCCCCAGGTAAGCGATCGTGCTGCCGACTCCGACGACCGCGAATCTTGCGATTTGCAACGGCAAGCTGGACTCGACCGGCTCGGCGCCGTCGCGGCGGACCGCGAGCGAGGCACCGCGCAGCAGAGGGACCTGGATAGTCCCACGAGCGAAACCGGCGCCGAGCCGGGCCATCCCGCGCAGGTCGGCCAGGGCGGTGCCCACGATGTCGACCCTCGAGTCGAGGTCGTCGATCCAGTCCACCGGGACCTCATGGATGCGCAGCCCGGCCCGCTCGGCCAGCACCAGCAGTTCGGTGTCGAAGAACCAGCCGGTGTCCTGGGTCAGCGGCAGCAGCGCCCGGGCCTGATCGCGCCTGATCGCCTTGAAGCCGCACTGGGCGTCCGAGAAGCGCGCTCCCATCAGGGTGCGCAGCAGCACGTTATAGCTACGCGAGATGAGCTCGCGCTTGGGGCCTCGGATGACCCTGGACCCCCGGGCCAGCCGGGTGCCGATGGCGAGGTCGCTATGCCCGGACAGCAACGGTGCCACCAGCGGCAACAGGGCGTTGAGGTCTGTCGACAAATCGACATCCATGTACGCGAGAACTTCGGCGTCGCTCTCTGACCAGATGGCTCGCAGGGCCCGGCCGCGCCCCGGCAGGTCCATGTGGACGGCCCGCACCTCGGCCAGTTCGCGGGCGAGCCTGGTGGCGAGGGCCCAGGTGGTGTCGGTGCTGCCATTGTCCGCGATGGTGACCCGGGCAGTGAACGGGAAGCTCTCGCGCAGATAGGCCACTAGCCGCCGGATGCTCGGTACCAGGTCACGCTCTTCGTTGCGGACCGGCACAACGACATCTACCTGCAGAACCTTCATGTCTTCCAGACTCGCCTACCATGCTCCGCCCCGGCTGAAGCAATGTTATGTACGCGCTATGAGCGAAATCCGCGCTCACCCTGGTTGCGCAACTTTAATTTCCGTCACAACAACACCAACCATCATTGTATTCGACTCGATGGTCATGATCAGCAAAAATGTGTTGCGAGTAAACGAATCATTCGCTAGTATGTTTGATAAAGCCGAAGAAGAATTCAAGATCTTTTTCCGAAACGGGCGGTGGTGCGTGACCTCAGGACCGGCTTCCCCAGACCCCGGGCGGGACGAGGACCCCGCCCGGAGCCCTGGCGAGCCCGGCGGATCCCCGTCCGGCGGATCCCCGTCCGACGGATCCGGTCCCGGTCCCGGCACCGGGTGCACCCCGGATGAGTTCCCCGGTGGCTGGCGAGAGGTGCCGTGCTCTGATGAGGACTGGCTGACCGAGGAGCAGTGGGTGGCGTGGCTGTCCTCGATCGAGCCCGAAGAGCCGCCCGTCGAGGACGCTGAGGACCCCGAGGACGATCCCGGCCTCGATGACCCCGCGCAGCCAGGCACCGCCAGGCCGCGGTCCCGCCCCGCCAAGGGGACCCGCCCCGCCAAGGGCGTTCGCGCCGTCAAGGGGACTCGCCGCGGTCCGGGGCAGCCCGGTTCGGCGCGCCGGTTGCCGGGTGAGTCGCCCGGCCCGGTCGGCGCGTTCGCCACCGGGCAGCTGCTCGATACCGCTGCGGGCGGGC
>Ga0302181_10003413_pt1 | contig 10891 bp, 7 predicted proteins | sample I_Palsa_E3_3_FD_198786 | JGI IMG/M metagenome (GOLD analysis project Ga0302181, IMG submission 198786) | Peat permafrost microbial communities from Stordalen Mire near Abisko, Sweden - I_Palsa_E3_3 | ecosystem: Environmental > Terrestrial > Soil > Palsa > Peat permafrost | place: Sweden: Abisko... | reverse complement strand
AACGGCACCTTGAATGCCCACTTGTCGATGTGGTTGCTCTCATCGGCCGGGGTGAGGACCTCGGACTCATCGACGTAGTCGACATCCAGCGCCTGCAGCACCTGTGCCTCGAGGAAGTGCCCGATGCGCGCCTTGGCCATCACGGGGATGCTGACGGTCTCCTGGATCGCCGCGATCATCTCGGGATCCGACATGCGCGCGACGCCGCCGTCGCGGCGAATGTCAGCGGGCACGCGCTCGAGCGCCATGACCGCGGCCGCGCCTGCCTCCTCGGCGATCGTCGCCTGGGCCGGCGTGACGACGTCCATTATGACCCCGCCCTTGAGCATCTCGGCAAGACCGCTCTTCACCTGAAATGTCGCCTCGTCGCGCATGAGCGTCATTTTGACAGGGAGCGACCGACGATGAGGGTCGCGGGCATTAACTCTCTATTTGCGCGAGCGTATAACCATGGCTATACACCCGCGCAAAAATGCAACACCCACACCGTGCCTCACGCTCGCCCGCGCACACCCGCGAATCGCGGCGACTGCCGCTACTTCAGGCGGAAGGCCTTGATGCGGTCGTCGTACTGCGCGGTGTCCTGGGCGTAGACGCCGTAGGCCAGCGCCTGGATGAGGCTCAGGAGCGCGGTGTGTGAGCGCACGTAGGCGGGGCTGTTGGAGGAGTAGTAGAGCTTGATCTGGGCGAGCTTGGCGACCTCCGAGAGGGTCGCGTCGGTGATCGCGGCGGTGCGGGCCTTGCGGTGGCGGGCGAGCTTCATGGCACGCACGACGAGCGGGTGGGGCCGGCCGGCCGAGAGGCCGATCACGAGCGTCTCGGCGTCGATCCGCCCGAGACGGCTGAGCGCCTCCTGCGACGGGCTTGCCACGACATCGACGCGCAGATCGAGGAGCATCAGGAGGTGGCGGAGGTAGCTTGCAAAGAACGCCATCTGGTCGGTGCCCGCGACGAGGACCTTGTCAACGCTTACGATCGCCTCGATCAGCGCCTCGACTGAGCTGCGGGAGACCTTGCGAGCGGTGTCCTCGACATTCAGGTGGTCGGCGGTGAGCGCCGTCTCGAACTCGTTCTGGTCGAGCGAGAACAGCGGGGTGGAGCTTGTGGAGGTGCCGTTGGCGGGCGCCTTGGCGTGCAGGCGCCTGTATTCCTCGCGGGCCGCCGCCTGAAGCTCGGGGAAGCCCTCGAAGCCGAGGGCCTGGGAGAAGCGCACGACCGTGGAGCTCGAGGTGTTCGCACGGCGGGCCAGCTCCTCCGCGGTCTGGAAGGCGGCCTCGTCGAGGTGGTCGACGATGTACTGCGCGACGTCCTTCTGGGAGCGCGAGCACTCATCGAAGCGAGCCTGGATGTACTTGGAGAGGCTCTGGTGCTCGCTGGTGCCGCCGATCGGAGACGGTGCGGGCGCTGGGCGCTCGGCGGTGGGGGTGGCATCACGCTTCATCGCTCGCTCTTGTTCGACGTGTGCGCCTCGCACTCCTGCCAACCCGCTCGATGTGAGCGAGGCAGATAGGCTGGCGCTTGATGCGGCGGAGCCTGTTTGAGGATGTACATGAAGACTTCCGCGCGAGCTTTCGGACATTCCTGGAGCGCGAGGTGGTCGGTGATGAGGGCCGTTACGGCGAGTGGGAGCGCGCGGGCATCGTGCCACGCGAGGTGTTTGCGCTGGCCGGGCGGGGCGGCTTTCTGGGGATGGCGGTACCGGAGCGCTTCGGCGGCGCCGGCGCGGAGGATTTCCGCTTCAACGTGATCATCGGCGAGGAGACGCAGCGCGCGGGCGTGAGCAGCTTCGGGCTGGGCGTCACGTTGCACAACGACATCTGCCTGCCGTACTTCCTGAGCTACTGCTCGGAGGAGCAGCGCGAACGCTGGCTTTCGGGAATCGCATCGGGTGAGCTGATCACAGCGCTGGCGATGACCGAGCCGGGCATCGGCTCAGACCTCGCGGGAATGTCCACGAGGGCGCGGCGCGAGGGCGAGCATTACGTGGTGGACGGAACGAAGACGTTCATCACGAACGGGATCAACGCGGACCTGGTGATCGTGGCCGTGAAGACTGACCCGAGTGAGCGCCACCGCGGCATCAGCCTGCTGGTGCTGGAGCGCGGCATGGAGGGCTTCTCGCGAGGTCGCAACCTGGAGAAGATCGGCCAGCACGCGCAGGACACCGCGGAGCTCTCGTTCGCGGAGGTGCATGTGCCGGTTGAGAACCTGCTGGGCGAGGAGGGCGAGGGGTTTCGCTATCTCGTCTCAAATCTCCCACAGGAGCGTCTGTCGATCGCCGCCTCTGCCGTGTCGGCTGCGGAGGTCGCGATCGAGTGGACGCTCGAGTATGTGCGCGAGCGCCAGGCGTTCGGCCAGCCGATCGGCTCGTTTCAAGCGTCGCGGTTCACGCTTGCGGAGCTGCGCACGGAAACGGAGATCGGGCGCGCGTTCATCGACCGCTGCGTGCAGGCGCTGATCGTGGGCGAGCTGACGGCTGAGGACGCGGCGATGGCGAAGTGGTGGTGCACTGAGCTTCAGGGCCGCGTGGTCGATCGCTGCCTGCAGCTGCACGGCGGCTATGGCTTCATGCTCGAGTATCCGATCGCGCGCGCCTTCGGCGACGCCCGGGTCACGCGGATCTATGGCGGGGCGAACGAGATCATGAAGGAGATCATCGGTCGCTCGATGGGGCTGTAGATGGGAGACAATTTCACGCGCGCCCCGCATTGCGCGCGGTGTCGCCGGCCTCAGTGCGAGTGCGACGGGCCGACGGCTTCGATCTGGAGCGTCTTTGCCATCTCCACGAAGTAGTCGAGCGAGCGCGGATTGGCCAGCGAGTCGACGCTGGCGGCCTCGTGCGGCGCGGCGCCCATGAGGATGCGCTTGACGGGCACCTCGAGCACCTTGCCCGAGAGCGTGCGTGGCACCTCATCGATCTGCAGCACTTCGTTGGGCACGTGCCGCGGCGAGACGTCCTCGCGGATGCGGCGCTTGATCTGAGCGGCGAGATCGTCGTCGAGTGTGGCTCCGTCGCGGAGCACGACGAACAGCAGCATCCGCAGTTCGCTCTCCCCCGCCCGCGCGGGGATATCGATGACGAGCGCGTCGAGCACCTGATCGATGCCGGCGGCGGCCCGGTAGATCTCGCTGGTGCCCATGCGCACGCCCTGGCGGTTGATGGTCGAGTCAGAGCGCCCGTAGATCACCGCACCGCCGCGGGGGGTGATGCGGATCCAGTCACCATGGCGCCAAATGCCCGGGTACATCGCGAAGTAGCTCTCGTGCAGACGCTCACCGTCTGGATCGCCCCACAGGAACAGCGGCATCGAGGGCAGCGGCTCGGTGATCACGAGCTCGCCGACCTCGTCGGTGAGACTCTGGCCCTGCTCATCCCAGGCCTCGACTGCGCAGCCGAGCGCGCGGCACTGCAGCTCGCCCTCATACACGGGGAGGATCGGGTTCCCCGCGACAAAGGCCGTGCACACGTCGGTACCGCCGCTGGTGGAGAACAGCCAGATGTCCGAGCGCACGTGCTCATAGATCCAGCGGTAGCTCTCGGGCGCGAGCGGCGAGCCGGTGGCTCCGAGCGCGCGCAGGGCTTTCAGATCGTGGTCGCGGGCCGGCTCGATGCCGGCCTTCTCACAGCTCGCGAGCAGGCCGGGACTGACCCCCATGCAGGTCACACCGGCACGTTCGGCGAGCTCCCACAGCACGTTGAGATCGGGGTGGGCGGGACTGCCGTCGTAGAGCACGATGGCGGCCTCGGAGAGCAGGCAGCCGACGAGGAAGTTCCACATCATCCAGCCGGTGGTGGTGAACCAGAACATGCGGTCTGCCGGCCTGAGATCGAGATGCAGGCTCTTCTTCAGCTGCTCGACGAGGATGCCGCCGTGGCCCTGCACGATGGCCTTGGGCAGGCCGGTGGTCCCGGAGGAGTAGAGCACCCACAGCGGGTGTTCGAAGGGGACCTGCTCGAAGCGCAGCTCGCTGCCCTGGCCGCGTTGCAGGAGCCCGGTCCAGGAGAGGGCGAACGGGTCGGCGTCCCGGCCGACGCCCGCGACGGGGTTCTCGCCCGCGCTCCCGCTGGGGCTCTCGCCGGGGACCGCATCGCCAGGGCTCTCGCCGGCGGTAGCGCCGGAGCGCTCGTGCAGGTAGGGCACGTGCACGACGTGCTGCACGGTGGGCAGCTCCTCGAGAATGCTCTCGACGACGGCGGCGCGGTCGTGGTCCTTGCCGCCATGGCGGTAGCCGTCGACGGCGAGCAGCACGTGTGGCTCTATCTGCGCGAAGCGGTCGATCACGCTGCGCGCGCCGAACTCCGGTGCGGCACTGGACCAGATCGCTCCGATCGATGCGACCGCGAGAAAGGCGATGAGCGTCTCGGGGATGTTGGGCATGTAGGCGACCACGCGGTCTCCGCGGCCCACGCCGAGCGCACGCAGCCCTCCGGCCGCACGGGCGACCTGCTCGGAGAGCTCGCTCCAGCTCAGCTGATCCAGCGCGCGCAACTCGGAGGCGTGCAGCACGGCGACGGCCTCCGGATCGCGGCCCGCAGGCGAGAGGCCCATGAGCATGTTCTCCGCGTAGTTGAGCTCGGCGCCCTCGAACCAGTGCGCGCCGGGCATGCGCCGCGAGTCGAGCACCCGCTCATAGGGTCGCGAGGCGCGCACGTTGAAGAACTCCCAGATGCTCGCCCAGAAGTCCTCGAGCTCATCGACCGACCAGCGCCAGAGCTCGTCGTAGTCGCTGAAGGGCTGTCCGCGGCGCTCGCCCGCCCAGCGCATGAAGCGGGTCATGTCCGCGCCTTCGGAGTGCCCGGGCGAGGGCCGCCACAGGGGTGCCTGCTGATCTGCGCTGGACATGCGGGTATTCTCGCGGTTTGTGGAGCCAACTGGACTGCGCGCCGAGTTCCCCGTCCTTGAGCGAGTCGCCTATCTGAACGCGGGCACCGACGGGCCGCTCCCTGCGCGGGCGGTCCGCGCTGCGATCGAGGAGCTGGAGCGCGAGGCGGCCGACGGGCGCACGATGGCTCATTTCGAACGTCGTTCAGAGCTCGAGGGTGAGCTGCGTGTCGCGTATGCGGCGATGCTCGGTTGCGAGAGCGCGGACCTGGCGCTGACGACATCCACGAGCGAAGGGCTCGCCCAGGTGATCGGGGGTTTCGAGCTGGCTGACGGTGAGGAGATCCTGACCAGCGACGAGGAGCACCCGGGGCTGCTGGGTGCGCTGGCGGCCGCCCGGGATCTGCGTGGAGTTGCGGTCCGCGAAGTGCCGCTGCCCTCGATCGCTGAGGCCGTCGGGCCGCGCACCCGGCTGATCGCCTGCTCGCACGTCGGCTGGGCCAGCGGGCTGCTGGCGCCCGCCGAGCTGGGGGCGCTGGATGTGCCCGTCGTGCTCGACGGGGCGCAGGGCGTGGGTGCGGTGCCGGTGGACGTGCACGCACTCGGCTGCGCCGCGTACGCGGGCGCCGGGCAGAAGTGGCTGTGCGGTCCCGACGGGACGGGCATGCTGTACGTGAGCCCGGGCCTGCGCGAGCGCCTGGCCGTTTCGCGGCGTGGCTTTCGGAATCTGGGCGATGCGGACGCCGGCCTGGATGCCGGGCTGAAGGAGGACGGGCGGCGCTTCGACGCGATGTCCTTGAGCGCCGAGGCGGTGGCCTGTGCGCTGGCAGCCCACGAGGTGCTCGCGGAGGCGGGTTGGTCTGAGGTGCACGCGCGAGCGCGTGCGCTTGCCGCACAGCTGACCGGCCTGCTGGCCGAGCGCGGGCGTGAGGTGGCGCCACGCGGAGACACGACGCTCGTCTCCTTTCAGAGCGACGACCCTCCCGCCGAGCGCGAGCGACTGGCGGAGATGGGGATCGCTGTTCGTCATATTCCCCAGCGGCCCTGGCTGCGCGCGTCGGTCGGCGCGTGGAACGACGAGGACGATCTGCATCGCCTGCTGGAGGCGCTCGTCGCCTGAGGAGTCCTGGCAGACACCTCGCTGAGGACCGCCACCAGCCAGCGCTCACACAAGACCCCAGCCAATGAACTCCGTTCCGCCGACCGCCACGCCCTCACCGGCGGCTCCCGCCTTGAGCGGCGCGCAGCGGCAGTCGCTCACCGAGCGCAGCCGCGAGCTGCTGCGGACATATCCGCAGCTGCGCCATCTCGCCGTGATCGTCCCGGTGGCGGTCTCGGCGGTGCTGAACACGGTAAAGCTCTCGCAGAACGGGTTCGCGAACCTGTTCTATTCCGCGGGTGTGAAGTCGATGCTGCGCTCGTGGCACAACTTCGTGTTCGTGTCCTTCGATCCGGGAGGGCTGATCACGGTGGACAAGCCGCCGCTTGCGCTGTGGGTGCAGGCCGCGAGCGCCAAGTTGTTCGGCTTCTCGCCGCTCAGCCTGCTTCTGCCCGAGGCGATCGCGGGTGTGCTTGCGGTGGCGCTGCTCTACCTCCTGCTCGCGCGGCGCCTCGGCATGGCGGCGGCGCTCGCGGGCTCGCTCGCGCTGGCCGTGTTCCCGTCGTTCGTGGCCGTCTCACGCGACAACGGCGTTGACCCCGTGCTGATCCTGCTGATGATCCTCGCCTGCGCGGCTGCGATACGGGCCGCTGAAACGGGACGGTTGCGCATGCTCGTGTGCTGCGGCGTGATGGTGGGGCTCGCCTTCAACACGAAGACGCTCGCGGCCTTTCTCGTCGTCCCCGGGATCGCGCTCGGCTACATCGCGTGCGCCCCGGGTTCGATCGTGCGCCGCGTGACGCAACTGCTGCTCGGCGGGCTCGCGATGCTGGTGGTCGCGTTCGCGTGGATCGCGTTCGTGGATCTGACGCCGGCGTCGAAGCGCCCCTACGTGGGCAGCTCGACGAACAACTCGGAGCTGGGGCTGACGTTCGAATACAACGGCTTCGGGCGCGTGGAAGGCCAGGCGGGAGGCCCGGGAGACGTGGCGGTCCGCGCGGGTGCCTATGTGCCCGCGTCACGCCAGCGGGCGGTCAACGATGCCGCCCGAGCCGCCGCCCGAGCCGCGAGCGCCGCGCACCCTTCGAAGCCCTTGCCGCCTGCCCCCGCGCCCGCACCGGCGCCCAAAACGTCCACGGGCCGGGAAAGGAACCCGATTCCCTTCGGCGGACCTCCACGCCTGCTTCGCCTGTTTGGCGTGGGCCTGGGCGACCAGGCTGGGTGGATACTGCCGTTCGCGCTGTTCGGGTTGTTCGGTGCTGGGCTGCTCGCATTGCTGGCCTACAGAGCGCCGGCTCGCGACGATGTTGATGACGCGCCGCCCGCTGAGCAGCCGCTCGGCCGTCGCGACCCCAGGCTCGCAACGCTGCTGGTACTGGGTGTGTGGTTTCTGGTGGAGGCCGCGGTGCTGAGCCTCTCCAAGGGGATCGTCCATCCCTACTACGTCTCAGCGATCGCACCGGGCGCGGCGGCGATGGCCGGCGCCGGCGCCGTTGCGTTCGTGACGCTCGCCCGGGGACCCCGCCGCATCTGGGGACTCATGCTGGCGGCAGCCGGGGTCGCCACGACCGTGGCGGCACAGATCGTGCTGCTGCATCGCGAGCACTATCTGCTGTGGTTCATCCCCGTGCTCCTCGTCGGAGCTGCCGTCGGGCTGGCTGCGCTGCTCGCGCTGCGTCGCCTTGCCGCGCCGGCGGTCGCGCTGACGTTTCTGCTGTTGCTCGTGGCCCCGGGGGCCTACGCGACGACGACCTGGCTAGCGCCGGTCGAGGGCACGTTTCCGGTCGCCGGACCCAAACACGACGCCGGCTCCGGTGGATACGGGGTCAACTCGAGGGATCTCGCGATCGACCGGGCGCTGCTCGAGTACGTGAGAACGCACGGCCCGGGCTCACGCTGGGCGCTGCTGACGGTCGCCTCCGACACGGCCGCCCCGCTGATGCTGCTCGGCCTGAACGCGGGCGCGGTGGGTGGATACAGCGGCACTGACCCCGCGCTTGACGGGCGCGGGCTCGCGCGCCTGGTCGCTCGCGGCGAGGCTCGCTACGTGCTCCTCGGCGGCGAGTACTCGCTGCGCGGAGGCAACCGCGCGACGGTGGCGGTGCTGCGCGCATGCAGGGAGCTCGCGCCGTCTGAATGGCATAGCCCGGTCGGTTTCCCCTTCGGCCTCGTGCTGTTCGACTGTGCGGGCCGTGAACGCGAGCTCGCCGCCGAATAGACCGGATCTCAGCTACGCCGATCGTGCCGGGCCCCGCCGGAAGGGGGCGGGGCCTCGGGCTAGGAGGCGACCGACAGGTGGCCGTGGAACGCGCGGGCGAAGAGCTCCGTCTCACGCGCGGCGGCCCAGCGCGGGACCGCGGACTCGCCGTCGGCGATGAGTCGCAGCTCGACCTCGGCGGCTCCATTAGGAGAGCCGTTCTGCCCAGCTCCGGACGCCTCTTCCGGTGTGCCGCTGACCGTGAAGTGCGTTCCCCGTACCAGCTGATCGCGGGAGCGCTCGAGGTCCTCGGCCAGGCGCAGGAGGACCGCGCAGCGGTCGAGCCGCTCAGCGTCCCCCGGCCCGAACAGCGGCCGCAGGGGACCGGGCTCGGGCATGCCCTTGCGGTGGTAGCGGGCCGCCTGAGCGACGATCGCCACCTCGACCGGAGAAAAGCCCGGGAGGCCGCCGTTGAGGATCAGGTAGCGCGAATGCTTGTGATGATCGTCGTAGTCAACGGACATGCCGATGTCGTGCAGCATGCTCGCCGCCCACAGCAGTTCGCGCTCGCGAGGCTCGCCGTCGTGCAGCCCGAGCCGGGCGAGCTCGTCGAACATTCCGAGCGCCAGCACCGCCACGTGTCGCGTGTGCGCGCCGTCGAGGCGGTAGCGCGCAGCGAGGTTCAGGACGCTCGAGCGCCGGACGTCATCGAACAGTGGCGGCTGACCGGTGGCGTCAGCGTCATCCGCGGCAGGCCGGCGCTCGGACAGCAGCCGCTCGAAGAACACACCCTCCCGCAGTCCGGCCTCGGTGGTCTCGAGGGCGTCGAAGCCACCTGCACGGAGCACTCCCTGCACAACGACGGCGCCGGCGAGAATGAGGTCGGCGCGGGCGGGCTTGATGCCCGGGATGCTGCTGCGCTCGGCGGCGGGCAACTCGGCGAGGCGCTTGACGAGCTCGTCGAGGGCCTGCGCATCGATGACCATGCCCTGAACGCCGTTTGAGGGCAGCCCGGCGCCGCGTTGGGCGGCGGCGGCAAGGTTACGGACGGTGCCGCCGATGCCCACCAGCCGCCGACCCTCCTGCGGCGGGTTCCCCTCGGACAGCCAGGCTGCCTGCTCGAGCTCTGACGCCACGTGGTCTCTGAGCTCCTCGATCTGCTTGCGCTTGGCGGGGCCGTTCGCGGGCAGGAAGCGCTCGGTCATGCGCACCGTGCCGACGCGCCAGGAGCCGGACTCGCGGGCCTGGCGGCCGGTGACGCGAACAAGCTGCATCGATCCGCCGCCGAGGTCGAGCACGCAGCCGTCGGTCAACGTCGTGGAGTTGACGGCCGCGAGGTAGCCATACCGGGCCTCCTGCTCGCGGCTGAGGACGCGGATCGGCAACGAGCTTCGCGCACGTGCCCGTGCCAGGAAGCTCTCGGTGTTCTCCGCGTCGCGAATGGCGCTCGTTGCGACCGCGTCGATCGCCTCGGCCTCGAGGCCGTCGGCCTGGCAGAAATGGGCGAACACGTCGAGTGTCGCGAGCGCTCGCTCCATCGGCTTCTCGCCGAGGCTCCCGGAGGCGGCCAGGCCCTCGCCGATGCGGACGGGCTCGTAGATCTCATCGGTGCGCTTCCAGGAGCGCTCACCAGCCATGAAGACCACAAGCCGGAACGAGTTGGACCCCAGGTCGATGACGGCAAGGCGCTCGTTTGGTCGCACCCACTCAGCGTATTGGCCGTGGCGGAGGGCTCGGCTCGGAGCTGCGGGCCCGTCGAGGGGCGGGAATGTTTACCATGGCTGACAGCAGGGGGTATTGCCGACGCCATGGGCGCATCGACCGATCAGATCCCACTCATTTCGCTCGCCGGCGCTGAGATTCCGCAGCTGGGCTTCGGCGTCTTTCAGGTGCCTCCGAAGGACACGGCGGATGCCGTGGAAAATGCGCTCGAGGTCGGCTATCGCCATCTGGACACGGCGGCCGCCTATCGCAACGAGGCGGCTGTGGGGCGGGCGATACGGGCCTCCGGGCTCGATCGCGGCGAGGTGTTCGTTACCACGAAGTGCTGGAACGACGACCAGGGCTACGAGCAGGCCAGGCGCGCGTTCAGCGGGAGTCTCGAGCGTCTTGAGTTCGAGTACGTGGATCTCTATCTGATCCACTGGCCGGTTCCGGCACATGACCTGTATGTGGACACCTGGAAGGCCTTCATCGAGCTGCAGTCTGAGGGGCTGATACGGGCGATCGGCGTGTCGAACTTCCAGCCTGCGCATCTGAACCGCGTGGTGGCCGAGACCGGTGTGACCCCGGCGGTCAACCAGGTGGAGCTTCAGCCGTACTTCCAGCAGGCTTCGCTGCGCCGCGTGCACGAGGAGCTCGGGATCGTGACGGAGGCGTGGAGCCCGCTGGCGCAGGGGCGGGTGCTCGGCGACCCCGTGATCACGGGCATCGCATCAGGGCACGCAAAGTCGCCGGCGCAGGTGGTCATCCGCTGGCATGTGCAGCTCGGAAACGTGGTGATTCCCAAGTCGGTGACGCCGGCGCGCATCGCAGAGAACTTCGACGTTTTCGGCTTCGAGCTGAGCGACGCGGAGATGGACGCGATCAGGGCCCTTGACGCGGGCCGGCGCGACGGTCCGGATCCGGACACGTTCGTTCGTCCCTGAGCTCACCGGCGCGGCGGCGCCGCCGGTTCAGCCCGCGGCTTCCGCGACCTACCCCCCCACGGGAGTCGGATTCGTCGGATTGTTTTCGACTTTGCTCCATCCGGTCGGCGGTGGTCCCGATCCG
>Ga0302181_10003412_pt1 | contig 10892 bp, 13 predicted proteins | sample I_Palsa_E3_3_FD_198786 | JGI IMG/M metagenome (GOLD analysis project Ga0302181, IMG submission 198786) | Peat permafrost microbial communities from Stordalen Mire near Abisko, Sweden - I_Palsa_E3_3 | ecosystem: Environmental > Terrestrial > Soil > Palsa > Peat permafrost | place: Sweden... | reverse complement strand
CACTGTCCCGCCTCGTGAAGAGGCTGAAAGGCGTGTCCTCCGGCGGATGCGACAGGAGTTCCCGGACCTGCGGCGGCACTACTGGCGGGCGAACCGGCTATGGCCGGCTCCTACTTCGCCGGATCGGCCGGCGGCGCACGATCAGCGTCCTGCTCCAGTACATCGAGCAGCAGAACCGGCCCGCCTGACCCGGCTGAGGTCCGTCCACCTTCACCACCGGCCTGAAGGCCGGCGCACTAGCGGACATCTTGGTAGCGCTGCGGGTCGAGGGTATAGCTGAGCGGGAGCACGATCGCCGTCGCGATCGCGGTCTGGATGGCCGCGGCGGTCAACGGTGCCGGGCGCGGCACCAGCCCCCACAGACGCGGGGCGCGGCCGCGGCCGCTCGCAGGGCGAGCGGCCGGGCACCGGCCGGCCTGACCCCTCCTTCCAGGGCGACGACGCCCCTGAAGGGGACCTGATCCTCGACGGCGAGGTACGTGTCGCCGGTGAGAGCTTGGATGCTGCGGTGGTAGGCGCCTAGTTCGTCAACGGCCTGTTCGAGCAGTTCGAAGACTCGCTCGTCCGCCACCGACACGCGAAGCGCTGCCGTGGCGGTCCGTAGCCACGCGCCATCCGCCGGCCGGCCGGCCGCCAGCGCTATCAGCTGCGTAGCCAGGGCGGCGTGCGCTTCGGGTGCATGCTCAGCACTGAGCGCCACGACCACGCCGGCCAACACCAGCGCGTCTTCGACGTCGAAGACACTGCGGTGCAGGTACTCGGCGCACCTGCTGTCCACGTCGTCGCCGCCGAGGCGACCGTCGAAGACCAGCGCGACGGTGTTGATCCGGGCGAGGTCGCGGTGCAGTTGCCGGGACGCCCGCTCACGTCCCTGCAGCACTGCTGCCGCACTCGCGGTCGCCCGGCGGCACGCCGCCTGGAACGCCCGCTGCGTCCGGCGCAGATCCCGCACCGGGCGATACCAGCACAACACCGCCCGCGCGAGGAAGGTCGCGGCCACGGCCGCGACCGCGACCGCGAGGGCCCGCGGATACACCTGCAGCGAAATCGGCGCCAGCAGCCCATTGAGGTAGAAAGCGAAAAACGCTATGCCGAAGGAGAGCCCGTCGTGTCCGAAGCGAGCCAGATAGGCCTGCAGGAACGCCGCCACGACGATCAGCGCCAGCCCGGCCGCTTTGTGCGGGGCCAGCCAGATGCCGAGCAGCTGGGCCAGCGCGAAGGGCGGCAGATACCACGCGAGGTGACGGGCCAGCTCACCGGCTGGGACGTCGCCAACCAACAGGCCCGGCAGCAACCCGAGCAACCCTCCAAACACCAGCCCGAGCAAGGCCGGCAGCCCGAGGGCCGGGGCCACGAAGTACCCGGCCGCCAGACCCGCGACCAGCCCCACCAGCGTCCGCCACCCCATCTGCGCCCGCCCCCAGCCGGGATCCCGCACGCTGAACCAATCCGTTACCGACCTCACTCCTGACATCACACAGCCCTCGCTGGCGCGGACTCCCGCGTGCCGGTCAGGCCACATGCCGACCGGCCTCCCGGGTGACATGTGCACTCCGGTCCCGACCCGCCGGCGGCCGCGAGCCCTCAACATTCATAGAATAACTATATAGCATTTCTATGAAGTTAGTGTGTTGGGCTACAGGCGCGAGGGAGCACGTCTGCGGGCTGGTTGCAGGACCGGAACGCAAGAACGGGTAGACGCTGCCGGGCTCCAGGGCTGGCCGGCCATGCCGCACGCTGAGTCCGCGCGGATGCGGCCATGTCCGTATAGCAAATCTATATAGATCAACTAGCCTCGTGGCATGAGCCTGCAAAGAGCCGAAGACCCCGGCGACCGGGTAGCGGCCGCCGGGGCGATCTACTCGCTGCTGACGGCCGCGGTACGGCATCAGCCCAGGGACATCAGCCTGACGGCGGCGTCGACGCTGGCCACGGTGGAGCGGACCGGGCCACGACGCATCACCGACCTTGCGGTCACCGAGGGAGTCACCCAGCCGTCGATGACGGCGCTCGTGACGGTCCTGGCGAGGGCAGGCCTGGCCGAGCGGCGGGCGGATCCGCGAGATCAGCGGGTGGTGCTGGTAGCGCTGACCGCGGCGGGCGCGGACTACCTGCGCTCCCGCAGACGGGCCGGGACGGAGGTGCTCGCCCGGCTGATCGACAAACTCCCGCCCGACGAGGTCGCAGCCCTGCTGGCGGCCGGCCCGGCACTGCGTCACCTGCATGAGCTCGACAACGAGCAGCGGGCTGCCGACCACCACGTCCCCGCCCCTTCCGCGGGCACCCTTGATCAGCCGCCGGGACCGCTGTCAGTTCCGTCGCCTCCGGACACGCCCGGCTGACCGCGAGCGGCGCATACATCAGCGTGAGGACTTGAGGACGATCTTGCCGCAGGTGTCTCCGTGCTCCTGCTCCTGGTGGTATTTCTGACCGCCGTTCGGCGGCTGTAATAGCCAGGAGCGCGAGCGCCTGTCCGACCCTCGGCGATGACGCGGCTGACGGGTTGCATTTCCTAATCTATATAGATGAGTCTATGATTAGGTTATGAGTCAGGAAAGGAAGCAAACCCCCGGCGAGCGGGTCGCGATCGCCGAGGCTCTGTACCGGCTCGTGTCGGCCGCTGTGCGGCAGCAGCCCAGGCAGATCAGCCTTACGTCGGCGTCGACGCTGGCCACTGTGGAGCGCACCGGCCCGCAGCGCATCACCGATCTGGCGACCATCGAAGGGGTGACCCAGCCGTCAATGACCGCGCTCGTCACCGTCCTGGAGAGGGCAGGCCTGGTGGAGCGCCGGCCGGATCCGCATGACCAGCGGGTGGTGCTGGCGGCGCTGACTGCGGCAGGGACGGATTACGTGCGATCCCGGCGCAGAGCCGGGGCGGAGGCGTTCGCGCGGCTGATCGACAAGCTCCCACCCGACGAAACCGCGACCCTGCTGGCGGCAGCGCCGGCACTGCAGCAGCTGAATGAGCTCGACGCCGAGCGGCGGGCCGCCGCGTACCAGGCTGCCGGCCAGGCAGCAGACCCGTCCGCTAACCGAGCCCGGCTGGAGGAATGAACGATGGAGCCGACCCAGGCAGTCGCCTGCCACGAGGTCATCGAGCACGACGAGTACCCCGTGCACCAATGGCGCGTGACTCAGCTCAAGCGTCTCGGGATCCCCGGGCCGCTGGCCGAGGCTGACGCCGACAACGTCGACTGGCATCAGATCGCCAGCCTGGTACAGCACGGCTGCCCGCCGCGGCTCGCCCTCCGCATAATCCGCTGATTCGGTCTCCCGGGCCTCCGGTGTACGTCCCAGAAGTGGTGCCACGGTTCGTTCGGCCACGAGAGGTCTGTTCGCGCCCGCGGCGCTCGTGCGCCGTTCCCTGACGGGAAGCAGAGTGAGGGAAGATGGATAAGGCGATCTTGCTGGCCCTCGCGGCGAGCTTTTGTACAGCCACGTCTTCGGTATGCCAGCGCCTTGGCGCTAGAAACGCAAGAAGTCCCGGCGCGGCCGGAGTCGACATCTGGCTCATCTTCCGGCTAGCCCGCCGTCCGATCTGGCTTGCCGGGCTGGCCAGCATGATCCTCGGATTCGCGTTCCAGCTGGCGGCGTTGCACTTCGGGGCGCTGGCGCTTGTCCAGCCCATCTTCGCGCTCGAGCTGCTGTTCGTCTTCGGCTATATGACGGTGCTCGGCTCGGGGCGGGTAAAGCGACGCGACTGGCTTGCTGCGGCCGCTATGTCGGCCGGGCTCGGCCTGCTCCTCTTCGCCGCCTCGCCCTCCGGCGGGCGGCTGCACGCGCCGGGCTCCTTGTGGTGGCTAGCCGGACTGGCCACCCTCGCTGTCGTGCTTGCCGGGCTGGCGCTAGCTTCCGGGCTGCGCCATAGGTCCCCGGTATCTGGGCGCCGCCGGGCAGCCGTCCTCGGCGTGGTCACCGGGATCGCCTGGGGCTTTGTGGCGGCGGTGATCAAGGAGTTCAGCTCCCACCTCGGGAACGGCGCCGGTTCGATCCTGTCCAGCTGGAGCCTGTACGTCCTTATCGGCGGCGGTACGGCAACTCTCCTGCTCGCTTCTCACGCACTGGCCGCAGGTCCCCTGGCCGCATCGCAGCCAGGGTTCACGATCCTCGATCCGCTGGCGGCCAGCCTGCTCGGAATGTTCCTTTTCGGCGAGCACATCCAAGCCGGAGCGCTGAACCTGGCCGTTGAGACGCTGGCGCTGGCTCTGCTGGCAGGCGGGGTCTTGGCGCTAAGCCACAGCCGCCTGCTCGTCGGCGAAGACGAGTGGAACCCAGCGAATAAGCCTGGCGGCGCGAAGGTCGTGGGCGAGCCATCCGCACACCCGTGTGCGGCCCAGGCCCAAGGCCGGGACCGCCCCGATCAGCGGCAGGCGTACGGCACCGGGTTATTCGGTAGTGTCGGGACTTGCCGGTCTGTGGCGGCGTCACGGAGCGAGGGAATCAGGGCGGCGACCTGCTCGAGTTGATCGCGTTGGGAGTGGAGGTCAAGGGCGCCGAGGCGCACGACGACGTGGCGCGCTCCGGCCGCGATGTAGCGGCTGAGGCTCTCGATGACGTGCCGAGGGGGGCCGGTGATGATCGCCTGGATCTTCTCTAGTTCCTCCAGCGGCATGCCGTAGTTGGCGATGGCGTAGTCCTCGAGTGCTCTACGGCCGGCGTGGAGGCTGGTGTCGACTCGCACGGACACGAATAGCGCGGGGGTGATGCTAGCTGGGGGGCGTCCGGCCTGGGCCGCCGCGTTCCGTATGTCCAGCAGACCGGATTCGTAGTCGGCGGGGTCGGGCGGGTACGGCAGCCAGCCGTCGTAGAGCTGCCCGGTCCGGGCGAGCGCGGCAGGGGTCGCGCCGCCGAGCCAGATCGGCGGTCCGCCGGCCCGGAAGGGCGGGGTCGCGGGCGGGATGTTGTCGAATTTCAGGATCTCCCCGTGGAAGGAGGTAGCGCCGCTCCACAACTCGCGCCACAACGCAACAGTCTCGTCCAAGCGGGTGAAACGGCGCTCCCACGGCACCTCGGACAGCGTGTAGAACGGCTGTCCGAAGCGACCGGGGAAGCCCGCGCCGACCGCGACCGCGAGCCGGCCGCCCGACAGCAGGTCGACCGAGGCCAGGGACTGGGCGGCCTGGATCGGCCGGCGCAGGAAGGGCAGCAGCGCGCCGGTGCCCAGGGTGGCCCGTTCGGTTACCGGGGCGAGTGCGGCCAGCATCGTGAGTGCCTCGATGCGCGGGCTGATCAGGGTGTCGTTGACGAAGAGTGAGGAGAAACCCAGCTGTTCGGCCCGGACGGCGAAGGCGACCAGCTCTCGCGGGTCGCCGTCCGCGCCCCACTGGGCCTTGCCGGTTGGGAGAAGCACACCGATGTCCATGCCGATGATCCTGACCGCCAGCGGTAATATCCACAATTCCCTCGAGGGAATGGCCGCAGGGCGCGCCGCGGGTTACAACGGACAGGTGGACTTCCCTCACGCGCTGCGCGAACGCCGCACCCGCCGTCATCTCAGCCAGCTCGATCTCGCTTTGCGGGCGGGTACGACCCAGCGGCATCTCAGCTTCATCGAGTCCGGCCGGTCCGCTCCGGGCCGGGACATGGTCGTGCGGCTGGCCGAGTCGCTCGAACTCCCCTTGCGGGAGCGTAACGAGCTGCTTTTGGCGGCCGGGTACGCGCCGGCCTATCCGGAGAGTTCCCTTGACGACCCGGCCCTGGCCCCGGCGCGCACCGCGATCGGCCATATCCTCACCGGTCATCTGCCTTACCCAGCGCTCGTCGTGGACCGGCATGGCGACGTAGTCGCCGCTAACGAAGCGCTCGACCTGCTCACTGAGGGCGCGGATCCCGGGTTGGTCGGCCCGGGCACCAACGCCTACCGCCTCGCGCTCCATCCCCACGGCATGGCGCCTCGCATCCTCAACTTCGCCGAATGGGCACGCCACATCCTGGAACGCACGCGCCAGCTGGAGGACCTGCATGCCGAACTCACGCAGTATGTCCCCGAGTCGGAGCCACCGGCCGGCCACCTTGGCTTCTCGGTCCCGCTCCGGCTGCAGACCTCGCGCGGGGAACTGCGCCTTATGACAACCGTGACGACCTTCGCGACCGCCGTCGACGTAACACTTGCCGAGCTGAAGCTAGAAGCCTTCCTCCCGGCCGACCAGCCGGGTCTGTCAACCGCCGAAGCACTGCAACGATCCGGGCACGCAAGCACCGGACCCCGCTAGCCAGGGCCCCGAATCAGTTGTGCCGCACCGCGCGTCACCTCCGATTGTCACCCGCGGATCGGGGTCCGGTTGTCGTGGGCCGGATCGTGGATCGCCGGTGTTGGGGAGCGTGCGTTGCTTAACGGGGCTGGGGTCGTAGCCCGTCGAGGATGATCTGGGCGATGTGCGCTGAGCGCTTGCGACTGCTTTCTGCGCCGGCGTGGCGGATCGCGGCGAAGGCGCCGGCGACCAGTGCCATCACCTCTTCGGCGGTGAGGTCGTGGCGCACGGCGCCGGCTGCGTGCGCGCGATCGAGCAGGTCTGCGACATGGCGGGTGAGATCTGCCGCGACATCGGGGGCGGCGGTGCGCAAGTCGAACTCGGCGGCCACCAGCGCGCTCTTCACGGTCACGTTCTCGGCGCCGTTAGCCATCATCTTGGACAGCAGGGTGAACAGCGCTGCGGGATCATCGGCGGCGGCGAGCACTTCTGCCTCCGCCACCAGCTGCTCTATCTGGTCGATCGCGACAGCGAGATACAGCGCTTCCTTGGCGGGGAAGTGCCGGTGGACGGTGCCGGGGCCGACGCCCGCGCGGCGGGCTATCTCATCGAGGGAGACGCTAAGACCTTCCGTCGCGAACAGCTGCTGTGCGGTCCGCAGCACCTGCTCGCGGTTGCGGCGCGCGTCAGCGCGCAGCTCGCGGTTGCTCCGCTGAGCTGCCGGCGGTTTCGCCGGGACGGGGTCAGTCGGCTGGCTTGACATGTCGCCACTAGCATAACCGGGGCGGCGCACCGTATACTGCTGGCCGTAACCGGGGCGGCGCACCGTTTACCGGTTCGCGCCGCTCACCATGACCCGTCCACCGGCTACGAGGAGACCACGCCGATGACCACACGTGAGGACGCCAGCGCCCTGGTGCAGCAGATGCAGGAGTGCTTCAACACCCGGCAATTCGACCTGGCCGCCGGCCTGCACACCCCCGGCTTCTTCAGTCATCCGCTCGGCACTACCGGGTTCGAGGCAGGCAAGGCCGCCTGGCGCGCGCTGACTGCCCGGTTTCCCGGCATCCGCGTCGTTGCCCAGGACATCCTGGTTGACGGTGACAAGGCCGCCGTCCGCTCGGCCGTCGAGGGGATCGCGGACCGGGACGGCGACGCGCAGCCCATGCTGTTCGAGATCTTCCGCATCGATGATGGCCGGCTCGCGGAGATGTGGGGGGCCAGCACGGGATTCCCGCCCTCAGATAGCCCGGAGGATCTGCTCAGCTAGCCCTGTCTTTTCCCATCGGGGGTCACAGCGCAGGGTCGGCGAGCCGTAGCCCGTTATGAAGCCCAGGGCTCTTTCTCGGCCGGAGCCGCCAGATCGCAGCGGCCCCGTCCGGCCACGTTGTCTCGTGCCGGACAAGGCGCGGTCCCCCTGTCGGCTGGTCACGTGAGACCCTTACCTGAAGGCCCGCCTCAGTGGGAGCTCAATTCGGACGGGCGACCGCACTCGGGCGGACGACCGCGAGATTGTGGATGGCGCGAGATGCCCGAGCCGGGCAGGACGACCGACGACCGCGATGAACAGCATGCCGGAGAAGCCGACCGTGACCTCACCGCGTTTCGGAGGCTGGCCAAAGCGGCCCAGACGCGCTTGAGTCCTGCCCGGCAGCGGCTGGCGCGGTATGAGCACGTTCCCGTGGTCGATGTCATCGCCGGGACCTACCGGCGAGACCGGGAATCGGCCGGAGCGGTCATGGGCAGCGCGATCGCGTTTCGCCTGTTCCTGTTTTTCGTGCCACTGCTGCTCCTGGTGGTCGGCATTGCCGGGTTCGCCTCAGACTTCGTCAATGCCCGCACCCCCAGCAAGACCGCCGGCATATACGGCAGCCTCGGGAAGGAGATCAACGAGGCTTTTCACCAGCCCGGGTTTACACGATGGTTGGCGTTGCTGTTCGGCCTGTTCGGGGTGCTGACGGCAGGCCGCTCGTTGAGCAGGGTCCTGCACGTGGCGAGTGCGGCCGCGTGGCGGCTGCCGCTGTCAGGATCCAGGGCTTCGTTGCGTACGGTGGGCGTGATTGCCGGCCTGATCTGCGGCATAGCCGTGATCGCCATTCTCGTGAACCGGGTCCGGGAAGACGTGGGACTGGAAGTTGCGGGCCTTACGTTTATCCCGGCCCTGGTGATCTACGGACTGGCGTGGCTGGGCGTCTCGATGATGCTGCCGCGTGCCACCCCTGACCCGGGAGCGCTGCTGCCGGGATCCTTGCTCGTCGCCCTGACCATCACGGTCATGCACGCCATCAGTGAGTTCTATCTCCCGGACCGGCTCGACCGCGCCAGCCAGCTCTACGGAGCGATTGGCACGACCATTGTGACGCTGGGATGGTTCTTCATCCTCGGCAGAGGAATCGTACTAGCCATGGAGCTGAACGCAGCAATCTACGAACGGTACGGAAGCATTTCCCAGATCGTGTTCGCGCTCCCGTTTTTCCGGGTCCTGGCCCGCAGGTCTGCGCGCGTACGCAGATTCTTCGGACTCCAGTAAACCGCTCGGCAGATCAGGCTGCGGCAGGGCCGAAGGTGGGAGCCGCATTGCGGCCGCGCTCATGGACGCTTCAGAAACCTCAAATAGACCGCCGCGAACACCAGGACGATTCCGACGTTTACTATCAGCCGCTCCCAGAACTGGTGCTTGAAGAACAGGACGTCCACGCCGACCACGACGGCTACCAGCACGAGCACGTAAAGCGCGACGGCTGCCTGCCTTCTCATCTTCCTTTTCTATTGCCTGCGACGGAGTGGAGCAAGAGCGGCGCTGGTTTCACTGAAACTCACAACCGACGTGCGCGGCATAGGGGTGAAAGCGCCGGGTGGCCTGCCCCGAACCCGCCGTAGGAGTATCCACGCCAGCCGGAACTGTCCCGGGCGTCTGCGGCGTCACCACGTGATCGGCGGCGCCGACCCGGCCTACCGGCCGACTCACCCGCCCCAGGTCTTTGACCTGGGAAATTTGTCACTGTCCCGGGTTCTACCGGCTTCTGAACCAGAAAGGCTCCTTCTGCTGGCTGAGTCCATCGGCGGGGCGCCCCGGTCAAGGGGCGATTAGGGCATTAAGGTGGGCTAATGCCCCAGTTTGGCCGCGATAGTAAGCGCATGGTCGAGCGCACGCTGGAACCCGTACCGCCGCGGGAACCGCCCGGGGTTATCGACGGGCTGACCGTCAGCTTCCGTGAGCTGAACGAGAAGCGCGACCGCCTGGAAGGCGACGTAGACAAGCTCCGGCGTCGCCTCGCGGAAGCCGAGGGTGAGCTTGATCTGCTCCAGCGCTCCTGGTGGCCGTCGCAACTCGACGCGAAGCAGCGCCTGGAGCAGTACCGGGATAAGCTCCGCGCCCATCTCGGCGCGGTCAGCAGCGACCTCGACGCGACTAAGGCCAGCATCCCGGCGGCCCGGGCCGCACTGGTCAGGCAGTATGCGGTAGCTCAGGCATCGCGGCAGCCGGCGGAAGCCCTCACCGTGCCGTGTCCGGCCTGCGGGCAGCCGTCGGTTCCTCATAGGGCGGCGGCGTTCGGCAGGGGCTGGCGCAAAGGTTGGTATGAGTGTCCCGCCGATGAATGTGATGCTGCCTGGTCGGCCAAGTGGTCGGGTGGGGCACATCCGGCAGTCAGGATGGCGGGTTTGTGATTCCCGGGCGGGCGTCTGCGCCGAGCGATTCCTGCTTACCGCCCGGACCGGGCCACCGACTGCATCCCGATCGTCAGCGAACGTCACGCCGGTCTGGGTGTATGTGCATGGAAGGCGCATGGATCGTGCGGTTTGGTGCATGGAGTGTGCAAGGATCGAAAGTGCTCCTTCTCTGTACGGCGTTTAGCAGATAGCGGCTGACCGTCGAGGCCAGCCCTGGCAGAAGGAGCAGGCAAAGAAGTGCCTGGAATCGTTGTAAGCGTCAATGGCTCAGCTGAGTCGCAGCATGCACTCGAATGGGCAGCGACGCACGCAGCGCTCGAGCACGCCCCGCTGACGGTCCTAGCCGTACACCGGGTCGCAGCAAGCGAATGGACTGGCAACCCGATCATCTACCCCGAGGATCGGACAGAAGCGCAGAGGGTCCTGCACGCAGCCGAGGAGGCGGTGGGCAAGACCATCAGCAAGCTCGGCGATCGCCGGCCCAGCTCGGTGACGGTGCGCGGGTCTATCGGCCAATCGGGGCATGCACTCATCGAGGCCTCGCATGACGCTGACATGGTGGTCGTCGGAGCGCGCGGCGGCTTCGCCCGGCTGATGCCGGGGTCGCTACGCGCTCAAGTCGTGAATCACGCAGAATGCCCGGTGGTCGTCATCTCGGGCCAGTAGACCGTTCGTTCGGTTGGCGGCGCTGGGTGGTGAGCAGCCGGCTGCCTAGCCGCGCCGAACGGCTCTGGATCGGCTCTGATTCTGTCCGTATGACGATGGGCTATCCGTCGGGCGTCCCGGTCGGTGCTGGCCGACCGGGACGGTCCCGCTGCTGGGCGTGGCCTGCCGGGGTGGTCCGGCTCAGCGTGGGGCAAGGGCCTCGACGACCAAGGTGACGTTGGGATGCACGCCGTCGGTGCCGGTGGTCATCCGCTGCCTCCCGGATCGGACATCCGCTTTAATGTTCTGGCGGATAAGTCGCGCCCTGTTGGCGCGGGCTCGGCCGTGACCTTAGCTTAGGGTCCGGTGCCGCCACAGCGG
>Ga0302181_10003411_pt1 | contig 10896 bp, 8 predicted proteins | sample I_Palsa_E3_3_FD_198786 | JGI IMG/M metagenome (GOLD analysis project Ga0302181, IMG submission 198786) | Peat permafrost microbial communities from Stordalen Mire near Abisko, Sweden - I_Palsa_E3_3 | ecosystem: Environmental > Terrestrial > Soil > Palsa > Peat permafrost | place: Sweden: Abisko... | reverse complement strand
CAATCCTGTTGTCGGGGCGACGAGAGACTCGGGTCAATACCCCATATCACGATGGCTAACGGGCGCCTATCCTTTGCTCCATGAAAACCCGAGGTTTCTCTCATGTGTTCGCAGCAGCCGTAGGCTCCGCTGCCCTTCTCCTTCTCTGCAGCTGCTCGAAAAACGATGACGGCGTCACAACCGTGCAGGCGACGAGGTCGGACGGCTCCAATGTAACGGTCGCTGTTTCGGAGAGCAATGTCTCCGTCGAAGTCACGGACGCCTGGGACAGGATTAAGGATTTCGCCTACGACAGGCGCGCGGACTTCTCGGCCGGAATGGATCGCATGTCGAAGGACATGGACGACAAGACCGCAGCATTCAGGGCAAGGGCAACAGGCGTGTCGGATTCCGTGGCAAGGGACCGGGACAGCGCGATGAAGGAATTTGACAGTGCGCGCGCCGATCTGAAATCGAAGCGAACCGACCTGGACAATGCCACGGCTGACAACTGGTCCGATGCCAAGGCGAAGGTCAGGGAGTCCTGGAAGAGCACGAAGGCCGCCTTCGACAAGGTGACGAAGGCGAATGCCCCCTCCTGATCCGGTGCCCTCCTCGGGCGTGGACAACGGGCGTCCGCCATCCTAAACCCTCGGGCCGTCGATCCCCGGGTCATGGGCACTCGCGGCGGATTATACGGTCCATTCCCACACTATGAAACTCCCGAGCATACCCCTCATTGTGGCCCTGGCGCCCGCGATCCTGCTTGTCGCGGGCGGCTGCACGAAAACGGACAAGGACAACGCTGCCGCCGTCGTCCAGGACATCAAGGTCACGGCGACCGACACCTGGGACAGCATCAAGGACTTCACCTATGCGCGGCGCGCCGATTTTTCCGCCGCCATGGATCGCATGGCAACGGAGATGGACGACAAGACCGCCGCCCTGAACGCGAAGGTCGCCGGTGTCCCGGACGATGCCTCAAGGGAGCGCGACAGCGCGAAGAGGGAGTATGACCGGGCCCGCGCCGACCTGAAGGCGAGGCTCCACGACCTCGGAAATGCCACGGCCGACACCTGGGCGGATGCGAAGGCGAGGGCCGCCGTCGCCTGGAAGAACGTTCAGGCGGCCTACGACAGGATGACCAGGGCGAACGCCGCCCCCTGACGTCACCGCGTCGCCAGCCCCAGCCGGTCGCCCATCCGGGCGTAGGTCTCGGTGCAGGAGGCGCTCTGGCCGACGATGTCCGCGTCGAAGACGATGCGGCTCCTCGCAAAAAGCGTGATCACGCATGAGCCGCCGAAGGCGAACAGCCCCTTCTCCTCGCCCTTGAGGACGGGCCGTCCCGGAGGAAGCCCTGGACGATGCTTCCGACGTTGGTCGCGCCCACCTCGACCATCGCCACAGTCCCGAACATCGTCGACTCGAGCAGCGTCACGAACCGCTTGTTCCGGACAAGGTAGAGGATGTTCCTGCGGAGCGCGATCGGGTTCACCGAGTAGAGCCTGCCCTTGATGAGCCTGGGATTGGAGGGGATCCCCGCCACGGGAAAATGAAACCGGTGGTAGTCGCTCGGGCAGAGGCGCGAGATGAGCATGGACCCGCCAAAAAAGCGCCCGGCAAGCTCGGCGTCGCCGAGGAGCTCCTCCAGCGTGAACTTGGCCCCCTTCACGTAGAATCCGTCCGCCCGGTCGACGTCCGGGAACGCGAGGTGCCGCCCGTCCGCGGGAAACACCGCGGTCCCGGCCCCCGGGGCGATCGGCCTCGACTCGGGCTTCAGCGCGCGGTGGAAGAACTCGTTGAAGGTCTTGAACTCGAAGGGCGACTTCGCGAATTCCGAGACGTTGACGTCATAGTCCCCTATGAACTTGATGATGAACAGGTCGCTCCGCGGCGAGTTCATCCTCCTCCCATAGTACCACGAGAAGAAGGCGCGCCGGAAGAAAAGCCAGACCGCGAACCTGCCGACCGGGTTCTCATAGGCGAGGCGCAGCCAGCGTTCGCCGAAGACCTTCTCGATCTTGGTCGTCCCGTCGGTGCGGTCGAAGTAGCGGATGGGTTCCGTGGGCAAGGCGGTGGTTGCGGTTTTGCAATTTTTCCCAGATTCTATCCATCCGCCATGGAAAACTTCACTTATTTTAATCCCACGCGCATCCATTTCGGCCGCGGCCAGATCGCGGCCATCGACGGCGAGCTTCCGCCGAGGTCCCGGGTCCTCCTCCTCGCCGGCGGCGGCAGCATCCGCGCAAACGGCGTCCACGCGCAGGTGCTCAAGGCGCTCGGAGGCCGCACCGTGTTCGAGTTCTTCGGCGTTGAGGCCAATCCCGACTTCGACACCCTCATGAAGGCGGTCGTGCTCGCCCGCGCGGAGAAGGTCGACTGGATCCTCGCCGTCGGCGGCGGCTCCGTCCTCGACGGGGCGAAGTTCGTCGCGGCGGCCGTCCCCTACGCCGGCGATCCCTGGGAAATCCTCCAGACGCGCGGCTCGAAGCTCCAGTCGGCGCTTCCCATCGGGACCGTGCTCACGCTCCCCGGCACGGGCTCGGAGGCGAACGGCGCCGCCGTCATCAGCCGCCGGTCGATCAGGCAGAAGCTCGCGTTCATCCACCCGCTGGCCTTCCCGAGGTTCTCGGTCCTCGACCCGGAGACTACCTTCACGCTGCCCGAGCGCCAGATCTCCAACGGCATCGCCGACGCCTTCACCCATGTGATCGAGCAGTACCTCACCTACCCCGCCCATGCCGCCGTCCAGGACCGCTTCGCGGAGTCCGTGATGCACGTCCTGATCGACGAGGGCCCGGGCTCGGTCAAGAGCCCCACGGACTACGACGCGCGGGCCAACGTCGTCTGGGCCGCCACCTGGGCGCTCAACGGCGCCATCGGGGCCGGCGTCCCGCAGGACTGGGCCAGCCACACGATCGGGCACGAGCTCACCGCGTTGCACGGGATCGACCACGCGCGGACGCTCGCGGTCGTGATCCCGAGCCTCCTGGACGTCCAGCGGCCGGGCAAGGGCGCCAAGCTCGCCCAGTACGCCGAGCGGGTGTGGGGCGTCTCCGGCGGCTCCGAGGCTTCGCGTATCGACGCCGCGATCGAGAGGACCCGCGCCTTCTACGAGTCGCTGGGCCTTCGCACCCGCCTACGGGACTACAGCGTCGACGCGGCCACCGCGTCCGAGGTCGCCGGCCGGCTGAGGGCCCGGGGCCTGCTCAAGATCGGCGAGCGCGGGGACATCACGCCCGAGGTCGTGGAGCGGATCCTCAGGCAGGCCGCCTAGGCGCTTCCAGGCGGACACCACGGTTGGTTCACACCCCGGCAGACCGATGAACATCGCCGACGAGCTTCAGAAACTGGCCGACCTCCGCAGGGACGGAAGCCTGTCCGACGCGGAATTCGCGGACGCGAAGCGCAGGCTCCTCGCCCAGGAAAGGCAGGAGGGCGCGGGCGGCCCGCCCCCGGTCGCAGAGGCTGCGACGGCCCCGGCGGCCCCCGTCGAGGAAAAGACCTACCGCTCGAGCCGCTGGTCGGCCGGCAACATGTTCTTCCCCGATTCCCTGACGCTGTCCAGCGACGGGATCCTGTTCCGGAAGGGAAAGTTCTTCGGGTCGAGCGAGGAGCGCATCAGCTACAAGGCGATCGCGTCGCTGCGCGCAAAGAACGGCGTGTTCCTTTCCAGCATCTCGGTCGAGACCTCCGGCGGCAGCCAGCCGATCTTCATCAACGGGCTCTGGAAGTCCGACGCGAGGGAGATCCAGGACGGGATCCGCTCGTTCCAGAGGGGCGCGTAGCCCCGCGGCCGCCGCGCCGCCTCAGGCGACGACCCATTCCCCGTTCTTGACGGAGAAGGTCGCGGTCGACCCCGGCGCGATCTGGCCAGAGATCAACCCGCGGGCGAGCCGCGTCTCGATCTGGCGCTGGAGGTAGCGCTTGAGGGGGCGCGCGCCGAAGACGGGGTCGTAGCCCTTCTCGGCGGCCCACTCCCGCGCCTTCTTGTCGAGGGCCACGGTCACGCCCTGGTCCGCGAGCCTGTGGTTCAGGTCGGCGAGCAGCAGGTCGACGATCGAGCCGATCTCCTCCAGCGTGAGGGGCTTGAACAGGATCGTCTCGTCGATCCGGTTCAGGAATTCCGGGCGGAACGAGCTGCGCAGCTCAGCCATCACGCTTTCGCGCACGCTCTCGGGGATCGTGTCGCCGGTGACGCCCTCGAGCAGGAAGCGCGAGCCGATGTTGGACGTCATGATGATGATCGTGTTCTTGAAGTCCACCGTGCGGCCCTGGGCGTCCGTGATCCGCCCGTCGTCGAGGACCTGCAGGAGGACGTTGAACACGTCCGGGTGCGCCTTCTCGACCTCGTCGAAGAGGACCACGGCGTAGGGCTTGCGGCGGACGGCCTCCGTCAGCTGGCCGCCCTCGTCGTAGCCGACGTAGCCCGGGGGCGCGCCGATCAGCCGCGAGACCGCGTGCTTCTCCATGTACTCCGACATGTCGATGCGGATCATCGCGGACTCGGTGTCGAAGAGATTCTCGGCGAGCGCCTTTGCGAGCTCGGTCTTGCCCACGCCCGTCGGCCCGAGGAAGAGGAAGCTCCCGACCGGCCGGCGCGGGTCCTTGATCCCGCTGCGCGCGCGCAGGATCGCCTCGGTCACGAGCGTCACGGCCTCGTCCTGCCCGATGACGCGCCTGTGGAGCGTGTCCTCCAGCCTCAGGAGCTTCTCCTTGTCGCCCTCGACGAGCCGGGTGACCGGGACGCCCGTCCACTTGGCGACGATCTCGGCGATCTCCTCGCCGGAGACCTCCTCCTTGAAGAGGGTCGTCGTCTTGCCCGTGCTCTCGAGCTTCTTCAGCTCGGCCTCGAGCACCGGGATCTTCCCGTGGCGCAGCTCCGCGACCTTGTTGAGGTCGTAGGCGCGTTCGGCCTTCTCCATCTCGAGCCGCGCGGCCTCGATCTCCTCGCGCAGCTTGCGAAGGCGGTCGACCGAGGCCTTCTCCTTGTCCCATTGGAGCTTGAGGCCCTTGGCTTTCTCGCGGACGCCGGCCAGCTCCTTGCGCAGGACGGTGAGCCTCTGCTTGCTGGCGTCGTCCTTCTCCTTGGCGAGCGCGGTCTCCTCGATCTCGAGCCGGAGGGAGCGCCGGGTGAGCTCGTCCAGCTCCTGGGGCATCGAGTCCATCTCGGTGCGGATCATCGCGCAGGCCTCGTCGACAAGGTCGATCGCCTTGTCGGGGAGGAAGCGGTCGGAAATGTAGCGGTCGGACAGGACGACCGCGTTCACGAGCGCGTTGTCCTGGATCTTGACGCCGTGGTGGAGCTCGAAGCGCTCCCGCAGGCCGCGGAGGATGGAGATCGCGTCCTCGACGCTCGGCTGCTCCACGAGTACGGGCTGGAAGCGGCGCTCCAGCGCCGCGTCCTTCTCGATGTGCTTCCTGTACTCGTCAAGCGTCGTGGCCCCGATGCAGTGGAGCTCCCCCCGGGCGAGCATGGGCTTGAGCAGGTTGCCGGCGTCCATCGCGCCGTCGACCTTGCCGGCCCCGACGATCAGGTGCAGCTCGTCGATGAAGAGGATCACGCGGCCGTCCGACTGCTTGACCTCGTTCAGCACGGCCTTCAGGCGCTCCTCGAACTCCCCCCGGTACTTGGCGCCGGCGACAAGCGCGCCCATGTCGAGCGCGAACACCGTGCTTTCCTTCAGGCCCTCGGGCACGTCGCCGCGGAGTATCCGCTGGGCGAGGCCCTCGACGATCGCCGTCTTGCCGACGCCGGGCTCGCCGATCAGGACCGGGTTGTTCTTGGTCTTTCGCGAGAGGATCCGGATCGTGCGGCGGATCTCGTCGTCGCGGCCGATGACCGGGTCGAGCTTCCCCTTCTTGGCCCTGTCCACCAGGTCCACCCCGTACTTCTCAAGGGCCTGGTAGGTCGCCTCCGGGTTGTCCGTCGTGACGCGCTGGTTCCCCCGGACCGCCTTCATCGCGCCCATCACCTTGGCCCGGTCGAGGCCGAAGCTCTTGAAGAGCTTCTTCATCGCCTCGGGCCGGCCCACCTCGATGAGGCCCAGAAACACGTGCTCGACGCTGACGAATTCATCCTTGAGCGCCTTCGCGTCATGCTCGGCCTTCGTGAGCACGTCGTTCACGGCCTGGGTCACGTAGACCTTCGAGGTGTCGACGTTGCCGGTGACCTTGGGCAGGCGCTCGAGCTCGCGGTCCACGGCCTGCTGGAGCGCGCTCGCGGAAAGCCCCATCTTGTCGATGAGGCCCGGGATGATGCCGTTCTCCTGGCCAAGGAGCGCCGAGAGCAGGTGCCACGTCTCGACCTCGTTATGGTTGAGACGGCGGGCGATCGCCTGGGCGTCGGTGACGGCCTGGCGGGACATCTGGGTGAACTGGTTGAGATCCATCCCGCCCCCACCCTGCATAGGATGCGCCATCGGCGCAAACGTCCCGTGCAGACGGCGCCCCCCCATGGGCCACCCCCGGGGGCAGCCGTTCCGGCCCGGCGGAGGGCGCCGTGGCTCCCGCCGGGCCGACGCAAAAAGACGCGAAAAAGATGAGGCCGGCACAGAACCCCCCTTGCATTTTGTATACTATAAGCCTGCGGATGGGCGCCCCGCTTCCGCGACGCTCCTCCAGGTAACTTCGAAAGGCTTCAACCCATGAAAACCCCCCTTTGGACGTCGATCGCGGTTGCCGGCGCCAGCCTCCTCCTGGGCTCCTGCATGGACAGCGGCGGCGGCGGAATCGCCCTGCAGGCGAACCCGGGCGCGCGGGCGACACTCCCCGTCTTCGATGTCACCCAAGCCGGCGCGAACTCCGCGCAGGTCGAGGGACTCTACGAAAGCCTGGGACTGCCCAGGGACAAGGACGCCAGGATCGCCGAATGGCACGACGTGGTGTCCTACGTGGACCCGGAGCATTTCCTCGCCATTCCCACCCATGCGGTGACCGACTCGGGCCGCCTGGAGAAGCTGAGGGAAATGTCCCGGGGCGAGCTTCCGGACGCCGCCATCCGGTTTGATGCGATCGACTTCGAGGCCCTCGGGAAGGTGACCGTCCTCGATCCCGACTCCGCGCTCAAGACTGCGGCCGCGGCCTTCGCGTCCGCCGGGATCCATCTCGAGGCCGCGACTCCCACGGTCGGCAACACGGTGCTGACCGCGGACTACACGGACGACGGCGGGACCGCCGTCCACGTGGACCAGAAGCTCGACACCCGGGTGAGCTACCGGTTCACCGCGGCGAACGGGATCCCTTTCACCGGGCCCGGCGCGCAGGTGCAGGTGACCTTCAATGGGAAGCGCAAGGTCACCCAGCTCTTCTATGCCTGGCGCGAGGTCAAGGAGGGGGAGTCCGTGAAGGTCATCCCGGAAGCCGAGGCCCGGGAGAGGATCGCAAGGCTCCTGCCGGCCGGCTCGAGGATCGCGATGCGGCTCGTCTACTGGTGCCCGCCCATCGAGAGCGCGGCGTCCACGGAAAGGGCGCAGGATGCCGCGACGGCCGTCGGGCCGGTGAGCCTCATCCCCTGGTACTCGTTCACCGGCTCCCTTCCGGCCACGGACGCCACCGGGCGGGTGCCCGGGGCCACCACCCGGGAGCGCCTGATTCCGGCGACGGACGATCCGAGGTATGTCCCCTCGATCCAGCTCAAGGTGTCGGGCTCCGGCACAACCCAGGTCCAGGCGAGCGTCACCGCGACCGGCGGCCGCGCTCCCTATGCCTACGTGTGGAGCGCCTCCAGCCCGGAGGTCCTGGCGAATCGAACGGCCTCGGTCAGCTACGCGCCCCTGGCGCGCGTCGTCCCTTCGACGATCGGCCCGAACGAGACCGTCGCGACGAACGAGTCCCTCTCGGTAACGGTGATCGATGCGAACGGGATAGCGGTGACCGCAAGCCAGACCCTCCCGGTCCAGGCGCGGCAGATCGTCCCCGAGCCGCGCGGCAAGTCCCATGGAAGCGATGCCAGCTTCGGCTGCGAAAGCCCCGCGGAGCCGGAGGAATGGACGCAGGAGCGCGTCGGGTGGCAGCAGGGCATGGCCAACCCCGGAGGGGGCGCCCAGGAATTCCTCTGGAGGGGCGACGACTCGTGGCCCGGGGACTACATCCGGCCGCCGACGCCGGGATCGCTGCCCCCGACCCCGTGGACCTACGGCGACGCCGACTACTCCAACTGGGGCATCAACACCGCCAACCTTGTCCTCATCAACGGCGATGGCTCGCCGAACTGGCTGACGGCCATGTTTCCGGGGGCGCCCCAGTCCGACTACAACTCGAATGTCTACCTGTGGCGGCCCGCGAATCCGGGCGGCACGGTGCAGCTGCCCTCCGGCTTCACGACCGTCGATTACCACGGCTCGTGGGGGACCAGGGGACCGAACGACCGCCTGTACTGGCTCGCGGGCCTGCTGTGCGACTGCCTCGACGAGAAGGTGGGCGCCGGGCTCAGCCCCACGGACCGATGGGGGCCCGCGTTCGGCGGCCTCCACATGTTCACGGGATTTGCGTCGGGCGCCGCGTACAGCGCGGGCGCCTTCCCAAAGGCGTTTGCCAGGAATATCCTCGGCGTGTCCGGGCCGCCGGAGACGATCCTGAGCGCCTGGCTCAACGCCTCGACGTCCACGAACGAAGGCACCGCGGCGGCCATGGGGCCCATCACGACCGGCAACGTGTGCGACATAGACGACTACTACATAGGCAAGGGATCGCGGGGGCCTTCCATACCGGCCTCGCAGATCACCGGCTGGTGGTTCGTGCACCAGTAGCCGGCAGCCGCCGGAGGTTTGCAGGCTTCCGGGCCGTCCAGCCTTGATTCCTTCGCAGCTTCCTGGAGAACACTGGGGGTTCCCCAACCCCGCAGCGACCCCAACCATGAAAGCCATCCCCGCATCCGCCCTGGCCGCCCTGCTCCTGCTTGCGTCGCCCCTCGCGGCCTTCGCCGAGCCGGACAGCTACGTCCCGGGGCCCGACTCGATGCCGCAGCCCGGCGTCCCGCAGGGCGACCTGATCACCTTCGAGTTCTCCCACTCGAGGATTTTCCCGGGCACCCGGCGCCAGGTCACCGTCTACGTCCCGCGCCAGTACGTTCCCTCGAAGCCGGCCTGCGTCCTCGTGGACCAGGACGGCGTGCAGTGGAACGCGCCGGTCGTCCTGGACAACCTGATCGCCCGGGGCGAGCTGCCGGTGATCATCGGCGTATTCGTTACGCCGGGCGTCGTGAACGCGGACAATCCCGCGGCCGCGCTCAACCGCTACAACCGGAGCCTCGAGTACGACGGCCTCGGGGACGCCTACGCCCGCTTCCTCCTCGACGAGCTGCTGCCCGAGGTGGAGGTGAGATCCACCCCGGACGGGCGTCCCGTCCACCTCTCGCATTCCGGCAACGACCGCGCCATCGCGGGCTCGAGCAGCGGCGCGATCGCGGCGTTCACGGCCGCGTGGGAGCGGCCCGACGCCTTCAGCCGCGTGCTAAGCTCCATCGGGACCTACGTGGGCCTGCGCGGGGGCGACCGGTACCCCACCCTGGTCCGCAAGTACGAGCCCAAGCCGATCCGGGTGTTCCTCCAGGACGGCTCCCACGACCTCAACATCTATGCCGGCGACTGGTGGATGGCCAACCAGACGATGGAACGGGCGCTGACATTCGCCGGCTACGAGGTGAACCACGCTTGGGGGGACGGCGGGCACACCGGAAAGCAGATGGGTTCCATCCTCCCCGACGCCCTGCGCTGGATCTGGAAGGACTGGCCGAAGCCCGTGACAAGGGGGGTGTCGCAGAACGCAGCCCTGGCCGCGCTCCTCATCCCGGGCGAGGAGTGGCAGGTCGCGGCCCAGGGATATGCGGCCGCCGGGAGCCTGGCGGCCAACGCGAAGGGCGAGGTGTTCTTCAACGACCGCCCGCTGGGGAAGGCCTACAGGATCGGCCCCGGCGGCGACGTGTCCGGGTTTGCCGCCGACTCCGGCGGGGCCGAGGCGCAGCAGTTCGGCCCGGACGGGCGCCTCTATGCGTCCGTCGCCGCCGGCTCCCGGATCATCGCCCTCGGCGGCGATGGCAAAGGGACCGTCATCACCGAGGGCGCCTGGGGATCCCATCTCGTCGTCGCCCACAATGGCGACGCCTATGTCACGGCGGCCGGCCCCGCGGCGGGCGGCATCTGGCTGGTCAGGCCCGACGGGACGAAACAGGTTGTCGACACCGGCCTCGCCTCGGCGACGGGCCTCGCCCTTTCGCCGGACCAGTCGCTCCTCTACGTCGCCGAAAGCTCCACCCACTGGATCACCAGCTACAAGGTCGCGGCCGGCGGCACGCTCGCCGACAAGCAGCGCTACTTCTGGCTGCATGAGACCGACGGGGGGGACGGGAGCGGGGCCGGCGGACTCCGCTGCGACCGGTCGGGCTGGCTCTATGTCGCCACCGGGCTCGGCATCCAGGTCTGCGACCAGCCGGGCCGCGTGAACGCGATCCTCCCGCTGCCGAAAGGGCGCGTCACCGACCTCTGCTTCGGCGGCGAGCATTTCGACACGCTCTTCGCCACGTGCGGCGACACCGTGTTCAAGCGCAGGCTGAGGACCACCGGGGCGAACGCCTGGGCGGAGCCGAACCTCCCGCCGGTTCCCCACCTCTGACCCGGGATCGCGCCGGTCACTTCCCCGACACCAGGTCGGCCGTCGCCTCCCGCAGCCCCGGCGAGCGCGCGGTCACGCGGATCGCCCCGGGCTTGCGGGTCGTCTGCAGGATCGCGAGGCACATGCCGTGGAACGCGTGCCGCTCGTTGCCCTGGAAATGCTCGGTCATCGAAAGGTCGCCGCTGTCGATCCCGATGATGCCGGCCTCCCCCTCCACGTCGAAGGTGACCTCGTTCGCGGCGGTCGGGACGATGCGACCCTCGCCGTCGACGATCTCGACGACCGCGTGGACGACGTCCCGGCCGT
>Ga0302181_10003407_pt1 | contig 10906 bp, 9 predicted proteins | sample I_Palsa_E3_3_FD_198786 | JGI IMG/M metagenome (GOLD analysis project Ga0302181, IMG submission 198786) | Peat permafrost microbial communities from Stordalen Mire near Abisko, Sweden - I_Palsa_E3_3 | ecosystem: Environmental > Terrestrial > Soil > Palsa > Peat permafrost | place: Sweden: Abisko... | reverse complement strand
CGTGTTTGTACGCGGGCGATGTGATCGTCGGCCATGGCATCGTCACCGCATAGCGTCCGGTGTCCACCTCCGCGAGCGCAAGCGAGGGCGGGCGGGGCACGCAGTACAAGCACGCGATGAGGGTGGGGAGTAGGATGCAAGGACAAGACGGTCGGAGGTGAAGGGAAGCCGGTGAGAATCCGGCGCGGACCCGCCACTGTGACCGGGGATGCCTGACGCGGCGCGTGCGAAAGACACGCGAGCCACTGTTTCGGAAGACGAGACGGGAAGGCGCGGAGGGAAGGCCCGGGAGCCAGGAGACCTGCCGACGACCGAAAAGCCCGAAATACCCTCGTGGAAAGGGGTTGGCTCAATGCATACATCTCGTCGTAAACCGGCGCTAGTCGGTGTCATCTCAGGTGTCCTGTTGCTCGTTGGGGGCGTCGCACCTGCGCTCGCGGGACCGACGGTCAACGTACGCGTCGAGGGCGAATCGGCGACGCTGCTGCCGCTGACGTCAGTCACCCTCAGCGCTCCGGAACCGGTTAGCGGATGTCCGGCGGACAGTGCTAACGCGGCAATCAACCTCGCGGTGGAATCGGTGAAAGGAAGCTGGGATCACGGGGACGAGATGGGCGCCAAAGGCGACTTCACCGAGACGATTCTCGGCGAGACACACATCTTTGAACAGACCGAAACGACGTGGGATGTGTGGATCGACGACAAGTGGGGCGGCGGGATCTGCGAAGACATACTCAGCGAAGGCGACGAAGTGCTGGTGGTTGCCGACTACGACCCTCAACCGGCTTACGCTCCGACGCGGCTGCCGCTCGTTGTAAGTGGAGTGCCGACCAGCGTTCAAGCAGGTGTACCTTTCGCCCTCCAAATAGACAAGATCCACACACGTGCGGGCGAATTCCCCGCGGAAGGCGAAGGAACGCCAGAACCCGAGGCTGGAGTTACAATCTCAGGTAATGGCGCCAGTGCAGAAAGCAGCGCCAGCGGCGTCGCGACGCTCACACTCACGAGCACCGGAACCGAGACGCTGCGAGCCACAAAGTCTGGGGATGCCCCCTCGGCATCTTTCACTGTTTGTGTTCACAACGGCAATGACGGTAACTGTGGAACGTCCAACACCGGCTCTGGAGGCACTACCAGCGGTGGGATAACCTTAGGAACCTCAACCCCGAGCTCGTCAACAGCGATCACGGCGCGCATCAGTTCACTGCTCGACGGTCATGTGTATGCCCGTCGCAAGGCGCCGCGGATTCTGAGCGGCGCGGTCACAACCACAGCGCCGCTGGAAGAGGTCGAGCTGCGCCTTACACGTCGCGGCCCGAAGGGTCGTTGTTCCTACTTCGACGGTGTCACCGGGCGCTTCCACACGATGCGTTGCGGCGCGGCAAACGGCAAGTACTTCAAGGCGTCCAACCAGAAGCTGTTCTCGTATCTGTTGCCTGAAACCCTCGCCCCAGGGCGCTACGTGCTCGACGCACAGGGCGTGGGCGCCGGCGGTCATACCAGCTCGCTGGAGCGCGGCACGAGCAGAATCGTCTTCTATGTCAAGTAGAAGCGCGGCGACCGGGCATAGTCTTCACAGCGTGGTGCGGTGAGGCCGAGGCTCAACAAGAACGCAGCGGCCGGCGTAACGGCAATCGCGGCGGCCCTCACGGCCGCCGCGATTGCCGGCTGTGGCCTCGGCCCGGGCCCGGTGCCAGAGGGCGTGCACCTGACGGTCACGCGCGACTTTGGCGCCCACGTCCTCACCCAGACCGGGGCCCCGCGGGTGGTCGGGACGGAAACGGTGATGAGCTTGTTGTTGCGTAACGACAAGGTGACGACGAAGTACGGCGGTGGGTTCGTCGAGAGTATCGCCGGCCTGACCGGCGGGCAGGAAACCGGGGGAGACCCGCTCGATTGGTTCTATTACGTCAACGGGATCGAGGCCCCGAAGGGCGCCGCGGAGACGAACGTGCATCAAGGAGACCACGTGTGGTGGGATCTGCACGACTGGAGCCAGACCGACGATGTGCCCGCGGTCGTGGGCTCGTTCCCCGAGCCGTTCCTGAACGGCACCGAAGGCAAACGGTTGCCGGTGCGCGTGGAATGCGCCGCGGCGCAGAGCGCGCCATGCCGAACGGTGATCGAACGGTTGCGCGCGCTCGATGTCCCCGCCGCCGTGGCGGCGATCGGCAGCGGCGCGGAGCCCGACGCGCTGCAGGTGGTCGTCGGGCAATGGACCGCGGTGCACGGCGACCCGAGCGTGACGAGCATCGAAAGCGGCCCGCGCGCAAGCGGCGTGTACGCGCGCTTCGCATCGAACGGTCAGACGCTGACGCTGCTCGACGGAGCCGGTAACACAACCGCCAGGCTCACCGGAGGAGCGGGCCTGATCGCGGCCACGAAGGATGTCGAAAGCGCGATCGTGTGGGTCGTGACGGGGACGAACGAAGCGGGCGTGGCGCGCGCGGCCAAGGCGTTCGACACGAGCGCCCTGAGGAACCACTTCGCGCTGGCGGTGACATCGACGGGCTCGCAACTGCCGGTGCCGGGGCCAAGCGGATGATGGACACGGGCCGGATTCCGTCTCGTGACCGCCGCTTGCGGATGTCGGGGAGAGCCCGATGAACACCCGCCTGCTGTTCTACCGCCGCCTCGCAAGCCCACTGCACGCCACCCGCGCGGGAGTCGGCGCAACGTGGGCGCTCGCGCTGACCGCGGCCGCGCTGGTCCTCTACAACCCGCTATCGCTGGCGGCGCTGGCGTTGGCTGTGCTGGGCGCCGGCGCCTGCGCCGGTGTTGGTCGCCATCTGGCCGGCACGCTGCGCACCGCGATGATCGTCGGATTGCCGATCGTCGCGATCAACGTGCTCGCCTCGCGCGAGGGTTTGACGGTGTTCGCGCGGCTCGGCGACCTCGGCCCGTTCGGTCAGGGCAACCTGACGGTCGAGGCGGTCGTGTACGGCGCTGTGATTGCCTTGAAGGTCACGCTGCTGATGCTGATCACCACGCTCGCGAGCCTCGCGGTCGACCCCGATGAGCTGTTGCGGGGCTTCCGTCGGCTGTCGTTCCGCTCGGCGCTCACTGCCTCCCTGGCGACGCGGATGATCCCCGTCCTCGGCGCCGACGCGCGGCGCCTGGCGGAGGCACAGCGCACCAGGCCGGAGGATCCCGCGCGCGGCGTGCGCGGCCGGGTCGCATTGCTCAGCGCGATCGTCGGCGGCTCGCTCGAGCGCGCGATGGAGGTGGCGGCGACGCTCGAGCTGCGCGGCTTCGCCGTCGCCGCCGAGGGTCGGTCAGGTGCGCGGCGGTTACGCCTGTGGGGGTCGCGCCCCCGAGGACCGGGAACACGCCTGCTGGGATCACGTGCACGGCGGTCACGCGCGCAGCGGTCACACGCACGAGGGTCAGGAATACGCGTGGGGAGGCCGTGGTCGCGTCACGATTTCGCGTTCACCTGCTCGGCGCTCGCCGTGCTGGCGCTGGCCCTCGCCGGTCGGTTGAGCGGCGCGGCCTCGTTCGAGGCGTACCCGCTCGTGAAAATGCAGGTCGGTGCGGGCACGTTCGTGCTGTGTGCAGCGCTCGTCGCGGCTGTGCTATTGCCATTTGCGGACCGCAGGGGGATCGACCAATGATCCTGTCCTTCGACCAGGTCACCTACCACTACCCGGGGTCGGCAAAGCCGGCGCTGGACGACGTCAGCTTCGAGTTGCAAGAGGGCGAGTTCTGCCTGCTGGCTGGGTTGTCCGGCCACGGCAAGACGACGCTCCTGCACGCGGCGTGCGGCCTCGTGCCGCACTTTCACGGCGGTACCTTCGCCGGCACCGTGTCACTGGCGGGCCTGGACACGCGCGAGCACGGCCCCGCGCATCTCGGAGGCCATGCGGGCGTACTGTTCCAGGACCCCGAGACGCAGCTCGTGATGAGCTCCGTCCGCGCCGAGCTGGCCCTCGCATTGGAGAGCCGCGACCACTCCGCGGCGGCGGTCGCGCGTGGGGTGGAGGAGGTCGCGCTCGCGCTGGGGATCGACGCGCTGCTGGACCGCTCGACGCACGAGCTCTCCGGCGGCGAGAAGCAGCGGGTCGCGCTCGGCGCGGCGCTGGCCGGCAGACCGAAGGTGGTGCTGCTGGACGAGCCCACCTCGCAACTCGACCCCGTCGCCGGAGACGAGCTGATCGGTTTGCTGCGGCGGCTGAACGAGGAGTGGGAGACGACGATCGTGCTGGCCGAGCACCGCTTGGAGCGCTGCCTCGGTGCCGCTGATCGTGTTATTTCGCTGGAAGCAGGCCGTGTGTCACACGATGGCGATCCCAAATCATTCTTAAAATGGGCGGCGCAACACGAGCCGTCACTGCAAACGCCGGGCGCGAAGCTGTTCGCGTTGGCGGGGTTGAAACCGGCGCCGGTTGGCGTGAAGCAGGCGCGGGCGACGCTGCGCGCACATGGCCTGTTAGGCAAGGATGTGGATCCCCCAAGTGTGGGCCCGAGCGCCTCGGTGGTGGAGGAGGCCCGTAGATCGGGACGTGTCCGTGGCCTGAGGAGCGTGCTGGGACGGAAAGAGGACGCCCCGACCGCGTTGCGAATGAAGGGCGTGTGGCACGAGCTGCGCGACGGGCCGGCGATCCTCCGCGGTGTGGAGCTGACGGTCGTCCCCGGCGAGAGCGTCGCGCTGATGGGTCGCAACGGCGCCGGCAAGTCGACGCTTCTGCGCCACGCCGCCGGGTTGATGGAGCCTACGCGGGGACGGGTGGAGCGTGCGGGAAGGGTCGCACTGCTGCTGCAGAACCCCGGCGATTACCTGATCCACGAGCGCGTCGCCGAAGAGGCGTCCGTCGCGGCGCTCGCGGCCGTCGGGCTGGCGGGAATGGCCGAGCGCAACCCGAAGGACCTCTCCGGCGGGGAGCGCCAGCGCCTGGCGCTCGCGATCGTCATCGGCGGTGCGGGCGAGGCTCCGGCGGTGCTCGCGCTGGACGAGCCCACGCGTGGCATGGACCGTGGCGCCAAGGCCGACCTGGCCCGTGATCTGCGCCGTCGCGCCGACGAGGGCCAGGCCGTGATCGTCGCCACACACGACCCCGAGTTCGCGGCGGCCTGCGCGCGCCGCGCGGTGCTGCTCGCCGACGGCCGCGTGATCGCCGACGGCTCCGCCGCCGAGCTGCTCGCGGGCGGCTGGTACTTCGCCACCGAGACCGCCCGCATTCTCGGCGGCGCCGGCGGTGCGCTGCTGCCCGAGGAAGGCGCTGAGCTGTTGCGGGCTCCAGCGGCTCTGGAGGTCGTCGCGTGAGCTGGCCGCTGGCCTCATTCCTCCTCGTCGGCGTGGTGCTGGCGCTCGGCTGGCTCGCCTACGAGCGGCGGCGGCCGTCGGCGCGGATGGTCGCGGTCGTGGGCACCCTGGCGGCCGTCGCCGCGCTCGGCCGTGACGCGTTCGTCGCGTTGCCCGATGTCAAGCCGATCACCGCGATCACGCTCGTCGTCGGCTACGCCCTCGGCCCTTTGCCGGGCTTCACCGTCGGCGCGGTCGGGATGTTGATGTCGAACTTCCTGCTCGGCCAGGGCCCCTACACCCCCTGGCAGATGGCGGCGTGGGGTGGCGTCGGCCTGTTCGGCGCCGCTCTCGGCCGGCTGAGCGGGCGACACATGGGGCGCGTACCGCTCGCACTCTGCTGTGGGATCGCCGCGCTGGCGGCGAAGGAGGTGATGAATCTGTACACATGGACGATTGGAGCCAGCCACACACCCGCCGCACTGCTGGTGGTCGCAGGGGCGGGGCTGCCGTTCGACCTGACTGACATGGTCGCGAGCTTCCTGTTCGGCCTCGCTTTCGCCCCCGAGCTGGCGCGGCTGCTGGCGCGGATGCGCGCGCGGATGGATATTCAATGGGAACCAGCCTCACCCAAGCCCGTCGCGTCCAGGGTGCCGGCGAGTGGGGCGATCACGGGCGTGCTGGCGATCCTCGCGCTCGTCACCGTCGGCACTGCGTTCGTCTTCGGCGGCGCGATCGCCCGGGCTTCCACCACGTCGACGGTCCGCGCTCAAGCCGCGTCGCTGTCCCCGGAGCTCTCGTTCCTGACCTCCGCCCAGAACGACGACGGCGGCTTCGGTGCTGCGAAAGGACAGGCCTCCAGCGAGCTGTACACCGCCTGGGCGGCGATGGGCCTGGCGGCCGCAGGTCGTAACCCGGCGGACGTGCGCCGTGACGGGCACCCCGTGCTCGACGCGCTCCGCGCCGAAGTATCCACTCTGAGCGGCCTCGGCGACGCCGAGCGCACGATCCTCGCCGCGGCCGTGTGCGGCGCGTCGTCGTACTCGTTCGCGGGACGCGACCTGGTCGCCGAAGTGCTGAAAGCACGCGACAGCGACAACTCCTTCGAGCACCTCGTCAACCTCACGTCGTTCGCCGTCTTGGCGTTGCGCGCGGTCGGCCATTCCCCGAGCTACCCCGCGATCCGCGACGCTGCTGGCTGGATCGAGCAGCAGCAGGGCTCAGACGGCGGCTTCGGCTTCGGCGAGCACGGCTCGCCCAGCGACGTCGACGATACCGGCGCGGCTTTGCAGGCGCTCGCCGCGGCGGGTGCGCACAACGCGCACGTCCTCGACGCCGGCGCCGACTACCTGATCCGCTCGCAGAACCTCGACGGCGGCTTTCCCGAGCAGTACGGCAGCGAATCCAACGCCCAGTCCACTGCCTGGGCAATCCAGGGCCTGATCGCCGCCGGCCAGCACCCGAGCACGGTGCGCCGCCGCGGCAGTCGCACGCCGACGGGCTACCTGGAAAGCCTGCTCGCCCCCGGCGGCAGCATTCGTTACTCCCGCACCGGCGACCAGACTCCAGTGTGGGTGACCGCACAAGCCCTGATCGCATTGTCGGGCAAGACGTTCCCTGTCGGGCTGTGATCTGCTCAGAGCGCTTCAGCCCTCGTTTAGCGGCGTCTCTACCCTTTAGGGATGTACGCGAGACCCAGCGCGAGACTTGCAAGTCCACCCAGCGCGGCCGGGGCGCTGGTCGTTGCCGGCCTGTGCGTCCTGGCGCTCGCCCTGACCTGGGTTGTGGCGGCGCTGGTGCCCGCGACGCACGTGAAAGACGCGGTCGCGTTGTACGACTTCACGCTGCTCGGCGGCCCGCACCTAGACGACCTGGCGAATGCCCTGCTGCACCTGCTCGAGCCCGCCTTGTACATCCTCTGGGGCGTGCTGCTGATCGCGATCGCGCTTTGGCGCCAGCGCCCGCAGGTTGCGCTCGCCGTCGGGGTCGTAATGGGCATGGCGCCGCTGACCGCGGAGTTGCTCAAGCCGCTGCTCGCCCATCCCCACGCACAGATCTACGGAGACGAGATCACCGCCGCCTCGTGGCCGAGCGGGCACGCGAGCGCGGCGACGGCGCTCGTGATGTGCGCGGTGCTCGTGGCGCCTCGGCATCTGCGTCCCACTGTCGCGGTACTGGGCGCGATCTTCGCGGCGGCCGTCGGTTTCTCGCTGCTGCTGCTCGCCTGGCATCTGCCGAGCGATGTTGTGGGCGGCTATCTGGTGGGCACGCTGTGGGCGGCGCTGGCCGTGGCCGGCCTGCGCGCCGCCGAGGCGCGCGCTCGCTCACGCAGACTGGGAAGCGGTGTTCGAGCCATGCGCGCCGGGGTCCCATAGCGGCTCCGATCCTCCGCTGGTGTGCGAGCCCTCATTCACAGCGCGGCCGAGGATGAACAGCAGGTCTGAGAGCCTGTTCAGGTAGCGCACGACCTCGGGGTTGACGTCCTCGCCCACGGCGATCGCGCGGCGCTCAGCGCGGCGGCAGACCGTGCGGCAGATGTGCAGGTGCGCGGAGGCGGGAGTGCCGCCGGGGATCACGAACGAGCGCAGCGGCTGAAGCGTCGCGTTGACCTCGTCGCAGGCATGCTCGAGCCACTCGGTGTAGGGGGGGCCGATGCGCAGCCGCTCGCGCTCGGCCTTGCCGGAGGACGAATCGCCGGCTGCCGGCGCAGCGGGCACCGACAGATCGGCGCCGAGGTCGAGCAGGTCGTTCTGCACGCGGCGCAACCACTCGGCGAAGCCCTGCGGAAGCCCGGGCTGTAGCAGCGCCACGCCGAGCGTCGCGTTCAACTCGTCGACGGTGCCGTAGGCCTCGACGCGCGGATCGAGCTTGGAGACGCGGCTCATGTCGCCGAGATGGGTCTCGCCGCCGTCGCCCAGCTTTGTGTAGATGCGGGTCAGATTCACTGTCACTGCGATTCGAGTTTCGCACAACCGGACAGGGTGGGCGGGCACTCATCAACGCGATGGGATACGTTCCCGGCGCACATGCGGATCGGTGTTCCGAAGGAGACCGCGGCGGGAGAGCACAGGGTTGCGCTCGTACCGGAGGTCGTCAGCAAGCTGGGGGCCAAAGGTCTCGACGTCCTCGTCCAGAGCGGCGCGGGCGCGGACGCCCTGATTGCAGACGCCGCCTTCGCGCAGGCCGGCGCGCAGATCATCGGCACGCCCGAGCACCCTGGGACGGGTGGGGATCCCGATCAGGCGGCGGTGTGGGGCGCCGACGTGGTCGTGAAGATCGCGCCGCCTGACGCCGAGGAGATCCGCCGCCTCGGCGCCGGCTCGGTCCTGATCGGCTTCCTCGCGCCGCTGTCGAGCCCGCAGACCACACGCGCGCTGGCCGACGCCGGGGCGACCGCGTTCGCGATGGAGGCGATTCCGCGGATCTCGCGCGCGCAGGCGATGGACGCACTGTCCTCACAGAGCAACGTCGCCGGCTACCGCGCCGCGCTGCTCGGCGCCGAGCAGATGGGCCGCTTCTACCCGATGCTGATGACCGCCGCCGGCACGATCCCGCCGGCGAAGGTGCTCGTGCTGGGGGTCGGCGTGGCGGGCCTTCAGGCGCTGGCGACGGCGAAGCGCCTCGGTGCGCGCACGACCGGTTATGACGTGCGCCCCGAGGTGGCCGAGCAGGTCGAGTCGCTGGGAGCGCAGTGGCTCGACCTCGGGCTGGAGGCCAGCGGCGAGGGCGGCTACGCGCGCGAGCTGACCGAGGACGAGCGCGCCCGCCAGCAGCAGGCGCTGACCGAGGCGATCAAGGGCTTCGACGTGGTGATCACGACCGCGCTCGTGCCGGGGCGCCCGGCCCCAAGGCTGGTCACGGCCGAGGCCGTCGAGGGGATGAAGGCGGGCTCGGTGATCGTTGACATGGCCGGTGAGGCGGGCGGCAACTGCGAGCTGACCGAGCCGGGGGAGACGGTCGTGCGCCACGACGTGAAGATCTTCTCGCCCCTGAACCTGCCCGCGGGCATGCCCGAGCATTCGTCGCAACTGTTCGCGCGCAACGTGCAAGCTCTGCTCGAGTTGTTCGTCGGCGAGGACGGCGAGCTGCACCTCGACTTCGAGGATGAGATCGTCAGCGGCGCGTGCATCGTGCGCGACGGGGAGATCGTCCATCCGGGCGCCAAAGCGGCAGTGGAGCAGGCCAGCTCATGATCCTCGCCAGCACGCTCACCACCAACCTGGCGATCCTTGTGTTGGCCGGGTTCATCGGGTTCGTCGTGATCTCGAAGGTGCCGAACACGCTGCACACGCCTTTGATGTCGGGCACGAACGCGATTCACGGGATTGTCCTGCTCGGGGGCCTTTTGCTGGTCGGCCTGCCCGGGTTGGACGGGCTCAGCAAGGCGCTGCTCGTGATCGCGATCGCGTTCGGCACGATCAACGTCGTCGGCGGCTTCCTTGTGACCGACCGGATGCTCGAGATGTTCAAGGCCAAGCCGAAGCCCAAACCCGCGGCGAATGAGGAGACCAAGGACGGGGAGGGCGACTCGTGAGCAACCTCCCCGCAGCGACGATCTTCCTGCAGAGCGAAAGCTTCATCTACGTCCTTTACATAATCGCCTTCGCCTTGTTCATCCAGGGCCTGCGCGGACTGGCCGGGCCGACGACCGCCGTGCGCGGCAACCGGATCGCCGCGGTCGGCATGGCGATCGCCGTCGTTGCGACCCTGCTGAACCCGGGCGAGGGCAATTGGGGGTTGATCGTGCTCGGCGTCGCGCTCGGCGCCGCCATCGGGATCCCGGCGGCGCGCAACGTGAAGATGACGGCGATGCCGCAGATGGTGGCGCTGTTCAACGGCGTCGGCGGCGGCGCCGTGGCGCTGATCGCGTGGGTCGAGTTCCGCCACTACGGCTCGACCTACGGCACGCGCACCGTTCAGGTCGGCGGCGAACTCGGCCATGGCGTCGTCCTGCAAACCGGAGCCACCGTCCAGATCGCAGGGGTGCCCTCGTATGTCGCAATCTTCTCAGTGTTCGCCGCGATCGTCGGCTCGGTCTCCTTCTGGGGCTCGAACATCGCCTTCGGCAAGCTCCAGGAAATTATCCCCGGGCGCCCGATCAGCTTCGGCTCGGCCCAGCAGATCGTGAACCTCGTGCTGCTGATCCTGGCGCTCGCCGCCGGCATCGATCTGATCGCGGGGGCACACTCGGAAGTGCTGTTCATCGGCATGTTGATCGTCGCCGCGTTGCTCGGCAACGCCGTCGTGCTGCCGATCGGCGGCGCCGACATGCCGGTCGTGATCTCGATGCTGAACGCCTTCACGGGGCTCTCGGCGGCCGCCACGGGCATGGCGCTGAACAACCCGGCGCTGATCGTCGCGGGCATGATCGTGGGTGCCTCGGGCACGATCCTGACGAACCTGATGGCGACCGCGATGAACCGCTCGATCCCGTCGATCATCGCCGGCGGCTTCGGTGGGTCAGGGGCGGTCGCAGGCGCTGAAGGTGCCGGCGAGCACGCCGGCACGGTGCGCTCCACGAGCGCCGCCGACGCGGCGATTCAGCTCGCCTACGCCAACCGCGTGGTGATCGTCCCCGGCTACGGCATGGCGGTCGCCCAGGCCCAGCACGCGGTGCGCGAGCTGACGAAGGAGCTCGAGGCCCGCCAAGTCGAGGTCAGCTAT
>Ga0302181_10003404_pt1 | contig 10912 bp, 8 predicted proteins | sample I_Palsa_E3_3_FD_198786 | JGI IMG/M metagenome (GOLD analysis project Ga0302181, IMG submission 198786) | Peat permafrost microbial communities from Stordalen Mire near Abisko, Sweden - I_Palsa_E3_3 | ecosystem: Environmental > Terrestrial > Soil > Palsa > Peat permafrost | place: Sweden: Abisko... | reverse complement strand
CAACGCCATGATGCTCACGTTCGTGGCGTTCTGCGTGACGCTCATAGTCTGGTGTTTGTGGGCGTTTAAGATGGGCTTCGGCCATCCGATTGCCAAGAGCGGCTCGGGCATCTTCGGAACCAAAGGGTTCTTGGGCACGGCTCTCGGTGAACCTGGCAGCGTGCTGAGCCACGTCGGTGAGGAGGGCCAGGCGGAAATCCAGTCGATCACGACCGGTCCGCCGTTCCACTTCCCGGAGGCATCGCTCGTCTACTTCCAGTTTGTGTTCGCCGCGATCACCCCGATCCTCGCGCTCGGTTCGGTGCTCGGGCGGGTCAACCTTAAGGCGTGGATCCCGTATGTGCTGCTGTGGATCACGTTTGTCTACGCGGTCAATGCGTTCCTGCTGTGGGGCGGCGGCTACTTCGCGGCACACGGCGCCCTTGACTACTCCGGCGGCTATGTGATCCATCTGTCGGCGGGGATATCAGGGTTCGTGTTCGCGTGGGTGATCGGTCCACGATTGCAACGAGATCGAGAGATCGATGCGCCCAATAACCTGTTGATGGTCGCCACCGGTGCAGGGCTTCTGTGGCTCGGGTGGAACGGCTTCAACGGTGGGGACTCCTACTACGCGGGCGCAGACGCCTCCGCTGCGGTGCTTAACACCAACCTGTGTACCGCGGTGGCGATGATGGTGTGGATCGGCTGGGACTACGCCTTCAAAGACAAGCCCTCGATGATCGGGGCCGTCAACGGCATGATCGTAGGCCTTGTGGGGATCACGCCCGCAGCCGGGTTCGTCAACGGCTGGGGGGCGATCATCATCGGGATCGTCGATTCGACGATCGTTTGGTTCGCGATCCGCTACCTGAGTCGAGCGCGTGTCTTCCGACATGTCGACGACACGCTGGGGGTGATCTATACCCACGGCATCGCCGGTCTGATGGGAGGTCTGTTGGTAGGCCTGTTAGCGGATCCGGCGGTCGTCGAGTACATCGGCGTGAAAGGCGCGCCGAACCTGCCGGGGGCCTCAGGTCTCCTCATCGGTGGCAGCTGGACGCTGCTTCGCTGGCAGGCGGAGGCGGGGGCATGGGTGATCGCGTACACCGCGGTGGTGACGTTCATCATCCTGAAGGTGGTCGGCATCTTCATACCTCTGCGCGTATCCGACGAGGAGGCCGAGATCGGCGATCACGCGATCCACGGCAACGAGGTCTACCCCTCGGACGTGCCCACGCTCGGCACCTCGGGTGGGCCGGCGTGGAGTCCGGACCCAGCGCCGGCTGGCACGTAAGGCAGGGAAGCCCTGCCGGCCTGATGCGCTCATCCCTACCGAGTGCTCAGGCCGGCAGACGCGGTCGGCGGTCCCGCCTCGGCGGGGCCGCCAGGCCGGTCCGGCCGAGTGGCTTCGGCTTCAGGCCTGATGTGTGAGGCCGACGGGACAGCTCACGCCGGTTCCGCCCAGGCCACAGTAGCCGCCGGGGTTCTTCGCGAGGTATTGCTGGTGGTAGTCCTCGGCGTAATAGAAGGGGCCGGCCTTGACGATTTCGGTTGTGATCTCGCCGTGGCCTGCCTTGCTGAGCATCTCCTGGTAGACGTCCCTGGAGGCCTCCGCGGCGAGGCGCTGGGCCTCGTCCTTCCAGAGGATCATCGAGCGATACTGGCTGCCGACGTCGTTTCCCTGGCGCATGCCCTGGGTCGGATCGTGTCCCTCCCAGAAGAGCTTGAGCATGTCCTCGAAGGTCGTCTCCTTGGTGTCGAACGCGACCAGCACCGCCTCGGTGTGGCCGGTCTTGGTGGAGCAGACCTCCTGGTAGGTGGGATTGGGCGTGAAACCGCCCGCGTAACCGACCGCGGTGGTATAGATGCCTGCCGCTTCCCAGAAGAGTCGCTCGGCGCCCCAGAAACAGCCCATCCCGAAGATCGTCGTCTCGACACCCTCGGGGAACGGACCCTTCAGGGGGGTGCCAAGAACGTAGTGCTTGGCCGGCACCGGCATCTCCTCAGCCCTGCCGGGCAGTGCCGTGTCCGCGTCCACGATTGTCTGTGGCTTGCGCGTGAACAGGCTCATGGCTCTAGGCTAGCCGATCGGCCGCGTTCTTTGGGGCCCTCGCGCGCACAGTCTTGAGGGTCGCTCGTCCCAGCCAGTGGGGTAGGCCCGCGTGCTCGAAGATGGCCTGAAAGCGAAAACCTGCCTGTTCAAGAACACGCCGAGACGGGCGGTTGCCAACGGCGGTGAAACCCACCACCTCCAGGAGGCCCAGTCGGCGGGCATGGACCATGGCGATCATCGCGATCTCGGTCGCATATCCCTTGCCCCACGAGTCCGGGCGCAACGCGTAGAGGAGCTCGACGGTGTCGTTGCCGAGGACGGTCGTGCGGCGCAGACCGCCTCGTCCCACGAACACGCCGGTCACGGCCTCGGAGAAGATCCAGGGCCCGAATGCCTGCTGCTGCCAGTGCTGGATGTCGCCGGCGAGTATCTGCGCCGGCGTCTGGCCGGCTCCCGCCCCGGCTCCGGCGCCGGGCCTCAGTCGCGCGGCGACCGCGGGGTCCTCGAACAGGTCGCGATACAGAGCCAGGTGCTCCCGCCAGGGCCGCTCGAGCCGCAGTCTTGCCGGTCGCGCGGGGGCTTGAGCTGTGACCACGACTCAGGAGCTTCCCGGCTAGTCCTCGGCGGCCCTCGGCGCGTAGCGATGGTGCAGCATCAGCGCGTTGCCGTCGGGGTCTGAGAAGAACGCCATGTGGCAGACGCCGGTGTCGAGGGTCTCGCCTGCGAAGCTCACGCCGCGCTCGGACAACGCGGCACGGGCGGTCTCGACGTCGTCGACGTGCAGTGCTATCTGGTGCTGGTGGGGGTGATGGCCGAGGCCCATCGCCTCGGCGTCGATCACGCTGAGGGTCAGGTTGCCGGTCTCGAACTCGGCGAAGTTGCGCTCCGGCATGTACACCGAGCGGCGCAGGCCGAGCGTATCGCCGTAGAACTCCGCGGCCGCCTTCACGTCGTGCGTGGGCACGGCGAGGAAGTCGACGCCGGTGATGATCTGATCGGTGGCGCTGGGGGAGGGTGCCATTCGTTTTCCTTCCGTTGTTTGTCGTGTCCTCGGCCTGGTGCAGGCGCTGTCGTGGCCGCAGCCGCGAGCGGCGCTAGCGCGGCTCCAGGACGAACACCGCGATGTCGCGTGATGTGCGCTTGTCGTAGTCGTCAAAGCCGGCGTACTGCTCGTTCATACCGCGCCACAGCGCGGCACGCTCCTCGCCCTCGGCGATGCGCGCCCGCACGAGTCGGCGTTCGCCACGAACCTGCACGTCGCAATCGGGATGGGCCTTGAGGTTCAGCGACCATGCCGGCGCGCGTTGGTTACCGGCGTTGGAGCCGATCACCACGAGCCGCTCCTCTTCGGCGAGGTAGACGACGGGGGCCGTGCGTTGGTGTCCGGAGCGGCGACCGGTCGTTGTCAGAAGCAGCACTGGAGCACGCCCGTAGGTGCCCATCAGCCGCCCATGGCTGGCCCGGTAGAGCGGGACATTCAGCTTCCCCACGAACTTGAGCAGGCCTGCCGGAAGCGACATGGAGAAGCGTGACAGTGTGCGGTCGCTGGGCATCAGCGGAAGTATTGCAGCCGACTGCGGCCCGTTTTGGACGGCTCAGCGCATCATGTGCGATCTTACCGGCCGTGGCATTGATTCGAGCGAGCGCTCCATTGAGCAGAGAGCTGGGGCGCCTGCTCCCGTCGCGGCCCTTCCACGTGCGTTTCTGGGACGGCAGCTCGCTCGCGGCGACCGTGCCCGAGGCGCCGACGTTCTTCGTGCGAGCACCCTCGGCGCTCGCACACTTTCTCAGAGCTCCCGGGACATTGGGTCTGGGTCGCGCCTACGTGGATGGCTCGCTGACTGTGGATGACCTCGATGCGGCGTTCGTGGTGGTCGACACATGGGAGCCACCGCCGCTCGGCGTCGCGGATCGCGTTCGCTTGGGCCTGGCGATCGTCGCGGCCGCGCTGCCAGGCGGGATCCCGCGGCGCCCGAGCCTCGAGCTGGTGCTGAAAGGGCAGCTCCACAGCGTCGAGCGTGACGCGGCGGCGGTCCGCTACCACTATGAGGTAGGCAACGACTTCTTCGCGCTGTTCCTGGACGAGTCGATGACCTACAGCTGTGCGATCTTCTCGCGGGGCGCGCAGACGCTCGAGGACGCTCAGCGCACGAAGCTCGAGCTGGTCGCGACGAAGCTCGACCTGAAGCCGGGAATGCGCCTGCTCGATGTCGGCTGCGGCTGGGGAAGCTTCGCCATTCACGCAGCCCGCAACCACGGCGTGAAGGTCACCGGCGTCACGATCTCACCGTCGCAGGCCGAGCTCGCGCGCGAGCGGGTGAAGGCGGCTGGTCTCGAGGATGACGTGGAGATCCTCGTCGCGGACTATCGCCAGCTGCCGCAGGGCTCGTTTGATGCGATCGCGAGCATCGGCATGGCCGAGCACGTGGGGGAGAGCCAGATAGACCTCTACGCCAGTTCGCTCTTCAGCCTCCTGCGTCCCGGGGGAGTGCTCCTGAACCATGCGATCGCGGCGATGGATCCCGACGATCATCCATTGGACGATCTGTTCTCGACCCGCTATGTGTTCCCGGATGGTGAGCCACTGCCGCTGTCGCGTGTCCAGCTCGCGCTCGAGCGCGCCGGCTTCTATACCGAGCACGCGGAGGGCTTCATGGAGGACTACGCGATCACGCTCGAACACTGGGCCAAACGGCTGGAGGCCCGCCTCGACGAGGGCGAGCGACTGGCGGGCGCCGAGCGCACGCGGGTCTGGCGGCTGTACCTGCGCGCTGCGGGACGCGGCTTTGCCATCGGACTGACCGCCGTCTATCAGGTCCGTGCGCGCAGGCCACTCGAGGGCTAGAATGGCGAAGTTGCGCGGATGTAGCTCAGCTGGCTAGAGCGTCGCCTTGCCATGGCGAAGGTCGAGGGTTCGAATCCCTTCATCCGCTTTCCTCAAAGCCCCCGGATATCCGGGGGCTTTGTGCATCTTGGGTCGGAAGTGCCACCCCCGGCTCGCCTCGTGGGTACCACCCGTGGGTACCAAACACCACGCCGCGTGGCTTGCTCGAGCACGTCTCCGCGGCTGCATCGCCGCCTCTTCTGGGTCCTGCAATGGCCTTGGCTATACGAGCCCGCAGCGAGCAGCGCTAAGCGCCCCGCTAGCCTCAACGGCGCGTGTTGCTAACGATCACCACGACACACCGCCCGGCCACCGATCTCGGCTTCCTGCTGCACAAGCACCCGGACCGTCTACAGACGTTCTCGGTGCCGTTCGGTGAGGCCCACGTCTTCTACCCGGAGGCGAGCGAGGAGCGCTGCACATCGGCATTGCTGCTCGACATCGATCCGGTCGGGCTCGTCAGGCGAGGCCGGGGCGCGGGCAACTTCGCGCTCGCCGAGTACGTCAACGATCGGCCCTACGTCGCGTCCTCGTTCCTCTCTGTCGCGCTGGTGAACGTGTTCAAGAGCGCCATGGCAGGAACGTGCAAGGGGCACGAGGAGCTCGCGGCATCCGCGATCCCGCTCGAAGCCGCGCTCCCGGTCGTTCCCGCTCGTGGTGGCGAGCCGCTGGTGCGACGGCTGTTCGAGCCGCTCGGCTACACGGTGGACGTGATTGACATCGAGCTGGACCCGATGTTCCCCGACTGGGGGAGCCGGCACGTGGGCCTGCGACTCGCGGGCAAGCTCCGCTTGGCCGACCTCCTGAATCACCTCTACGTACTGCTACCGGTCCTCGACGACGACAAGCACTACTGGGTGGACGAGGCGGAGATCGAGAAGCTGATGCGCCGAGGCGAGGGCTGGCTTGCCGCGCACCCCGATCGGGATCTCATCGTCCGTCGCTATCTCAAGAAGCAGGCCCGGCTGTATTTTCCCGCGCTCGCACAGCTGGATGAGTCCGCTCCGCCGCAAGAGGATCCTGAGATGCCCGATCCCGAGGAGGTGCTCGAGGAACGCGTCTCGCTGCGCGACCAGCGCCTCGGGACCGTGCAGTCCGTGCTGAAGGCGTCTGGCGCGAGGCGGGTTCTGGATCTCGGGTGCGGCCCCGGCGCGCTGCTAACCCGGCTGATCAAGGAAGACTACGAGCTCGTCGTCGGCGTCGACGTGAGCGTCAGGTCGCTCGAACAGGCCGCGCGGCGACTGAAGCTCGACGGCATGCACGACGCGCAGCGCCAGCGCATCAGTCTGCTCCACAGCCCGTTGACGTATCGCGACAAGCGCCTGGCCGGCTTTGACGCAGCCGCGCTGGTGGAGGTCATCGAGCACCTCGACCCGCCGCGCCTCGCCGCCTTCGAGCAGAACATCTTCGGCTCCGCGAGACCGTCCACCGTCGTCGTCACGACGCCCAACGTCGAGTACAACGTGCGCTGGGAAACGCTGCCTGCGGGGGAGTTCCGCCATCGGGACCACCGCTTCGAATGGACCCGAGAGCAGTTCGCCGAGTGGGGCAGCGCCGTCGCTGCCCGCCACGGCTACGAGGTGCGCTATCTCCCTGTCGGACCGATCGACAACGAGGTCGGGCCGCCGACACAGATGGCGGTGTTCAGCAGATGAGGATCCAGCTCCCAGACCCGAGCCTCGTCGTTCTCATCGGGGCGTCCGGCTCGGGCAAGAGCTCCTTCGCACGCGAGCACTTCATGCCGACCGAGGTCATCTCCTCGGACTTCTGCCGCGGCCTGGTCTCCGATGACGAGAATAACCAAGCGGCGACCGGCGACGCATTCGCTGTCCTCCACTTCATCGCCAGCCGGCGCCTGGCGCAGCCGCGGTTCACGGTCATCGACGCCACGAACGTGCAGCGCGAGGCACGCAAGCCGCTCGTCGAGCTCGCCAAACAGCACGATCTCTTCCCGGTGGCGATCGTGCTCGACCCGCCCGAAGCCCTCTGTCAGGAGCGCAACCGCTCGCGCCCGGAGCGCCAGTTCGGGTCGCACGTGGTGCGCCGGCAGCGCAACGACCTGCGCCGCTCGCTCAAGGGTCTACAGCGCGAGGGCTTTCGCAGCGTGTGGGTGCTGCGCACCCCCGAGGAGGTCGCCGACGTCGAGATCACCCGCGCTCCGCTGTGGACCGATCGCCGCGCCGAGCAAGGGCCGTTCGACATCATCGGCGACGTTCACGGTTGCCACGACGAGCTGGTCGAGATGCTGCGCGCGTTGGGTTACACGGTCGCCGAGAACGGCATGACGGTCACTCCCCCCGAGGGTCGACGGGCGGTGTTCGTCGGCGACTACGGCGACCGCGGTCCGGATACGCCGGCGGTTCTGAAGCTCGTCATGTCGATGGCGGCGTCCGGCACAGCAATCTGCCTGCCGGGCAACCACGACGTCAAGCTCGCGCGGAAGCTCAAAGGCCGAAATGTCCAGATCACGCACGGTCTGGCCGAGACCCTCGAGCAGCTCGAGGCGGAACCCGAGGAGCTTCGCGACCAGGCGCAGGAGTTCCTCGACGGCCTCGTGAGCCATGCTGTGCTCGACGACGGCAATCTGGTGGTCGCGCACGCTGGCATGAAGCAGGCCTACCAGGGCCGCTCGTCCGGACGGGTCAGGGACTTTGCGCTCTACGGCGAAACGACCGGAGAGACAGACGAGTTCGGTCTGCCGCTCCGTGGACAGTGGGCGTCGGACTACCGCGGCCGTGCCTCAGTCGTTTACGGACACACACCCGTCGCCGAGCCGGAGTGGCTCAACAACACCATCAACATCGACACGGGCTGCGTCTTCGGCGGAAAGCTAACCGCGCTGCGCTGGCCCGAGCGAGAGCTCGTCTCGGTGGCAGCGCGTCGCACCTACTACGAGCCGGTCAAGCCCTTCCTCCCCCCCGAGGATGCGGCGCCTTCGAGCGCACAGGACCGTCCCGCGCTGCTCCTCGATGTGGAGGATGTAGCGGGCAAGCGCATCATCCAGACCCGCCTGACCCGCACCATCACGGTTCGCGAGGAGAACGCCGCGGCGGCGCTCGAGGTGATGAGCCGCTTCGCCATGGATCCCAGATGGCTGGTGTATTTGCCGCCGACGATGGCGCCCACCGCTACCTCCATGCGCCCCGACCTGCTCGAGCACCCAGAGAGCGCGTTCGCCGAATATCGCTCCGAGGGTGTACCGCTCGTGATCTGCGAGGAGAAGCACATGGGGTCGCGCGCGATCGTGATCGTCTGCCGCGACGCCGACGTGGCGACAGCGCGCTTCGGCGTGGACAGTGGCGAGACTGGCGCCATTTACACGCGGACCGGGCGGCCGTTCCTCGACGGACGGGTGGACACTGAGGCGGCACTCAGCCGCGTCCGCGAGGCAGCCGACGCCGCGGGCTTGTGGAGTGAGCTCGGCACGGACTGGCTGGTGCTCGACTGCGAGCTGATGCCGTGGTCGGCGAAGGCAATGGAGCTCATCAGGCGTCAGTACGCGGCGGTGGGAGCTGCAGCCCATGCTGGTCTCGCCGCGACGGTCGCGACACTCGAAACGGCACAGGCCCGAGGTATCGAGGTCGGGCCGCTTCTAGAGCGCCAACGCCACCGGGTGGATCACATCGACCGCTATGTGGACGCATACCGTCGCTACGTATGGCCGGTCAATGGCGTCTCGGACCTTCGACTCGCTCCGTTTCACATCCTCGCGGCAGAGAGCGGGGTCTTTGCCGACCACGATCATGCCTGGCACCTGGAGCGCTGCGACAGGCTCGTCGGCGCCGATCCGGGTTGGCTCCAGCAGACCGCCCGCATCACGGTTGATGTCACGAACCCCGAGGATGAGGCGAGAGGCGTTGCCTGGTGGGAGCAGCTGACCGCAGACGGCGGTGAGGGCATGGTCGTGAAGCCGATGAGCTTCGTCGCGCGCGGGCGCAAGGGCATCGTCCAGCCCGGCATCAAGTGCCGCGGACCCGAGTACCTGCGGATCATCTACGGGCCCGAGTACCTCGACCCGACGCAGATCGAGCGGCTTCGCTCACGCAGCCTCGGACGCAAGCGCTCGCTCGCCGTCCGCGAGTTCGGGCTCGGCATCGAGGCGCTCGACCGATTCGTGCGCCGCGAGCCGCTCTACCGCGTCCACGAATGCGTGTTCGGTGTCCTCGCGATGGAGAGCGAGCCGGTCGATCCGCGGTTGTGATCGGCAGCCAGCGATAAGCGGCGACCGGCGGACTCCAACGAACCGCCCATACCCCAGGCGATCCAGCTCCCCAGCGCCAACCGCCGGCACTTGCACTCGGCGAAGCAATGATGGCCGAGCTTCAATCGATAGCTGATGCGCAGTGCCAGCGCCCCAACGAGTCGCGTTGACCACGACCCTGAGAGCGAGTCAGGCGGCCGAGACTGCTAGCGGTTCTCGGTTGGCTGGCCCGGTCCGGGCGTAGGAGCCTGAGAGGGCGCTGGGCCGTTTGGCGCTGAAGGCGTAGCCGGAACGATCTGAGGTCGATAAGACGCGGCAGGCGGCTGGCCGGGGTCTTTCGTGCCCTGGTATCCACCCTTCTTGATGATCCGCGGATCGTTATCCATCGTTCGGTTAGTTTATCGCAGGCGGTGGAAGAGTTGTTTGCACAGCGAAGAAGTCTTCCCTCGCAGTCAACCCGGCTTGGTGTCGGGAAACGAAGGTTCGAGAGGGTAGAGCGATGCGACGTTGTCTGCGCCGATCAAGAGCCCTCGGGGCGGCTTGAAGGCGCCAATGATCCTGCCCTCCGGGTCGGCGGGCCACACTTCCTCGAGAAACACGTCATAGCGTGGGCCCGGCGTCTGGGTCGCCCAGGATTGTTCCCCATACTTGCCCAGGATCGTGCTTCCGTTCCACCGTGGTGTGTCGTCGCTGGCGCTCGATGAACCGAGGCCGTCGGGCAGCGTCTTCAGCTGGACAACCACAAATCCTCCGTCCAGATGCTCGAACACGTAGTCCCACGCTTGGCGGGCGTCTCGCCCACCGAGCGCGTAATCCAGACCGCGAAGTTTCCCTAGCTGCTCTCGTGCTCGGAGATGGCGGCCGAGTCCCATCCCAAGCAAGACCGGTACTGCGAACACGACGGTGCCAACGAAGAGGCCGATAGCGAGAACGTGTTTCTCCCACTGGCCTTCGTGTTGGACATCGTTGTAGATCTGCGACGTCCAGCCGGTCGCAAGCACGATCACGTTCAGCGCGACCGAGTACCAGAGGGATCGAAGCACGATCTCGAGGTCGCCTCCAGATGAGCCTGTTGCACGGCGGGACTCGGCGAGCTGCGTCACGATGAACCCCGGCAGCACGAAGGCTAGAAGCACGATGACTCCGATCAGGGTGTCGAACATGGGACTCCCAGATCGGTTGGCATCAGTGGATCATGGATCGAGCACCAGACGTTGGAGATGATCTGATCGCCCCCTCGAGAAGCTAGATGGCACGCGCCGCCCCCGTCCACTTCACGCCGTGCTTGTCCAGCATCGCGGTCCCGTACTTGATTGGTACGACCAGCGAGAGGCCTGCATCCGCGCGCAGCGGTTGCCCATTGACTATCACGGACGCCTCGCCGGCAACAACATCCGTGAGCTTTCCCGCTACGAGAACGCCGATGATGCCTCCATCCCTGGACGCGTACACAGGCCCACCGCTGTTGCCCGGATTCGTTTGGACGTCGGCGAGATAGGTGTCTCGCACCTGCGGGACGTTTACGTCGGAGAAGACGGGGTGCGCGATCTCGTCGATTGTGACCGACCATGAAGATGCAACGATCCCCGTATTCGTGACGAGCACCGTCTCGCCGAGCGGGTATCCCGAGATCGCTATCGACTCTCCATCGCGCGGTCGATCTGACTGGAGAGCTGGAACGCCCGACATGCCACTGATCGATTGGTCGTCTATCGCGATCACGGGCGCAACCTCCCCCTTGAACGGATTGGCTGTCATTCGCAGTAGCGCCAAATCGTGACGTTCGTCTTCC
>Ga0302181_10003400_pt1 | contig 10917 bp, 9 predicted proteins | sample I_Palsa_E3_3_FD_198786 | JGI IMG/M metagenome (GOLD analysis project Ga0302181, IMG submission 198786) | Peat permafrost microbial communities from Stordalen Mire near Abisko, Sweden - I_Palsa_E3_3 | ecosystem: Environmental > Terrestrial > Soil > Palsa > Peat permafrost | place: Sweden: Abisko... | reverse complement strand
TGATGCAGGGCCTTGACAGCAGTTTCGAATGCGCGCTGTTCATCTCCTATCACGGGTCTATCGGCGCTCCGGCCGGGCTGTCGCACACCTATAACCCGCGGGCTGTCATCGAGGCGCGGATCGATGGTGTCGTCACCGGCGAGGCCGGCATCAACGCTCTGGTCGCCGCCCACTACGGCGTGCCGGTCGTGCTGGTCACCGGTGACCGGTACGCATGCGAGGAGACCGCCGAGCTGATTCCCGGCGTGCACCAGGCCATCGTCAAGGAGCACGTCAGCCGCCTCGCAGCGCACAGCCTGCATCCGGAGCTGGCCTGCGCGCTCATCCGCGAGCAGGCGGAGGCAGCCGTGACGGCGGCGGCCGACGCCGCGCCGCCGCCGCTGGAGCCCGGCGTACTTGAGGTGTTCGTGCGCACCACCGACGTCGCCGAGGCGGCGACCTGGGTCCGGGGCGTTGAGCGGACCGGACCGCGGCAGCTGCGCATCCACGGACCGGATCAGCTGGCCACCTACCGTTCCTTCTGCGCTGCCATCCTGCTGACGCGGACAGTCGCGGAGGTCGTATGAGTGTGCCCGGCGCGCGCGTGGCCGTCGTCACCGGGGCCGCGGGCGGAATCGGCGGCGCGACGTGCCGCCGGCTCGCGGCCGACGGGTTCGCGGTCGCCTGCCTGGACGTCAGCGAGGACAGTGCGCGCGCTGCGGCGGCCGGGCTGCCGGGCACGGACGGGCTGCCGGGTGCCATCGGCATCGCGGCCGATGTCAGGGACGCGGCCTCGGTCCGGCAGGCGGCCGCCAGGATCCGGGCCGAGCTTGGCACGCCCTGGCTGCTCGTCAACGCCGCCGGCGTGTTCAGCATCCAGCGGCTCCCTGACCTGACTGAGGACGAATGGGACCGCATCATCGACACCAACCTCAGGGGGCCGTTCCTGACCTGCCGCGAGTTCCTGCCGGACATGATCAGCGCGCGGGACGGGTGCATCGTCAATGTCGCCTCCACCGCCGGGGTCCACGGTGGCCGCCAGCGCGCCGCCTACTGTGCCTCCAAAGGCGGCCTGGTGCAGCTCACCCGCAGCCTGGCTATCGATCACGGCCCGGACGGCGTCCGGGTCAACTGCGTCTGCCCCGGCCTGATCGACACCGCGATGGCTGACTGGATCCGCGCTGACTCGCAGGCGCTGGCCCGCTGGGAAGCCACGGTCCCGGCCCGGCGGATCGGCACGGCCGAGGAGATCGCCGATGCCATCGCCTTCCTTGCCTCGCCGGGTGCTGGCTACGTGCAGGGTGCGGTCCTGATGGCCGACGGCGGGTCCACGGCTTGAGCATTCATCGTCGTCGCGAGACTGCCTGATGAGCCGCGCACGGGCCCGCGCCCCGCGCCTCGTCGACATCGCCAGTGCCGCCGGCGTCCACGTCTCGACGGTCTCCCGCGTCCTGAACGGTGACCCCGGCCTGTCCATCAGACCGGAGACCATCGAGCGCATCCTGCAGACCGCCAAGACTCAGGGGTACCGCCCGAACGCGCTTGCCCGCGCGCTCAAGCAGGACCGCACCGGTGCGTTCGCGTTCGTGGTCCCGCTGCTGCGCAACCCGATCTGGACGCGGCTGCAGCGCGGGGCGCTGCAGCGGGCGACCGAGCGCGGCTACGTGGTCATGATCATGGAAGAGCCGCTCGACGATCCGAAGGCGCCCGGCGACTACCGCTACCTGGTGGAGGAGAGCCGCGCCGACGGGCTGCTGCTGGCGACCGCGCTGCGCCAGAGCGGCCCGGACGCCGGCGTGCACAAGGTCCCGCACGTCTACGTGAACCGGCGCGGCCCGGACCAGGGCAACGACATCGTGATGGACGAGGCCGGCGCGGTCCGGCTGTTCCTTGATCATGTCGCCGGCCTCGGGCACCGCAGCATCCTGCTCATCGACGGGCCGCGCGAGGTCGACACCGTGCACCGCCGGGTCACGGCGGCCCGGCGGTACTGCGCCTCGAAGGGCCTGGACATCTCCATCCGGCACGCGCCCGCTACCGAGGAGGGCGGCTGGGATATCGCGACTCGCGTCCTGCGAGCCGGGCCGCTGCCGACCGCCTGCGGAGTGGGCAGCCTTAACCAGCTCTTCGGCGTGCTGGCGGCATTCCGGTCGGCCGGAGTGTCCGTCCCCGGCACCGTGTCGGTGGTCAGCTTCGACGAGGACGAGTGCCTGCCCTTCCTGGACGTGCCCGTGACCAGCGTGTGCATGCCGCTGGCAGAGCTCGGCAGCGCCGCAGTGGACGGCCTGATCGCCAGGATCGAGGGCACTGACGCCACGGATGCCCTGATCAGGGACCCCATGTTTCTGGTGCCGCGGGACTCAGTGGCACCACCCCCGGAGTAAGGAGCTCGATGAGCGCGGCAGTAGCGGGCACGGCAGTAGCGGGCACGGCACCAGCGGGTACGGCACTAGCAGGGAAGGTGGCCGTCGTCACCGGCACGGCCCACGGCATCGGCGCCGGCATCGCCGATGCGCTTCGCGGCGACGGCGCGAAGGTCACCGGGATCGACAAGGACTACCTGGACCTGACCGATGCGGCAGCGGTCGCGGAGTTCTTCGCCGGCCTCGGGCCCGTCGACATCCTGGTCAACAACGCCGGCGGTGTCTGCGGTCAGGTCGGCAGGCCGCTTGAGGACGTGCCGGACGACCACTGGCATGCGATCGTGAACGCTAATCTCACGACCGCTTTCCACTGCACCAAGGCGGTCGTCGCCGGAATGAAAGAGCGCGGCTGGGGCCGCATCGTCAACATCGCCTCGGCAGCGGGTCTCACCGTCAGCAAGACCGGCATCCAGGCCTACGCCAGCGCGAAGGCGGGCATGATCGGCTTCACCCGGCAGATGGCCCATGAGCTCGGGCCCGCAGGTATCACCGTCAACTGCATCGCGCCCGGTTTCATCCTGTCCAATCCGACCACTGAGCTGCAGTGGCAGAGCTACGGCGCGGACGGCCAGCGCGAGCTGATCAACGGCATCGCGACCCGGCGCCTAGGTGCGCCCGCGGACATTGCCAACGGAGTGCAGTTCTTCGTCTCCGAGCGCTCCGGTTGGGTGACTGGCCAGGTGATCGCCATCGACGGCGGCAGTGCTTTCCAGTGACGGGCTTTCCAGAGACGGGCTTTCCAGAGACGGGCTTTCCTGTGACTAGCCAGTCAGGAGCGCTCACATTCGCCGCGAACGACGACGAGTACCTGCGGGAGCTGGCTGAGTTCGTCGCGATTCCCAGTGTCAGCCGGGATGCCACGCCGCAGACCATGCTCGCGGCCGCGCACTGGCTGGCCGCGCAGCTGCCGTTCGCCGTCGGCCGGGTCGAGCAGACGGCCGGCCATCCGGTCGCCAGGGCCGACTGGGCCGGCCCGCCGGGAGCGCCCACCATCCTGGTCTACGGGCACTACGACGTGCAGCCCACCGGCAGTGCCGCCGAGTGGCGCACTCCCCCGTTCGAGCTGATCGCTGACGGCGACGTCATTCACGGCCGCGGCGTCACCGACGACAAGGGACCGGTCTACATCGTCCTGGCGGTGGCCCGCGCGTTCGCCGAACAGAACGGCGGCCCGCCGCTGACTGTGAAGTTCCTGTTCGAGGGCGAGGAGGAGATCGGCAGCCCTCATCTGGCCGGGTACGTCACCGAGCATGCCGCGGAGCTGGCGGCGGACCTGGTTATCTCTGCCGACGGTGCTATGTGGCGGCCAGGCGAGCCCTCGCTGTCGGTGGGATCCAAGGGACTAGTGTCCATGGACATCATCGTCGAGGGGGCGACGGCCGACCTGCATTCCGGCCGGTTCGGCGGCACTGTGGCCAACCCGCTGCACGCACTCAGCCAGGTACTCGCCAGCCTGCATCACCCCGACGGCAGCGTCGCGGTGACCGGCTTCTACGACGGCATCGCGCCGCTCACACCGGAGCGCCGCCGTGAGATCGCCAGCGTGCCGTTTGACGACACCGCGTACCTGACCGGGCTCGGACTCAGCGAGGCGCACGGCGAGCCGGGCTACACCACCCTGGAGCGGCTGTGGGAACGGCCGACACTCGAGATCAACGGCATCAGTGGCGGCGGCAAGTACACCGTCATACCGCATCTGGCGGTAGGCAGCGTGTCGTGCCGCCTCGTTCCCGGCCAGGATCCGGATGCGGTGATCGCACGCATCACGGCGCACGTCAGCCGGCAGCAGACCCCTGGTGTCGAGGTGCGGGTGCGGGCCGACGAGGCCCGGGTGCCGGCCTATACGATCGCGCCTGATCACCCGGCGATCAGGGCGGCCGCGGCCGCTCTGGAGGTGGTCTACCCGGGCCAGCCCGTTCTGCTGGCCAAGATCGGCGGGACTCTCCCGGCCACCGATCTGTTCGAGCGGGTGCTCGGCGCCAAGACGCTGTTCTTCTCGTTCTCGACCTCGGATGAGAATCTGCACGCACCGAACGAGTTCCTGCGCACGTCCAGGCTGCGCGAGGGCATGCGCGCCTGGGAAGTGCTCTGGCGGTTGCTCAGCGCCGGGCCGCACCAGCTGGTCGTCAATGCCGCACCCGGAGGAAACACCGTTGCCTGACACGCCCTATACCGCCTACTCCTACCTGCCCGGCGGCACGCTGCCGGCCTTCGAGCTCGCGGCCGAGTTCGGCCGGGTGCCGGCTTATGCCGGGCCTGCCCTGGCCGCCGGGCAGGCCGAACGGTCCCGGCTGCTGCTGCGCGACAGCCTCGTTATCAGCCTGCACGACCACCCGGTCCGGTTCCCGGCCGATATGGAGCAGACGCCTGCCTACAACCGTACCGGTCGCCAGCACACGGCCTATGCGGGCCTGCTCGCCTCCGGCCTGACCATCGTGTTCGACAACATGATGGACGGCACTGCCTGCGTCACCGGCAGCGCGCCGTGGCGGTGGAACGACATCATCACCGACCTCGGTATGCGGCTCGCCGATCTGGCCCACGCTGGCCCGGACTTCATGCTGATCAGGTCGGTCGCCGACATCGACTCGGCCTACCGGGACGGCAGGGTCGGGCTGGTCTTCGGGCTGGAATCGGCCACGCCGATTGAGAACGAGATCGACCGGCTCGACGTGCTCTACGGCCTCGGCCTGCGGCAGATCGGCATCGCGTACTCCGACGCCAATACGCTCGGCAGCGGCCTGAGCGAGCCGGTGGACGGCGGGCTGACCGCGTTCGGCCGCCGCGCAGTGACCCGGATGAACCAGCTCGGCCTCGCCATCGACCTGTCCCACGCCTCGGACCAGACCGCTCTCGATAGCTGCGACCAGAGCGACAAGCCGGTGTTCATCACCCACGCCGGCGCGCGAGCGGTCTGGAACACCCCGCGGATGAAGCCGGACTCGGTGCTGCGGGCCGTAGCGGACACCGGGGGCGTGATCGGGATGTCCGCCGCGCCGCACACGACGCTGTCGGCTGAGCATTCGCGGCACACCATCGAGTCGGTCATGGACCACTTTCAGTACTGTGCCGACCTGGTCGGCCTCGAGCACGTCGCGTTCGGTCCGGACACGCTCTACGGCGATCATGTCGCCCTGCACCGGATCTTCGCGCACCTGCTCAGCCTGTCGGCCATGCGCGGCCCCGGCTTCGATCCCGTCGCCTATGTGGACGGGCTGGAGAACCCGACCGAGAACTTCGGCAACATCTGCGACTGGCTGGTCGGGCACGGCTATAGCGACGATGAGATCCGCGCCGTCCTCGGCGGCAACATCTACCGGGCGCTCCAGGCGATCTGGTAGCACCTAGGGTGAGCACCGCAGTCTGCGGAAGGATGATGCGAATGCCACGATCGTTCAGCCCGGTACGCGGCCAGCACGAGCGCACCGCTGACGGGGAACGGGCCAAGGAGATGGCCTTCAGGCTCCAGTCGCGGGCGCGGGCTGTCGCGATCACGTTCGTCGACCACAGCGGCGCTGCGCGGGTGAAGGCGACGCCGCTGGCCGGCCTGGCGGCAGCGGCCAGGACCGGGCTCGGGTTCTCGCCGGTCATTGACTCGTTCCGCAGTGACGGCAGCATCGACCCGGAGTCGCCGCTGGACAAGCCCGACGGCGACCTGCGGCTGGTACCGGACCTGGACCGGCTCGTCGTGCTGGCCGACCCGGCCGGCTGGGCCTGGGCGCCGGGCGACCGGTTCCACCAGGACGGCACCGCATACGCAGGTGATCAGCGCAGTTTCGCCCGCGCTCAAGTCGCCGCCGGCCTTCGCCAGGGCATCAGCGCGCTGATGTCATTCGAGGTCGAGTGGATGGTCGGCCGCGATACCGAGGACTTCGAGCCCGCTTTCGGCGGCACTGGCTACGGCCTGAGCCGGCTGACCGCCGCCGGCGCGGCCGACTACGTCCGCGACGTGGTCGACGCACTCGGCGCGGCTGGCGTCGCCGTCGAGCAGATCCACCCCGAGTACGGCCCGGCGCAGTACGAGGTGTCGGTCCCGCCGGAGGATCCGGTCTCGGCCGCCGACACCTGTGTGCTGGTCAAGTTCGTCATTGCGGCGGTAACGGCGCGCCACGGGCTGCGGGCGTCGTTCGCGCCTGCTGTCGTGAGCGACAACGTCGGAAACGGCGGTCACCTGCACGCGAGCTTCTGGCGGGACGGGCGTAACCTGCTCAGCGGCGGCGGCGGGCGGCACGGCCTCACGGCGACCGGGGAGTCCATGATGGCCGGGCTGCTGAGGAGCCTGCCCGCCCTGCTGGCGATCGGCGCGCCGTCCCCTGCGTCCTACCTCCGCCTGCAGCCCTCCCGGTGGGCGGGCGCTTATCAGGTCTGGGGCGCGGAGAACCGGGAGGCGGCCGTGCGTTTCATCGAGAGCCAGCCCGGCCGTCCCGGCGCTGCCAACGTCGAGCTGAAATGCTTCGACCTGAGCGCCAATCCGTATCTGCTGACCGGCGCGGTGCTGGCGGTGGCGCTCGCGCACGCGGACTCGGGAGAGGCGCTGCCGGATGAGTTCAGCGGCGACCCGGCAACTGCCGGTCATCCGCAGGCGAGCCAGGCCGTGCGGCTGCCGGGCAGCCTGGCTGAGTCGCTCAAGGCCCTGGAGGCCAGCGACGAGCTGCGGGCGGCCACGGGCGAGGAACTGATGACCACGTTCGCGGCGTCGCGGCGCGCCGAGATCCGCCTGGCCGAGGGCCAGCCGGACGAGGCCGTCATCGCGAGCGCCCGGTGGCTGGCATGAGCCACGGCAGCGGCAGTGACGGCGGCAGTGGCAGTGACGGCGGCAGTGGCAGTGACGGCGGCAGTGGCAGCAGCGGCGGCGGAACTGCAGGCCTGCGGCTGATCGATCACCATGTGCATGGCGTCGTGACTGAGGAACTCGATGCCGCTGGCGTTGAGTTCCTGCTGAGCGAGTCGTCGGCGCCGCCGCCACCCGGCACGAGCTTCTTCGACAGCGCGCTCGGTTTCGTAGTGCGGCGCTGGTGTGCCCCGGTACTCGATCTCGAGCCGCTCGCGCCGGCGCCGGTCTACCTCAGGCGGCGGCTGGAACTGGGCAGTACTGAGGTCAGCCGCCGGCTGCTCACCGCGGCCGCGATGGGCCTGTGGCTGGTCGACACCGGCTATCAGAGCGACGCTGTCGCGACGCCCGCCGAGCTGGCCGAGCTCAGCGGATCGCCGGCCAGGGAAGTGGTCAGGCTGGAGTCCATCGCTGAGCGGGTCGCACGAGCGGGCGGCAGCGCCGCGCTTTTCGGTGCGGACGTCGAGGCGGCCGTGCAGCAGGCCGTCGCCGACGGCGCGGTCGGGTTCAAGTCCATCGCGGCCTACCGCGGCGGGCTGAGCTTCGACCCGGCCCGGCCGGACCCGGCTGAGGTCCTGGCGGCGGCGGACCGGTGGTACGCCGCGGCCGCCTCCGGTGCCCGCGTCGAGGATCAGGTGCTGATCCGCCAGCTGATCTGGACCGCGCTGGACGCCGGGCTGCCGGTGCAGCTGCACACCGGTTACGGGGACACCGACTCCCGGTTGCACCGGTCCGACCCAGCGCTGCTGCACGATTTCCTGCTCGCCAGCCAGCCGACCGGAACGCCGGTCATGCTCCTGCACTGCTACCCCTACCATCGGCAGGCCGGGGCGCTGGCAGCGCTGTTCCCGCACGTGTACATGGACGTCGGCGTGGCGCTCAACCATGTCGGCGCACGGTCAGCGGTCATTCTGGCCGAGGCGCTGGAACTGACTCCGTTCCACAAGATGCTGTACTCATCGGACGCCTTCGGCCTGCCCGAACTGCATTACCTCGGGGCCATCGGGTTCAGGCGCGACATCGAGCGGGTCACCGGCGGCTACGTCGCCAGCGGCGACTGGTCGGCGGCCGATGCGGCCAGGGTCGCCGAGCTCATCGGCAGCCGGAACGCCGATCGCGTCTACCGGCTGGACCAGCGGTGACCGGGCGGTGACCGGCCGGTGAGTGAGCCCGACGGCCCGCCCGCGGCTGCCGAGCTGCTGGCTTCCGTGCTCACGGCGCAGCTGGATGCTGAGTTGCCTGCCGCCGTGCTCCTGCGCCATGAGCTGCACCGCAACCCTGAGGTGTCCGGGTCCGAAGCCCTCACCGCCGCCGCCGCCGCCGCCGCGATCGGCGGCCCGGACGCTCCCGAAGTGGCCGGCACCGGACGGCTCATCCGTATCGGGCCGCCAGCCGGGCCGGCCATCTGCATCCGTGCTGAACTCGACGCGCTTCCGATGCCTGAGCAGACCGGAGCCGCCTTCGCGTCGGTTAACGGCGCCATGCATGCCTGTGGGCACGACGTCCACCTAGCGGCGCTCATCGCGCTCGCCCGCGCCGCCCGCGCGGCGCCGCTGCCGGTAGCGCTGCTGGCAATCCTGCAGCCGCGCGAGGAGGCGGGCCCGTCCGGCGCTCTGGACATCGCCTCGTCGGACGAGTTCGCGGCTCACGAGCCGGCTGCCGTCATCGGTGTTCACCTGCAGCATCAGCTGCCCGGCGGAACTGTCGCGGCGGCCGAGGGCACCATCAATGCCGCCACCGACGATTTCGAGATCACGGTGACCGGCCGCGGCGGCCACGCCGGGTATCCGCAGCTGTCCGCGGATCCGGTTCCGGCGCTGTGCCAGTGCGTGATCAGCCTTCAGCAGCTCATCAGCAGGCGGATCGACCCTACCCATGCCGCGGTCATCTCGGTCGGCACGCTGCAGGCCGGTCACGCGCCGAACGTCATCCCGGCGTCCGCTACCGCCGCCGGCACCATCCGAACGCTCGACGAAGCTGACCGGCAGTTCCTGCGCACGGCAGTCGTCGAGGTGGTCGAGAGCACCTGCCGGGCGTACGGCTGCAAGGGCCGCGTCGAGATCGTTCCGCACGAGCCAGCGCTGGTCAACGACCCGCAGCTGACCGCCGCATGCCAGCCGCTGCTGCGGCAGGCCGGCTTCACTGTGGACACGCAGTTCCGCTCCTGCGGCGCGGACGATTTCGCCTATTACTGCCGCGAGATTCCGTCGGTGATGCTGTTCACCGGCAGCGCCACCGCGGGCGTTACCCTGCACGACGCTCGCTTTCTGCCTGCCGACGACACCGTGGGCCAGGTCGCCAGGGTGATGCTCGCCGGGTATCTCGCTGCCGCTGCCAGGGTGCTGGCGACGGCTACCGCCTAAGCTGCCGCGAGGCCGAGGTAGTGCGCCAGCATGGAGTTGCCGAACTTGCCTCCCGGATCGAGATCCGCGGCCAGCCGCCGGAAGTCAGCTAGCCGCGGGTACCGCTCTGCCACTGTCAGCGGGCTGGTGGTAAAGATCTTGCCCCAGTGCGGTCGCGCATCGAATCGATTCAGGGCGGCCTGCACCAGGGCGACGACGGGCAGGACCGCGCCGGGGTCGGGTATCCAGGTGAAGTGAAACGCGGCCGAGTCCCGCTGGTAGCTCATGCTTAGCCAGAGCTGGTCCGCTGCCACTGTCCGTACCTCCGCGATCTGCGTCACCGGCGCGAGCTCGGCGCTCAGGCCGGCCAGTGCAGCCAGGGCCTGCGGGGCGTGCTCCCTGCCGACCAGGAATTCTGATTGCAGCTCGCCGCCGGAACTCGGCACCTGGTCAGCGCGGAAATGCGGGAGCCGCTCATGCCACGGCCCTGGAATGCCCCGCTGCGTGGTGGTACTAGCTGCGGGCTGGCTCGCGATGATGCTCAGGTCGCGGGAGGCCAGCTTTGTTCCGAGCCAGTCCGCCGGGGGCTGCCGCTGGCCCGGAACGAGCTTCAGCCGGATCTGGCCGAATCGCGGCGCCGCGAAATCGGTGAACAGGCTGACGCTGTAGCCAGCCCCCATGATGTCGGCGAACTGCCGGGCTGCGTCCTCGAACGCCAGGTTCTCGTAAACGTACTGGCGGACCTCGAACGCCGGGACGGTATCGAGCGTCAGTGCGGTCACGATCCCGCAGGCTCCGAGTGCCACGACCAGGCCGTCGAAGCTGTCCTCGGTCCTGGTCGCCGTGAGCAGTTCGCCGCTCGCGGTGACCAGCTCGATGGCCGACACGGCGGCTGCGAGGCTGCCGTTGCGGTCGCCGGAACCGTGTGTTCCGGTTGCCACGGCGCCGGCCACCGTGATGTGCGGCAGCGACCCAAGGTTGCGTAGCGCCCGGCCCGCCGCGTGCAGCCGTGTCGCGACCTCCGCATAACGCAGACCCGAGCTGACTGTGACTGTGCCTTCGCCCAGCTCGGCGCGCGGCGGGAGGCCAGCTGTCGAAACGAGGACACCACTAGTGTCCGCGACCGGGCTAAACGAGTGACCGCTGCCCAGCGCCCGGATCCTGCCGGACCCTGCGACCAGTTGCTGGAGCTCGGAAACAGAGTCAGGGCGGAGCAGTCCGGTGGCCTGGAACTGCACGTTCCCGGCCCAGTTCGCCAGCAGTCCGCGCTGGCTCGAGTTCATGGCACAGCAGGCTACCGCCGCCTGCCAGTACCTGCGATGAGGTGCGTCGTCACGTTGCC